>OHMN01000151.1_pt1 | contig 71664 bp, 60 predicted proteins | sample 1569361 | NCBI WGS metagenome assembly OHMN01 (sample SAMEA3541508, study PRJEB24748) | human gut metagenome | biome: human gut; feature: human-associated habitat; material: faeces | place: China | collected 2012
GAGCATGCGGTTCGTTTCGAGTGCCGCCGAGCTTCTGCGCGATCGGCCAGTCACCGGCTACCAAGGGCGTGGCTGTGCGAACCTCCAACCGGAACTTCAAGGGACGCGCCGGTAACCCGACTGCGGAGATTTATCTGGTAAGTCCGGAGAGTGCGGCAGCAACTGCCATTCTTGGAACCTTTGCAACCGCAGAAGATATTCTTGGTGAAGATGTTGCAAAACTGGCAGCGATTCATGAGCCGGAAGTTTATCCGGTGGATGATTCCATGATTATCAAGCCTCTTCCGGAAGAAGATGCAAAGAAGGTCGAAGTCGTAAAAGGACCGAATATCAAATTTCTTCCGGTCCCGGAGCAGCCAACTGAGCATCTATGTGTTCCGGTCAGCTTAAAGACCGTGGATAACATCACAACCGATGATATTACCCCGGCCAGCGCCGAGTTCTCCAGCATGCGTTCCAACATCCCGCTTATGAGCCAGTACTGTTATCACCGCTATGATCCAGAGTTTGCGGCAAGGGCAAAAGAGATGGGACAGAGCATCATCATCGGCGGCGAGAACTATGGTCAGGGATCTTCCCGCGAACACGCAGCCATCAACCCGATGTACTTAGGCGTACGTGCCGTGATCGCAAAGAGCATTGCGCGTATCCACAAGGGCAACTTGATCAATCATGGCATTATCCCGATGATCTTTGAGAATCCGGCAGATTACGACAAGATCGAGCAGGGAGACGAACTGGAAATCAACGGACTGTTAGAGCAGATGCAGACGAAAGAGGTGGAAGTGCGCAACAATACAAAGGGTGTGACATTCAAGGCGCGTCTGGAGCTTTCTGACAGTGAGCTAGAGGTGATTTCCTGCGGCGGACAGCTGCGGTATCTGAAGAAGCAGCTGGGAAGAGAATAAAAATTCTGTCGTTAACAGAAAATGACCGGGTCGATTATACAGGGGCATTGCTTTTATGTGGTACGATTTATGCGGTTGGCCGTTTATTCAGTAAGGTGCTTCTTCCGACTGTTCTTGGTGCACAGATCCATACATTTGCGTACAGCATTATCTTTGTGGTAATTTTAGCATCACTTGGCATTGTACCAGCGAATATCCGTGCAGCTGCCAAAAATATGCAGGGCTTTATGGTATCGGTTGTTGGTCTGATGTGCATGGTTAGCATGGGTGTGGATTTTGACCTGGCAGAGCTGGCATCTGCCTGCAGTCCGGCCAATCTGCTGATTGCATTTGTAGTCGTATTAGGAGCCATCCTTGGCAGTGCCCTGGTTGGCAAACTGGTTGGATTTTATCCGATTGATGCAGCAGTTACAGCCGGTCTTTGCATGGCAAACCGCGGTGGATCAGGCGATATCGCAGTACTCGGTGCAGCACACAGACTGGATCTGATCAGCTACGCACAGCTTTCCAGCCGTGTAGGCGGTGGAATCGTGCTGATCATTGCATCATTTTTCTTCTCATTCTTCCTGTAAAACAGAAGAAAATCAGGTATTGGAGTTGCAGAAAGGTGGAGGGTAACAATGAGTCAGATATGGAAAGAATTAAACGTATCGCAGGAAGAACAGAAGCTAGCGGAAGAAATCATCAATTCTGGTGCGGGGAAAACGCTCGGTCAGGAAGCATTGAACCAGTTTCATGTAAGAAAAGAATGGAATATGGAAATTGAAACTTCGGTCGGAAAGACTCTGGTACATATGTATCAGGATCAGCCGGAAACAAAGAAAAGTGCGCTGTTTATTAATGTCCACGGCGGTGGGTTTATCAAAGGACGGAGAGATCAGGATATCGTGTTCTTCAGAAACTTTGGAAGCAGAAGCGGATGTATCATAGCAGACATTGATTATATTCCGTCTCCAGCGATGCGTTATCCTGGTCAGGTTTATGCATGTTATGAGGTGCTTCAGTATTTTGCGGAACATGCAGAAGAACTGCATATTGACCGGAATTGGATTGCTATGGGAGGACACAGTGCCGGTGGAAACCTGACGCTTGCTAGTGTTTTGATGGCGATTGACAAAGGAGCATTCGTTCCGTCTTTACAGATTCTGGATTATCCTGGTCTGGATATGGCAACTCCTGCGATCGAAAAGCGTAATGGGGACAGTAACCCACGCATTCCGGCATGGAAGTCTGATTTTTATAATAAGATGTATGTGAATCCAGAAGATGCCCATGAGGTATACTGCAGCCCTGCATTTGCAACGGATGCGCAGATTCAGAAAATGCCTCCTACAGTTTTAATCTATTGTGACAATGATGTGTTCTGTGATGAAACAGAGGTATTTGCGGGACGCCTTTTAAAGGAAGGAGTTCCGGTTTATGCAAGAAGATTTTTCCACAGCAATCACGGATTTACGGTGCAGAGAAAAGGGGAATATGAGCAGGCGGAATACATGATTTTACATGCGCTTGCTGCAATGAAATCAGAAAATTAAATTTAACGATGGACCCTGGTAAGTCAGAAATGATTTATCCGGGTCTTTTCATTGTTTTTTTCTGTATCCTGCGGTAAGATTGTTACATAGAAAAATTGACGTCAAGGGAGGATATAAACATGGCTTGTACAACAATTCTTGTAGGAAAACATGCATCTTATGACGGATCCACCATGATCGCCCGGAACGATGATTCCGGATCCGGTCATTTCACCCCGAAAAAATTTGTGGTGATCCATCCGGAGGACCAGAAGCGTAGCTATTGCTCAGTATTGTCCCATGTGGAAGTGGAACTTCCGGATCATCCGTACCAGTTTACGGCAGTGCCGAACGCGGTGAAGGGAAAGGGAATCTGGGCGGCCAGCGGCGTGAATGAAAAGAACGTGGCTATGACTGCCACTGAGACCATCACGTCCAATCCCCGGGTGCTTGGCGCAGATCCTCTGGTGGAATACCAGCCTGCGGAGGACGGAAAAGACGAAGTTCCGGGCGGCATCGGTGAGGAAGATATTGTATATCTGGTGCTTCCTTACATCAACAGTGCTAGGGAAGGTGTGCTTCGCCTAGGAAGTCTTCTGGAGACCTACGGAACCTATGAGAAGAATGGCATTGCATTCCAGGATCAGGATGAGATCTGGTGGCTGGAGACGATTGGAGGGCATCACTGGATCGCAAAGAAAGTTCCGGATGATCGGTATGTGGTGATGCCGAATCAGTTTGGTATGGATGAATTTGATCTGGAAGATGCGTTTGGTGCGAAAAGGGAACATCTTTGCTCTGCGGATTTGAGAGAATTTATTGCAAAAAATCATCTGGACCTGAGACTAGATGAGGAAAGTATCTTTTGCCCGCGCGATGCATTTGGAAGCCATACGGATTCCGATCATGTTTATAATACGCCGCGCGCATGGTACATTGAGCGCTGCCTGAATCCACATACCTTTACCTGGGATGGGGTAGATGCCGAGTATGGCCCAGAGTCGGATGATATCCCATGGAGCCTGGTGCCGGAGAAAAAGCTGACCGTGGAGGATGTTAAATACGTGCTTTCCACCCATTATCAGGGCACACGGTATGATCCGTATGTCCATAGCGGAGATCTTTCGGAGCGCGGCAAATACCGTGCGGTTGGCATTAATCGAAATGACTTTGTGGCTGTGATCCAGATGCGCCCGGATCAGCCGGAGGATGCGGCTGTAATCCAGTGGCTGGCCTTTGCCTCAAACGCATTCAATGTACTGGTGCCGTTTTATGCACGTGTTTCGGAGACACCGGAGTATCTTGCCAATACAACCAAAGAAGTTTCTACTGATAACTTTTACTGGAACAGCCGCCTGATCGCAGCCATGACCGATGCTTCCTACGGAAAATCCATTGTCCATGTGGAGCGTTACCAGCTGGCGGTTCAGTCGGATGCGTATGCAATTCTGCATAAATATGATGAGCTCCTGGAGCAGACTGAGGATGCACAGGAACGCCGGATCCTGCGGGAAGATGCAAACCGGGAGATCGCACAGATGTTAAAGAAAAAGACGGCAGACACCCTGGATAAGGTTCTGTTTGAACTGAGCAGTCAGATGAAGAATGCCTTTTCCAGATCAGATAACTAGTCTGCACAGAAATCTTGTTTGAAGGGCAGGATCGAATTGGGGAAAAGTGTATGAATGAGAAAGAACTTCGCTATATGAAATGCATCGCGGAGGCAGGAAGTATCCAAAAAGCAGCGGTTCTGCTTCGGAAGAATCCTTCTTCCTTAAGTCGTGCGGTGCACCGTGTGGAGGAAGATATGGATATTATCCTTTTTAAGCGGACTCCAGAGGGGCTGCGGCCGACGCAGGAGGGAGAATTGTACCTTCAGGCGGCGGGAGAGATTCTTTCCATGTATGATGAGTTAAAAGAAAAATAGGATGATATAGCAAAAATAGATGCTGGTAACAGTTCATCAAATGATTGAAAAGCCGATATCTGTAAAAAAAATCCAACCGGCGAAGTATTACACTTCGTCTGGCTGGATTTTTTCTTTTAGAAAACGGATAAATTCTTTTGCACACCGGGAAAGCGGGCGTCCGTCCGGGTAACCGATGACCAGCTTCCAGGATGCGTTTAATGACGGATCCAGTGGATAGCAGGCGAGGTTTTCAACACCGGAAAAAAGATTCAAATAAGAATGCGGGAGAAAGGTGATCCCCATACCGGAAGCAGCCAGGCGTTTGGCTGTTTCCATATTTTTTGTGGTATAGCGGATATTGGGTTTGATGGAGAGCTGGGACAGAATCGAGTCTGCTACCTGCCGCAGCTTTTGTCTGCTTGCTACCATGAGGAAAGGTTCTTGTTCCAACGTTTTCAGATCGTAGATGCTTAAAGTGCGGTAGTCTGGAAATTGGTATTTATGGGCAAGCGTAAGCGGCATGACCAGATAGAAGTCATCTTCGGCTAACAGATCATAGTGGATGGCTTCATTGGGTGTTTCGTAGTGCATGACAGAAAAATCAAGTTTTCCGGACAGCATCAGTTTGTCTAGTTCCGTGGAGTTGTTTTCCTTAAACTGGACGGTAATATCCGGATAGATCTGTTGGAAAGCAGGAAGGATCCTCGGGAGAAGATAGGCGCCAAGATTGAAGGGAATGCCAAAGGTCAGGCTTCCTTTACGCATCTGGCGGTATTCATCCAGATCGGTTTCGAGCTTTTTATAGCGCTCCAGGATGTTTCTGGCTGTTTTCAGATAACGCTCTCCGAACGCTGTAGGAACCAGGCCTTCCTGGGTACGCGAAAAGATCAGGGTGCCAAATTCCTGCTCGACTTTATTTAAAGATTCGCTGAGGGAGGGCTGGGAGATAAAAAGCTCCTGCGCGGCTCTTGTGATAGTTCCATGTTCTGCAATGGTAAGCATATAGAGAAGTTCGTTCTGTGTCATGGAGAAACCTCCGGATATTCTGGGATGATATGGCTGGCATATGGTGCGACAGCAGTGTATGGCCATGCTATAGTTTGTATAGTTCTATAGTTTAGTTTACCACACATCATGCAAAATTCCTATATGAGATATGTTGATTTATGTATTTTACCTATGAATAACTCCATGTTAAGATAAAGCCATAACAAACAACGAGCATTCATGGAGGGAAAATCATGGAGAAGAATGTAGAGAACGTAAAAGCTGCACAGGAAAAATTCGGGGAGCTGATCCAGTCCGAGTTTGAGCGCATTGAGCGTATGAAAGCAGATAACGAGGTGACCGACTTCGATAAGCTTAAGAAGATCGTGATTGGTGTACTCCCGGGCGATGGCATTGGTCCGATCATTATGAAGCAGGCACTTCGCGTATTAAATGATCTGCTGGCACCGGAAATCGCAAGCGGCCGTATTGAGATCCGCGAGATTGAGGGCATGACCATTGAGAACCGTGCCGCAAAGCTGCAGAGCCTTCCGGATGATGTATTCGAAGAGATCAAAAAATGCAATGTCCTCATCAAAGGACCTATGGTTACCCCGCGTGCCGGCGAGCCGTGGCCGAACCTGGTATCCGCAAACAGCCTGCTGCGCCGTGGCCTCGAGCTGTTCGCAGCAGTCCGTCCGATTAAGATTCCGGACAAGAACATTGACTGGACCTTCTTCCGTGAGAACATTGAGGGTGAGTACATCTGGGGCAACAAGGGCATTCAGGTAAATGATGACCTGGCGGTTGACTTCAAGGTACAGACCAAACAGGGAAGTGAGCGTATCGCAAGAGCTGCTTTCGAGTTCGCAAGAAAGAACGGCAAAAAGAACGTGACTATCGTAACCAAGGCAAACATTGTGAAGTTGGCTGATGGCAACTTTATCAAGGCTGTCCGCAAGGTTGGTGAGGAATATCCGGAAATCGAGATCCAGGAGCGTCTGGTTGATGCAATGTGTGCAAAGATGCTGGATCCGGAGTTCAACAAGGGCATCGAGGTTGTAGTTCTGCCGAACCTGTATGGCGATATCGTAACCGATGTAGCTGCAGAGCATCAGGGAGGTCTGGGAACCGCTTCCTCCTCCAACCTGGGCAACAAGTATGCGATGTTTGAGGCAATCCATGGAACTGCTCCGTTCCTGATCAACCATGGCAGAGGCGATTACGCAGATCCGTGTTCCCTGATTCGCGCAGCCGGCATGCTGATGGCGCATATCGGTTACGCTGACCGCAAAGAGATTCTGGAGAAGGCTCTGGATATCTGCACCATTACCGAGCGTAAGAAGGTGGTTACCACCGATGTGGATGGCGCAAGCGCAGCAGAGTTTACCGATTACCTGTTAGAGACCATCGATAAGATCAAATAATTCGAGTCTTCGTGTTCATATTCCTTCTTAAGAAAGCCTGCCGATTTTTTCGGCAGGTTTTCTGCGTTATTTTTCGTTCCTTTTTTCTACGGCCTGTGTTATAGTATTAGATAAGAAACAAATTTACATGAAATTGGAAGTGGATGGAATGAATGAAGCACGAAATGCAACCTCTGTGATCTGTTCGGCTTATGACAGCTTTTTTGAGGCAGAGAAGAAGATTGCAGATTTTCTGATCGAGCATAAGGCAGAGGCAGCCGGAATGACGGTGGGAGAGCTGGCCAGGGCCAGCCAGACCAGCGACGCTACGGTGTCCCGCTTCTGCCGCCGCTGTGGGTTTAAGGGATTCCAGGATCTGAAACTGGCGCTGACCCGGGAACTTCTGGAGGAGGCACACCGGGAACAAGAGGTCACCAATGAGATTGACCGTCATGATCTGGACCAGTCGTTAAAGAACATTCTGGCGAATAAGGTGGCGGAACTGACCGAAACAGTCCGGATGATGGACACAGACAATCTGGAAGCAATTTTACAAAAGCTGGAGCATGCACGGCTTGTACAGCTGGCAGCGGTGGGTAACACGCTCCCGGTGGCGCTGGACGGAGCGTTCAAATTCAGCCAGCTTGGAATTACGGCAGTGGCAGAAACAATCTGGGAAGCACAGACGGCTTATGCGTTTAATCTGGGGCCGGAGGATGTGGTGCTTATCATTTCCAACTCTGGTACCTCCAACCGTCTGCAGATTCTTGCGCAAGGCGCGCAAGAAAATGGTGCTGCGGTCATTCTGATCACCAACAACCCGGAGTCTCCGCTGGCACAGATGGCAGACTACCGCATCATCACGGCCACCCGGGAAAAGCTCTTTACCGAGGAGTTCTGGTTTTCCCGTGTTGCGGCTACGGCAGTCATGGAAATTCTGTATCTTCTCCTGATGGCAGGCATGCCGACGGCAGCCGGTCATGTGCGCCGGCATGAAAAAGCAATTTCTGCGGATAAACAGATGGAAAAACGGAAAGAATAGCATAGATATATTACACAAAAGAAAGATGGTATTCCTGTATATGGAGACCATCTTTTTGTGTTAAATGCTGAAAATTGGCGTGAAAATGAGTTTCACGAAAAACACTATTGACGAAAATAAAAAATCATATTATGATTGATTCAACGATAAGAAATATATTTTCTTAAAACTAAGGAGAGATGATATATGATTTACACAGTAACCTTTAATCCGGCTCTGGACTATGTGATCGCTGTGGATCATTTTGCACTGGGCCAGATCAACCGGACAAAGGAAGAAACCATGGTCTGCGGAGGGAAGGGCATTAATGTTTCAGCGCTGCTTGCAAACCTGGGCTATGAGAGCACAGCTCTTGGGTTTGTAGCCGGATTTACCGGAGAGGAGATTGTGAGGCGATGTCAGAAAGCCGGTTTTCATTCTGACTTTATCCGCGTAAAGGAAGGTCTGTCACGCATCAACGTGAAGATGAAATCAGATGAGGAGACCGAGATCAACGGCATGGGGCCGGACATCACCGGAACGAATGTGGAGCTTTTGTTCGAACAGCTGAACGAGCTGAAAGCCGGAGATATTCTGGTGCTTTCCGGAAGCATCCCGTCCAGTATCCGCAGCAGCATTTACAAGGAGATCATGGAACGTCTTCAGGGCCGCGGCATTCAGATCGTGGTGGATGCGGAGAAAGCGCTTCTGATGGAGGTGCTTCCGCTTCATCCGTTTCTGATCAAGCCGAATAACCATGAGCTGGAGGCAATGCTTGGCAGAACACTTTCCACAAAAGAAGAAGTCCTGGAAGGTGCAAAAGAGCTGCAGGCATCAGGCGCCCGCAATGTTCTGGTGTCTATGGCCGGGGACGGGGCAGTGCTCCTGACAGAAGACGGAGCTGTTTACAGAGAGGGTGTCTGCCACGGAACTGTAGTAAATTCCGTAGGAGCAGGGGATTCCATGGTAGCCGGTTTTCTGGCAGGATACCTGAAAACAGGAGATTATGGTTATGCCTTAAAGCTTGGCACGGCCAGCGGAGGAGCGACTGCCTTTTCGCATGGAATCGGCAGCCGGGAAAAAATCATGGAACTGTTCACGCAGCTGAATAAAAAATAGGGGGAGAAAAAGATGCGAATTACAGAATTGCTGAAGCAGGAAAGTATTGGACTGAATGTATCTGTATCCACAAAAGAAGAAGCGATTGACAAGCTGGTAGATCTCATGGCGGCCGGAGGACGGCTGAAGGACAAGGCCGGATATAAGGAAGGAATCCTTGCAAGAGAAGCACTTGGCAGTACCGGCATTGGCGGCGGCATTGCAATTCCGCATGCCAAGGTGGAGGCAGTAAAGGAGCCTGGACTGGCAGCTATGGTGGTGCCGGCAGGTGTTGATTATGAGGCGTTTGACGGTTCTTTGGCAAATATCCTGTTTATGATCGCGGCACCGGCGGAGGGCGCGGATGTGCATTTGGAAGCACTTTCCAGACTTTCCACACTGCTGATGAATCCGGACTTCATGGAAGGACTGTTAAAGGCGGAATCCAAGGAGGCCTTTTTAAAGGTGATTGATGATGCGGAGACCGCTAAATTTGGTGCAGAGGAAAAGAAAGAAAACGAAGAAAAAAAGAAAGCTGCAGGTTATCGTGTTCTGGCAGTTACCGCCTGTCCGACCGGCATTGCCCACACCTATATGGCTGCAGAGAGCCTGGAAAATATGGCAAAGAAGCTTGGAGTTTCCATTAAGGTGGAGACTGACGGATCCGGTGGTGCCCAGAACGTGCTGACAAAGGCCGAGATCGACTCTGCTGAGGCTATCATCGTGGCCGCGGACAAGAATGTCGGCATGGCGCGTTTCAACGGAAAACCTGTGATCCAGGTCCCGGTCGCAGATGGTATTCATAAGGCAGAGGAGCTGATCAACCGCGCGGTAAGCGGCAGTGTTCCGGTTTACCACCATCAGGAGGATGGCAGCGAAAGCAGCACTTCTGATGAAGGAAAGGACAGCATCGGACGTACGATTTATAAGCACCTGATGAATGGCGTATCTCATATGCTTCCGTTCGTGATCGGCGGCGGAATCCTGATCGCGCTGGCCTTCCTGCTTGATGATTATTCGATTGATCCTTCCAACTTTGGTAAGAATACACCGCTTGCAGCATACTTAAAGACCATCGGTGAGCAGGCCTTCGGTATGATGCTTCCGATCCTTGCCGGTTTCATTGCCATGAGCATTGCAGACCGTCCTGGCCTTGCAGTCGGCCTGGTGGCTGGCCTGATCGCGAAGATGGGATGCACATTCGCAAACCCGGCAGGCGGCGATGTGAACGCCGGATTTTTAGGAGCATTGTTTGCAGGCTTTGCAGGCGGTTATCTGGTGCTCGGTTTAAGAAAGCTGTTCTCGAAGCTGCCGAAATCCTTAGAGGGCATTAAGCCGGTCCTTCTGTATCCGGTTATCGGTATTTTCCTGGCAGCAGTGGTGACCACCTTTATCAACCCATATATGGGCATGATCAATGATGCGCTTACTGCCTTCTTAAACGGAATGGGTGGTACCAGCCGTATTCTGCTCGGAATGCTGCTCGGCGGCATGATGTCCATCGATATGGGCGGTCCGTTCAACAAGGCAGCCTATGTATTTGGAACGGCACAGCTGGCAGAGGGCAACTTTGAGGTGATGGCCTCTGTTATGGCAGGCGGTATGGTTCCTCCGATCGCCATTGCCCTGTGCACCACCTTTTTCAAGAAGAAATTTACCGAGAAAGAACGCCAGTCCGGCATTGTAAACTACGTGATGGGACTTTCCTTCATTACAGAGGGTGCCATTCCGTTCGCAGCTCAGGATCCGCTTCGTGTGATTCCGTCCTGTGCGATCGGAGCAGCAGTGGCAGGAGGTCTGTCCATGGCATTCGGATGTACGCTCAGGGCACCGCACGGCGGCATGTTTGTCCTGCCGACAATCGGCAATCCGTTTATGTATCTGGCGGCGGTGGCTGTCGGTTCCGCAGTGGGCTGTGTGATCCTGGGATTTTTAAAGAAGGACGCGGCGTCATAGGAGAGCAGGAAGCCTCCTGGTCTGGAAATATAGGGAGTATTTGCAGATAAAAAAACAGAACAAAAGAAAGAGAAGAGCCTGGCCCAGGGGAGAAATGGTCAGGCTCTTTTTTGGTGTAAAAACTAAAAATATGATCCTTATAAGACAGATAACGTTTCATTGTCCCACATAAATTGTCAACAATCGACAATTAACTATTTACAATTCCGAAATAAAACGATAAAATAAATCGAATAAATATGAAAAGGAGAAGAATCATGTCAGACAAAAACAAGATTACATGGGGTACGCTTGCTCTTATGGCATTCTCGACTGTATGGGGTTTTGGGAACATTGTAAACGGATTTGTTTATTTCAACGGTGTCCAGGTTATTTTCAGCTGGCTTTTGATGTTTGCACTGTATTTTATTCCGTATGCCCTTATGGTGGGAGAACTTGGATCTGCCTTTAAGAAGACCGGAGGCGGTGTCAGCGGCTGGCTCCATGAGACCACGAATGCAAAGCTTGCCTACTATGCAGGCTGGACCTACTGGGCATGCCACATCACCTACATTGCAAGTAAATCCAGCGGCGGTTTAAAGGCGTTAAGCTGGGCGGTGTTCCGCAATGCCAAGACCTACGATACCCTGCCGACGCATATGGTACAGATCGCAACCCTCGTGGTATTCCTCATCGGCTGCTATGTAGCCAGCAGAGGTTTAAATCCGCTTAAGAAAATGCTTACCCTGGCAGGTACCACGACCTTTGTAATGTCCCTGCTCTATATCCTCATGATGCTGGCAGCACCGGCTATCAACCCGGCTGCGGAGTATATACATGCGGACTTTTCCATGAAAGGACTTATCCCGCAGTTTAATTTAGGATATGTGACATCGATCTCTATCCTAGTATTTGCCGTGGGCGGATGTGAAAAGATCTCACCGTATGTAAACAAGGTTGAGAATCCGAGCAAGGGCTTCCCGAAGGGCATGATCGCCCTGGCCGGAATGGTTGTTATCTGCGCGATCCTCGGCACCCTTGCGATGTCCCGCATGTTTGATCCTGCTGTCATCAATGCCAGCGAGGAAAGCTTCAACAACTATGCAGCAAACGGTTCCTACTGGGCCTTCCAGAAGCTTGGACAGTATTATCATGTCGGGGATACATTCCTGGTCATTTACGCACTGTGCAATGTGGTCAGCCAGTTTGCTGTTCTCGTATTAAGCATCGACGCACCGCTCCGTATGCTTCTTGAGAACGAGAATACCCAGCAGTTTATCCCATCCGCACTGAAGAAAACCAATCAGTATGGTGTTCACAGCAATGGTATCAAGATGGTAGTTGTCCTTTCCGGTGCCATTATCCTGGTACAGTCCTTTGTTCCGGGTGCTGCAGCGGTGCTTCGCCAGCTGACCAAGCTAAACTCTGTCTGTATGCCGATGCGTTATCTTTGGGTGTTTGTGGCCTACATTGCCCTGCGGGGAGCAATCGACCGCATTCCAGCGGAGTATCGTTTCGTAAAGAACCAGGCAGTAGCCAAGTTCTTTGGCGGCTGGTGCTTCTTTGTAACTGCGGCCAGCTGTCTCCTTGGTATGTATGATAAGAATCCGTTTACCTTTGCGTTGAATGTCATCACCCCGGTAATCCTGACGGCTCTGGGTCTGATTCTTCCTCAGATCGCAAAGCGTGAGCAGGCAGAAAAATAACATATTGCTTTAGCAGATAAGGTGGAATTTCAGACGTGAAAAATGTATGAATTCCACTTTACTTGTTTAACGCGTTATGGTACAATGACACAAACAATATGACGGCGTAGACACAAAGGAAAATGCGGAAAGCAAGGAAAATTATGGGCAGACTGGATTATCGGACATTAAGAGAAAACGTGCTGGACGAGATTAGAATGAAGATCCTGCGGGGGGAGCTTGTTCCGGGAGAAAGAATTGTAGAACAGGAGCTGGCTTCGGAATTTGGTGTCAGCCGCGGACCGGTGCGTGAGGCCCTGCGCCAGATGGAAGAGGAAGGTCTTATAGAATATGCCCGCAATGCCGGCTGTTCGGTACGCCAGATCGGACCGGAAGATATCTATGAAATTTACTATATGCGGGCAAATTATGAGATGATGGCGGTGAAGCTGTATGGAAGTCCCTTTCCGGAAGAGACGCTGATGCGGATGCGGCAGATTCTGGAGCAGATGATGCAGCTGGACTGCAGCGCTTATCTGGAAGTGTTTGAGCTGGATAACCGCTTTCATGAACAGATTATGGATCTGGTGTCGTTTCAGCGGCTAAAAAAAGCCTGGGAAGATTTGAGCTATGGGAATATCGTGATCGGTTACAATCTGTTTGTAAACCGGAATGATGTGACCGGGATTCAGTACCGGATTCATGAGAAGCTTCTAAAGGTCTGCCAGGACGGAAATCTGGAAGAAATAGTTTCGGCGATCCTGGATCATTACCTGTTCGGGCTGAAAAAACTGATCGGCAAAATGAAAGAACAAGATGGCCAGGAGACAACTGCAGACACACAGGAAAGCGCGTGACAGAAACAGATACCGGACTGTATAAAAAAGAAAGATAAAAAAGGAACGTCATCGGGATATGCCCGTTGATGTTCCTTTTTTTGCTATCGGAATCTAATATCTGCTGGAACCGGCAGTTACAACACGGGAACCGCCTTCGGTTCTGGTTTCCTGTGTGGTCTGGCTGTTTGGTTTTTTGTTCTGGTTATTTGCCTCATCGCCAATGGTGAAGGAGTTTGCGGTATCCACATGGGTGGTACAGGTTCCGTTTGCATTGAAGGTGTAGGAAATACCGTTGATGGTGCGGGTGATTCCTGCATACATGACACCGGTAGACGGATCAAAGTAGTAGGTGTTTCCATTGACATTCTGGAAACCGGTCTGCATCTTGCCGTCGGTTCCGAATAAGTACCAGCTGTCTCCGATTGGCATAGCCACGTTCAGTGCGCATTTGCCGGATTCCGGATAGAAGTAGTAGCGAGAGCCGGAGATAGTTCTCCAGCCGGTCCACAGGGAACCATCATCGCTCATATAATAGTAATCCTGATCCAGATGGAGCCAGCCTGTTACAAGGCTGCCATCGGACAGACCATAATAATATTTGTCAGAAGCAGCATCGTGGATCAGGCCGGTGGCCAGGGAACCGTCTGCCTGATAGTAGTAAAGCTTTCCGTTAGCTTTGGTCACTCCGGCTGCATAGGCGGTCATGCAGCTTCCAAACAGCATGGTTCCTGCAAGTCCTGCAAAGAGTGCTGCTTTTATCTTGTGATTCTTTCTCATCTCTGAAATCCTCCGTTTATGTAAAATTTTTTTGTTTCTATTATAAACCATGGAACCGTTCCAAGGTCAAGTATTTATGCCTGGTTATCCTTTTGATCATTCCAACTGGTTATTGATAATAATAAAAACAGGACATTTTACATTATGATATAAATGCCGTATAGTAAAGATAACAAAAAACAGGTAGGAAATCTGAAAGGAGTTGTCGGTTATGTATATGAAAAAATATCCCTGCGTGTATATGCGCGGCGGCACAAGCAAGGCAGTATTCTTCCATGAGAAGGATCTTCCGGAGGATAAAAACCTCTGGGACGAAATCTTTCTGAAGGTGATGGGAACACCGGATGTAAAGCAGATCGATGGTATGGGAGGAACGGTTTCCTCAACCAGTAAGATTGCCATCATTTCTCCGTCTGACCGGGAGGATGTGGATGTCAACTACACCTTCAAACAGGTTGATATCGTGATCCCGCGTGTAGACGGAAGCGCAAACTGCGGCAATATCTCTTCTGCAGTCGGACCGTTTGCCATTGATGAAGGACTGGTTAAGCCAGTTGAGCCGATTACCGTAGTAAGAGTATTAAACACCAACACCAACAAGATCATCGAGGAGCATGTGCGGGTAGAAGACGGACATGCCATGGTACACGGCGATGAGGTCATCAAGGGGGTTCCGGGAACCGGATCCCGCATCGATATGTACTTTGAAGACCCGGCTGGTTCCAAGACCGGAAAGCTGTTCCCGACCGGAAACAAGCGTGATATCTTCGATGTTCCGGGATATGGCGAGATTGAAGTGACCGTACTGGACTGCTCTAACCCGATGGTATTTATCCGGGCAAAAGATCTGGGAATCAAGGGAACCGAGCTGGTGGAATTAAACCAGAATAAAGATGTGATGGAGCACATTGAGCGAATCCGCTGCATCGCTGCACAGAAATGTGGCTTTGTAGAGAACTGGGAGGATGCAAGAACCAAGTCTACCTCCGCACCGAAGGTTTCCATCATTTCCGAGCCGCAGGATTACACCGACATGGATAAAAACGAAGTAAAAGCAGAGTCCATGGATATCTGCTGCCGGGCAATTTCCGTAGGATCCCTGCACAAAGCTTATCCGATGACCGTTGCAGTCGGAACCGGGGCAGCAGCAAGAATCCCGGGAACCATTGTCAATGAGATCGCGAAACCGGCACCGGATCAGGATATCATTAAGATTGGCCATTCCAGCGGCGTGACAGAAGTGGATGTCAAGATGGACGGCGAGCGTGTCATCAAGGGCGGTGTGACCCGTACCGCAAGACGGATTATGGACGGCTGGGTTTATGTCAGAGACTGATGCAGCCCGAAGCACCGACAAAATCCATTACTGTATGCGTAATGTGTAAAAAATGCATTTGGAAAACGGAAAACCGGTCCACATTCGTTTGGAAAATGAAAGGAGAATATTCGCATGGTAACCTTACATGAAGGAAAACATTACATTGTAAATAACGATCATATCGCAATCGCAGAGGAGGCTGCAAAGCTTTCTGCCGAAGAAGGCAAGAAACAAACCCTGACCTATCAGGTGCTGGAAAAGCACAATCACTCTGTTTTGTGTCACAGTAAGACGGATACCCGTAATCAGAAAATGAAGCTGATTGCGGGTATCCGTTTTATTCTACAAAATACTTACCAAAAATCTGGCAGGCTTTGGAAGTAGCTCCTTTCTGTGAAAAAACAATGCCAAGCTCTATATTGTGTTTTCCAGGGAGTAATGGTAAATAAATAAGTTCCGGTGCCAGATGACTGAGTGCTGCGGATGAAAATGCGAGAGCGTTCTCACTTCGGACAACAGCAGTGGCAAGCAGCGGTGATAACTCCGTTGGATAAGCAATGGGATGTATGTTGTAATCGTGAAATAATTTGCGTGCTGTGTAACCCAATGCCATATCGGGTGGGCTGAAAACAAATGTATAATTTCCAATCGCAGAAAGCGGAATACCGACGATGCCGGATTTGGGATCTTTTTCTGCAATTTTTAATATCGGGTGATCGGGAGAGCAAATCAGTTTTACTTCATCAGCACGCCGGAGTATGATATCTTCCTCTTTCAGCACCGTAAATGGTAGAGACAGTAGTGCCATATCAAGATTTCCGTTTAGAATTTCATATTCCAGCTGACGGCTTGTTTTTTCTGTGATAGATACAGAAATGCCGGGATATTGTGTATGAAAGCGCCGTAGAATGTCTGGTAAAAGATAAACTCCGCGGTAAGTGCTGATTCCAAATTGGATAGTTCCTTTGACAAGATGATTTAGCTCGCATAGTTCATTTTTAGCGATATGGAATTCCTGCAGCATATTACGGGCATGCACAAGGAATTGTTCTCCGGATGCGGTTGGAATAATTCCCCGTGGTGTGCGGATAAACAGGGTTGTCCCGAGTTCGGATTCTAATTGACGGATGAAATGACTCAGACTGGATTGAGCCATAAAAAGTTTTTCTGCTGCTCTGGAAATGTTTTTTTCATCGGCAAGCGTAATAAGATAATCTAATTCCTTAAAATCCATAATACCTCCGCGATATCGAAAATATATATAATAACTATATGATAATATAGATTGTATCGAATCTAAAGACAGTATAAAATAAAGTGCAGAAAAAGACAAGACTGATCAGAGTAACTGGGAGGTGTGAAATGAGCTGGATCAAAATACCTTATGGAAATTATTATCAGGAGGCAGAATTGCCGGATGATCTGAATGTGGAGATTATAGATCCTCCACAGAAAAAAATAGAGACAGATGTTGTAGCGTGCATTGAAGATGCGCTGGATCATCCAGTTGGATCGCCAAAGTTGGAAGACATGGTTGCGAGCGGACAGAATATTGTAATTCTTGTCAACGATCAGACACGGCCGGGACCTAATGCAGAGATGGTTAAAGGGATTCGGGCACGACTGAAACGAAAAGAAATTGCAGATGAAAATATCACGATTGTGATTGCTACCGGAAGTCATAAAGGCCCGGATTCGAAACAGTTACATAAATTGTTGGGAGGATTGGAAGAAAAGCTTAAGGTTCATGTTCATGACTGTGAAGATGGAGAGCATATTTACGTAGGAACAACAAAATTGCTGGATGTTCCCATTTATTTAGACCGTGTTGTAGCGGAGGCAGATTTTATCATTACTACAGGATTGATCTCGCCACATCAGTCTGCTGGTTATTCGGGAGGGCGAAAGAGCATTGTTCCAGGAGTGGTCAGCCTCGAAACTTTAAAAATCCATCATTCTTTGAAAGTCCGGCCCTATGAACCTTCTGTTGGATTTTACAATGGCAATCCATTTCATGAAGTGGCGAAAGAGGCAGCAAACATGGTGCATGCCGGATTCATGCTGAATGTCATACAGGATCCGCATAAGCAGATTGTAGGAGCAGTGGCTGGAAATTTGGAAAAAGCGCATGCAGCAGGTGTGGAGATTTGCAGAAAAAAGAATTTGATCGATGTGCATGGGTGTGCGGATCTGATTATTACCAGTCCGGGTGGGGCACCAAGAGACATTGATCTGTGGCAAAGTCAAAAAGCGTTGTCAGTTCCGGAGATGATCTGTGTACCAGGCGAAACGACGTTTATTCTTGTTGCAGAAGCAAAGAATGGAATTCCACAGATGTTTGTAGATTGGATGAGAAGTGCTGACTCTCCACAGGATGTGATTGAACGTTATCGGCAGGAAGGGTTCGGAATTGGAAGTAACAAAGCATTTATGTATGCGAGATGTATGCTGAAGGGACGGATTATTCTGGTGAGTGAGGGAATGACCGCAAGTGAGGCACACCAGGTAAAAATGGAACATGCGGGTAATTTGCAGAGTGCGATTCAAATGGCATTAGAGAAAAAAAAGCCAAGAAAAGTAATTGTTCTGCCACGGGCCGTGAATATGATACCAAATATGATAGAAGGAGGAGAAACATTATGATTTCCATGAAAGGGGCATGTGATCTTCACATTCATACCGCGCCGGATATTTTTACAAGGATTGCTGATGATGTGGAAACTGCAACGGTATGTAGGGATGCAGGGATGAAAGCAATTGTATTAAAATGTCACGCAGATACGACGATGACTCGTGCGTGGCACACACAGAATCAGGTGCCTGGAATCCGGGTTTATGGAGGAATTGTTCTGAATCTGAATGTGGGTGGAATCAATCCTGCAGCAGTTGATGTGGCGTTGAAAATGGGGGCGGTTGAGGTTTGGATGCCAACCTATCACTCACTGGCACATTATCAGGCAACTGGACTGATGGGAGGATATGGCCACCAGGGGGCAGATGTAAAGACCAGTTATCCGGTAAAGCCAATTACGATTCTGAATGAACAGGGAAATTTGATCCCGGAGGTTTATCAGATATTGGAATTGGTGAATCAGCATAATGCAATCATAGGAACCAGTCATTTAGGGGCAGACGAGGCTATGAAGTTGATTCGTGCGGCACGCGAGGTTGGATGCAAGAAAGTAGTTTTGACACATCCGTTTTTCAATCCACCAAAATGTACAGTAGAACAGGTAAAAGAAGCAGTGGATCTTGGTGCATTTGTGGAGTTTTGTTCTGGCAATGCGCTTAGTCCGATTCCGGCACCGATTTCTCTGGACCTTTATAAAGAGGTAATCGAATGTTGCGGAGCAGACCAGTTGATCATATCAAGTGATACCGGGCATCCAAGAAAAACCATGGCTCCGGAGACGAGCAGAATGTTTGCGCAGAGCCTGACCTATAAAGGTGTGAAAGAGGCAGATTTGGATCGGATGCTGAAAGATAATTATCATAAGCTGATTGAGTTTGAAGATTGATTTTAAACATATTTTGTGCAAAATATAACGAAGCGGTCTGGTAGTTTTGCCAGACCGCTTCGTTGCAAAGAATATAAATATATTTTATTTAAAAGTAATACAAACCGGGCTTCCGGTCGGAATAATATTCAAGGTCGGGATCAACTGAGCAGTCACCGGATCAAAATTAAATTCGATGATGGTATCGCTGTCCTCGTTTGCTACATAACATTTTCCGTTTGGAGCGAAACAGAAGAAACGCGGTGTTTTTCCAAGGCAAGGATAAAAACCGGTGTTTTTTAAATAACCAGTGTGTGTATCAATGTGATATACAGCAATACTGTCTGTGTAGCGATTGGAGACAAGGACAAATTCTCCGCTTGGATCAATTATAACCTCACTGGCGTCAGAGTAGGAAGTAATGGTTTCAGGAACCGTGGATAATTCCTGAAGTGCTTTCATTTTTCCGGTATTTTCATCAAACTGGAAGTAGAGAACCTTGTCGCCTTTTTCTTCACACATGTACAGCCAGCGATTGTTTGGATGCATTGCAGCATGTCGCGGTTCGTCCCAGGTTCTTGCCATAAAACGATCGGTTTCCGTAAGTTCGCCTGTTTCATGGTTGTATTTTAATGCACGCATTTGGCCATAACCATTTACGCGCCCCTGCGCACAGGCAAAAATGTAATTTTTCTTTTGATCCCAAAGACACTGGTGAACGGTAGAAACCTTGCCGGCCTCTTTTCCTTCATAAGTGAAGGTGGAAACAATTTCTCCAAGTGAGCCATCCAAGTTGCGTTTTACCGTATAAAGGGTTCCGCCCTGAAGGGTCGCGATGATAACATGCTTGTTTTCTGCATCGACAGTAATATCAACTGGATTTTTTCCACCAATATCGATGGTATTTAAGTGTTTTAAAGTGCCGTCTTCCTTAATTTCATAAGAAGAAGCAAGTGTTAGATCCCCATGGACGCTGTAAAGATATTTCTTTTCCAGATCCAGACATTGATAGCTTGGATTTGCTTCGGTATAGAGACACTGTTTTTCAGTCCAGTGTCCTTCTGGTGAGATTTCATACACAACCAGACCTTTTCCTCTGGCGTTGCGTTCTTTTGTGGTGCGGCAGCCAACATATGCGTACTTCATGAAATAAACCTCCTCAATCATTCAATGTTAGTTTGATTATATCTGAAAAAATAAACAAAGTAAAATTCTAAAAATCAATAAGAGTAATAATGAAAAAACTATGATTTTGTTTAAAATAGCTAGAATATATAGGAAAAACCAATGAAAACTATTAAAATTTAATATTTTACAATATGGCAATTTTTTGCAATAATAATGAAAACAGACGAAGGGAGAATTACCTATGACAGAATTGAGAGAACTTGCAAGGTTTGTGCATGATCTGAAATGGGAAAATGTGCCGGACGATGTAAAAGAAACAACAAAAAAAGTTCTGATTGACTCAGTTGGTGTTGGAGTCGGTGCATGTAGGAATGAGCAGAATGTGAATATCATTCGCGAATTCACGAATCTTTGCAATGACCATACGGTGAGCATCTGGGGGCAGAAAGAAAAAACATCCTTATTTCAGGCTGTGTTTTTAAATGCTCTGGAAGGGCATACACTGGAGATGGACGATGTGCATACTAGATCTAAAACACACATTGGAACGGTTGTCACGCCTGCAGTATGGAGTGTGGCGGAGTATGAAAAAAAGAACGGGCAGGAACTTCTGCTTGCAGAATTATGTGGGTATGAAGTCACAGCCAGAATCGGAATGGCATTAGGGGTATCTGCTCACAGAAATCTGGGATGGCATGCAACTTCTACGGCTGGTGTCATTGGTGCTGCAGCAGCATGTGCAAAGCTCTTGAATCTGAGTGAAGATGAGATTGTATATGCCATGGGTATGGCAGCGCAGGAAGCTGGTGGAACCTGGGCATTTCTGGGTGATGGCGCAAGCTGCAAGATTTTGAATCCTGCAACTGCAGCATGCACCGGAGCTAAATGTGCGTATCTTGCAAAGGCAGGGATGACAGGACCGGAACATGTGTTAACAACAGAAGATGGCGGAATGCTTGCAGCTATGTCAAACGGATACGATGTTAGCAAGGTATCTGCAAACCTTGGAACCATTTGGGAAGTAAAATATATGGATAATAAACCATATCCTTGTTGCCGCAGTACACATTGCACCATCGATGCTTCTCTTTATCTGATGGAACATGATGGAGTACGGCCTGAACAGATTGATCATATTGAGGTATATACCTATCTGGTCGGAAACAAGCAGTGCGGTATGAGCGACGGAAGTATTCATCCAACCAAGGCTGTGGAGGCAAAGTTCTCAACACCATTTACAGTAGCCACTGCTCTTTTATATGGAAGAGTAACGCTGGAAGAATTTACACAGGATAAAATTGATGATCCCAAGGTTCAGGAACTTCTGAGCCATGTAAAGGTAATTACGGATGATACATTTACCAGTCGCTACCCGGATCATTGGGGATGTCGGGTCGTGGCGTACTTAAAGGACGGCAGCAGGCATGAGGCAACCATACCAGACGCTTCGGGCAGTACGGATAATCCCCTTACGACACAACAGCTCACCGCTAAGATCAAGGGTATTTTGCTTCGAGTCATGGATGAAACAAAAGCAGAGGAAACTATGGAATATCTGCACAATATTGAGATGGTATCGGAACTTCGTTCTGTATGATTTTGAAAATTTTATGCTGCGATTGACTAATATATAGAATAATAAAGAAATTAATGTTTTCTTTATATCATTTTGACTATACCATTCATAGAAATTATGTATTTGAAAAAGTTCATCATAAAAAGTATAATAAAGTCACAAGTTGCAAATACAAATTTTTAAGAAAAACAAACAAATTATACAATGTGGAGGGAATGTTACATGAAAAAAGCATTATCAGTTATGATGGCAACAGCAATGGCAGCAGCAGCTCTGACCGGATGTGGTGGAGGAAGCTCCAGCTCGTCTGAAACTCAGGCACCGGCTGCCAACGGGGGTGCAGCAGAAACCAAAGCAGCTGCGGCAAGCGGTGAAAAAGCAGAAGATGTTTTTTGGACCGTTATGGCATGCCCGTCAAGCTCTGCATTATATCCGTTCTGGGTATCCATTGGCGAAGGTATCCCGAGCGTATTCCCACAGTACAAGATCACAGTATCTGAAGGACAGGGTGCAGTTGCAATTACCAAGGCAGTGAGAAATGGTGACGCAGATCTTGGAAACTCCGTATCTGCTACTGACTATGAGAGCTACAACGGTATCGGAAGCTTTGAAGGACAGCCGAGCAAAGATTCCCGTATGCTTTTCTACTATGAGGTTACCGGCGAGATGATGTGCGTGAGCAAAGACTCCGGAATCACAAAACTGGCTGATTTAAAGGGTAAGAAGTTCTGTCCGGGCGGTACCGGTACTTCTGCAGAGAGCATTTTCAAAAACATCTGTGACCTGTTTGACTGTGCACCGGATTACTTCACAGCAAGCCAGAGTGACTCCGCAGATGCTTATGCAAACCGCGAGATCGTTGGTACTGTAAAACTTGGACCGGTGGTAGATTCCTACGTTATGCAGCTTGATGCATCTATCCCGATCGATATCATTGACCTCTCCGAGGACGAGATCGCAAAGATTCGTGAGAAATATCCATACCTGATTGAAGTTGATATTCCGGCAGGCACCTATGATGGTGTTGATCATGACGTACATACCGTTGGTACTCCGCAGGGATGTCAGACCACTACCGCAGTTTCCCAGCAGGATGGTTACAATGTATGTAAGGCTGTATTCGAAGATGCAAAAGAAAAATGGCAGGCAGCATATCCGGTTGGCGCAGAGAACGATCTTGTAGAGCTGACTCTGTCTTCCTCCATTCCGTTACATGCAGGCACCGTTCAGTATCTGACCGAGATTGGCGTAGATGTACCAGAAGAGTTAATTCCAGAGGAATATGTCCCGGTTCAGTAATGCAATTTGATACCAAAAATAAATGATCGCAGCTCTTTTTAAGAGCTGCGACCACTTTAAGGAGAGATAACATGAGAAAACTTAATGGATTCTGGAAACACTTCATTACGTTCATGTCTGTCGCACTGGTGCTTTTTCAGATCTATACGGCAGGTTTTGGCGTATTCCCGGATATCGTTCAGCGAAGCGTGCACCTGTTCTTCGTACTTGGAATGATTTATATCCGCAAGCCGATCAAAAAGGGTGTAGCAATGGATCATGTGCCGATTTATGATATTATATGTTGCATTCTCTGCCTGGTCTGCACCGGATATCTGATTACGATTTATGACAAGATTCTGTGGGATCCGTCTCAGTGGATCAGCACTGCAGATAAAGTTTTTGCAGTTATTCTGGTTATTCTGATTCTGGAAGCAAGCCGCCGGGCAGTAGGTCTTACATTCCCGATCATGGCTATTTTCTTCCTGTTCTATGCAATGAGAGGACAGTTGTTCCCTGGTACCTGGGCACATAAAAACTTTACATTTAATCAGGTATTCTGGATGCTGTATCATACCACAAACGGTATCTGGGGTCAGATGGTTGGTCTGTCTGCTGGTATGCTGGCTATGTTCGGTATTTTTGGCGCAGTTCTTTCTATCACTGGCGGTTCCCAGACTTTTATTCACATTGCTCAGAAGCTGACCGGTAAGGCAACCGGCGGTCCTGGCAAGGTTGCGCTGATCGCATCTGGTCTGTTTGGAATGATTTCTGGTTCCGCAATGGCAAACGTTGTTGCTACTGGTACCTTTACCATCCCGATGATGAAGGATGAGGGTTACGACAAAGAGTGGTCCGCTGCAATCAGTGCAGTGGGTTCCTGCGGCGGTCAGTTGATGCCTCCGATCATGGGTTCTGCAGCATTCATTATGGCACAGCTGATTGGCGTTCCATATATGAGCATTGCAAAAGCAGCGTTGCTGCCTGCAATCCTGTATTATCTTGGCGCTTTTGTTGCAATTCATTATATCAGTAAACGCCTTGGCATTAAGGGTAGAGGTGTGGAGGCAAAACTTGGCAAGATTGAGCTTGCAATTATCTTTATCCCGCTTGGTGTTTTCGTTGGATTCCTGGCTATGGGCTATACAGTTACCAAAGCAGCTTTCTGGGCAACCATCATTGGTGTTGCAACTGCCGCAATCTGCTACTTTATTCAAAAAGATGCAGATGCTGTTAAGAAGACAGGAAAACTGTGCATGGATGTATGTACAGAAGGCGCAGGAAGCATTTTAAGCATGGCAGGCCTGTTAGCTGGAGCCCAGATTTCTATCGCGCTGATTTCTCAGACTGGTTTTGGCGTAAAATTATCTTCCATGATCGTATCCATCGGTCAGGGACATCTGTTCCCATGTCTGGTACTTTCCATGGTAGTATGCTTTATCCTTGGTATGGGTCTTCCGCCGACAGCAGCATATGTTCTCGCAGCATCCATCCTTGCACCGGCCCTGATCACACTCGGTCTTCCGGATTTGGTGGCGCACTTGTTCGTATTCTACTTCTCCACGATTGGTGCAATTACACCTCCGGTTTGTGCAGCAGTATTTCTTGCATCCGGTATTGCGGATTCCAACTGGCTTAAGACAGGATTCCTTTCCGTACTGCTTGCAATTCCGGCATTCCTGGTTCCGTTCACCTTTGCTTATGATGAAGCTCTGATGCTGAATGGTGGCGTAAGCGATATCGTAATCTGCACGGTAACTGCAGTGATTGGTGTATTCTTTATGGGTATTTCCATTGCGGGTTATCTGAAGAAAGATATGAACATGATTATCCGTTTGATTATGTTCCTGGGTGGTGTATGCATGTTCACACCAAGCATGATCGCTTCTGTTGTAGGTATCATTATTTGTGCAGTAAGCTATGTGATGGCTGGAGGCTTTACAAAGAAAGCGGCTGCAGCATAAGTACAGTTTTGTATTAAAAAAGAAATAACAAAGAAATAACAAAGGCAGAGTTTGTGGTCTGATCCGCGGACCCTGCCTTTGCTACATAAAAAAATAAAATTCATAATTACGGAGGCTAAGGTTATGGGACGTTTGACGGGAATTATTGATATGCATATTCATTCTGCACCGGATATCCGCCAGAGAAAGCTGGATGATCTGCAGTTAATGGAAGCTGCAGTGGAACGTGGCGTGAGAGCAATTGTGATTAAATCGCACATGGTACCTACAGCAGACCGCGCAACATTGGTCAATAAGATTCGGCAGGAAAAATATCCGGATTCAGATTTTCAGATGTTTGGCAGTCTGGTTATGAATCTGCCGGTTGGTGGTATCAATCCGTGGGCCGTAGAAGCTTCCATCAAATTAGGTGCGAAGGAAATCTTTTTACCAACCATGACAGCAGAAAATCATTGCAGAAAAGAAAACAAAGAGCATTTCGTCTCTGTTGTAAAGGATGGAAAAATCGTAGAACCGTTAAAGGATGTGTTTGAGCTAGTGAAGGATTATGACGTTGCTTTAGGAACAGGTCATATCTCACCATCTGAAATTTTTACTGTGGTAGAAGCTGCAAGAAATGCAGGCGTGAAAAAAATCATTGTAACGCATCCGGAGTTCCACATTGTTGGTATGAGTCTGGAAGAAGAAAAACGCATCGTGAAGGATTACGATGTTCTTTTGGAAAAGGTATATGCTCAGCCAATTGGTGGCGGTGTATATAAAAAAAATCTCCCGGACAATGTGGCTCATATGAAAGAAATCGGATGTGAGCATTTTATTGTTTCTACAGATGGCGGACAGATGCAGAATCCAGAATGGTACAATACCATTGCAGAATATATTGATTATCTGTATGACAGTGGATTCAGTCAGGAAGAAATTGATGTCATGACAAAGAAAAACCCGGGAAGAATGCTTGGAATCGAGTAAACGGAAAACGGACATTTGTAATCTGACGGATAGACCAGAATGCAGATGTCCGTTTGTTTTTTTATGGCCCCTCTTTTCTCTATAGAAAAAAGAATATGATATCTATGCGAAATCATGTATTTTACTTATGAAATATCAAGACTTATAATGAAAATACAGAAGGGGGATAGCACATGAATAAATTGACAAAATATACACAATTTACCAGGCCATCCAGGGAGCTGATTGAGCGTTTGCGGACGTTTACAACTCCTGAGATCTGCGATGGCGCAGGTTTGTATCATTCGATGGATTACCGGATCAAACCATGGATCGGCAGTAAAAAAATTGTCGGACCGGCGGTGACTGTCGATGTACCGAGCGGAGAGGGAAGTATTGTTTCCGATGCGATCTTGGAACTTCAGGAAGGAGATGTGCTGGTAATTGCCGGGAAAGGTAATTGCGACTGTTCCTATTGGGGGGATCACCGGAGCATCTGTGCAGGTCTTTTAAAGGCAGAGGGTGTCGTAATTGATGGAGCTTTCCGGGATCTGGAAGGCTGCGAGGAGTCAGGCTTTCCTGTCTATGCGAAGGGCCTTACCTGCGGTACGGCAGCCAAGAGCGGTGCGGGATCCATCAATGTTCCAGTCAGTTGTGGAGGTGTCAGTGTAAAACCGGGAGATATTGTAATCGGAGATGTCAATGGAGTCTGTGTTATTTCTCAGGAAGAAGCAGAAGACGTTATAGAGCGTGCGCTGAAAAAAATTGAAATACAGCAGTACACACTGGCTGAGATGAATCATACAGGTAAGGTTTTTACAAAAATGCTGAAAAAGTAAAAAAGGAAAAGCAAAGGAGAGAATTCACATGGGGATGAACATTACAAAAAAAATTTTATCTACACATCTGGCTGCACCGTCTGATATGGTTCCGGGAGAGGAAATTCTTCTGAAAGTAGACCAGACTCTGACCCACGATATCAACGCGGTTATGACTTATCTGGCTTTTGAGCAGGTGGGCCTGGACCGGATCCGTACTGAATGCAGCGTCAGCTATCTGGATCATAACTTATTGTATCTGGACAACAAAACTCCGGATGATCATATATATTTGCAGTCCGTAGCAAAACGCTATGGTGTCCATGTATCCAGACCGGGTAATGGTATCTGCCATGCAGTTCAGGTAGCTCGGTTTGGTGCTCCGGGCAAGCTCTTAATGGGAGGCGACAGCCATACTCCCCACGGCGGTTCCATCGGTATGCTGTGTATCGGCGTCGGCGGCATGGATATCGCAACGGCAATGACGGGTGTTCCCATGCGTTTAAAGATGCCGCAGATTATCAAGGTGAATCTGACCGGTCATTTACAGCCTGGCTGCAATGCGAAGGAAGTTATTCTGGAAATGCTGCGCCGTGTCGGCATCAAGGGCGGTCTCGGAAAGGTCTTTGAGTATGTGGGACCGGGCGCAGCCACCTTAAGCGTGTCTGAGCGTGCCAGTATCACCAACATGGGCGCGGAGATGGGAGCAACCACTTCCATTTTCCCGGCGGACGAGCAGGTAAGAAAATTCCTGAAAGCAGAGAAGAGAGAAGAAGACTTCACAGAAATCTTACCGGATGCGGATGCGGAATACGACGGCGAGATGGAGCTGAACTTAAGCGAACTGGTTCCGTTATGTGCCTGCCCGCATCAGCCGGACAATGTCATTGCGTTAAAGGATGTGGAAAAGAAAAAAGTGCAGCAGGTATTTATCGGAAGCTGTACCAATTCCAGCTATTCAGATATTGCAAAAGCAGCACTGGTATTCAAGGGCAGACATGTGAATGAAGATGTGAGCTGTACCTGTGCGATCTCCTCAAAACAGATTTACAAGCTTCTGATGCGTGACGGTTATATTGATATGCTTCTCGACGCTGGTGTAAGACTTCTGGAACTGGCGTGCGGACCATGTTGTGCGATTGGACAGTCACCGGCAACCAAAGGAGTTGCAGTCCGCACCTCGAACCGTAACTTTAAGGGGCGAGCAGGCAATCCGACCGCGGAAATTTATCTGGTAAGCCCGGAGAGTGCAGCGGCAACTGCAATCACTGGTACCTTTGCAAGCGCGGAGGATATTCTGGGAAGTGATCTGGCTATTCTGGCAGAAGTAAAAGAACCGGAGGAGTTCCCGGTAGATGATTCCATGATCATTGAGCCGCTTCCGGAGGAAGAAGCAAAGAAGGTCGAAATCGTGCGTGGACCGAACATCCAGCCACTTCCAATCCCGGATGCGCCAGAGCAGCATTTAAAAGCACAGATCAGCTTAAAGACTGTAGATAATATTACAACCGACGATATCACCCCGGCCAGTGCGGAGTTTTCCAGTATGCGTTCGAACATTCCGCTTATGAGCCAGTATTGCTATCATCGCTATGATCCGGAATTTGCGGCCCGCGCAAAGGCAATGGGCAAGAGCATTATTATCGGCGGAGAAAACTATGGACAGGGTTCTTCCCGTGAGCATGCAGCCATCAACCCGATGTATCTGGGCGTCAAGATGGTAATTGCAAAGAGTATTGCGCGCATCCATAAAGGCAACCTGATCAATCATGGCATTATTCCGATGGTATTTGCAGACCCGGCAGATTACGACAAATTGGACCAGCTGGATGAACTGGAAGTGGATGGTCTGCTGGATCAGATGAAAACAAGAGAAGTGACGATCAAGGATCTGACAAAGGGAAATTCCTTTAAGGCAAAACTGGAATTGTCTGACAATGAACTGGAGGTTATTCTTTCCGGAGGTCAGCTGCGTCACCTGCAGAAGCAGTTAAAAGAAATGGAGGAGAAATAATATGAGAACGTTTAAGACAGTATTTATGCGTGGCGGTACCAGCAAGGGTTGTATGTTTCATAAAGAAGATCTTCCTGAAAACCGGGACGAGTGGGACAGCATTTTCCTTCAGGCAATGGGAAATCCGGATCCAAAGCAGATTGATGGCATGGGCGGCACGGTTTCTTCCAATAATAAAATTGTCATTGTCTGGAAAAGTGAAGAACCAGGCATTGATGTAGAGTATCTGGTTGGTCAGGTCATTGTTGGCAAGAATCAGGTGGATTATAAATCAAACTGCGGCAACATGACTGCTGCTGTAGGACCGTTTGCAGTGGAAGAAGGAATGGTGGCAATTACAGAGCCAGTTACCACGGTTCATATGTTAAACCGCAATACGGACAAATACATCGATGTGACGGTTCCGATCGATCCAGAGACAAAGACCTTTGCACAGGAGGGAAATTGTGCGATTGCCGGTGTAGATGGAACAGCTGCGGAGCTGAACGTGAAGTTTTTAAATCCGGCAGGTGCAAAAACCGGTAAGCTGCTTCCGACCGGAACTTGTGTGGAAACATTAGATATTCCTGGGTTTGGTCAAATCGAGGCAACGATTTTGGATGTATCCAATCCAATGGTTCTGGTAAAGGCGGAAGATATCGGTATGACAGGAACAGAACTTCCGGAAGAAGTGAATGGAAATAAAGAGGTATCTGATCTGTTAGAGAAGATCCGTGGTGTTGCGTGCTGCAAAATGGGATTTGCAAAGGATTTAAAAGATGCTACAGAAAACAGCCCGGCGGTACCGAAGGTTGGATTTGTGACTGTTCCGAAATCCTACACTGATATTTCCGGAGCAGAGGTTCATGCAGAAGATATGGATGTATGTGCAAGAGTAATTTCCGTATTTAAGTGCCATAAAGCGTGTCCTTTGACTTCTGCAAGCGCAATCAGTGTAGCAGCAGCGATGAAGGGCTCTGTGGTAGAAAAGCTACTCCGCAGCGTTGGCAATGCAGAAAGTGTACGCATTGGTCATCCGAGTGGAATTATGACCATGGTTCCGGAACTGAAAGAGGAAAATGGAGAACTGAAATTGCCGAGTGTAGGTGTTCAGAGAACTGCACGTCGTATTATGGATGGAACTCTGTATATCCGAAAATAGAAATTGTTAGCTTTTCCAGATAAATGAAAATGCCGCAAAGTGTGCAAAATAGCATTTTGCGGCAGTTTTTTAACCAAAAATCGGAGGATGAGGAAATGGTAACTTTAATAAATCAAGGAGTTGTGCTTTCTGCTGATGGCAGTTTTGCTGCAACAGAAGATGCAGCATTGCAGGCCGAAGGAAAAACGAAGACGATGGCTTACCAGGTATTAAAATCACATAATCACAGTGATAATATGGATCAGCTTCAATTGAAGTTTGATGCATTGGTATCGCCGGATAACAACTATGTAAACATTCTGCAGACAGCAAGAGCAAGCGGGATTAAAAAGTTCCCAGTGCCGTATGTATTATCAAACTGTCACCACACCCTCTGTGCGGTGGGCGGAACGATCAATGAGGATGATCATGTATTCGGCCTTGGAAACGCGAAAAAATATGGCGGTATTTTTGTCCCACCATACCGCGCAGTCCTTCATCAGTACATGCGTGAGATGATGGCAGGCGGCGGCAGAATGATCCTTGGCTCGGACAGCCATTCCCGCTATGGTGCACTTGGCACAATGGGAATTGGAGAGGGCGGCGGTGAAGTAGCGAAACAACTGCTTGGCCGTACTTATGATATTGCTTATCCGCCGGTTCTGGCTGTGAAGCTGACCGGAACACCAAGACCTGGTGTGGGACCGCAGGATGTGGCCCTGGCACTGATCGTGGCAACCTTCCAGAACAACTTTAATAAAAATAAGGTATTGGAGTTTGTCGGAGACGGGGTATTGAATCTGAGCATGGAATACCGAATGGGAATTGATGTCATGACAACCGAGAGCGCAGCACTTTCCAGTATCTGGTGTACTGATGAAAAGACGGAAGAATTTCTGACAGGTCATGGACGCGGCGACGCTTACCGCAAAATGCAGCCGGAGACAGGGGCGTACTATGATGGACTGATCGAGATTGATCTTTCCAGTGTAGAATGTATGATTGCGCTGCCCTTCCATCCAAGCAATGCCATGCCAATCCGCGAGTTTAAAGAGCGGATGCCGGAGATCATCCAGGCGGTGGAAGAGGCAGGTAATACGATCAAAGGAAATCACGGTGAGCCCTTCTCCATTCAGTCTCATATGAGGAATGGCGAGTTTTATGTCGATCAGGCCCTGGTCAGCGGATGCAGCGGCGCTCTGTTTGAAAATATTGTGGCTATGGCGGATATTTTAAAGGGTTATGGCATTCCGGGAAGTGGTTTAAATCTGGGTATCAACCCGGCCAGCCTTCCTGTTATGGCAGATCTGATGGAGCAGGGCATTGCCGGAGAACTGGCAGTCAGCGGCGCAACGCTGCGTCCGTGCATCTGCGGTCCGTGTTTTGGCGTGACGGATGTTCCGGCCAACAATCAGGTCAGCATCCGGCATATGACGAGAAACTACCCGAACCGCGAGGGTTCCAAACCGGGACAGGGGCAGATGGCCTGTGCCTGCCTGATGGATGCCCGTTCCATCGCGGCTACCGTGCGAAATGGCGGTAAACTGACGGCAGCAACCGAGCTGGATATAGAATACAGGACTCTGAAGCACCATTTCGATGCAAAAATATATGAGAATCAGGTATTTAACAATTTCGAAAAGGGTGACGATACCGTAGAACTGACGATGGGGCCAAATATCGCAGACTGGCCGAAGATGCAGCCATTGACAAAGCATTTACTGTTAAAGACAGCAGGCTCTTATCATGGTTCGCTTACTACCGATGAACTGCTTCCGTCCGGTGAGGCGTCGTCGTTCCGGTCAAATCCGGAAAAAATTTCGGAATATACCATGATCAGCCGTGATCCGGATTATGTAGGGCGTGCGAAAAAAATCCGGTCACTGGAAACAAAGCGGAGAGAACAGTTTGCAAGCGGACAGGCACGCTCAGTGCAGACAGGAGATGTGGAATTTGATGCTCTACTTGGAAAACTCACAAAAACACTCGGCTGCCCAGCTTCGGACATTACCTTTGGAAGCCTGATGGTCAGCGACAAGATTGGAGATGGATCTTCCAGAGAACAGGCGGCAAGCTGTCAGAAGGTTTTGGGCGGATTTGCGAATCTGGCAAATGAATACGCAACCAAGCGCTACCGTTCCAATCTGATCAACTGGGGACTTCTTCCTCTGCGAACAGAAGAAAAGCTGGAAATCCCGGTTGGAAGCTATCTGCTTGTCCGGGAGGTTGAACAGGTCATTTCGGAATGCAAAAATCCGGTGAAGGTGCAGCTATTGGATGCAGTAACCGGCGATGTGAAAAAAGAAATTTTCTGTACATTAGACACTTTAACAGAGGATGAGAGAAAAATTTTGTTATCCGGTTGTCTGATCAATTATTACCGAAGCTAAGCAAACATTGCGAAAATCTAAAAAAACAGATATAATAAAGCCGATAAGACAGGGAAGAACCTTATACATCAGGAGGAATTGTATGGATTTTCGCGAAATGCTCTATATCACAACGGTTGCGGATTGCCGCAGTATCACGGCTGCGGCACGCAAACTTTATATATCACAGCCCTCCTTGAGCCATATTGTTTCTAAGGTAGAGCAGGATGTTGGCGTGAAATTATTCGATCGTGGAACTTCACCTCTTACGATCACATATGCTGGAGAGAAATATGTGGAGACAGCAAGAAAGATTCTGCTCATGAGTGATAATCTGCGAAAGGAATTGATCGATGCAGGACTTGGAGAAAAAGGCCGCATTAATTTTGGTATGCCAACCGAACGGGCTGGTTATATGCTTCCGGCAGTGATCCCGGAATTTAAGAAGCAGTATCCTGGAATTGAATTGCAGGTGATGGAGGCAAAGTCCGATGAACTTCTTAAGGCAATTCTGCGGGATGATATCAGCTTTTACGTAATTCCACGCAGCCAGGGAGAACTTCCGGTTGGATTGAAAGCAGAATCTATTTATCGGGAGCAGCTTCTGCTGGTGGCGGAAGAAAGCATGCTTACAGAAGATATGTTTCTTGATGAGTCGAGTGTCTTGAATATGACAGAAGGTAAGAGGAAAAACAGGTGCGTGAATCTGAGCAAGATGGCAAATCTTCCATTTGTTATGCTTAAAAAAGGCCATGCGATTCGTAAAAAGACAGATCTTGTGTTGCGGCAATATGGCATCGATCCCAAGATTATGATAGAACTATCCAGCTGTATTTCAGCTGTTCAATTGGCTGCAGCGGGATTGGGCGTGGCAATTGTTCCGCAACGGGCAATAGATGCACTTGGCGGAATGGAGCGTTTCAATTGTTATGATTTTTCAGTGACACCGGAATTTTGGAGTGTCAACGCAGTGTATAAGGAGGATATGTATCTCGGGCGGGCAGAGCGTTTTCTGATCGATCTGATGAAACAAAAATTCAATTTGTAAGATGATCTGAATGGAACAGGAGGCTAATTATTTCTTTGATTAGCCTCCTGTTTGATTGTAATTCGATATTTTGTTATTTGTACAGTGCCATAAGCCGTTCCTGAACGGTTGCAATGAACACAAGTCCGGTTACAATCCGTGGATTTTTGATCGTTGTGACATTTTTTAAGTCTGCGGTCATAATACCGTCTTCGACGGTCTCTATTGCAGTTGCTTTTAACTGGCGGCCAAAGTTTTCCAGCTCTTTGTTTTGGTCCAGTTCTCCGCGTTTTTCCAGAGCACTGGCCCAGGCCATAATGATTGCAAGCGGATTCGTGGAGGCTACTCCGCCTTCCAGATAGCGGTAGTAATGGCGGCGTACGGTTCCGTGAGCGGCTTCATACTCGTATTTGCCATTTGGGGATACCAGAACGGAAGTCATCATTGCGGCAGAACCATAGGCAGTTGCAAGCATATCACTCATGACATCGCCATCGTAGTTCTGGCACGCCCATACATAGCCGCCTTGATTTTTAACGGCACGGGATATTGCGTCATCGATTAGGCAGTATTGATATGTGATTCCGGCTTTCTCAAAGGCTTCCATAAATTCGCTCATAAAGACGTCTTTGAAGATTTCGCGGAAGTTCCGGTCATAAACTTTGGAAATGGTGTCTTTTGCAGAAAAAATTAGATCCTGTTTGACATCCAGCGCGTAAGTCATGCAGCAGCGCGCAAAGCTGCGAATGGATGCGTCAAGATTGTGGATACCCTGTGCAATGCCCGGAGAGGTAAAGTTATGGATCAGTTCTCTGGTTTCAGTTCCGTCTTCAGCAGTAAAGACCAGTTCACATTTGCCGGGCTGGTCGATTTTCATTTCAGAAGCGCGGTAAAGATCGCCATACGCATGACGGGCCAGGGTGATTGGCTTCGTCCAGGTCTTGATATACGGTTCAATGCCTTTAATCAGGATTGGGGCGCGAAATACGGTACCATCCATAATGGAACGAATGGTTGCATTTGGGCTTTTCCACATTTTCTTTAACTGATATTCCTGCATACGCTCCAGGTTTGGTGTGATGGTGGCACACTTCACGGAAACACCGTATTTGTTAGCAGCGTTGGCGGAGTCCACAGTAACCTGGTCGTCGGTACGGTCACGGTTGCGGATACTGAGATCGTAGTAATCGACCATGAGATCTACAAAAGGAAGAACCAGCTTCTCTCTGGTTTCTTTCCAAAGAATTGCGGCCATTTCATCGCCATCCATTTCGACAAGCGGTGTGGTCATTTTGATTTTTTCCATAGAACATGATGCCTCCCTATTATATTCTTGCGTGTAACGTTTTTTTGATGCATGTTACTGCATGATTCTCCTCTAGTTTACCACAACTAGTTACTTTTGGAAATCCGCATTGTATACTTAATGTCAAATTGAAAATAAGAAAAAACAATGGAGAAAATGAAAAATCTGGCATATTATAATGGAAAGATTACCAAATATTTAAGCAAAATTGGAAAATAATAAGTAAAAAGACGGGCAAGGCCGTCTTCAGGACAGTTCTTCTTTGGCAATGCGAATGAAGAGCTGGTCTGCTTTTGACAGGAAGCCGTCTTTCAAAGAAGTAATGCACATATCCCAATAGGCTTGGTACTTATTATCAATGGATAAGAGCGTAGGGTGATATTCTTCTGATGTAATCTGAGAATATTCCAATGGTACAAATGTAACACCAAGACCTTGTGCTGCAAGGAGCTGAGCGGTTTCGAAATTACGCAGTGTCAGTGGGATTTTGGGGCGTAAGATTCCGGCACACTGAAGTACTTCATCGGTAATCTGACGAATACGCTGTGATTTGTGGAGCATCAGAAATGATTCGTTTTTTAGGAGACGGACATCCAGAACTGGATAAGGGTAACCTTCCTTTGGCTCGGCTTTCTCAATCAGCGGGTGTGTCGGAGAAAGCGCAATTACGAAGGGATCACGCCTCATAATGTCAAAATTGAATTGTGGCTGGGTTCGAATGTCTGCTGGTGTATGCATAATTGCAAAATCCAGTTCACCTGACATGAGCATCTGCTCTAATCTGGAAGAATTTTCTTCGGATATGGTCAACTCAATATTAGAGCATAAGTCACAGAATCTAGGCAAAATTTTCGACAAAGCCAGCGTCCCCAAATGATTTGTCGTTCCCAGATGGATCTTGCCGGTTTTCAGGTTATTGATGTCGCTGACTTCCATTTCAAAATCCTGATAGATCTTTAATACCTGGACAGCCATGTGGTAATAGCGTTCCCCGGCAAAGGTCAGTGTGAGTCCTCCGGCTGTCCGGTTGAACAAGGGTACGCCAACGGAATCCTCAATCCTCTGGATCGACTGGCTTAAGGATGGCTGGGCAATGAAGAGCTTTTTGGCCGCCCGGGATATATTTTTTTCGTCTGCTACCGTTTTTACATATAATAATTCTTTGCTTGTCATGGTTTATCCTTCTTTCGATGTTTCCATAGGAAATTATAATACAAAATGATAAAAAAGTCACTATCACCTATAGCTTTTCTCAAAAATAGACCTTTTTTTGGGTCGGTCGGCTAACTTGCCGTCTGGACTGAGATAGAATGAAACGGGCTTTCGGGCCTGATATCAAATAAAAAAAGAAGTGCTCGCGGCGGTTGTCGTGATCTCTGCGGCAGCAGCCATGTTACGTCCGGTCAAAGAGGAGAGTCATCATGCAGCATAATACTTATGCTTCAATTCTGGTCATGTTTCTCACAATCTACGCTGTTCGCACGCTGCCGCTGACATTGAGCCGCTAAAGCCCGTAAAGCTTCAAGGTTCGTTTGGCACAACTATTTACTTTTAAAAATCTCCATTGTATACTTACAGCAAAGACATATGCGGATTTCATGACAGTGCAATCTGTACTGTAGAAGAATGACAGTGCAGCAAAGCTGACATGAGCCGGAAGATAAGGAGAAGAATAGTATGGATAAGATGAAGGACCTTGCTTATTATAATGGAAAAATTACGGCAATTGACGATATGATGATTCCGGCTAATGACCGCGGATTCTACTTTGGAGATGGAATTTACGAGGCGGCAATGGTATTTGATCATAAGATCTTTGCCCTGCAGGATCATCTGGACCGCATGTTCAACAGTGCAGCCATGCTTCGCATTGAACTTCCCTATACAAAAGAAGAAGTCGGCGCGCTTCTGACGGATCTGGTTCAGAAGTTAGAGAGCAGCTGCCAGTTCCTTTACTGGCAGGTGACCAGAGGAACCTCTCCGCGCAATCATCTGTTCCCGGGAGAGGGAGTTTCCAGCAATCTGTATGTATACAGCAAGCCTTGGAACGGTGTGCAGATGTCCGATGAATACCGGCTGATCAGCATTCCGGATACCCGTTTTTATCACTGCAATATCAAGACCTTGAATCTGATCCCGAATGTCATGGCAGCCCAGCAGGCATCTGAGGCAGGCTGCAATGAGACTGTTTTTGTACGGGACGGCTTTGTGACGGAATGTTCACATTCGAATATTTCCATGGTGAAGGATGGCGTGTTCATTACGCATCCGTTAGATAATCTGATTCTTCCGGGAACTGAGAGAAAGCACATCATCCGCTATTGCGGTGAACTGGGAATCCCGGTAGAGGAGCGTGCATTTACCCTGGAAGAGCTCTACACCGCAGATGAGATCCTGGTGACCAGTACCAGCCATCCGAGCATGCGTGCCATGGAGTTAAACAAAAGGGCTGTCGGTATGAAGAATCCGGAACTGATCCAGAAGCTGCGTGATAAATATTTAAGTGAAATCGGGAAATGATCTGCTGTGGCAGTTCCTGATAAAAAGCAGAGAGGAAGAATAACATGGAGAGAAAACGAATCCGGGACTTTGGCCTTGTGCCTGGACGCCTGCAGACCGGAAAACGAAATAAGATTACGGATGTGCCTGGGGTAAAGGTCGGACACTGCACGGTAAAAACAGAAGAAAATCATACCGGAGTGACGGTAGTCCTTCCCGGCGGGGACAATGCATTTGCAAAGAAATATATTGCAGCAGCTTATGTTCACAATGGATTTGGAAAAAGTGCCGGACTGGTTCAGATAGAAGAACTGGGAACGCTGGAGACCCCGATTGCCCTGACGAATACCTTAAATGTAGGAAAGGTATGGGATGCCATGGTGGATATCGTGGTGGAACAGTGTAAGCAGGATGGTCTGGATCCCATGAGCATCAATCCGGTAGTGGGCGAGTGCAATGACTGCCGCATTAATCAGATTCAAAAGCGGGCAGTGGGAACAGCAGAGGTCCGCCGTGCCTTTGCGTCTGCCTCCGATGATTTTGAAGAGGGAGATGTGGGAGCCGGAGCAGGAACGCTCTGCTATGGCCTGAAGGGTGGTATTGGCTCTGCTTCCCGTGTAATCCGTATTGGAGAAACAGAATATACCATTGGAGTGCTGGTCCAGTCAAATTTTGGAGCAACAGAGGATTTTGTGTTAAATGGAGAGGCTGTCGGTGCAGAGATTCTGGACTGGAAGCAGGAAAAGGATGATATGGCAGCATCGGAAGAAGACAAAGGTTCTATCATGAGTATTCTGGCTACGGATCTTCCGCTGACCAGCCGTCAGCTGAAGCGTATTCTTCGGAGAACCGGCGTAGGCATTGCCCGCACGGGCGGCTATACCGGACATGGAAGCGGTGAGGTCATGATCGGATTTACCACAGCAAACCGGATCCCATCCAACGACGAGGAGGAACTGCTTCACATTCAGGCTATTCCGGAGCAGATTATAAACCGGGCGTTTCTTGCCGTTGCAGAAGCGGAACAGGAAGCAATCTTAAATTCCATGACAGCAGCAGAGCGGACCCGCGGACTGGCAGGAGAACTTTATTACAGTCTGGCGGAGTATCTTGAAGACCAGGATTCGAAACAGTAACGAATTCGTTCAGACAATCAACAGAAATTGTATAGAAAAAGCGGATTGCAGGATGAGAGAAACGATTTTTCTGCCTGCAGTCCGCTTTTGGCGTTGAAGGTATTTGAGCAGGATTATTTGTCGGCCGTTTTTTTGGCTGCCGCAATCAGTCCGGTGAAGACCGGGAGCATATCATCAGAAGCCAGGAGCATAGCTTCCGGATGCCACTGGATGCCGAGGCCGTACGGGTAGTCGATCAGCTCAATGGCTTCTACAATGCCGTCATCGGCCGTCGCGGAAATCTTTAAGCCGTCCCCCAGCTTTTTCACGCTCTGGTGATGATAGCTGTTGGTCCAGATCCGCTCACCAAACATGTTATAGAGAGTAGTGCCTGGCTTGAGGGAAACCTGATGGCTCACATCACCACGGTCATCCCGGATCATGTGTCTTGCGGTTCCTTCCCCATGCAGACTGTTATCCTGATACAGGGTTCCGCCACAGGCCACATTTAAGACCTGGTGCCCCCTGCAGATAGCCACAAACGGTTTTCTGGCTTTGATGACACGGCGGATCAGTCCGATCTGGCTGCGGTCCAGCATCAGACTTGTGTCACCTACCAGCGGATGAGCCATTTCCCCGTAGCAGCAGGGGGTGATATCTGCACCGCCGCTGAAGATGAAGCCATCGCAGGCCTCTGTCATGGCATCTAAAAGCTCTTCATTTGTGACGGAAGGAAGCAGGAACGGAACCCCGCCGCCCTTGGTTACTGCATCGTTGTAAGTCCAGCCGTTCGTGGAAAGAAGTGCGCCGGATGTGGGATTTTTGGTATTTATGGTTGTAATTCCGATCTTTGGCAGCATAATAGAATACCTCTCTTTGTCAGATGTGACAGTTAGTATAACATCAATGCCGGATAGATGCAAGTCCAAGCTCTGTGATCTCACAGCCGCTTCGGGTCCTGCCGACCCGGATAAGCCCGTCATCTGCCAGCTCTTTTAACAGTCCGCGCAGTTTTCCCTCACTGACGGCAATATCTTTTCCGGCCAGGGCTGTCAGAATGGCGCCGCGCCCGATTCTCGGTGTCTCAGCGATCAAAGACAGCACCTGATTTCTTAATGCGCTGCTTTCGCTGAAGGGCTGGCTGACCCGGTTCCGGATATAGGAAGGAAGCTGGGAAAGAACCAGTGGGTGAGCGGAGTACAGAGAGAAAAAGTACCGGCTCAGGTTGAACAGCTCCTGGATATTCCCCGGATATTCGTAGCTCATGAGAAAATTCATCAGACTGGAAGAAATCAGATCTCTCAGACGGATATTGGAATCGTGAAACAGTTCGCGGAAAAAGTGTTCCATGAGTATGGGAATATCTTCCCGGCGTTCACGAAGCGGGACGGTGTCAATGGAGGCCGCATTTAAAAGGAAAAAGAGCTCTTCCCGGAAACTTCCGTCCAGAACATTCTGATACAGATCCTGACTCGTGGTGGCCAGGATGCGGATATCAAGGTCTGTCATTGTGTTTTGCAGGATGCTGATGAGCGTATCCTGGGTTGTGAGCGAAAGTCGTTCTGCACCGTCGATCAGAAGAGTACCCTTGTCAGCCTGCCTCAGATGCTCCTCAGCCTCCAATCCGGTATACAGGGAGTTGAAGATGATCAGCGGATTCTGTCTGCGGCTGGAAGTCTTGTGGATGGCTATGGCAATCTTTTTTTTCTGGGTTCCGTTTTCCCCCTGGATCAGGACCGGGAAATCGTAGAGCGCCAGGCGGCGGGCGTATTCCAGCATGTTCAGGACACGGCCGGAGACGGAGATGATACTGTCAAAACCGCTGTTAAGCCGGTAAAAATCTGAGGAGGGATCACGGATATCAATGGGGGTAATATCCGGATCCGGAGAGGCAGATGCCGGCTGGCTGCTCAACAGATACAGCGTTTTATGACCGGGAAATGAAAGATGCAGCACGCTGAGCTGGCGTCGCAGACCGCTGCGGCTGACAAGCTGGTAGTCCGCACTCTGACAGAAATTGTGGGAAGCATACTGGGAAGGCAGCCAGGATGAAAACATGCTGTTCATGCATCCGGTTTCCGGAATATCCCAGTCCTGACAGAAGGCACGGTTCAGCATGCTGATCCGGCCTTCATCTGTCATAAGACAGAGACTGACGGAAAGGTTGCTCATCACTGCCTGTAAAACCTGCTTGGAAAAAACGTAGTTGCTGTAATGCGTTCCGGTCAGCTGTAGGATCTGAAGGATCCGATTGACGTAAGTCCGGGTGATCTGATTGGTGAGGCTGGAAGGAAGGTGAAAGCAGGTGCACAGATCGTGGATCGTGGAGATATCAATGATCCGGTTTCCAATGTTGATGACATTGGGAACATGGGCCGGGACCAGCTTTGGTTCACCCAGGGTGATGGCATACTGGATCGATTCATCTGTCCTGGTGCAGCCCTGGTAAAAAGGCACAAAATGGTACTGTGTGATGCCGGCATCCTGGAGCTGGCCAAGAATATCCAGAACAGATTCTTTGGTATCATTGACTAGATAGACCGAGGCCCCCTGCGGAATCCGGATGATCCGATCGAGAGAAGCCGGGTTAAAGGTGCGGGTGCAGACAAGCTGTGTCATGTTTTCCGGTACCGGAATGGGAAATGCTTCCCTGGTACGGCTGCTGGCAAACAGGATGCAGGAATAGTCCCGGATCTGTGCCGGGTCGTGGATCTGGTAAGGGTCCAGGATATGAAAGCTGATATATTCGCCAAGCAGGGCAGAGAGATAGTCCTGAAATTCCCGGCGGATGCCGGGATGTAGGCAAATGATGAGTACACTGTTTTTCTGATTGACGGTGGCAGACGGTTTGGAGTGAGACATGACAGATGCTCCTTTCACTGGAATCAAGGTTTTAATAGGCATATTATAATGCATAATAATGCATAAAACAACCTAAACTATTAATAAAACAAAGAAGTGCGGATATTTATCAAAAAAACCATTTTTCTGTTTGACAATGTAATGTGATAAAGTGTAAAATAAAAACCATGCAAGGGTGCATACACGAAAAGGGAAAGTATGTTCCATGCTTTTTTTATATACGCGGAACATAAAAACGTGTAAAGACCTTTGAAAAAAAGAAGAGGAGGATCATTTTATGAAGAAGACAAAAACAAAGCTTCTGGCTGTACTCCTGACTGCAGCTATGGGTGCACTGACCGCGTGCGGCGGCTCCGGTTCTTCTGAGACCACTGCAGCAGCTTCCGGTGAGTCACAGGCAGCAGAAACTACCGCAGCTGTAGAACTGGCAGAGGGAGAGTCCGTGTCCCAGGATACCGACATCACCGCAGCAATGCTGGTAGACTTTACTACCATGGATCCGATGGATACCAGTGATACCTTATCCGGCGGTATTCAGAGACTGATGATGGATGGTCTGTTCGGCTTCGATGATGATATGAAGATCATCCCGATGCTGGCTACCGACTACGAAGCAAACGACGACGCTACCGAGTTCACCATTCACTTAAGAGAGGGCATCCAGTTCTCCGATGGTACTCCGTGGAACGCAGAGGCAGCAAAGGCAAACTTTGACCGCTGGGGGGATAAGAACCTTGGCTTAAAGAGAACGACCCTACTCTGCAACGTTTTAAAAGAGACCGAGATCGTTGATGATTACACCGTGAAGGTAACCCTGGAAAATCCATTCGGCGCATTTATCCCGACTCTGGCTCATCCGGCCTGTGTTGTTATGAGTCCGGCAGTCATCGCAAAGGGCAACGAGGAGTGCGCTAAGAATCCGGTTGGTACCGGCCAGTACACCTTCGTAGAGTGGGTAGCAGGTGAGCACGCTACCATCGCTTTAAACAAAGACTGGTGGGGCTATAACGCAGATATCTGCGGCGGCACCGCTTTAGTAGACCCGGATGCCGGTTTCAAGACCATTACCTTCAAGCCGGTATCTGAGAACGCAACCCGTGTCGCAATGCTGCAGTCCGGCGACGCTCAGTTCATCTGGCCGGTTCCGACCGAGAGCATTGAGACTCTGCGTGGCGACAGCAATGTAGCAGTTGGCCAGGAAGAGGGTATCGTAGTACGTTACCTGATGATGAACAACCAGAAAGCACCGTTTAATGATGTGAGAGTCCGTCAGGCCATCAACTACGCGATCAACAAGGATGCTTACTGCGCAGTTGTTAAGAACGGTGTGGCAACTCCGGCAACCTCCATCATCGGACCGAACGTCCAGTTCTACAAGGGCAACGATGTATATGCATATGACATCGAGAAGGCGAAATCCTTACTGGCTGAGGCCGGTTATCCGGATGGCTTCAAGACCAGCATCATGTGTGCTTCTACTACTGCAAACTTAAAGCAGTGTGAGTTTTTACAGCAGCAGCTGGCTCAGGTCGGCATCGACGTTGAGATCAACGCTCTTGAGAGCGCGGTGGTAAACCAGAAGATCCAGGATGTGAATGTTCCTGGCTCTGAGGCAGAGGTTGATATGTATGTGATCGGCTGGTCCCCGTCTACCGGTGATGCTGACTGGGGTATCCGTCCGTTAATGGCGATCGAATCTGAGCCGCCGGCAAGCTACAATATCTGCTACTATGAGAACGAAGAGGTTGACCAGCTCTTAAAAGACGCATTATCTACCGCGGATGATGCCAAGAGAGCTGAGGCTTACGCAAAAGCCCAGGATATCATCTGGGAGGAGAGCCCGCTTGTATGTCTGGCAAACGACAACAACACCTGGGCCAGCTCCGCAAAGATGGTGGACGCAAAGGTCTTCCCGGATAACTGCCTGAACTTAAGAAACGCTAAGCTGGCAAAGTAATCCATATTTAGCTAAGAAACAGATCTGACAGAATGATATACTGCAAAACAGGTGGTCTGGCGGAAATCTGATCCGCCGGACCATTTTTGCAGGAAAAAGAATCCGATTAACAGGGGGTACTCCCCAAAAAGAATGAAAGGTGTTGAGTGTATGTTAAGGTACATAGGTAAAAGAATCATTGGAGTGATACCTACCCTGATTATTGTGGTAACCTTCGTATTTTTCTTCGTACGGCTGATCCCGGGTGATCCGGCACGTCTGGTAGCCGGTCCGCAGGCAACGCTGGAAGATGTACAGGTAGTTAGAGAAGAACTGGGTCTGGATAAACCAATTCATGAACAGTACATTACATATGTAACGGGTCTGCTGAAAGGTGACCTTGGTACATCTCTCCGGACCAAGCGTCCGGTTGCGGTGGAGGTTTCCAACCGCTATGCCAATACGGCAAAACTGACCCTGCTGGCCCTCGCATGGAGCACCATCGTGGGTGTGCTTCTCGGCGTATGGTCCGGAAGACACAGAAGCCGCTGGCAGGATTACACAGGAATGACACTGGCTGTGTCCGGCATATCGCTTCCTTCTTTCTGGGTTGGCTTTATGCTGATCATGGTATTTTCCGTGAATCTGAAATGGTTCCCGACCACGGGTGCGGATTCACTGAAGAGTCTCGTATTACCTTCGATCGCACTGGGATCCAGTATCGCGGCAATCATTGCCCGCTTTACCAGATCCTCTATTATAGAAGTATTAAAAGATGATTACATCCGTACTGCGCGCGCAAAGGGCTTAAGAGAGCGTGTTGTTGTATGGAAGCATGCGTTCCGCAACGCGATGATCTCCGTTGTTACCGTAGTCGGCCTGCAGTTTGGTTTCCTGCTTGGCGGTTCCGTAGTAACCGAGTCTGTATTCGCGTTCCCGGGCCTTGGTTCTCTGCTGGTTGAGTCCGTAAACTACCGTGACTATCCGGCGATCCAGTCCCTGATCCTGATCTTTTCATTACATTTCGTTGTGATCAACCTGATTGTAGATGTGCTTTATGCTGTGCTCAATCCGGAAATCCAGCTTGACTAAGAAAGGAGGAGTTTAAGATGGCAAAAGAGAAAATAATGAAGCAGGCCGAAGAAAACCTGAATGAAAAAACGGACATCAGCACTCCGCTTTCTGAGTTTGTCCGCAAATTTAAGAAACAGAAGACCGCCATTGTGGCTCTGGTTTTCATCCTGTTTTTAGTAGTGCTTTCCTTTACCGCAAAATTCATTGCTCCGTATGGGATTAACGATTTCGATTACAACGCGATCATGCAGGCACCGACCGCGGCACACTGGTTCGGAACCGATGAATTCGGAAGAGACCTGTTCTCCCGTATCATCTGCGGTACCGGAATTTCCTTAAGTGTCGGCCTGTTCTCTGTCAGCATCGCGGCTGTGATCGGCTCTTTCCTGGGCCTGATCGGCGGTTACTACGGCGGTATCATTGATTCCGTTATCATGCGTATCTGTGACGCGCTGTTCGCGTTCCCTGGTATCATTCTGGCCATCGCGATCGTAGCGATCCTTGGCAGCGGCATGACCAATGTAATCATTGCGGTAGCGGTGTTCAACATTCCGAAATTTGCGCGTCTGGTACGAGGCAACACCCTGGCAACCAAGAACAGCGTGTTCGTACAGGCAGCAAAGAACATCGGCGCGGATGATAAGCGTATCCTGTTCTACCATATCCTGCCGAGCGCGATCCCGGACATCATCGTGCAGTACAGTATGTCCATCGGATCTTCCATTCTGACTGCGTCTTCCTTAAGTTTCTTAGGCATGGGTGCCCAGCCGCCGACACCGGAGTGGGGCCTGCTTTTAAGCAACGGACGTACTTACATGATGAACAGCTGGCATATCACCCTGTTCCCGGGTCTTGCGATCTTCTTAACCGTACTCAGCTTCAACCTGCTGGGCGATGGACTCAGAGACGCACTCGATCCGAAGCTGACTGATTAAGGAGGTGCAGGAATATGAGCGAAACAATCAAAGTGGAGACAACGAAAGATGCCTCCGGCAAAAATATTCTGGAAATCAAAAACATGCACACCTGGTTCCACATGGACAGCGGTATTGTCAAGTCCGTGGATGGTGTTGACATTGAGTTAAAAGAGGGTTCCACCCTCGGTATCGTAGGTGAGTCCGGAAGCGGAAAGAGCGTAACTGCCCTTTCTGTCATGGGCCTGTTAATGGGAACCACCGGTAAGATTGAGGAGGGCGAGATCCTCTTAGACGGCAAGGACATTGTACACATCGGCAATGAAGAACGCAGAAAACTGCGCGGCAGCAAGATCTCCATGATCTTCCAGGAGCCGATGACCAGCTTAAACCCGGTTATGAAGATCGGCGACCAGATCATGGAAGCCATCCTCATGCACCAGAAAGTCAGCAAGAAAGAGGCTGAGGAGAAAGCCATCGAGATGCTGCGCATGACCGGACTTCCGCGCGTGGAGAAGATGATGAAGGAGTATCCGTTCCAGCTTTCCGGCGGACAGCGCCAGCGTGTCATGATCGCCATGGCTCTGGTATGCAACCCGGAAATCCTGATTGCCGATGAGCCGACTACAGCTCTGGATGTAACGATTCAGGCACAGATCCTCGACCTAATGAACAAGCTGAAAAAAGAAATCGGAACCTCTATCCTTTTCATCACCCATGATCTCGGTGTCGTGGCAGAGGTGTGTGATCAGGTCGTTGTTATGTACTGCGGCCGCGTGGTCGAGAAAGGTTCTGTTTACGACATTTTCGACAAGCCATCCCATCCGTACACGGAAGGCCTGTTAAATTCCATTCCGAAGCTGGGAGAGCACGTGGAAGAGCTAGAGTCCATTCCGGGCAACGTGCCGAACCCGAAATACATGCCGAAGGGCTGTAAGTTCGCGCCGCGCTGCAAATACGCGTTTGACCGCTGCCGCGAGGAGGAGCCGGGCTTCACGGATCTTGGAAACGGGCATCAGAGCCGCTGCTGGCGCTGTATGCAGGAAGGGGGTAAGGACTGATGGCAGACAATTTATTAGTTGTCCGGGGACTGAAACAGTATTACCCGGTAAAGGGCGGACTTGGAAAAGAGCCGTCCTATGTGAAAGCAGTCGATAATGTAGATTTTGAGGTAAGACGCGGCGAGGTATTCGGAATCGTAGGAGAGTCCGGATGCGGAAAGTCTACCCTTGGAAAAAGTATCTGTAAGCTGATCGAGCCGACGGATGGCTCCATCGTGCTGGATGGTGAAGAAATCGCAAAATACACACCAAAGCAGATGCGGCCGATCCGAAAAAAAGTCCAGATGGTATTCCAGGATCCGTACGCGTCCCTCAACCCGCGTATGTCAGTCCGTGATATCGTGGCAGAGCCGCTCATCATCCACGGCCTGACAAAGACCCGTGAGGAGACCGATCAAAAGGTTGTAGAGCTTTTACGCCGTGTTGGCCTGGATGATTACCATGCAAACCGTTATCCGCATGAGTTTTCCGGCGGACAGCGTCAGCGTATCGGCATTGCGAGGGCCCTGGCTGTACAGCCGCAGCTCATCATTGCCGATGAGCCGGTTTCCGCGCTGGATGTTTCCATCCAGTCCCAGGTGTTAAACCTCATGAACCAGTTAAAGCGGGATATGAACCTGACCTACATTTTCGTTGCTCATGACTTAAGTGTTGTGGAGCATATCAGTGACCGTGTGGGTGTTATGTATCTGGGCAATTTTGTTGAGGAGGGAGACAAGTACAGTCTGTACCAGAACCCGCTTCACCCGTATACCCAGGCACTTCTTTCCGCTGTTCCGATCCCGGACCCGAAAGCAAAGAAAGACCGGATCATTCTGGAGGGAAATATCCCCTCTGCACTGAATCCGCCGAGCGGATGTAAATTCCACACGCGCTGCCCGAAGTGCATGGAGCGCTGCAAGACGGAGGCTCCGCAGAAGTACCAGGTAGGTGACGATCATTTTGTATACTGCCATCTGTACGACACCGAGGAAGCGAAGAAGAACGCGAAAGCTGCGGAGAACGCAGTGATCCATCAGTAATAAAGTCATAATAGCAATTACATGGCAGAGGAGCCGGTTGATGACTAGATGCCATGAACCGGCTCTTTTGCTGTCTTTTGAAAAAATACAATTGAAATTTTTATAAAAAGAGAGGCACGAACAATGAAACTGTTTATCAGTGCGGATATTGAAGGCTGTGCCGGAACAACCCTCAATTATGAAACCCACAAAGAAGAACCGGCTTATCAGAAATATGCAAAGCAGATGACCGATGAGGTCGTGGCTGTCTGCGAGGCTGCTCTGGCTGCCGGCGTGGATGAGATCGTAGTAAAGGATGGACACGGAGATGCCACCAACATTGATGTAATGGCCATGCCGGAGCATGTCACTCTGATCCGCGGAAAGAGCGGGCACCCCATCAACATGATGTATGGTCTTGATGAGACATTCGATGCGGTGTTTTATATTGGATATCATGCACCCGCCGGTGATCCGGGAAGCCCACTGAGCCATACTTCCACGGGGGCTAGCAATTTTATTGAGTTAAACGGAAAACGGATGAGTGAATTCATGCTGAACACTTATACAGCGGCCATGTATGGTGTCCCGGTGCTGTTCTTATCCGGTGACGAGCGCATCTGTGAGCTCTCAAAGGAGCTGGTTCCGCAGATCACGACGGTGTCTTCCAAGAAGGGTGTGGGCGGAAGTGCCTGGAATGTATCACCAAAGACTGTGATCGCAGATCTGAAGGCATCCGTCACAGAAGTGCTTTCCGGTGATATAGAGGCAAAGCTTGCTGCATGCAGAATCACGCTTCCGGAGCAGTTTACCTATGAGGTAAACTACAAGGATCTGAAAAAGGCTTACCAGATGTCCTTTTATCCGGGCATGAAGGCAGTAGACGCGCGCACCAATCGTCTTACCAGTAAAAACTGGATGGATATTGTGACAGCTCATTCATTTGTGGTATATTAAAAGAACATACAGGGAGGATATGAACCATGGCAGATTTAAAGACAATTGAGGATTTAACCAACGCTTTTGGCCCGAGCGGTTTTGAGGAAGAAGTAGTAAAAGCAGTACAGAAGCATTGCGAGGGGCTGAATTTAAGAAACGACGCGATGTATAATGTATATGCGACGATGCCGGACGCAAAGGGAAACCGCCCGGTGTTTATGCTGGATGCGCATACCGATGAATGCGGCTTTATGGTCCAGAACGTGGAGGATAACGGACTTCTCAGTATCATCACCCTGGGCGGATTTCATATGACCAGCCTTCCGGCCCACAGTGTCATTGTGCGTAATAGTAAAGGCGAAAAAATCAAGGGAATCATTACATCCAAGCCGGTACATTTCTTAACGGCTGCCCAGAAGGCCGACAATTCCCTGACGATCGAGGAATTAAAGGTGGATGTCGGAGCCAGCAGCAGACAGGAGATCGAAGAGGATTACGGAATCCACGTCGGTGATCCGATCATGCCGGATGTGACCTTCTCCTATGATGAAAAACACGGCATCTGTTCCGGAAAGGCTTTTGATAACCGTCTTGGCTGTGTCTGCATCATTGAGACCATGAAAGCCCTGATGAAGGAGACGGAGAGCCTGGCCGTGGATGTGGTCGGTGCCTTTGCTTCCCAGGAGGAGGTTGGCATGCGCGGCGCAACCGTGACTGCACAGCAGGTAAAGCCGGATCTTGCTATCGTATTTGAGGGATCTCCGGCAGACGATTTCTATTACCGTACCGGTGTAGCCCAGGGCTGCTTAAAGAAAGGTGTGCAGATCCGCCATATGGATAACAGCTATGTGGCAAATGACGCATTTATGGCCTATGCACATGAGATTGCTGACAAATACGGAATCAAGTGTCAGGATGCGGTAAGACGCGGCGGAAGTACCAATGCAGGTAAAATCCATCTGACCCATCAGGCGGTTCCGGTTCTGGTTCTTGGTATTCCGTCCCGTTATGTGCATACCCACTACAACTTCTGCGCAAAGGAAGATATCGAATCCACCATTAAAATGGCTGTTGAGGTTATCCGCGGTTTAAATGATGAGCGTATCCGCCACATTATGCGTCAGGATGTATTATAATGCAGACTATGGAACAACAAAACGACAGAATATCTTTTCTTAAGGGAATGCGCGATGGAGTGCCCATCGCGCTTGGGTACTTTGCTGTTGCTTTTACACTTGGCATTACCGCAGGTAAGGCAGGGATGAATGCCCTGCAGTCTTCCCTGATGTCTGCGTTGATGCTCGCATCGGCGGGGGAGTTTGCGGCGATCAGCATGATCGGATCTGGAGCAGGGGTGATGGAGATGATCGTTACTACAGTGGTCATCAATATGCGCTACCTGCTGATGTCAAGTGCTTTATCCCAGAAGGTGCAGCCAAACAGGCCATTTCTCCACAGAATCTTCATGTCTTATGCGGTGACGGATGAGATCTTTGGTATATCCATGACGGTTCCGGGAAAGCTGAATCCGTTTTATCAATACGGTGCAGCCAGTGTGGCAGCGCCCGGCTGGGTACTCGGAACCTTTCTTGGCACGATGGTGGGCATGATCCTTCCGGCACCGGTCATGAGCGCTATGAGTGTGGCTATATACGGCATGTTTCTTGCAGTGGTGATCCCGCCGGCAAGAAAGGACAAGATCATTGCCGCAGTGGTAGTTATATCCATGTCGGTAAGCTTTTTATTCCAAAGCATTCCGGGACTTAAAAATATCGCATCGGGGTTTCAGATTATCCTGCTGACCGTGCTGATTTCGGCTGCAGCGGCAATCCTGTTCCCGGTACAGGAGGAGCAGCATGCATCATAATATTTACGCTTCCATTCTGGTCATGTTCCTGACAATTTATGCCGTGCGGGCCCTGCCGCTGACGCTGATCCGCAGGGAAATCAGGAATCCGTTTATTCAGTCTTTCTTATATTATGTTCCTTATGTGAGTCTTTCTGTTATGACGTTTCCGTCCATCCTTTCTGCAACAGGAAACCGGATCACGGGAATTGTCGGATTTGTGGCAGGGGTGATCCTTGCCTGGATCGACGGAAATCTGTTCCGTGTTTCCATTGGTGCCTGTGTAGCAGTCTATATTGCGGAGATGATTTTGCATTAAAGTCGGAACAAACGTGTGCAGAGGCCTGTAAACCACTGGAAAACATTGACAAATACAGGAAACCGATTTATAATGCCATCATCGTCTGTCAAAAACAGGTGATGGGGAGCAATTCATAATTGGAATCGAATGAGGAGGATAAGAACTATGGCAACAAGAAGAAACGCAGCTAAGGCAGCAGCAAAAGCAGCACCGAAGACCGAGACCGCAAAAGCAGAAGTTAAGACAGCTGCAGCAGAGGTTAAAGCAGAGACTCCGGTAAAAGCAGTTGTTGAAGCACCGGCAGCAAAGCCAGTCGAGACCACCAAAAAAGCACCAGCAAAGAAAGCTCCTGCAAAGAAGGCAGACCCGAAGGCTTGCGTAGTTATTGAGTTCTCAGGCAAACAGATCGTTGCAAAAGATGTTCTGGACAAGGCAGTGAAAGCATATGAGGCAAACCACAAGGGCGCAGAGATCAAAACCATTGAAGTTTATGTAAAACCGGAAGAAAATGTTGCTTACTATGTTGTAAACGGAGAAGGTTCTGACGATTATAAGGTAACCTTATAGTTCAGGATTCTCAGTTGTATCTGTATACTTTGTAAAGAGTGGAGGGGCTGTTGCAGACAGGTTCCAGAATGTCCTGGATTCCATGTTGTGACAACCCTTCATTTGTTTGTTATAAATTACGGGAAATAAGGACCGGGAGCAGGAATCGCTGCCGGATAAACGGATAAAGGAGAGAAACGGATGGAACAGCAGCAGGAGACCTGGAAACTTCCAGAGGCATTTGTGGCAAGAATGAAAGCAATGCTGGGAGACGCATGCGATACATTTCTTGCAAGCTATGAAAAAGAGCGGGCTCTGGGACTCAGAGTAAATACCATGAAGGTTCCGGCAGCGGAGTTTGCCGGTCAAAATCAGGCTTTATTTTCCCTGCGCCCGGTATCCTGGTGCCGGGAAGGCTTTTATTATGACCGGGAGAGCCGTCCGGGACGCCATCCTTACCATGAAGTAGGAGTATATTACATTCAGGAACCCAGTGCCATGGCAGTTGTGGCTTTGCTTGGTCCAAAGCCGGGTGAACGTGTGCTGGATCTGTGCGCGGCTCCGGGGGGCAAGACAACACACATCGCGTCATGTCTGGAAGGACGCGGACTTCTGGTCAGCAATGAAATCCATCCGGCGCGGGCAAAGATCCTTTCCCAGAATGTGGAGCGTATGGGCATTGGCAACGCTGTCGTGACAAATGAGGATTCGGGAACCCTGGCTTCATTTTTTCCGGAGTTTTTTGACTGTATGGTCGTGGATGCGCCGTGCTCCGGAGAGGGCATGTTCCGGAAAGATGAACAGGCCAGAAATGAGTGGAGTGAGGCAAATGTAAAACTTTGCGCAGAACGCCAACAGGAGATTCTGGACAATGCGGCAGAGATGTTAAAGCCGGGCGGCAGAATGGTATATTCTACCTGCACGTTCGCACCGGAGGAAGATGAAGCCGGAATCTCTGACTTTTTGAAACGACATCCGGAGTTTTCGGTAGTGCGCCTGGAGCCGGGCGAATATCCTGAGGGTCTGTCCTGCGGGCACCCGGAATGGAGTCAGGATCAAAATACAGATCTTAAGTACACCTTCCGCATCTGGCCCCATGAGTCGGAGGGAGAGGGACATTATCTGGCCCTGCTTAAAAAGGACGGAGCCTGGGCGTCGGAAGACAGCCGGAAGCGAAAACAGCCAAAATACTGGAATGACAAAGCAGGCAGAGCCTATCTCGGGGAATTTTTCGAAAAGTCCCTGACGGAAGGAGGATATGCGCTGTTAAAGGATGGTATGGAGCAGTTGATCCTGTTTGGAGATCAGCTGTATATGCTGCCGGATGGCATGCCGGCACTGGACCGTCTGAGAGTGCTTCGTCCCGGACTGCATCTTGGGGAATTCAAAACAAAACGTTTTGAGCCGTCCCATGCGCTTTCTCATTTTCTGAAGCCTCAGCATGCAGTATCTGTGTGCCGTCTGGATCCGGAAGATCCCCAGGTACTGGATTATCTGAAGGGAAACACAGTCCGTGGAGAGGCCGGTCTCTCTGGGTGGACGCTGGTCTGCATTGGGGAGTATCCTCTTGGATGGGGAAAGGCAGTTTCCGGTGTGGTAAAAAATCATTATCCAAAAGGGCTTCGCATACAGGGTTAGATCCCTGATGTGCGAAGCCCTTTTTTATATGATAGGAAATTGCGTCCTATCATATAAAAAATATCATGGAAAACAGATGCATTGCCGCTGTGCTGCTCAGTCATGGGTTCGGAACATTTCAACAATTGCGATCATATCTTCTTTGTTCAGCTTTTTATTGTTCATAAAGTTTCTGGTTTCCGGAATGTAATGTTCCAGGATCGGTAGCAGTATAAGCGCTGTGATACCTGCGGTGAAGCCGCCGTTGTACAGCACCAGGCCGCCGTGCAGGGCAGAGGTTGCGGTACACATGGATGCGCACATGAAGCCGGCGGCAATGCCGGCGCGTCTGCCGTAGCGCCCGGAAATCGGGCACAGGCCGGTGGCAAATGCCACACCGTTGATGTATCCCTGCGTGGTAATGGTCCAGCTGATCTCTCTGCCGTTGAGATAGCAGATCGTCAGTGTGAATAGATACAGAAGCTGATATCCCGCAAGAATCGGCCAGATATTTTTCGGATGCTGCCCCATGCAGGTAAAAGTCAGAGCTGCCAGGATCACACCGATGGTGGCACCGGTAAAACCGGCACCTTCCGTGTAGACCATGATGATATCCAGGTAGAACAGGAAGAATATTCCCACTGTGCCAATGTTAATGAGGCAGAGCGGCATACCGTATTGAGCGGCAAAATCACTCTGATGTCCGGTGTCCCGGGTCAGCTCTTCATATCCAAGAAAGCTTTTGCCGTTTAAGAAAAATCCGGTCAGAATGCAGATAATAAAAACAAGCAGGAAAAAACAGTTGGCATACAGCTGAAAGGAGCGGCCAAACTGTTCGTAAACCGGATTGAAGCGGGTCAGCTTGGAAGATGGATCAATTCCCATGGTGTTGTAAAAAAGGTTAAACAGGAAAAAACCGAACACGCCGAATGCCAGTCCGCCATTATACAAGTTGTAACCTTTGTGCCATGCGTGGGCCCCGGGGAGAATGGCCGGTACGATAAAGCCCAGCATGATCGAAAAGGCGATGGTCAAAAGCACGCCGCTGACCGTTAGTGTCGGATGCCCGAACACAAAGGTATCCTGGGTGTAGCGGAATAAAAGTTCACCGATAAATGGGCTGAATGAAGTTGTGAACATGCAGACGTGCAGGTTGTTTTTAAAATTCAGCTTCTTTAATCGAAGATAGAGAAACGGGGCCAGAAAGCATGGCCACATGGTCAAAAAGTTCAGTCCGTAAAAGCAGTGTGCTACTACAAGAAAATAACCGGCCAGTGTGCTGGGACGGGAATCTCCTTTTAAACCGACCATAAAAAGCCAGCAGGCCATGCCGCAGGCGCCGGCGTTTAACATGGCGCTCGGCAGACCGCCGATCTCCAGATAGTCTGTAACCAGCGGGCTTGGTGATGTCATGATAAGATACCAGCCGTGGAGTATGCTGCCAAGTTCTCCTGTGTAGATGGCTGCGACCAGCGAAGAAATCAGAAAAGAAACGGAGAAGCCGAGAGCTATCCCGTTGATGATAGTACTGTTGGATATTTTTTTACCTTCCATGCATAAATCCCCTGTAGCAATATTTTTCATTCTGAGTAGTGTTCTGACTTTCAATTATAGAGCAGCGGGTATTTCATTTCAAGGTAATTTCGTAACGAAACTTGTACGGAATTTAGTGCAAAGTTACTGTGTGACTGCAGGGCAGGCATTTGTTCGGGCATCTGGTAAAAACTGCTGCATATCCGCCGGGACAGGGGCTGTAAATTCCATGGGGATCCCGGAGACCGGATGTGAAAAGGACAGCTTCCAGGAGTGCAGGCTCTGACGCTGTAAAAAACGGTAATCCGGATTATAAAGGAAATCACCGTAGAGGGGATGGCCGATATGCTTCATATGGACCCGGATCTGGTGGGTACGTCCTGTTTCCAGGTGAATTTTAAGGAGAGAGGTGTCGGTTTGCGGCTGGGAGAAGAGCAGCTCATAATGGGTCAGCGCAGCTTCTCCGTGGACCGGGTCCGGGACACGCTCGATCGTGGAGCCCGGGAGTCTCGCAATGGGAACGTCAATCGTTCCTTCCGGCTGTCCTGAGAGGTTCCCGCTGACTGCGGCCAGATAGGTGCGGTGAATCTGGCGGTTCCTCACCATATCAGAAAGGATACAGCTGCTCAGTGCATTTTTTGCGACGATCAGAAGCCCGGTGGTATCACGGTCCAGGCGGTTGACGGCACGGAAAACAAAGGGTTTTTGTTTCTGTTTAAAATACCAGGCAAGTCCATTTGCCAGAGAGTTGGAGAAATTGCCCTGGGATGGGTGGATTGGAACATTCGCGGCTTTGTTTATGACCATCAGATCCTCATCTTCGTAAAGAATGGACAGCGGCATGCGCACAGGAACAATATTTTCCGAAGAAGTCTCTTCTGCAAATGTGACATCCAGCCGGTCACCGGCTTTCATGCGGAAGGTGGTATAAACCTTTGCCCCGCGGATCATCAGTCCGTCTTCAGTCAGTTTGATACGGTTGATCAGATTTTTGGAATATCCATGGGAGCGAAGCAGTGCTTCTACGGACTGTCCGTCTGTGGAAGCAGTGTAGGAGTGGCGGATGATATGGTCCATGTTGTCAGAATTCCTTTCCGGTGTTATGCTGCGATGCCTGATTTAAATGTTTCTTACAGCTTACGGCGTGGGGAGTCGGGCTGTTTTCCTTAAGAAAGCTGGCGCGCTGCACGCTGTCGATGCCGTAGCGGCCGCGGATATGGTCCACAGCTTTTTCCATAGCCCGCATTTTCTTCTGCCGCTCATCTTCAAACAGGCTCATCTGTTCAAACGGATCCTCCTGGATCTGTGAAGTGCGCAGTCCGATCAGCCGTTTTCTGGATTCCATAATTCTATTTCTCCTGTTGCTGCATGGTGAGCCTGATATGTTTCCTATCATAGCAGAATATCCGGATTTTTACCAGAATAGGATAGAAAGACAATGCGATAATCGTGGGGCATGTGAATTGAACAGAACAGGAAAGAACAACAGGATCATCGGACTGATGGCAGGGATCAGCATCGGGTTTGCGGTGTGGGGAAGCGTATGCCCGGAGCAGGATCTGTGGCAGGGGACGGAAAGTATAGCAATTGAGAGCAGTCGGCCGGTATCAGAGGCGAAACCGCAGCTATCCCTGCATTCCCTGAGTGCCGTGCTGATGGATGCAGACAGTGGGCGTATTTTGTATGGAAAGGACGAGCATCAGGTACGGCCTATGGCCAGCACTACAAAGATCATGACCTGCATTCTTGCACTGGAGCTTGGGAATCCGGAGGATTTTTGTGAGATTTCAGAAAAAGCGGCAGGACAGCCAAGGGTGAAACTTGGCGCGCCGACCGGGAGCCGTATCAGGCTTAAGGATCTTTTGTATTCCCTGATGCTTGAGTCCCACAATGACTCGGCAGTGGCAATTGCGGAGCATATCAGCGGCAGCGTCGAGGTTTTCACGGAAAAAATGAATCGCAAGGCACAGGATATTGGCTGTGTGGATACCACGTTCCTGACGCCGAACGGACTGGATGCAGAGAAGCAAAACGCAGATGGAGAGGTGATCCGTCATGGTACAACAGCCGCTGAGCTGGCAAAAATCCTGCATTATTGTACGAAAATGTCTCCAAAACATGATGAATTTTTAACGATAACGCGCTGCCGAAGTTATTCTTTTTCTGACTCTGAGGGATATAATACCTACAGCTGTCAGAATCATAACGCTCTCCTGGATATGACACAGGAGGCTGTGACCGGAAAGACCGGATTTACCGGAGGCGCCGGCTACTGTTATGCGGCTGAACTGTCCGACGGTGAAAGGAGCTTTATCCTCACACTTTTAGGATGCGGCTGGCCTCCGCATAAAACCTGGAAATGGGAGGATGTACAGAAACTGTACAGCTATGGCAAACAGAATTATTTCTATTGCGATTTTGCTTTTGAAGAAAACAGACTTCGGATCCCTCTGCTGGGAGGAGCGTATAAAGACTGGATTTATGCAGTTTCTGAAAGTCCGGGACAGAAGAGGAGTTTTCATCTTCTGGTATCGGAAACGGAGCGGCCTGTGGCAGAGTACGATATGAAAACGATCCTGGATGCTCCGGTGAAGGCAGGGGATGAAGTCGGAGTGGTCCGTTACCGGCTCGGACAGGAGGAAATCGGCCAGAGCCACTACTGCTCAGAGGAAGATGCAGCGGCCTGGGGGCTGTCGTACTGTCTGCAGCGGATCCTCGATTTCTGGATATTCTGAAATTGTAAAAATATTTCAAAAATACTTGAATTTTATCCGCTGACATTATATTATTATAATCGGCAGAAATTGGATTTACTAAACGATAGTTTGTCTTTCTCTTAACAATACCAAAGAGGAGGAAAAGCGATCGTCAAATATTTCAAAATGGAGGATTGCAAAATGAGTAATCAAACATCAGCAAGTAACAGAATCAATGCATTACTTGATGAGAACAGCTTCGTTGAAGTTGGCGCTTACATCACTGCAAGAAGCACCGATTTTAACATGGCTGCCAAGGAGACTCCGGCAGATGGCGTAATCACCGGTTATGGTACCATCGAAGGAAACCTTGTGTATGTGTACAGCCAGGACGCTTCCGTACTGGGCGGCTCCTTAGGTGAGATGCACGCAAAGAAAATTTCCAACATCTATTCCATGGCAGTAAAGATGGGCGCACCGGTCATCGGCCTGGTAGACTGCGCAGGTCTTCGTCTGCAGGAAGCAACGGACGCATTAAACGGTTTTGGTGAGATGTATTTAAGCCAGACCATGGCATCCGGCGTGGTTCCGCAGATCTCCGCTATCTTTGGTACCTGCGGCGGCGGTATGGCAGTAGCTTCCGCTATGGCTGACTTTATCTTTATGGAAGAGAAAAACGCAAAATTATTTGTAAATTCTCCGAACGCGATCGACGGAAACCGTGTTGAGAAGTGCGATACTTCCAGCGCTGCATTCCAGAGTGAGGAAACCGGACTTGTGGACTTCACCGGAAGCGAAGAGGATATCTTATCCCAGATCCGCTCCCTGGTAACCATCCTTCCGGCCAACAACGAGGATGACATGTCCTACAGCGAGTGCACCGACGATTTAAACCGTGTATGCTCCGATCTTGAAAATTATGCAGGAGCAACCGATCTGGCACTGGCACAGATCTCTGATGACAACTTCTTCTTAGAGGTGAAGAAGAACTATGACAAGTCCATGGTAACTGGCTTTATCCGTCTGAACGGAACCACCGTGGGCTGCGTGGCAAACCGCACTGCTGTTTACGCGGCAGACGGCGTGAAGGAAGACGAGTTCGATGCAGTTCTCTCCGCTAACGGCGCAGAGAAGGCAGCAAAGTTTGTTTCTTTTTGTGACGCATTCAACATTCCGTTGCTGACCCTGGTGAACGTAAAGGGCTACAAGGCATGCAAATGCACTGAGCGCCGCATCGCAAAGAACGCAGGACGTCTGACCTACGCTTTTGCAAACGCAAGCGTTCCGAAGGTAACCGTCGTAGTCGGCGAGGCTTATGGCACCGCATACCTGACCATGAACTCCAAGTCTATCGGTGCAGATGTGGTATATGCATGGCCGAACGCAACCATCGGCATGATGGATGCTTCCGCCGCAGCCAAGATCATGTACGCAGACGAAATCGCAAAGGCAGATGATTCCGTTGCTCTCATCAATGAGAAGGCGGCTGAATACCGTGAGATGCAGTCCAGCGCACTGGCAGCGGCAAAGAGAGGATATGTAGACGATATCATCGAGGCATGTGACACCAGAAAACGTGTGATCGCAGCATTCGAGATGCTGTTTACCAAAAGAGAGGATCGTCCGGACAGAAAACATGGAACGGTTTAGAATGAGGTGACAAATATATGAAACAGTATATGAAACGAGTTTTGTTAGTGTTAAGCATGGTAGTCAGCCTCTTTGCTCTGTCCGCATGCTCCAACAAGAATGCTGCTGAGGCAGAAACTATGGATCCGCAGACAGCTTCCTACATTTCTCAGATCTCGGAAAACCTGCTCCAGACCATTGCCGAGATGGACGAGGCCACAGCAGAGGAGTCTGAGACCGGCCTGATCAAACAGGGTGAGGACGGCCTTGCGAGCGGCCTGACTTCCTGGATCGGTGTTATGAAAGACACCGGCGCATTCGTAAGCATCCTTTCCTCTGACACCGAGCTTGGTGAGGATGACCAGTATGTATGTGTGGTTCAGGCACAGTTTGAGAACCGCAATGTAGAGTTCAAAGCATTCTACACCATGGATCCGCAGAGCCAGAACTTAAACCCGGTCAGCCTGACCTTCAGCCCGGAATACACCGTAGGCGAGAACATGGCAAAAGCAGGCATGAATACTTTACTTGGTATGGGTACTGTATTCCTGGTACTGATCTTCATCAGCATCCTGATCAGCTGCTTCAAGTTCATCAGCGTTTTTGAAAACAAGGTGAAAGCAAAGAACGCAGCTCCGGCACCGGCAGCAGCTCCTGTGGCAGCACCGGCAGCAGAAGAGGAAGAGCTTGTGGATGATCTGGAACTGGTGGCTGTCATCACTGCGGCTATCGCAGCATCAACCAACTCATCAACCGACTCCCTGGTAGTACGCTCCATCAAACGTGCACCGGGCGCAAAATGGAAAAGAGCATAAGCGAATAGGAGGATTCTTATCATGAAAAATTACACAATTACTGTGAATGGCAATGTATACAATGTAACTGTTGAAGAAGGAACCACTGCAGGCGTAGTTCAGGCACCGGTTGCAGCAGCACCGAAGGCAGCTTCTGCAGCACCGAAGGCAGCAGCTCCGGCTGGCGCTCAGGGTTCTGTAGTTGTAACCGCTCCGATGCCGGGTAAGATTCTGGCAGTAAAGGCTAACGCCGGACAGGCTGTAAAGAAAGGCGACGTTATCATGGTTCTCGAGGCTATGAAGATGGAGAACGATATCGTAGCTCCTCAGGATGGAACCGTTGCAAGCATTAATGCAGCAGCAGGCGACGCAGTAGAAGCTGGCGCAACTCTTGCTACATTAAACTAATAGCTTGCCAAAAAGCAAGTTCCACATGGAGGGATTAAAATGGATTATATTGGATCTACTTTGGCCAATCTTCTTCAGCAGACCGCATTCTTCAATCTGACCTTTGGAAACTTTATCATGATCCTGGTGGCATTCGTGTTCCTGTATCTGGCAATCAGAAAAGGATTCGAGCCGCTCTTACTGGTTCCGATTGCGTTTGGTATGCTGTTAGTTAATATCTACCCGGATATTATGGCTAACCCGGAAGATATGTCCAATGGCGTAGGCGGACTTCTTCACTACTTCTTCATTCTGGATGAGTGGAGTATCCTTCCGTCTCTGATTTTCATGGGTGTCGGCGCAATGACCGATTTCGGCCCGCTGATCGCAAACCCGAAGAGCTTCCTGCTTGGCGCAGCAGCTCAGTTTGGTATCTACAGTGCATATTTCCTTGCAATTTTCATGGGCTTCAATGATAAGGCAGCAGCAGCTATCTCCATCATTGGTGGAGCAGACGGCCCGACTTCCATCTTCCTTGCAGGTAATCTTGGACAGTCTGAGTTCATGGGACCGATCGCAGTAGCAGCTTACTCCTACATGGCGCTGGTTCCGATCATCCAGCCGCCGATCATGAAGGCTCTGACCACAGAAGAAGAGCGTAAGATCAAGATGGATCAGCTTCGTCCGGTTTCCAAGCTGGAGAAGATCCTGTTCCCGGTTATCGTAACCGTAGTAGTCTGCCTGATTCTGCCGACTACCGCACCGCTTGTTGGTATGTTAATGCTTGGTAACCTGTTCCGTGAGTCTGGCGTTGTAAAACAGCTGTCCGAGACCGCAAGCAATGCCCTGATGTACATCGTAGTTATCCTGCTTGGTACTTCCGTAGGCGCATCCACCAGTGCAGAGGCTTTCTTAAAGGTAACCACCTTAAAGATCGTTGCCCTGGGTCTGGTAGCATTTGCAGTAGGTACCGCAGCCGGCGTTATCTTCGGTAAGATCATGTGCAAGCTTACAGGCGGTAAGGTAAACCCGTTAATCGGTTCCGCAGGTGTATCTGCAGTGCCGATGGCAGCCCGTGTATCCCAGAAGGTTGGTTCTGAGGCAGACCCGACGAACTTCCTGCTGATGCATGCAATGGGCCCGAACGTAGCAGGTGTTATCGGTACTGCAGTTGCAGCCGGTACATTCATGGCAATTTTCGGCGTTTAAAATTCAATCATTTCTTGCTGCAGCAATATAAAGTTGCCGCAACATATAAATTTGGAGGTAAAGAATCATGGCTGAGATTCAGAAAAAACCGGTTAAGATCGTTGAGACTGTCCTGCGTGACGCTCATCAGTCCCTGATCGCAACCAGAATGAGCACCGAGCAGATGCTTCCGATCATCGATAAAATGGATAAGATTGGCTATTATGCAGTAGAGTGCTGGGGCGGCGCTACCTTCGATGCTTCCCTTCGTTTCCTGAAAGAGGATCCGTGGGAGAGACTGAGAAAGTTAAGAGCCGGATTTAAAAACACAAAATTACAGATGCTGTTCCGTGGCCAGAACATTCTGGGTTACAACCACTATGCAGATGACGTAGTAGAGTACTTTGTGCAGAAATCCGTTGCAAACGGTATCGATATCATCCGTATTTTCGACTGCTTAAACGACCTGCGCAACCTGCAGACCGCTGTAAAGGCAGCAAACAAAGAGAAGGCACACGCTCAGATCGCACTGTGCTACACCCTGGGTGATGCTTACACCCTGGATTACTGGAAAGACATCGCAAAGAGAATCGAAGATATGGGTGCAGATTCCATTTGTATCAAGGATATGGCTGGTCTGTTAACCCCGTATGCAGCACAGGAGCTGGTTGGCGCATTAAAAGAGTCTACCGAGCTGCCGATCGACCTGCATACCCACTACACCTCCGGTGTAGCTTCCATGACTTACTTAAAGGCTGTAGAGGCAGGCTGCGACATCATCGATACCGCAATGTCTCCGCTGGCACTTGGTACCAGCCAGCCGGCAACCGAGGTTATGGTAGAGACCTTCAAGGGAACTCCGTACGATACCGGCTTATCCCAGGACAAGCTTGCTGAGATCACTGATTACTTTGCACCGATCCGTGAAGAAGCTCTGAAGACTGGTCTGTTAAACCCGAAGGTACTGGGCGTTAACATCAAGACCCTTCGTTATCAGGTTCCGGGCGGTATGCTGTCCAACCTGGTTAGTCAGTTAAAAGAGGCTGGTAAGGAAGATAAATACCAGGAGGTTCTGGAGGAGATCCCGCGCGTTCGTAAGGACTTCGGTGAGCCGCCGCTTGTTACCCCGTCTTCCCAGATCGTTGGTACCCAGGCTGTTATGAACGTTATCTCCGGCGAGCGCTACAAACTGGTTCCGAAGGAGTCCAAGAAGATCATGCTCGGCGAGTTTGGCCAGACTGTAAAGCCGTTCAACGCAGAAGTGCAGAAGAAGATCATCGGCGACGAGACCCCGATCACTTGCAGACCTGCAGATCTGATTCCTCCGCAGCTGCCGCAGTTCGAGAAAGAGTGTGCTCAGTGGAAGCAGCAGGATGAGGATGTCCTTTCCTATGCTCTGTTCCCGAAGGTAGCAGAAGAGTTCTTCAAGTACAGAGAGGCTCAGCAGACCAAGGTTGATGCTACCGTAGCAGATACCGAGAGCAAAGCATACCCGGTTTAATATAATATTTATTTACTGGACATGGATACATGAACAGTAATGATTGATTTCAGACAGGCCCGGAAACTGCGAAAACGGTTTTTGGGTCTGTCTTTGTCTTTAATTCTTACAATTTTTTGCGATTCTTTGAAGTTTCTGTGCTTTCCGTTGACTAGGGCGGATTTTGTCATTATAATGTAACGTAGCGTAAATTTGCCGGATGTGGTCACCAGCCCTCCGGCAAAAAGTGATACTAAGGAGATCATACCATGAAAAATAATGCCTTGAAAAAAGGTCTGGCTGCTGTGCTGGGACTTGCACTTTGTGTGCAGACTCCTTCGGCAGGTAGTCTGTTACAGCTTTCTGCTTACGCACAGGAACGGTCGGCTACGATCAATGCGTCCAGCTTAAATGTCCGAAGCGGGGCAGGAACCTCCTATTCCTCGGTAGGAAAGCTTGGCCGCGGGACTGCTGTTACAGTAATAGGAGAAAAGTCGGCTTCTGACGGGAAGACCTGGTATCAGATCCGTTTTACGAGCGGCGGCAGCACGCAGACGGGTTATGTTCTGAGTACCTATGTAAAATTCCCCGTGTCGTACAGCCATGATTCCAGCTTTGAATCCCAGCTTTCTGCACAGGGGTTCCCGGAGTCTTATAAAACAGGCCTGCGGCAGATCCATGCCCAGTATCCAAACTGGACCTTTACTGCAGTAAAAACCGGCCTTGACTGGAATAACGTCATTCAGAACGAAGGAGTTCTGGGACGAAATCTGGTGCATACCAACAGTATTTCTTCCTATAAATCACTGGCAGATGGAGCCTATAACTGGGATTCCGGCACCTGGACCGGGTTTGACGGAAGCACCTGGGTGGCTGCCTCTACGGAAATCATCAGTTATTATATGGACCCTAGAAACTTTTTGGATGAGGTGAATGTATTCCAGTTTCTGGACCAGAGCTACAATTCCTCTCTTCACACGAAAGAGGGACTTCAATCGATGCTGAAGGGAACCTTTATGGAGGGAAGTATCCGTTCCGGGGCATCTGCGTCGGTCAGTACATCTTCTGGCTCCTCCTCAGGAAGCAGTTCTTCTTCGGGATCTTCTGGTGTTATTACGGCTGGTCCGGGAGTTTCCGGTGGATCTTCCTCAGGAAGTACATCCGCAACTCCGGGTGCAGGAAGCTCGGGCAGTTCATCATCGGCTTCGGGCGGTGCTAATTCGGGCATCACGTTTTCAAGTCCGGGAGGCTCATCCGGGCAGTCATCAGGCACCACCAGCCAGACCCCGTCATCAGGCGGCAGCCATCAGGTGCGTCTGGAGGGACCGAGTGCATCGATCAGCAAAAAACAGGCAGGACTATTGGCATCCAGTGTTGTGATCGGAGCAGGTCCGGGATCGGCAACCTCAGGCAATAGCACAAGCAGCGGCTCTGCCAGTCCGTCAGGCAGCTCTGGGGGAGGTTCCCAGACTCCTGGCACTTCTGCCAGCACAGGAAATGCTTCGTCTGGTGTCAATTATGCAGATGCCATTATGAGTGCGGCACAGAGCTCCGGCGTAAGCCCTTATGTGATCGCTGCCATGATTCTGCAGGAGCAGGGACGAAACGGAACCGGCAATTCCATTTCCGGAAATTACGCTGGTTATACCGGCTATTATAACTATTTCAATGTCGGTGCATATGCCTCCGACGGAATGGGAGCAGTCCAGAGAGGTCTCTGGTATGCATCCCAGAGTGGAAGCTATGGAAGGCCATGGACAACGCCGGAATCCTCTATTGCCGGCGGAGCCCAGTTCTACGGGACGAATTATGTGAAGGCCGGCCAGGATACGCTTTACTTGAAGAAGTATAACGTACAGGGAAGCAATATGTATAAGCACCAGTACATGACAAATGTAGACGGTGCGTCTTCGGAAGGTTCTATCTTTGCAGAGGGCTTTACAAGCCAGCAGAAAAATACAGCATTAAACTTTAAGATTCCGGTATACAACAATATGCCGGAGACTCCGTGTACACAGCCGACCTTAAGCGGCAGCCCGAATAACAAGCTGAAGGGCCTTGGTGTAGATGGCTTTACATTAACACCGACCTTTAACCGCGATACCTATTCCTACGATCTGATCGTGGACCATTCCGTATCCAATGTGACAGTCAGTGCTTCTGCAATCGATTCCAAGGCATCGATCCGTGGAAACGGAAATGTATCACTGGCCAGCGGAATCAATGATATTTCTGTGGTCGTAAGAGCAGAAAACGGAACGGAGCGGACTTATACGATCCATGTGGTACGTCAGGCTGGCGGCCCGACCTACAATGGTGGAAACGGAGGCGGTACTTCTAATGGTTCTTCATCCAGTGTTACTGTGGGAGGTCCTGGAAGCAGTTCAGCGGGAATTTCATCCGGAAGCTCTTCCTCAGGAGTGATCACAGCGGGGCCGAATGGTGGTTCTGTCACATCTACCCCGAACACAGGCTCCTCATCGGGAGGAAGCAATGTGACGTTCTCGAGCCCTGGTGGAAACTAATATCAGATTTTCTGAAATTACTGGCTGTGAAGGTACAAAACAGTTACGAAACAATTATGAAAGAAACAGGAGATAACAAATTATTATGAACAGAAAATGGAAACAGATCTGGATCCGTTTTGCCATGGTGCTGATGCTTGCTGTGGCAATCCCATTCCAGAGCTTTGCAGGGAACGCACGGATTGCGTTCTCTGACCCTACCGCAGAGGTGGGAAGTGAATTTACCGTCAATGTAAAATTTACCTGTACGACAGGCGAAAAAATCGGTAAGACAGTTGTGATGCTTTCTTACGATACCAGTGCCATGGAATTTGTGAGCGGCGAACCGGATGTCAGCGGTGGAAATGGTGCAATCCGTGTGATCGGCAGTGCAAGCGGTACCAGTGAGTCTGCATCCACCCTGCATTTTAAGGCGCTGAAGGCAGGAAGCAGCAAGATCCAGGTGACCGATTATGAAGGCTACGATGCAGATGAGCAGCTTCTTGACATTACCCAGCTTGGAAGCTCTTCTGTCACCATCCAGGCAGGAAGCACTACAGCGGCAGCTTCCTCGGATGCTTTCCTTGCTTCCATGCAGATTTCCCCTGGCACCTTAAGTCCAGCTTTTAGTGCAGATGTTGACAGTTATACTGCTTCAGTAAGTCTTGATACAGAAAAGCTTACGGTAAGTGCGGTTCCTGCAAGTGACAAGGCAACCGTTGCTTTAAGCGGCACAGACCTTCAGGATGGTGAAAATACCGTAACCTGTACGGTAACAGCGGAAGATGGCTCTACCGTGCGTACCTATACGATCTTAGTAAACCGTGTGGAAGGCGGCGAGAGCCTTGGGGAAACCAGTGAGTCTGAGCCTGCTGCAGAGAACGTAGAGGTTTTAGCAGAGCTTGAGGCATCCAGAACCCCGCTTAAGATCGGCATCGCAGCCCTGCCGGCAGATGCAGCTGTTCCGTACGGAATGAAGGAAACCTCCATTACCATCGGAGAAACCAAGGTTCAGGGATGGGTACCGGATACCCAGGGAAGCCAGCCGGAATACTGCATTTTCTATGGCGTAGGCGAAAACGGAACCGTAGGCTATTACCGTTATGACCTGACGGATAAGACCATCCAGCGCTATTTCGAGCAGAGCAGCGAGGGCAATACCCAGACACTGGAGCTGCAGGATGTAACCAACCGCTACAATGCCCTGGTAGACGATTACAACATTGCAAGAATCGCACTGATCGCAGTGGCTGTAGTAGCTGTGATCCTCCTGGTGCTTCTGATCATTAGTCGGAAAGGAAATGCCCGCAGGGAGGACGCTGCTTACGCCGGACTGGATGAAAAGCCGGTGAAGGCAGATAAGAAATCCAGACGGGAAGCCCGTAAAGGCGGAAACAAGCTTAGCAAAGAGGAACGTTACATGATGGGCGAAGAGGATGAGTATGACGAGGATTATGAGTCCGAAGAAGATTCCAGAGAGTTTCAGGACGGGTTGGAGGTAACTGGTCCGGAGGACGATGAGCTGGAGCCTGTCGATGCAGAAGAATTTTTGCCGGACCCGGCAGATGACGCAGATGTACAGCTCGACCAGGTAAAAAAGCAGCTGGCAGCAAGCGTGTCAGGAGAGCCTGGCCAGCCAGAGGAGAACAGAAAAACAGAAGCTGCACCAGAAAACAAATCTGATGCTGATGATGATTTTGAAGTGTTCGACCTGGACGATGATGATCTTTCCTGATCATTCCGAATCCTGAAAAAGGAACATTAGCTTATTGTTCCTATAGATCATAAGCAAGTCAGTGGAGGTGTTACAGAAGCGCCTCCACTGATATACAGAAAGAGGGAAAAAGCGGTGTATTGACTTCGCCGCTTTTTTTGATATAATGTTGTTATATGATTTCTATAACAGAGAATGCGAAAGATGGTGAAAACATGATCATTAAGATTGATTTTGAGAGTGATGAGGCAATCTATATCCAGCTGCGGAACCAGATCATCATGGGCATTGCCACGGACCGGATCCATGAAGGAGACTCCCTGCCATCGGTCCGCCAGCTTGCGGAAAATATCGGGATCAATATGCATACAGTAAATAAGGCGTATACAGTGCTTAAGCAGGAGGGCTATATCAAGCTGGACCGCCGGCGCGGGGCTGTGATCGCTCTTGATATTGACAAAATCCAGTCAATCGAACGTTTGCGGGAAGAGCTTTCTGTTCTCCTTGCAAGAAGCGTCTGTAAGAATATATCCAGAGAGGAAGTGCATGATCTGGTGGACGAGATCTATGATTATTATACAGGCGGCAGAGGTGTATAGACCACAAACAGACAAGTAAGAGTCTGAATCTGGAAGCGAATATGGAGGAAATGCCATGTTATGTGAGCGTTGTAAAATAAGAGAAGCAAATATCCAGTATACGGAAATTGCCAATGGAGTCCGCACGGAACATAATTACTGTTCCCAGTGTGCAAAGGAAATGGATTTTGGCCCGTATTCTGCGATCTTTGAGGGAGAATTCCCACTTGGAAAGCTGTTGTCCGGCCTTTTAGGTGTTCCGGGAGAGGCTGAGGAGGAAGAAAAAACCAGCCAGATCGTATGTCCTACCTGCGGGACCAGCTATGAAGAGTTTGTTAAGGACAGCCGTTTTGGATGTGCGGATTGCTACAGCGTCTTTGATCTTCTGATCCATGATAAGATCAAACAGCTGCAGGGCAATACCTGTCATACTGGAAAACACCCGAAGTTCCAGAAGATAAAGGCAGATCCGTTCCATCTTGCAACGACAGAATCTCCAGAGACAGCTGTAGAACCGGACACAGAAAATAAGGCAAACAATCCGGGTGAACTGACAGGAAATAGCGTGGCGGAGCGCCAGAAGCAGATCCGCCAGCTGGAGGCAAGACTGCACGAGGCTGTCCGCAATGAGGAATATGAAGCGGCGGCCCGGTACCGTGACCAGATCCGGGAATTAAAGGAGGCACAGGCACAATGAAATGGTTTGAAGAAGTAAATCTTGCCAGACCGGCTGTCATTTGCAGCCGTGTGCGTCTGGTGCGGAATCTTGAGGACTATGCCTTCCCTTCCCGTCTGACAGAAAAACAGGCCGGTGAAATGATCACACAGCTGGAAACAGGTCTTAGAGAGCTGGGAGCTTTAGATGGCCGTCATTACGAACAGGCGAGACTTAGGGAGCTTAGCGAACTGGACCGCAGGGCGCTGCGTGAGCGCAGGGTATTCAATTCGACGATTGCCTCGAAAAAGGAACCTGCCGGAGTCATGGTATCAGATGACGAAAAGGTGGGAATCGTTCTGAATGGAACCGACCATATCCGGATCCAGTTATTTGCTTCCGGCCTTCATCTGGATGATTTGTGGAATCAGGCAAGCCAAATCGATGATTATATAAATGAGCGTTTTTCTTACGCCTTTGATGAAAAATACGGGTATCTGACTTCATTTCCGACCAGTGTGGGGACGGGCCTTAGGGCTTCCGTAGTGCTGCATCTCCCGTTGTTATCCCAAAGCAAGCGCTTTAACGGTATGGTAACGGAAATGACGCGGTTTGGTGCGTCTGTAAAAGGCATGTACGGAGAAGGAGAGGAAAACTGCGGCGCACTTTTTGAGGTCAGCAACCAGAAAACTCTGGGCATGACTGAAAAAGAAATCCTGGATATGGTCTCGAAGGTGGCGCTTCAGCTGACAGCCCAGGAGGAACAGATGCGCAAGCTTGCGCTCGATAAAAACCGTTCCTCCAGGGAGGATGACGCTTACCGCGCCTATGGCATTTTAAAATATGCCAGAAAGCTGGCCATGAAGGAGGCAATGACACTTTTGTCACGCCTGATGGCCGGCTGTGCAGATGGCCTTTTGCGCATGGAGGAGCCGTGCGCGGTATACCGGCTGATGCTTGGTATTCAGCCGGCAAATCTTCAGAAGCTTTCCAGCCGCCCGTTGGGACGGGAAGAGCTGGAGATAGCTAGGGCATCTTACTTAAGGGCAGAGCTTCCGGCATTACTTTCTTAAGATCTAAAATGTGACAATAAAGGAGGACCTGAATTTGATAGATAGAAATCACTTTACAGAACAGGCCTGGAATGCCATTGCGCTGTCTACCCAGGCAGCGGAGGAGTTGGGCCATAATTATGTAGGGACCGAGCATCTTCTGGTTGGTCTTTTAATGGAAGAGGAAGGTGTGGCAGCAAAGGTTCTGGACGCAAATGGTGTAAAGGCAGATAAGGTAAAGGAGCTGATCAGGCAGCTGATCTTTCCAAACCAGAATGTTGCCACGATCGGGGAAACCGTGTATACACCTGGTGCAGTACGGGTGTTAAACCAGAGCTACCGGGAGGCAGTCCGCTTCAAAGCGCCGCTGATCGGCACCGAGCATCTTCTGATCGCCATGATCCGGGAGAGTGACTGCGCTGCAGTCCGCCTGCTTAATACCATGGATGTTAGCCTGCAAAAGCTATATATAGACCTGTGCAGTGCCATGGGAGAAGATGGGGCAGAGGCGAAGGAGGAGCTGCAGTCCTCAAGAAGCGGAAGAGACAGCAGCGCTTCCACGCCAACGTTAAACAGCTTCAGCCGCGATCTGACAAAGCTTGCAAGAGAAGGCAAGCTGGACCCGGTGATCGGCAGGGAACACGAGATCCAGCGGGTTGTCCAGATATTGAGCCGCCGGACCAAGAATAACCCGTGCCTGATCGGAGAACCGGGCGTAGGAAAAACTGCAGTGGTCGAGGGGCTGGCCCAGATGATTGCTGGTGGCAGTGTCCCGGAAACGATCGCGGACAAGCGTGTCATGACGCTGGATCTTTCCGGCATGGTGGCTGGATCCAAGTACCGTGGTGAATTTGAAGAGCGTATTAAAAAGGTGATCTCCGAGGTAACGGAGGATGGAAATGTACTTTTGTTCCTGGATGAGATCCACACGATCATTGGTGCGGGCGGGGCAGAAGGAGCGATTGACGCTTCCAACATCTTAAAACCGTCCCTGGCACGTGGCGAGATCCAGCTGATCGGTGCTACAACACGGGAAGAATACCGCAAATATATTGAGAAAGATGCAGCTCTGGAGCGCCGTTTCCAGCCGGTCGTAGTAGAGGAGCCGACGGAGGAGCAGTCCATTGCGATTTTAAAGGGATTAAGACCTAAATATGAAGAACATCACAAGGTGACGATCACAGATGATGCCTTAGCGGCAGCAGTACGCCTTTCTGCCCGTTACATCAACGACCGTTTTCTGCCGGATAAAGCCATTGACCTGATCGATGAGGCAGCCTCAAAGATCCGCCTGACTGCCTACGAGGAGCCTGCACAGATCAAGAGTCTGACAGAAGAGATTGAAAAGCTGGAGAACCAGAAGGAGCAGGCGATTAAGACAGAGGCATATGAGAAGGCCGGTGAGATCAAAAAACGCCAGCAGAAAAAACGGGAAAAGATCGAAAAGATCCGCGAAAAATGGCAGAAGGAAAAGACATCCAGAAAGCTGGTGGTCGGAGAGGGAGAGATCGCCGATGTGGTCTCCGGATGGACAAAGATCCCGGTACGAAAGCTGGCTGAGGAGGAATCGGAACGGCTTCGGAAGCTGGAATCCATCCTGCATGAGAGAGTGGTTGGCCAGGAGAAAGCAGTTACTGCGGTTGCCAAAGCGATCCGCCGCGGAAGAGTCGGCTTAAAGGACCCGAAGCGTCCAATCGGCTCCTTCTTATTCTTAGGACCTACCGGTGTTGGAAAAACAGAGCTTTGCAAGGCGCTGGCTGAGGCGATGTTTGGTACGGAAAATGCCCTGATCCGGGTTGATATGTCGGAGTATATGGAGAAGCACAGCGTCTCCAAGATGATCGGATCCCCGCCAGGATATGTCGGATATGAGGAGGGCGGCCAGCTCAGTGAGAAGGTACGCAGAAATCCTTATTCTGTGATCCTGTTCGACGAGATCGAAAAAGCCCATCCGGACGTGTTCAACATTTTGCTGCAGGTTCTGGACGATGGCCATATTACGGATGCACAGGGAAGAAAGATCGACTTTAAAAATACGGTGCTGATCATGACCTCCAACGCAGGTGCGGAGAACATCATTGCTCCGAAGCGTCTGGGCTTTGCTTCCCATGATGATGCAAAGGAACGCTACCGTTTTATGAAGGAACGCGTTATGGAAGAGGTAAAGCGGATGTTCAAGCCGGAGTTTTTAAACCGTATCGACGAGATCATCGTGTTCCACCAGCTGTCCCAGGATCATATGAAGGAAATCGTGGATATCATGTTAAAGGATATATGCAGACGGACCCTGACCCAGATGAACTTAAAGCTTACGGTAGACGATGCTGCAAAGGCATATCTGGTGGAAAAGGGCTATGATGAAAAATACGGTGCACGCCCGCTGCGCCGTGCGATTCAGAATCTTCTTGAGGACGGCCTTGTAGAGGCCGTGCTGGATGGCCAGGTAAAAGCCGGTGAAGCTGTAACTGTTACAAAAGGGGAAGACGGATTGAAATTTTTGCCGTCAGAAGTGATAAAAAACTAGATTAATTTTCCCCATTGTTGTATAATCCTATGAGAAGCGGCATAGCCAGAAGTGCCGTGTATTGCCTGGCCTGCATAGCAGGCCAGGCAGCTGCAATGTGTACATCAGGAGCAAGGGCAGATGGCTGCCAAAGCTGCCACGTGCCGGCGCGGGAATGTTCCAAGCCACATTCCTTCTTACAGCAGCAAAAAATGCAAAATGAAAATACCAGGAGGGCAAACACATGCCAGTAATCGAATCTTTAATCCGCTCTGAGGCAGATGGGACCATCAGCTTCGGCAACTACAAATTAGACAGCAAGAGCAAGCTTGACAATTTCGAGCATGCGGGAGATTTATATAAGATCAAAACCTTTTACGAGATCACAAAATTAGAGCGCAACGGTTCTTTCGTTTATGAGTCTGTACCGGGAACCGCAGTAGAGCATTTCTCTGCAAAGCATGATGGCGTAGAGTTTACCGTATCTGGAGACAAGGACGCACAGATCACGATCCAGCTGGAGGATGATGCAGAATACGAGGTATATGTAGATGGCGTTGCAGTTGGCGGCATGAAGACCAACATGAGCGGCAAGCTGGTTGTCAGTGTAGAATTAAATGAAGGTGTTACCTGTCAGGTAAAGGTTGTAAAACGCTAAGACCTGGCGGCGAAAGGAAATTACATGTATGGCAAAAGCAAAGACAACCGTGTTTTTCTGTAAAGAATGCGGTTTCGAATCCAGCAAGTGGCTGGGACAGTGTCCTGCCTGCAAGGAGTGGAATACCCTTGTGGAGGAGC
>OHMN01000162.1_pt1 | contig 69621 bp, 56 predicted proteins | sample 1569361 | NCBI WGS metagenome assembly OHMN01 (sample SAMEA3541508, study PRJEB24748) | human gut metagenome | biome: human gut; feature: human-associated habitat; material: faeces | place: China | collected 2012
GAACCAGGTTCGAAGTGGTGAAATGTATGCTTTTGTCATTTTATTATACCATGCCAAAGAGGAAACTACAACGAAAACCGGCCTGATTTCTACACCAAACGCAGGAATGAATACGGTTTTCTTAAATTATTTGCACAGTAGGCCAAAACGGCAGGCCTTGCAGCTAGCTACGTTTTCTGCTCGATTCGTGCATCCATGATCTGCCATTCGCGAAAACTCGCCTTACGGCTCAAACATTTCGCCCGGTGGCAGAAATCAGTACGGGTCTCCCTGCGAAAGCCCCGCCATTATCGCCCAGCCTGCATTTTGGGCCTAAGCAGTGTCACATTGCGGTTAATAGTTACTGCTGAGTCTTACATATCTGGTGCAGACAGCATTAAATTTCTTTCATACCAGCTCCCCCCTATACGCCAGGAAAAATTTTCGGTGCCTTTGAGTGGAACAAGAAAATTTTTCCTGGCGCATCTGTTTTCGGTGCTTTTAAACGTGTTTCCTAGCGCAGTTCTTCCCTCTGATACACAAGCCTGCCGCCCAGAATCGTGGCGTCTACCTGCACCTCCTTCAGCTCCTCCGGATCGACGGCGCAGGGATCGCGGTCTAAAATAACCAGATCGGCTAGTTTTCCCTCTGTAATGGAACCTTTGATATTTTCTTCAAAAGCGGCGTAAGCGCCGTTGATCGTGTAGAAACGAAGCGCCTCCATGACCGTTACCTTCTCGTGGGGGTTCCAGGGGGCCAGTTCCGGGTGTTCCAGGCATTTTCTGGTGACAATGGCGTAAATTCCACAGAATACGTTAGGCGTTTCTACCGGGATATCGGAGCTGGCGTTTAAATTTACCCCCAGATCGGTCAGCGTGCGCCATGCATGGCAGTATTTCGCCCGGCTGCCCAGGCGCGCTTCCATAATGGGAATATCGGTTGAAGTGGAAGCGGGCTGGATATTGATATTCAGTCCTAATTCTGCAATTTTCTTATAGAGCGCCAGATTTCCTACCTGTCCGTGGACCAGGCGGTGACGGTGGTTTTCCCTGGGGAAATCATGCAGAACGCGCTCATAGGCGTTTAATACCTGCTCTAAGGCTCCGTCGCCGATGGTGTGAATGCAGACCTGCATACCGTCGCAGTGAGCTTTTCTGATGTTGTCATACAGCTCCTGATCCGTATAATAATAGATTCCGGTATTGCCGGGCGCGTCAGAATACGGCTCCTTCATTCCGGCAGTGCGGGCACCCATGGTTCCGTCCGCCCACTGCTTCATGGGGCCGATGTGATAGAAATCATGCCCCATTCCAGTGCGCAGAGAACATCCCTCCAGGAATTCATCGATCTCCTTTCCTGTAGGAAGTGAGATTTTCTGGTAAATGCGAACGGGAAGCTTTTTCTCGGCGGCCAGCTCCTGGTAAGCGTGATAAATGTCCATGAAATCGCCGGGATAGCCTAAATCATAGGTATCTTCCGTATGCACCGTTGTCACTCCCCAGCGGAGCATTTCCTCTCCGCCCCGGACAATGGCTTCCTTCAGCTCCTTTCTGGCAGATTCCGGATTTCTCTGTTTTTTGAACCATTCCAGAGCTGCCTCCCGGATCACGCCGTTTGGCTCTCCGTCCGCTCCTTTGTCAAACTGTCCGCCGGGAAGATACGTTTCCCTTGTCACCTTTGCGTCAGCCAGAGCCATGGTATTGGCGATTCCCACATGGCCGCAGGTGCGGATAATCAGGATCAGATGCTGGCTGGATACGTTGTCCAAATCCTCTTTGGTTGGAAACGCGCCGTCTGGAAACAGGTTCTGGTTCCATCCCCGGCCGAATATCCATTCTCCCGCCGGGATCTGCTTTTCTTCAATAAAGTGTTTGATCCGCCTGCACATCTCCTCGCGGGAACGGCAGTTTTCCAGATTTACATATCTCAGGGAATTGCCATAGCCCACCAGATGGGTATGGGTGTCGTTAAAGCCTGGAACGACGGTGCGTCCCCCCAGATCGATAACCTGGGTATGATCTCCCTGCCATGCTTCCATCTCCTGATTGGAGCCGACCTTTGCGATTTTATCGCCGGAGATGGCGACGGCTTCCTCCACACGGCCGTCCATGGTGTAAATGCAGGCGTTTTTAAGAATCAAGGTTGTCTGCGGCATAAAAATTCCTCCTTCCTGAAGTGCCGGCGTACAGGTCCGCGTCTTTCCGTATGCCGGTGTTTAACAGATACAGGTAATAATAGATACCAGTGTAATAGAGCAAATTTTATGCCATAAAAAACGCAAAAAATTTTGCATTAATTCAGGCGGTATTTTTCGATTTTATAGGAAAGCGTCTGCCGGGAAATCCGGAGCAGCCGGGCGGCTTCCGTGATGCTGTCAGTTCTTTCGAGGGCCCGGCGGATGGCTTCTTTTTCGTAGGCGGCCGTGTTTTCGGTGAGGGACAAATGTTCATCATAGAAATAACCGGAAAGGCATTCCCTCTCTCCAGTCCTCTCTTCCCTGTTTTCGGAGAGCTTTTTTGTACGTGCGGCCAGACGTCCGGCGTTCCCCTCTCCGGCCCTGGCTTCTTCCATGTCGTTTTTCCCTTTCCTGACCCTTCCGTCTGGCGCTGGAGCTGCCGGCAGGGACGGCCCTGGGAAACAGCCGGAATTTTCCTGAGGAAAGATCTGAGGTTCCAGATCTTCCTGCAGAATATCGGGCAGATCGCCCATGTTGATGATATTGCCCTGGCAGAGATTGAAGGCGTACTCCAGGGTATTTTTCAGCTCCCGTACGTTTCCCTTCCAGTTATAGTTTTGAAAGGTCATCTTCACCAGCGCGCTGACGCCCCGGATGGATTTTCCCATAGTCCGGTTGAAATGATTGATAAAATAGTCGGTGAGTATCATCACGTCCGGCTTTCTGTCCCGCAGAGGCGGAATGTCGATTCTCACCACGCAGATTCGGTAGAACAGATCCGTGCGCATCAGCCCGGCCCGCAGCACCTCGGCGGGGCTTTTGTTCATAGCGCAGATAATTCTGGTGTGGAAATGGGTGCTTTTCGCGCTTCCGATTCTCCGGACCTGCTGTTCCTCTATGGCCTTCAGAAGCTTGGCCTGCATGGAAATATCCATGGAATTGATCTCATCGAGAAACAGAGTTCCGCCGTCTGCCAGTTCAAACAGCCCTTTTCTGTTTTCCGCTCCTGTGAAGCTGCCTTTTTCCACGCCGAAGAAGATACCTTCCAGAAGCGATTCCGGGATCGCCGCGCAGTTCTGGGAGATAAAAGGCTTTTTGGCCCGGTGGGAGCAGGTGTGCAGAGACTGGGCGAACAGCTCCTTTCCCGTTCCCGTCTCCCCGTAGAGAAGCACGGGAGAATCATTGTTGGCGATCAGGGCGCACCGCTCCTTCAGGGCGATCATAATGGGGTCCTGGGAAATAATGTCGTCCAGAGTATACAGCTCTCCCTGACGCCGCTTGGGAAGCCCCTTCCCGGCCCTGTATTTGTCATAAAAAATAGTGGAGGTCATAGCCCCCACGACCTCGCTTCCGGCTAAGAGCGGAATGGTGGACGATACGATGTCCAACAGCTCCCCCTTGCAGTTGTGGATCACCTGCCGTTCGTCAAAGCGGGGAACCCCGCTTTCAATCACCCGCATAATAGAGCTGGTCTGGTTGTCCAGCTCCGGGTACACCTCCGTCACGTGCATGCCGATGGCTTCGTCCGATAAAAAACCCTCATGAAACCATTTCAGATATTCTACATAGCCGTATTTGTCGCAGACCAGCACCCCGTCTGTATCCTCGTACAGCTGTCTGGCCTGGACCAGAGCATTTGTAATCATAGTTTTCCCCTCTCCTGACATTTCTTTGGGTTCAGTGTAGCATAAAAGCCATGATGCCGCAAATATTTTTGCTTTCTACAGGATTGTGCAAAAATTTAAGCGGAAATTTTCTGTATTCAGAAGAATAATAATAGAAAATCTGATATATTGTTAGAAAAAAATGGAAATCGTTTCCTGATTTGGCAGTAATACAGGCCTTCTCAGGTGTGGCATAAAAGTTGCTTTATTCATAGACATCGGGTTATAAAACTATATTTTGCAGAATGGAGGATAATACATGAAACTCTATCAAAACGGCGTCATTCTCACCATGGATGCAGAGGGCAGCCGGGCGGGAGCGATGGCAGTGGAGGGGGACCGCATCGTTCAGGTGGGCGAAGAGGAGGAGCTGAGACGGGCGTTTCCAGAGGCTGAGATCGCCGATCTGGGCGGAAAAACCGTGATGCCCGGCTTTATTGAAAGCCATGTCCACCTGCTCAACTATGCCTACAGCCTTACAAAGATCGACTGCGCGCCGATGAAATCGTTAAAAGAGCTGGCAGAGGCCAGCCGGGAGTACATACGGGAAAAACAGATTCCGCCGGGAACCTGGGTGCTTGGAAGAGGCTGGAACCAGACCTTTTTCGAGGAGAAGAGAAATCCCACGATTGCGGATCTGGACGCTGTCAGCACGGAACATCCGATTGTGTTTACGAGAGTCTGCGAGCACATGGTGGTGGCCAACTCCATGGCTTTATCCCTGGCGGGAATTACGAAGGACAGCGAAAATCCGGAGGGCGGCGAAATTGAGCGGGACGAGAATGGAAATCTGACCGGACTTTTGAAGGAGACGGCCCGCTACCTGGTCTACAGCATTATACCGGAAAAGTCGGTGGAAGAAATTAAGGAGATGCTGGTAAATGCCATTTCCATCGCCTCTTCCCTGGGGCTTACCACCATGCACTCCGACGATTTCGAGACCTTTTCTGATAAGGACTGGAGAAAGGTGATGAGGGCTTACCGGGAGCTGGAGCAGGAGGGGCGGCTGAACGTCAGAATCCGCGAGCAGTGTCTTCTGCCTCAGATTGACAGGCTGAAGGAGTTTATCAGGGAGGAAATTGCAAAGCGCCATGATACGCCTATGGTGCAGGCGGGCCCGTTAAAGCTTCTGACAGACGGATCTTTAGGCGGCCGGAGCGCCTACCTCAGAGCGCCCTATGCGGACGCGCCGGATACCAGAGGAATCGCCGTATTTACCCAGGAAGAGCTTGACGAGCTGGTTGTGACGGCCCACCAGGCGAAGATGGGAGTTGTGTGCCACGCCATTGGAGACGGCGCCATGGAGATGTGCATGGACGCTTTCTTAAAGGCCCAGAAGGAAAGGCCGGACCGCGACGCCCGCTTCGGCATTCTTCATCTGCAGATTACCCAGCCGGATCTCATCAGGCGGTTTAAGGATCAGAATATTATCGCCTACATGGAGCCAGTGTGCTTAAACAGCGATCTGCACATTACAGAGAGCCGGGTGGGAGCAGAACGTCTGCCGTCTACTTATAATTACAGAACGCTGTGCGATATGGGAGTGGCGTATACCATGAGCTCCGACTGCCCGGTAGATTCCCTGAACCCCTTTGACAGCCTGTTCGTGGGAGTCAACCGCTGCGATTATCACGGATATCCGGAAGGGGGCTGGATGCCTGAGGAAAAGCTGACCGTAGATCAGATGCTGCGGGGCTTTACCATAAACGGAGCCTTCGCTTCCTTTGAGGAGAACGTGAAGGGATCCCTGGAGCCGGGAAAGCTGGCGGATTTCGTGATCTTGTCCCAGGATCCTACCCAGTGTGATCCGAAAAAGCTTCGGGATATTTTTGTAGAGGAAACGATTCTGGGAGGACGGACAGTCTACCGGAAATCATAAAAAGATAAAAGCTATTTATTAAGGAGGATGTTTATGAGTAAGAAAAACGAGCCTAACCCAAAACCTAAGGCGGACGTGAACGATGCAGGCGCTTCCGGAGCGGAATTCAGACCGTCCTTCGGCGCAGCCGTGATCTGCGTCGTGTTTCTGATCGTCTTCATGGCAGTGTCCATTTTCTTCTTTGACCAGAAGATGCACGTCGCCATGATGGCGTCTCTGGGAGTAACGCTGCTTGTGCTGAAAATTGAGAAATGTCCGTGGAGCAAAATTGAGAAGGCCATTATACGCGGCGGCGAGCTGATGATTCCGACGGCCATGATTCTCTACAGCATCGGAGCTCTGATGGGAGCGTGGATTGCCAGCGGAACGGTGCCTATGATTATCTACTGGGGACTGAAAATTATTTCCCCGTCCATGTTCTTAGCTACCGCCTGTCTGGCCTGTATGCTGACCTCACTGGCAACCGGTTCCTCCTGGTCCGCCATCGGAACAGCCGGTGTGGCTCTAATGGGCGTAGGAATGGGACTGGGCGTAAATCCGGCCATGACAGCCGGAGCTATCGTTTCCGGAGCTGCTTTCGGCGACAAAATGTCCCCTCTTTCCGATACCACGAATCTGGCTCCGGCCGTTGCTGAGGGCGACGTATTTGACCACATTAAGGCCATGTTTTTCACAACGACACCCAGTATTATCATCGCGTTAGCCGTTTTTCTGGTGCTGGGCTTCAAGTTTTCCGGCACTGCGGAGAGCGATACCATTCAGAGCATTTTAACTGCCCTTGAGTCGAATTTCAATCTGAACCTGCTGACGTTAATTCCTCCGGTTTTAGTTATCACTCTGGCCATCTTAAAGAAACCGGCCTTCCCGATCCTTCTGATCTCTGGCGGCACGGCGGCTCTGATTGCAATGGTTGTCCAGGGATATTCCTTAGGCGAGCTGTTCAGCATCATGGAGGGCGGATTCGTATCTGAGACAGGAAATCCTGGCATTGACAGCCTTCTCTCACGAGGCGGACTGTTAAATATGAACTACACCTGTTCTCTGGGTATTATCGCTATGGTATACGGCGGCATTTTAGAGCATCTGGGCTTCCTGGAGGTATGTTTGGAGAGAATGAAGTTCGTCAGCAAATCAGTGGGAACGCTGGTCTGCTCCACGGTTGTCAGCTGTGTGCTCTTTAATATCATCACAGCCAGCCAGTACATGTCCATTATCCTGGGCGGACGCCTCTTTATCGGAGAGTTCAAGAAGAAGGATATGCTTCCGCAGACCCTGTCCCGGTGTCTGGAGGACGGCGGAACCGTAACCTCCCTGATTGTGCCGTGGAACGTGGACGGCGCCTTCGCAGGAGCTACGCTGGGCGTGCCGGTGCTCTCCTTCCTGCCGTTTGCCGTATTTAACTGGATTGTTCCGATTGTGTCCATAACCTTTGGCTTCCTGGGCAAATTCCAGTGGAAGACAGGAGAGATTAAATCGACCAGAACCTACAGAGATTCGGTTGAGTCATAGGAGAGGTATATTAGAATAGAAGAGGGAATGTTTCTGCGCTTCGATGTATAGATGCCAGAGAGGGAGCAAGTTTTCTGCACTCCAGCGAAAGTCGCTGGAAAACTTCTCCCTCTCTGGTAAGATACATGGCAGAAATGTTCCCTCTTCTATTTTGGGAGAACTATTGTTTTACGATTCTCTCTGGCGTTGCTTTTGTCATCTGACGGATTTCTTTTGGCGTAAATCCGAGGCTTAAAAGTGTTTCAATGAACAGGAGCATAGCCTGAGCGGGATGTTCAGCGGCGTACTGCCCGCGGTCGGTAGCCAGGTAGACAGAATGAACGCCTGCTAAACGGATATTTTGAGCCATTTCTTCTGGAGAAACGGAGCCCTCCGCCAGATTCAGCCAGTTTTTTTCAATTAAAACCCCCAAATCAGCCAGTTCCGCCTGGATGGATCCGGGGATTTTTGTCCTATCCCATTCAGGATGCGTTAAAATCATATTTACATGAGCGTTTCTTCCTTCCCGGCAGAGCAGAACAGATTCTTCAGGGCTTAAATGTCCAGTGGCCAGCCAGGAATCGTATTTTTTTATAATTTCCATAATTTCATAGACAACAGGTTTTAAACGTCCGTTTTCATCCAGAATTGTGATGCCAGGACGGGAGAAGAAATCTCCGGCCATGTCCCCATAAGACAGACAATGCCGGGAGTCTCTGGTGGGCATCCAGATAACGGAAGCTCCCATGCGCAGAGCATTTTCAACAGAATAGGGGTTTAATCCTCCGGTAGGCCAGTTGAGCGCCAGCCCTCCAAAAGCGCGGGCGTGACAGCCGCTGACTCGGTTGATGAGAGCGGCGCGTGCAGCCGTGCAGCCATAGTGGGCTTTAATCATCACTCCGGCCATATGGACGTCTTCCGCTTCCCGAACCAGCTCTAAATCATCTAAAGCGCGGGGGAAGGCAGACGGGATCGTATGGGTGTGCAGATCGTAGGAACCTGAAATCAATTCTTTTGCCAGTTCTTTGTACATTATAAAAACTCCCTTCCAAAAGATACTGAATACGATTTCAAATATCCTTTGAAAGGGAAAGGTACAGATCAAATAGTCCGTTCTCTTATAAAAATGTCCAGGGGATCCAGCTGGCGCTCCAGAGTTTCCAGGGCTTCTGTAGAAGACGGCTCTGTTTTTCGTCCCATTTCTGCAATAACGGCTTCTGCGGCGAACATAATCGCCATATTTCCGCATCCGCTGTTAACAGAATTTGTATCAATTACAACTTCTGCATATCTGGCGATGGGATTCAGAAGAGTATTAGTAATTAAAATGACGGGAACCCCATTCTGGTGGGCCAAATCAGCCGCCTCAATCGTGGTTTTGGTACAGGGCCAAATGGAAAATACCACCAGAGCAGAGTCAGCAGGCATTCTCAAAATGCGGTCATACAGAAAATCTGGTTCATGGCTCAACTGTCTTGTCTTTGGATAGAAACGGCTTATGGTATCCTCCAGATAGTATGCTGCCGCCCGGGAAGAGCGCAGTCCCAGGAAATAGACGGCAGATGCAGACAGCATCAGATCTACAGCCTTTTCAATCTGCTGGGCATTTTTGGGCGTAATGATATTTTCAATCGTATGGTTTGTTTCCATCCAGAGGTGGTTCAGGAGGTTGGATTCAGAGCTTTGAGCGGCAGATTTAAAGCTTTGTTTCACCCCGCGGTAGGAGGTGGATGTTCTCATCAGAGAAAGATTGAGAAGCTCGTGTTTAAAATCGGAATAATTTTCATATCCCAGAGTTTTTATAAGCCGCATCACAGTAGTGGTGCCTACGCCTGACTTCTGAGCCAGCTCCGCCACAGTCATCATTCCGGCCTCTACATAGTTGATGACCAGATAATTGCAGAGAGTCCTCTGTTTTTTGGGCAGAACATCTTTAATCTGGACGATTTTATCAATAATATTATTTTCCATATCAGACCTCTTTGTATGTGTTATCAGTAAGAAAACTGCTGATATTACCTTATCATTTCTCTAAAAAATAGTCAATGAAATGAAAAAATATCACAAAAAGGAATAAATATTCTTTTATAATACTATATAGCGAGTATAACACCGCAATAAGCGAATGTAAATAACCTTAAAAGAGGAAAAGTGCACAAAAAAAGAAGATATAGATTGTTAAAAAGGAATAAAAATAATGTTTTTAACATAAAAAGGTTGAAATATTCTTTTTTGTAAACTATAATGAGGCCAAGACAAGGGAGACCTTGAACGGATAATATCAAAGAAAAGAGGAGAAGGATATGAAGATGAGAGAAGTTGTATTTTACAGCGAAGGCACAAAGATGGTTGGAACTATTTACCTGCCAGATGATTATAAGGAAGGGGAAAAACGTCCGGGAATCATCGCCAATTCCGGATGGACAGGCCTTAACAAGGTATATCCGGCTATGTTTGCCCGCCAGATGACAAAATATGGCTATGTCTGCATGGGATTTGATTACCGCGGCTTTAAACCGTCAGGCGGAATCGGTTTAATGGAAAAATATACGACTCTGGAGATGGAGGTAGACGATGTGAATAATGCAGTTACCTTCTTTAAACATCAGCCGGAAGTAGATCCGGAGCATATTGCATTAATCGGCTGGGGTGTTGGAGGCGCGGTATGTGTGACAGCAGCTTACAGAGATAAAACTGTAAAAGCGGTAGCAACGCTGAATTCCTTTACAGACGGACGCAGATGGATGAGAATGGGAATGGGAAATGATAAGTATAATAAGATGCTGCGCACCCTTGAGGAGGATAAATGGAAGAGAGTCAGCACAGGAGATCCGGTTCTGCGCCACCCGTACGAATTCTATCCAAATATTGATGAATCTGGTGATTTCTATGTAGAAAAGACGCTGAAAAATTTAAATGGAGGACTGGAAGATTCTATCGAAGGAGATTACAAAGAGCCGTTTCCAACACCGATGTCCAGCGTAATTGCAGAGTCCTTTGTCCGTTTCAACGTCCAGGATATTCTGCCGAAGCTGGCTCCTGACTGCGCCGTGTTTGTAGGACATGGAAAATACAATGAGCTTCACGACAGAGAGGAGGCAGACGACGCATACAGATTGGCTAATGAGCCCAAAGCTCTGTACTTTGTTGAGGGAAAACACAATGAATGGATGTTTGACAACGATCCAAAGCTGGTTGGACTTTGTGACGCAATGAATGAGTTTTTTGCAGCGCATATCTAAATCTGTAAATAACTGAAAAGATAGGATAAAAAAGCCCCTTTGCTGTCACGATAAAAGATAGAAACTGACAGCAGGGGGCTGTTTTGATATGATTAGGGAGATATAGGGGGAGGCGGAGATTTTAAACGCAAGATAATAAAACAGTCGAACTGGAGGTAAGGAGGGGATTACAGGTGGAACAATATAAACTTGCTTTAGTGCAGATGAACTGCGCATTCGGAGAGCAGGAACAAAATAGAAAAAAGGCTGAACAATATATCAGAGAGGCGGCAAAGAAAGGGGCGGCTTTAGTCTGCCTTCCAGAGTCGTTTAACGGCGGATATCTGGGCAGCAGAATTTTAGATATGAAAGCAATGGCGGAACCTCTGGATGGGCCGTCTGTCAGTCATATGAGGAGTCTGGCAGCAGAGCTTCATATTCATATTGTGGCTCCTGTTTTGTATTTAACAGAGAACGGAGAAACAGAAAATACAGCGGTGATGATTGATGATGAGGGAAACGTAGTAGGAACCTATTCGAAAACGCATCCGGTAGGAGACGAGAGACTTTATTTTCAAAGAGGAACAGAATATCCTGTCTGGGAAACAAAGCTGGGGAAAATAGGAATTGTGATCTGCTATGACGTCTGTTTCCCGGAGACTGCCAGAATTTTAGCTTTGAAAGGAGCGCAGCTTATTTTAGTCCCGGCAGCCTGGAGAGCCAGCTATTATTTTAAAGAGTGGTGGGATTTGAATTTATCGTGCCGTGCTCTGGATAATCTGGTGTATGTAGCGGCGGTAAACCGCTGTGGTCCGTCAGATGATGAGATATTTGCCGGAAAAAGCCAGGTGATTGATCCGACAGGAAAAGTGCTGAGCGCCTTTGGCGTAGAAGAGGAGGGAGTTCTTTTCCAGGAAATCAACCTTGCACAGGTAAAACAGGAAAGGGAATTTAATACCGTTCTGTCAGATCGTTATCCGGAGGATTACAGAGAGCTTTTGAAGGAATGGAGGGAACAGTAAATGGGAGAGAAACAAAAGACAAAGCTTTCCATGCGGCCAATGACATTTTTTCCACCGTTTATTCTGCTGAGTATATTTGTAATTCTCAGTATCGTAAATAAGGACGGCTTTCTGGGGATTGTCAATGCAATTAATAATGCCATTATCGCTCATTTTGGCTGGGCAGCCAGCATACTGGCTCTTGTAATTACAGTGGTGGCAGTGATAGCGGCATTCTCTAAATTTGGAGACGTCAGGATCGGAGGAGAGGACGCAAAGCCGGAGCTGTCCAATTTCGCATGGTTTACCATTGCGTTAACTACTACCATGGCGGCCGGTGTTCTTTTCTGGGGGCCTGGAGAGCCCATTGCCCACTATATGTCGCCTCCCACTGAGATTTACGGGGTGGAGCCTAAGACTCCGGAGGCGCTGAAATTTTCTATGGAGACTATGTTTTTGCATTGGACGATAGTGCCTTACGCCATGTATACGGTGCCTGCGGTAGTATTTGCATTCATGTATTACAATGGAAAGAAGCCTTTCTCCATTACCAGCGAGATGGCTCCTCTTCTGGGAAAAAGGGCATACCGTCCTATGGTAATGCAGATTGTGGACGCAGTCACTCTGTTCTCTATTGGAGCTGGAATGGCAGGCTCAGTCGCCCAGGCTTTTATGAATGTTTCGGGAGGCATTTCCAAGCTGACAGGCCTGCCTTCTGATCCCAAGCTTTGGCTGATGGTTGGAATTGTAGTCGGGGCAGTATCCATTGCTACGGCAATTTCCGGTATTCAGAAGGCGATGACGAAGGTTTCCAATATTAATGTATATGGATTTGCAATTTTTTTGATTTTCCTGTTAATATTTTCAAATGCATCGTTTTTGTTTAATCTTTCTACAGAAGCGTTGGGCGGCTTTGCAGGAACCTTCTTGGAAAGAATTTTAATTACAGGTCAGTCAGCTGGAAGCCAGTGGCCGCAGTGGTGGACCACCTTTTACTGGTTCAGCTGGATGGCATGGGCGCCTACATCCGGAGCGTTTATGGGACGTATTGCTTATGGACGCAAGGTAAAACATATTCTTGGAATGTATGTGGGAGTATGCGCTACAATCAGCGCAGTCTGGATGATGCTGGTAAGCGGAACGTCTCTCTGGATGGAGACTTCAGGAACGGTAGACTTATGCGCTTCCTATGCGAAGGGAGTTGAAAATGTGCCCTACGATATGCTTGGCGCGATGCCGCTCAGCGCGGTAATTATTCCGCTGTTTATTATATTGATCTTTTTATCGACGGTTACGGCCTGCAATTCCAATATGATAGCCATGGCAGGTATTTCTACTCGAGGCATCAGTCCTGATAATCCAGACGCTCCCAACTGGCTGAAATTAGTTTGGGGCGTGATTCCAATGGCAGTAGGCTACATTATGATAGCCAGCATAGGAGTAGACGGAGTAAAAATCATCGCTAATTTTGGCGGTATGTTTGCCGCTTTGATTATGATAGGAGCCGCGGCCTCCCTTGGAATACTGATTGTAAATCACAAAAAATATGACCTGACCATAAAAGGGGCCAGAGATGAGATTTTTGGTGAGGTACAGAACGAGTAGCCGCAGAGGAGGAAGAGGATATCTTTTTGCAGCAGTATATAGCTGATAGGAGGAACACAGGAGTGGAGACGGAAAATGCAGTCTGTCTCCGCCCTTGTGTTCCTCTGTTTGTATTAAAAAAGCAGCTCTCCCATTCCTCAGAACAGGGAAATCTGCTTTTTTTCCAATCTTCATTTACCTCTTTTACGCCTCGTCCTGTGTAAACTTCTTAAACACAATGCTTCCGGCAAAACCGGCCAGGGTTCCGCCGACTGCGCCGAGAGCCAGAGCTATGAGCACCTTGACCGGCGGGTTAAAGGCAAACGGAGCTAACAGTCCTGGAATAGGGGACGCGGTTCCAGGCGCGTTGTTTACGATGCCGAGCAAAGCCGCTGCGATGCCGGCCAGACCTCCGCCGAAGAAGTTCGATCCGTAGATGGGAATGGGGTGGCGCGTAATGATGTGGGCCTGGGTTAAGGGCTCCAGCATAACGGCCGCGATATTGCTTGGTTTTCCCAGCTTTAACTGGGCGAAGATGATTCCGTTGGTAAAGGAACCTCCGAAGCAGGCGATAGCTGCGATTCCCATGGGAAGCCCGGTCAGTCCCAGCATGGCGGTGAGCGCCATGGAGCTTAGCGGCGACGTACAGATCATCTTAATAATTCCGCCTAAGAGAAATCCCATCAGGACAGGGGACTGGTCGGTGGCAGCGGTGATCGTATTTCCGATATATCCCATAGCCGCGTTGACAACCGGATCGGTGAGAAAGGCAATGCCTCTGGCGATGGGAGCCAGAAGCAGAGCGCCCAGAATGGTGTCGAGGCCGGCTGGAAGGTGCTTTTCAATCACAGGAGCAATAAAGCCGATCAGATATCCGACTACAAAGCCCGGAAGGATACTGTAGCCTCCCACTGCAACGCCCGCTACAACCGCGAACAGGGGATTGGCCCCCATGCTGATAGGAATCAGGATAGCGGAAGCGACTCCGCCCAGGCTTCCGGATACAGAGCCTACCTCGCCGAGAAACGCAGAGCCTAACAGATCGCCGGAAATGTATCTGTGAACTGCCTCTACCAGAAAGGTAGCCACAGCTGCATTTGCCAGACCGGACATGGCTGCAGAGCCTTTCGGAGCTTTCATGCTGAACAGAGAAAAGCCGGCCAGCGTGAGCAGCAGCAGTCCCATGCCTAGAAAAATAGTTGTCATACGTAATACCTCCCAAAATTTGTGCAAAATGCCGTGTTAAAAGGCCGATAAAAAATATAATACTATAAAAAGGTAAAAGTGAAAAGGGAGAGAGTGAGAAAAAACGTGACTAAATTTGTAAAAACATGAAGAAAACTGTAGAAATGTATACAATATGCACAAAAATCAGGGGCAGAATCCGGAAAATGGAATTCTGCCCTTGATTTTTTGAAAGCCGGCTAAAAAATGTCGTACTTTTTCATTTTTCTCCAGAGAGTAGCCGGGCTGATGTTAAGCTGCTCTGCCGTCTCCTTTCTGCGTCCTCTGTTTTTGCGAAGCGTTTCCAGAATGCGTTCTTTTTCGCAGAGAACCATGGCCGAATCGAGGGAGGAAACGCTGCAGCCGGAAGAGGAGGCCTCTGAAGCGGGATCCGGGAAGGCCGGTTCTTTTGAACCGCAGTCCGGCAAAGCGCTGGAGAAGGGAAGGTGGAGAATGTTTGCCAGCTGGGACGCCTCTATCATATCTCCGTCGGACAGCGTAATCGTCCGCTCCAGCAAATTGAAGAGCTGACGTATATTTCCGGGATAGGGCTGGGCCTCTAAAAGCCGGACTGCCTCTGGAAGGAAGGTGACAGGATGGTTCTGCTTTCCGTTGTATGCCTTGATCAGCAGGGGAATATCGCCGGTTCTCTCCCGCAGAGGAGGCAGGCGCAGCTCCAGCACGTTCAGGCGGTAGAGCAGATCCTCCCGGAACAGCTTCTGGCGCACCAGCTCTTCCAGATCCTTGTTGGTGGCGCTGATAATCCTAATATCCACCGGAATGATTTTATCGTCTCCCAGGCGGCAGACCTCCCGCTCCTGAAGCACGCGCAGAAGCTTGGCCTGCACGTTTAAATCCATTTCCCCAATCTCGTCCAGAAATACGGTTCCTCTGTGAGCCATCTCGAAGATACCCATTTTCCCCTCTTTGCTGGCTCCGGTGAAAGCGCCCTTCACATATCCGAACAGTTCGCTCTCCAGGAGAGACTGAGGAAGGGCCGCGCAGTTGATGGCTACAAACGGCTCGCTGCAGCGGGAGCTGGCATTGTGGATGCTCTGGGCAAACAGCTCCTTTCCCGTTCCGGTTTCCCCTGTGATCAGCACAGAGCTCTGGGAACGGGCGTATTTTTTCGCCAGCTGTATGGTTTCCTGAAAAACAGGACTGTTTCCGATCATATCGTGGAAGTGGTTTTTGGCCGTGTAGCCCCTCTTGCTCTGGCTCAGGCGCAGCCGTTTTTCGGCCATCTGAATGCTGTTTTCGCTGGAAACAATCACTACAATGCTTTTCAGTCTTTTATTGACGATGACAGGAAGATATTCGGCCACATAGGTATCGTATCCCACATGGAGAATCTGCTCCTTTTTCGGCGCGGTGCGGGAATCGGCAGGCGTTCTGCCGTCCAGCTCCAGATAAAAGGCCGCTTCTCCGGTAAACAGATATTTTTTGACAGACTGGGGCATGTGATCCGCCCTGGCGTTGGAAAAGAGGAGCTTTCCGTTTACGTCGAAATTCATCACAGCATTGGAAATCCTGTTGATGGTAGTGGAAATGGTGGTAAGGAATTCGTCCTTCCGATCCATGGAGGCCAGGATATTTAACGCGCTGTCAATGGCCAGGGAGATATTGGACGGCTCCACAGTCAGAGGAATGTGGCGCAGGCCTAGATCCTGAATCTCGGAGATGGCCCGCTTGACAGAAAAGCCTCCGATTAACGCCTCTGTTCCAGGCCGAAGCTTTTCTTTCAGCTCTTTGATGACAGTGCCGGGGGACTGAGGTTCGATGAGCTGCACGTCCAGGCCGGAGATGCGGCGGAAGGTTTTCATAATATTGTAGGCCCGGTCGAAGCCCACCATGGCCACCCTCTCAGGAGGCGCCCCGGCCGCCAGAAAGGAACTGTAAATTTCCTCGCAGAGGTACGGCACGTTGATGACCGGAACGGAGACGTGCCGCTCGATCAGCTTTGTGTTCCGCCCTCTGCTGATGAAGACGCGGCTTCCCTCCCTCGCAAACTGGAGAGCAAGCTTTAAGGTTCTCTCTCCGGTGGCTTCTGTGACTGTAATGTGATTCTCCAGACGGCGTTCCAGAAGCAGTTCCCTGGCAGTCTGGGCGAAGGTTTCAGAGGCTGCGAAAATAACGATATCTGCCGCCTGGCCCCCAGGAGCGGCGCTGGATAATTTCATAGGTCATTTCCCCCTTGAAATAGATTTGAATTTCATAAATGATAGAAAAAAGATGAATGATTTCTCTCATTTATGAACGATATTGTTAATCAAAGTATAGAAAAAAACAACGGATTTGTAAAGAGATACTGGAAATATAGGAGCATGAAATGTTTCAAAAATGAAATAAAAACAACAAAAGAATGAAATGAAAATGAAATAAATCATTCAAATAAAACAAAAAAGCAGAGAATGAAAGAAGTCCAGGGGGTTTCTTCCCCGGGCTTCTTTTATATTATGCGCGGATTGGAGGGGAAAAAGCCTGAAAAACGGATAAAAATGAAAAAAATCATCAAAAAAAGCATTGTTTGGAAAAGTTGGCACGAAAGTTGCTTATATAAATGAGCAGAAAATAAAAAATGAAATAGAAAGAAGCAGGAGGATTAGGAATATGAGTTTTAAGATTTTACTTCCACAGCCAATTTTAGAGTCAGGAAGACAGTACCTTCTGGACAAGGGCTATGATCTGGTAGACGGTTCTGGATTTGAGGAAGAGGATATTATCAGGGATATCAAGGGCTGCGATGGTATGATTGTCCGCACAGCCAAGATTACGAGAAGGATTCTGGAGGCGGCAGACAGCTTAAAGGTAATCGCCCGCCACGGAGCAGGATTTGACGGCGTGGATCTGGAAGCTGCCAGAGAGAAGGGAATCGTAGTTCTCTACGCTCCAAGGGCAAACAGCCAGTCAGTAGCAGAGCTTGCCATTTTCTATATGCTCCACTGCTCCAGAAATTTCAAGCTGGTTCAGAAGCTCTACAGAGACGATTACCGCTTCGCAAAATTCAATGTAGAGAAGCACGAGTTAAACGGAAAGACTCTGGGTCTGATCGGCGTAGGAAATATCGGCGGCCTGGTTGCAAAGAAGGCGGCTCTTGGCTTTGACATGAAGGTTCTGGCTTTCGATCCGTATGCAAAGGATCTTCCGGATTACATTGAGCTGGCTGGAAGCAGAGAGGAAGTATTTGAGAAGGCAGATTACGTATCTCTCCACGTTCCGGCTACTCCGGAGACGGTGAACAGCGTAGGAGCAAAGGAATTCCAGCTGATGAAGCCGACGGCATTCTTAATCAACACGTCCCGCGGAACAGTAGTAGACGAGGAAGCTCTGATTGAGGCTCTGAAGGAGAAGCAGATCGCAGGAGCAGCCCTCGACGTACTGAAGAAAGAGCCGATGGAGAAGGACAATCCGCTTTTAGACATGGACAACGTAGTGACAGCGCCGCACATCGGAGGAGCTACCAAGGAGGCTTCTTCCCGTTCTTCCTTAATCTGCGCCCAGGGAATCGACGACTTCCTGTCCGGCAGAAAACCGGAGTTCGTAGTGCCGCCGATGAGAGATATGGTGAAATAGGAAGACACTGAAAATTACATATTGAGAGAAGAGCAAGGGAAATGATGGAACCATCGACACTTACTACAGGGAGTAAGAAAGCCGGCTGTATTTCCGCTTTACAAAGCCTCCCCCTTCCATTATAATAAAACCAGGGAATGAAGTTCTCCCATGGCAAGCCAAAACCGCTGATAGAGCTGATGACTTCTGTGACAACCATCGCAGAAATTGTCAGCTTTTTTGTGTGGTCTGGAAATTACTCTGCCATGAAAAGAGCTTCATTTTTACAAAAACTAAGGAGAAACGATCATGCTTACATCCCTGGCATTTATTTTTCTGGCCGGTCTGGCCATGGCCGGCATCTGCGGGAGACTGGGGCTGCCCCGAATCATCGGAATGCTGTTTACGGGCATTCTTCTGGGGCCGAATGTTTTCAATCTGCTGGATTCGTCTATTCTGCTGATTTCCCCGCAGCTTCGTCAGATGGCGCTTATTATTATCCTTCTGAAGGCGGGGCTTTCCCTGAATCTGTCGGATCTGCGGCAGGTAGGCCGCCCGGCGGTGATGATGTCTTTCGTGCCGGCCAGCTTCGAGATTTTGGCCTTCCTCCTTTTCGGCCCATTTATTCTGGGAATTTCACGGGTGGAGGCGGCTCTTCTGGGCTCTGTGCTGGCAGCCGTTTCACCGGCAGTGGTCATTCCGCGGATGGTTCAGCTGATGGAGGAAAAATACGGTACGGATAAGAGTATCCCCCAAATGATTATGGCGGGGGCTTCCTGCGACGATATTTTTGTGATTGTGCTGTTTTCCACCTTTCTGGGCATGGCCCAGGGGGGAAGCGTCAGGGCGGCTGATTTTCTGAATATTCCTGTTTCCATTGTGCTGGGAATCCTTCTGGGAGCCGTTTTTGGCTATGGGCTGAGCTGTTTTTTTGAGAGGGCCTATGAGAAAAAGCATTATATCAGAAACAGCATGAAGGTGGTCGTTGTTTTGGGAATGTCTTTTCTTCTCATGTCGGTGGAAGCCTGGCTGGAGGATGTTGTTTCTGTCTCCGGCCTTCTGGCCGTGGTCAGTATGGCGTGTATGATAAAAATAAAAAGCGCTCCGATTGTGTCAAAGCGTCTGTCTGAAAAATTCGGAAAGCTTTGGGTTGCGGCTGAGGTTATGCTGTTTGTGCTGGTGGGCGCAGCTGTGGATATCCGCTATACGATGGGAGCAGGGGCGGCGGCTGTGCTGATGATTGCCATTGCCCTGGGATTCCGGGCGGTGGGAGTCTGCCTCTGCCTGGCAGGCACAAAGCTGAACAGAAGAGAGAGTTTGTTTGGAATCATCGCCTATCTTCCTAAGGCCACAGTTCAGGCGGCTATTGGATCCGTTCCTCTGGCGGCGGGGCTGCCCTGCGGCCAGCTGGTGCTGTCTGTGGCTGTGCTTTCCATTCTCATTACAGCGCCTCTGGGAGCAGTGGGAATGGATCTGACGTACAGAAAATTTTTGGAGAAGGAGAAAGAGGTATCATGAGCCTATCGTTTAAAGCTGTCATAGAATTTTTGAAAAAGGAGACCGTTCTGGCTGTCTCAGGCCTTCTGGCGTTTCTTTCCTGCTTTCTGGTAAGGCCGGATCGGGAGTATCTGAATTATTTTTCTTCCAATATGGGAACCATTATCGTCCTGTTCTGCCTGATGGCAGTGGTGGCTGGGCTCAGCGGCCTGGGAGTGTTCCGGTATGTGGGAGAACGGCTTCTGGAGAGGATTCAATCAGAGCGGGGCATCGTATTTCTGCTGGTTTTTCTGTGCTTTTTTGGAAGCATGTTTATCACCAACGACGTGGCTCTTATTACCTTTGTCCCCTTTGGCATTATGATTCTGAAGATGGCCGGAATGACCGGGCGGCTGTGCCGCGTTGTCACGCTTATGACCATTGCCGCCAATCTGGGAAGTATGTTTACGCCTATGGGAAATCCGCAGAATTTGTATCTGTACAGTGTTTCCGGAATGACTCTTTCAGCGTTTTTAAGGCTGATGCTGCCCCATACGGCGGCTGCGGCGCTTCTGCTGTGCCTGTGCGTCTTTTTTGGGGCGGGAAAGGAGAAAACCTGCGTCACCATGACAGAGCAGACGAAAAAGCCGGAGACTTCCGGGACGGTCTATTACCTCCTTTTGTTTTTTATCTGCCTTCAGACAGTGGGCGGCGTTCTGCCAGCTCCCGGCCTTCTCCTGGCTGTCGTAGCGGCCGTCATGTATAGAGACAGAATCCTCTTTAGAAAAGTAGACTATTCCCTGCTCCTGACGTTTCTGTTCTTCTTTGTGTTTATCGGAAATATGAATCGTTTCCCGCCGTTCAGGGAATTTGTGGTCAATATGATTGCAGGCCATGAGAAAGTGGCTGCCATCGGAATCAGTCAGGTGATCAGCAACGTGCCTGCGGCTCTTCTGCTGTCCAATTTCACAGATCAGTGGGAGCAGCTGATTATAGGAACAAATCTGGGCGGCCTGGGAACCCTCATCGCGTCCATGGCCAGCCTGATTTCCTACAAGCAGGTGGCGGCCGAATATCCGGAGAAGAAGGGGCGCTATCTGGCGGTTTTTACCTGGTGGAATCTGCTGTTTCTGGCGGTTTTGATCTGGTAGAGGGTAAAACGCGAGGGGAAGCAAAAAACTGCATGAGGCAAATTGATTATACTGTGAAACAGAAAAATAGCCAGGCCAGTCAGTGATGGCGAGGCTTTCGTAGCGAGATTTGCGCTGATTTCCGCCGCCGAGCGAAGTGTTTGAGCCGTAAGGCGAGTTTTCGCGAACGGCGGATCATAGATGCGCGAATCGAGCCGAAAACGCAGCCGACTGCCCGGGCCTGATTTATTTTTCTTACCTACAGAACTCATTGAAACGCTCCGCTGATGCTGGTATACTGGATTCACCAGCAACGGCAGGACAGCAGGGGTAAGAAGCCCTTCGCATACTGGCGCGCCCAGAACATATACCACAGGAAACGGAGAATACGCTTATGCATCTCATGCTTATCAGCCACGACAGAAATACCATACGCGCTCTGAAAATTGCTCTCAGCAAAACGACAGAGGATATCCTTCCGATTACGTCGGCCTACAGCCGGGAACAGGCTGTTTCCCAGCTCAAAAAGGAACCGGCGGGACTGATTGTCTGCGACGCCGACATGCCTGGAAATGAGGGGATTGAAATTTTAAGAGAGCTTCGCGGCCAGAACTACCGGGGAGGCGTCATTGTAATCAGCGCTTCCTGCAGTCCTGAGCTTACGAGGGAAGCTCTGCGCCTGGAGGCCGGTGATTTTCTGCTGAAGCCGGTGGAGGAAAATCAGCTGAGAAGCGCGGTAAAGGGGATTCTGGCCAGACAGAGGAAGCGTGAGGAGGAAGAGTTGAAAAAGGAGTACGGCGACTGCTGGATGGAAAATCATATGGCTATCAAGGAGCTGTTCTGGAAGGACGTGTGCCTGGGAAGAATCAGAAATGATCCGGAGATTATCAGCAGGAAGGCCCGCGGCTGCAACATCCGCCTGGACGCCGACGCCCGCTACCGCATGGTGCTGATTACTATTAAAAATGTGGAAGAGGTTCAGAGACGCTGGGGCGAGGAACTGTGCCAGTCTGCCATTCAGAACCTGGCCAAGGGAGTGGTGAAGGGAAACGTCCAGACCAGCCAGGTCATTGTCATCTACACCAGAGTGGTGGTGATTTTAGATGAGAAAGAAGGGGAGCGTTTCCGGGAAATCGGTCCGGGATTGGTGGAGCGGTGCCGGGACATGTTCGGCGCCCAGATCCTGTGCTACGTCAGCGGAGATATTTTCTGCGAGGAGATGGAAAAAACTTATTCGCGGCTGCTGCGTTTCAGCAAGGACGACGTGCTCTGCCAGGACAGCATCCAGTATGTGACGCAAAGGGACGGAGAGCGGGAGGAGGGAGACCGCCGTCTGAAGGAGCGGATTATCCTTCCCTCCGACTGGGGTGAACTGATTTTTGCCGGGCAGACCGACGGACTGGTGGAGAAAATCCGCCGTTTTCTGGTAGAGCAGGCTAAGAAAAAGCGGCTGGACGAGATGAGCTTTCGGATTCTGCAGCAGGATATTCTGCAGATGTTTTTCGCCTGCATGGAGTACAGGGAGATCAAGGCCCACCAGCTGTTTGAGGACGAGGAGGTTTACCAGCATTACAAAACCGCCTGTTTTTCCATTGACGATATGTGCCGCTGGATCCGCATGTGCATGGAGCTGATCACCCGCCTGTCCTTCCCGGACGGAAACAGCAGCGGGGCGGAGCTGGCAGGCCGGATCAAAGGAATGATCAAGGAAAACTTGAAGACTGGAATCAGCCGGAAGGAAATTGCCAGGGAACTGAATCTGAATCCTGATTATGTAAACCGGATTTTCAAGAAAGAAACGGGCATGACGGTGAAGGAGTACGCGATTAAAAAGAGGATGAAGCAGGCAGAGCACCTTCTGAAGCATTCTGATCTGCCGGTCAGCGGAATCGCCGCCGAGGTGGGCTACGACAATTTTTCCCATTTTATCAGGATGTTCCGCAAGGAGACGGGATATACTCCAAAGCAGTATAAAAAGCGGTTTCGCGAAGTGTAAGTCTGAAAAATACAATTATATCGAAAAAGTGCTATTTATGTCGAGAAATGAAAATATAAATAGCATTTTTTTATTGCATTTGTAAAAACGGAGAGATAAAAAGGTCGGAAAAGTGATAAAAAAAGTCGGAAGAGAGAAAGACGCAGAGGCGAAAATTCAATATAATTAAGAAGAAAAAAGCTTTATAAAGGTTTGAACCGGCAGATGGGAGGCAGATATGGCAGATATCAGTTCAAAGGTGCGCCTGGTAGTCAGTGATGTGGATGGAACCCTGGTTGGCGCAGACTGCGTGATGGGCGAAGGGATCAGACAGCTTTCACAGCTGCTTTCCGAGAATCACATCGCCTTTACACTGGCCAGCGGGAGACCTGTGGGAATGCTGGAAGAGTACAGAAAAGCTCTTGGAATCACGCTTCCGGTGGTGGCGTCTAATGGAGCGGCAGGCCATGACGGAGAGAAATTTATCTGGGAAGAGCTTCTTCCGGCAGATGCGGTGAGACGCACAGTGGAGGAGGCGGACCGTATGGGGCTTGCTGTCTTCCTGACAGATGAGAACACAGAGGGAGTTTACCGGCAGAACGACTATATCCGCCGGAAATCTCAGGAAAGCGGTCTTTACAAACATCTGATCCATCCGGAAGGGGACGAATGGAACGGGCAGAGGCTTCAAAAGCTTATGATTATTGATCCGGACAGCCCCGGCCGGTGCGATATGCTTCGCCCTCTTCTCGAGGAGGAAAAAAACAGAATTCACGTAGTCCGGTACGGCAGCCGCTGTTTTGAGGCCATGCCGGAAGGCTGCAGCAAGGGAACGGGAGTAGAACGGCTTGCCCGCTATCTGGGAATCAGCCGGGAAGAGATCCTGGTGATTGGAGACAACGCCAACGACCTGGACATGTTTTCAGCTGCAGGAGTCAGAGCGGCCGTAGGAAACGCCGAGGAGGTTCTCAAGGAACAGGCTGATTATGTCTGCCAGGGGGAGACGGTTTACGGCGTGATCGAGGCGGTGAAGCGCTACTGTGAATCAGCTAATTGTGGAGGAAAAATGGAGTGAAAAAATCGGTTCTAAAGAAGGCGGAGCCTTACTTGTGGCTTTTGCCGGCATTTATCCTGTTTGGTGTGTTTACCTTTTATCCGTTCCTGGTAACGGTGTTTAAGAGTCTTTTCATCGTAGATTCCTATGGAAATTTAAAGCGGTTCGTGGGGCTTGAAAATTATGCCTATATTTTAAAGGACGAGGTATTTATCAAATCCATCGTAAATACCATTATTTTCACCCTGCTGACGGTTCCGGTTTCCAAGATTTTAGGTCTTCTTCTGGCGCTTTTAGCCAACAAGAGAAGGAAGACGTCGGCCTTCTACGAGGCGTCCTTTGCCGTTCCCATGGCTATGGCTTCCTCGGTAACGGCCATGATTTTCCAGCTGCTCTTTGTGCCGAGCCTGGGCTTTATTAACGGTGTGTTTGGCCTGGATATTCAGTGGCTCAACGATCCGAAGTTCGCGCTGCTGTCCATTGCCATCGTACAGATCTGGCTGTCCACCGGCTACGCGTTTATCTTTCTTTTATCGGCGGTCAGAGGAATTTCACAGGATATCATCGAGAGCGCGTCCTTAGAGGGAGCGACGCCTCTTCAGATGCTTTTTAAGATTTACCTGCCCCTCACCTCGCCGACGATGTTTTACCTGATTATCACAGATATTTCCTTCAGCGTAATGATGATGAGTCTTTCCAACGTCCTGACAAACGGAGGACCGCAGAACTCTACCATTACCATGATGCAGTATATTTACAAACAGATTTCCGGTACGGCCAATTATACCAACGCCAACCCGGCGGCGGCGGTGTTTGGCTCCGGCATTCCTATCACAGCGGCGGGGCTGGACGTGACGAGACGCCTGGACAATTCCATGATGGATCGGCTGTTAGCCAGAGCGGGAGAAAACGAAAAAACGAAGTTTTTAAGGCGGGCGGTGCAGTTTAACCTGGATCACGGTTTAGAGCCCTACAGCCTTTTGGTAGACAGCGCGGCCGTCTGTCTGGCTCTCTGCCCGGAGATAGCAAAAACAGTTTCCGGACATGTGATAGTGGAGACCAGAGGAGAGTACACCACAGGGCAGACGCTCTTTGGAAACAGCGGCAGATTTAAGAAGCAGGGATCTTTCGTTCAGGCGGCCTGGGACTACGACTGGGAGAAGCTTTTAAGTTTTCTTGAAAAACGAGTATTTTCTTAAAAGACAGAAAAAAGGAAAGGTTTTAGATATATGAAATTATCCACATCCACCAATATCGTATTTGAGAGGCCGGACAAGAGTATTATGCCCATGGAGGATATGATGGAGCTGGCCTTTGCGGCGGGCTTTGACACCTTCGACATCAGCTTTTACGACTGGTCCCTGCCCCATTCCCCGTTCCTGACGGATCAGTGGGAGAAGTGGCTGGCCCGCATTGAGAGGAAAAAGGACGAGCTGGGCGTTTCCTTCGGCCAGTGCCACGCCTACACCTACAATTTCTGCGCGCCGATGACGGCCGCTGAGAGAGCCCGCCATGAGGAGCTGGTCGAGCGTTCCATCTACTGCTGCGCGGCTCTGGGCTCTCCCCTCTGCGTAACCCACCCGGAGACAGACTTTGACAGCCCGGCTCTGGTGAAATCCTCCAAAGAGAAGAATACGGCGTATTTTCAGGAGCTGTTAAGAAAAACGGAGAAATACCCCATGGCCTTTGCCATTGAAAATATGTGCGACTATTCCATTGCCCCGAAGCGCAAATACTGCGCTACGCCGGAGGAGATGGTGGATTTCGTCACCTCCTTTGACGACGAGAGAATGGGAATCTGCTGGGATTTCGAGCACGCGGATATTATGAAGCAGGATCAGAGACAGTCCCTGCTCTATATAGGAAAGCATTTAAAGGCCACCCACGTCTCAGACACCCACAGCATGACAGATCCGGATCTGATGCACGTGATGCCGCTGTTCGGCACAGTAAACTGGAAAGAAGTGGTGCAGACATTAAGAGAGATCGGCTACACCGGATATTTCAGCTTCGAGGCCAACAACTACGGAAATTATTTTCCGGACGAGCTGCTCCCCACGGCCCTCCGCCTGGCCAGGGAAATCGGGGAGTACCTGATGAAGCTGTAAAAGGAAGAAGAGAAGAAAGAAGAAGAGAAAGTCACAGGAAGCTTTCTTTTCTTCTTTTTTTTGTGGGGAGGAGGCTGGAGTGGGCTGGATTTGCACAGCTGAAAACAGCTTGCCATGAAAAAACAGATATGGTAGCATCAGTGTACAAGGGACAACACGCCTCATAGCGGGATAATTGCGCCGTTTTCTGCGTTATCGTCAATCGGTGTACGTTTAGTACACCTCAATCCTCTGCCTTGAAAACAGCGCATTTCTGACCGTATTGTCCTTTGCACACTGACGCTATTTTGAGTATAGGAAAAGAAGTTAAAGTGAAAAAGAATGAAGAATACTGCGATAACTTATTCTGTCTGCCAGGTGGATGGTAAATTAGAATTGACCGAGCAAAGCGAGGGGATGCTTCTTGTCCGTAAGGGCAAGAAGATGGAGCGGAAAAGAACAAGAAAATCGGAAGTTAAGCAAAACAAAAATTAGAATATGAAAGAGAGGCAGATAGATTTATTTTTCTATCTTTTGAGGAAACTCAATTGATGTTTGAAGAGATGCATGAAAATGGTTGGAATGTTGCAGAAATGTCATATCCTTTTGGGCGTGGTATTAACTTTTCCATTGAGGTAGAGGATGTTGATATGATATACCATAAACTCATATTAAATGAATATCCATTATATCGTTCTATGATACTTAATAAATATGAAGTTAATGGTGAATATATTACACAAAAGGAATTTTTAGTACAAGATCCAGATGGATACTTATTGAGATTTACTGATTGATAGATTCCAGGCTGTAAAGGAGAATCAATGAAAAAAGTCACCGTATTTATAGCGATGAGTCTCGACGGGTATATCGCAGACAGTAAAGGGAACGTGGACTGGCTGGCAGGCCAGGGCAATGACGACGACAACATAGACTCTTATTCAGAGTTTGCAAAAGAGATTGATACGGTAGTCATGGGCTGGAATACGTATCATCAAATTGTGACTGAGCTTTCACCGGATGAATGGGTTTATTCTGATTTTACTGCTTATGTGATAACTCATAACACGAAAGTATCCTCTGAAAGCATCCGTTTTGTCAATGACAGTCCCGCCCGTCTGGTAAAAAAATTACGGGCAGAGGAGGGAAAGGGGATCTGGATCTGCGGCGGGGCAGACCTGATCCAGCAGTTAGTCAGAGACGACATAATTGACTGCTATTATATTACGGTTATTCCGACGATTTTAGGTTCCGGGATCCGGCTTTTTGGAGAAAATAACAGGGAAATTAAGCTGAAATTATTGAGGACACAATCGTACAACGGCATGACGGATTTGATCTACGAAAGATGACGGATTTGCTCTACGAAAGAAGAATCGGGGAATGATTATATGTTAAACAAGAAAAAAATTATGATTCATGTGCTGTCCCTGGGCGCGCTGTGTATAGGCTTTATTTTGTGCAGATATGTATTTTTCGATATTCATGGAATGAAGCAGTGGCCAGTTATATTGTTTGGCATCGGGATCATTGCCATAGTAATATCGTTTATCTTGAATGGGAAAATATCGCCTGTTTGTACTGCCTTTTCATATATGGCTGGATTTATGGTCGGAATCATGTTTCAAAGCGATGGTACTGACGCAGGAGGTACGCCGGCAAATAACCTTTGGATCATTTGGACGGCAGTATTTGTCTGCCTTATATTGTCCGGTATGATTTACGATAAGTTTTCTGGTTCCTCTAAAAGGAAAATCAGTTAGATTATTTTACCCCTGGTTCCGGCGCGCGTTCTGGAGGAAGAGCCAGGTTTGCGGATGACAGGCGTGAAGTATATCACTAATGTAGGCGTGAAGTATATCACTAACCTCTTGCGCCCGCACCGAATCTATGCTATACTCTAACCCGTTGCAAAGCCCATAAAAACAAGGTCTTACAGGGCTTTCCGCCGATTTCCGGCGTAAAATGAATCGAGTGTTCGCGACCTTCCACTCGTAAAACAAAACTAAAGGAGAAAACTGAATATGAACGAGAGAAACAAGAAATCTGTGTACCTGCTGACCTACGGCGCGGCCATAGCGGCCATTTATATTGCGCTGACCATGATGTTTATGCCGATCAGCTTCGGACCGGTCCAGTTCAGGATTTCGGAGGCGCTGTGCGTGCTTCCGTACTTCACTCCGGCGGCGGTTCCGGGACTGTTTATCGGCTGCCTGCTGTCCAATCTGCTGGCAGGGGCTATGACTATGGACGTGATTTTTGGAAGCATTGCCACTCTGATCGGAGCGGTCGGCTCCTACGCCCTCAGAGGAAACCGTTTTCTGGTGCTGCTTCCTCCGATTATCTCCAACGCAGTGATCGTTCCATGGATTCTGCGGTATGCTTACGGATCCACGGATTTGATTCCTGTGGCTATGGTGACAGTGGGAATCGGAGAGATTCTGGCTGTGGGAGTGCTGGGAAGCGTTTTAATCCGCGCTCTGGAGCGTTATAAGCATATGATTTTCAGGGGAGTGAGCGCAGCGTAGAGGCGTTTCACCGGCTGGACGGAGAAGAACTCAGATAGAATTCAGAGGAAGAAGCATTCCGGCCGCCTGGCAGGACAAAGAGATTAGAACGATACGAAAAGCTGTAAAGGCCGGACTGGCTTTTACAGCTTTTCCTGTATCAGTTGACATTTCCCTGCAAAAGCAGTTAAATGAAAGAAACATTGCAATAATTTTAATGAAAAAGGTGGAATGATCTATGTATCAAATTGATTTTAATAAACCGCAGCACATTTATTTTATGGGAATCGGAGGCATCAGCATGAGCGGTCTGGCTGAGATTCTCATGGATGAGGGATTTACGATCTCCGGCTCTGATTCCAAGGAAAGCGAGCTGACAGAGCATTTAAGAAGCAGAGGCGCCTTTGTGTCTATCGGACAGAGGGCGGAAAATATCGCGGCCGCTGACGAGGCAGGCGGCGCGGTGGACGCGGTAGTTTACACGGCGGCTATCCACCCTGACAACCCGGAATTCCAGGCAGCGCAGCAGGCGGGCATTCCCATGATGTCCAGAGCGGTTCTCCTGGGAGAGATGATGCGCAATTATAAGGAAGCGATCGCCGTATCCGGAACCCACGGAAAGACGACCACTACCTCCATGCTGTCTGAGATTTTCCTGGCAGCCAAGGCGGATCCCACGATCTCTGTCGGCGGCATTCTTCCGTCTATCGGCGGCAATATCCGGGTGGGCGGACCGGAATTTTTCATCACAGAGGCCTGCGAGTACACCAACAGCTTTCTGGAGTTTTTCCCCACTATGGCTCTGATTTTAAATATTGAGGAGGATCATCTGGACTTTTTCAAGGATCTGGCCGATATCCGCCGTTCCTTCGCCCTCTTCGCAGAGAAGGTTCCGGCTCAGGGAAGCGTCATTATTAACGCAGAGATTGAAAACTGGCAGGAGATTGTGAAAAATGTCAGCGGAACGGTCATTACGGTGGGAAGAGATCAGGCGTGCAGCTACAGCGCCGGTTCCATTACCTACGACGAGCTTGCAAGGCCGTCCTTTGAGCTGTATGAAAACGGCGTAAGAAGAGATATCATAAGCCTTGGCGTAGGGGGAGAGCATAATGTATACAACGCTCTCGCGGCGATTGCGGCCGCCCTCACAGCCGGCGTTTCCATGGAGGCGGTAAAGAGAGGCCTTTTGAATTTTACAGGAACCAAGCGCCGCTTTGAAAAGAAGGGCGAGTTCAACGGAGTGACGGTTATCGACGACTATGCCCATCATCCTCAGGAGATTCAGGCTACCTTAAAGACGGCTGGCAATTATCCACACAACCAGGTGTGGTGCGTGTTCCAGCCCCACACCTACACCAGGACAAAAGCCTTTTTAGATGAGTTCGCAGAGGCCCTTTCTATGGCTGACCGGGTGATCCTGGCGGATATTTACGCGGCCAGAGAGACGGATACGCTGGGAATCAGCTCCAGAGATATTGCGGAAAGAATTGAGAAGCTTGGAACAAAAGTCTGGTATTTTCCGACATTTTCTGAAATTGAAGAATTTCTTAAAACCAACTGCCAGCCAGGGGATTTGTTGATAACTATGGGGGCCGGAGACATTGTAACTGTGGGCGAGGAGCTGCTTTCTAAATAGTTATCCACATTATCCACATAGTTTTCAACATTTTATACAGCGGTCTGGTGTGGATTTCTTGATTGACATAACAAAAGTTTCTATTGTATGAAAAACATTGAAAATTCAAGGTTTTCGACAGGAAGGGACAAAAACAGCGGAGAAAGGACAAGGGATTGTCCACATTATCCACAATATTCACACGGGATTCTGGGGATAAAAGGTGGACGCCGGAAGGAATGATTTTACAGTAAAACAGCGGGAGGAAAAGAGATGGGAAACTTCATAAGGAATCGTCTGGCCCATGGGGTGACTGTCGTCTCCAATGAATTTATAGACAATTATATGGCCAGGGCCAACGGGGAATATGTGAAGGTTTATCTTTATATTTTGAGAAACGGCGGCAGAGCGGACAGCGTGGCCGACATTGCCGACGCCCTGAACCATACGGAGGCGGACGTGCGCCGCGCCCTGGTCTACTGGGAGCAGGAGGGGGTTCTGGAGCTGGGCGACAACAGGCAGACTGGCCTGGCCGCAGCGGATGCGGCGCCGGACAGAAAAATGGCGGACAGAAAGCCGGCAGAGAGTAAAACGGCAGAGAGCAAGACGGAGGAAAAAGCGTCTGCGGAAGGAGCAGAGAGCCGCCTGTCCCAGCCTTCTCTGGAGCCGGGCAGAAAGAAATCTTCGGGGGCAGTTCTGAACGGCCTGTCGAGAAACGAGGAATTTTCCCAGCTGCTCTACATTGCCCAGAAATATTTAAACAGGACGTTTACGCCCACGGACTGCGACGTGTTCGCCTACCTGTACGGGCAGCTTCACATGCCGGCGGAGCTTTTGGAGTATCTGGTGGAGTCCTGCGCCCAGAACGGCCACACCAGCATCCGCTATATTGAGAAGGTGGGGCTGAGCTGGCACGAGAGAGGATTTAAGACGGCTGAGGAGGCGAAAACCCAGTCTATGGGCTATAAGAAGGACATTTTCGCCGTGATGAGGGCCTTCGGGCTGTCGGGGAGAAATCCGGCGGACAGCGAGATTGACCTGATGGACAAATGGTTCGGAGCCTTCGGCTTTACCAGGGAGATTGTGGTGGAGGCCTGCAGCCGCACCATGGCGGCCATCCACAAGCCCAGCTTCCAGTATGCGGACACGATTCTGACTGACTGGAGCCGGGCCGGGGTGCGGACCATGAAGGACGTGGAACACGTGACCAGGCTCAGACGGGAGAAAAAGGCCAGGGAAGGGAAATCCGGCAGCCAGCCGGAAAAGAGGCGGACGAACAACCGCTTTCATAACCTGGAGGAGCACGGCTATAATTACGACGAGATGATCTGGAGCATGATCAATTCCGAAGACGGAGGAAGCGGCCCAGGCCAGCCAGAGAGCACAGGAGGAAAACATGGCGCTGAGTAATTCCCAGTATGATTCTATTATGCGTATTTACAACCAGGCCCAGCTTCGCCAGAAGCACGAGCTGGATAAGAGGCGGGAGGAGATCTATGAGAAAATTCCTGCTGTGAAAGAGCTGAACGAGGAGATTGCCTCCTCAGCCGTAAAAAGCGCCAGACAGCTTTTGGCCGGAGATGACAGGGCGGCGAAAGGGCTGAAGGCAAAGATTGCCGATCTGTGCGAGGAGCGCCAGGTGCTTCTGGCCGCCTACGGCTATCCGGCAGACTACCTGGAGCTTCATTACGACTGTCCCCTCTGCCGCGATACGGGATATGCGGACGGGCGCAAGTGCAGCTGCTTTAAAAAGAGGGAGATTGCCCTTCTGTACGATCAGTCCAACATCAGGGAAATTTTAAAAAGAGAGAATTTCAGCACCTTTTCCTATGAGTATTTCGACGATACGAAGCCGGATCCCAGAAGCAAAAAGACGGCCAGAGAATATATGAAGCAGGTGGCGGCTCTCTGCAAGTCCTACGTGGAGCGGTTTGGGGAAACCAAGGACAATCTGCTCTTTACGGGAAAGACGGGCCTTGGGAAGACCTTTTTAAGCAACTGCATCGCCAAAGAGCTTCTGGATCAGGGATATTCGGTGGTCTATCTGCCTGCAGTTAAGATGTACGAGATTTTTTCAAAGGAACGGTTTGACTATGACGCTACGGAGGAGGATCGGGATCGTTCCAGCTATCTTCTGGACTGCGATCTGCTGATTATCGACGACCTGGGCACAGAGCTTGTGAATACGTTTACCACCTCTCAGCTGTTCTACTGCGTCAACGAGAGGCTGAACCGGAAGAAGGGAACCATCATTTCCACCAATCTTCCGGTCAACGAGATGAGAGATGAATTTACAGACCGCGTCATGTCCAGGATTATCAGCCAGTATACGGTGATTCCCCTTTACGGAGAGGACATCCGGATCCGGAAAAAGCTCCTTGGGCGGGGTTGACGCAGAGCAGGTTAAATGATATAAAGAAGAAGTATTTAACTGACACGTGGGAGGAGAAACATGCTGTACGAAGAGAAGATTATTGATACCATTCCTGTCGGGCCTCTGGGCCTGATTCCCCTGAAGAGCTGCAGAGCCATGGGAGAAAAGGTTGACAAATATCTGACAGACTGGCGCAGAGAGCGGGAGAGCGAGCACAAGTCTACGATTGCCTTTGCCGGTTACCAGAGAGATTCCTATATTATTTCCGCCAGCACGCCGAGATTTGGATCCGGAGAGGGAAAGGGCGCTTTAAACGAGTCTGTCCGCGGAGATGATATCTATATTTTAGTGGATGTATGCAATCACAATCTGACTTATTCCCTGAACGGAATGGTCAATCACATGTCCCCGGACGACCATTTCCAGGATTTAAAGAGAGTGATCGCCGCCGTAGGAGGAAAAGCCAGAAGAATTAACGTCATTATGCCGTTCCTCTACGAGAGCCGCCAGCACAAGCGCACAGGCCGCGAGTCCTTAGACTGCGCTCTGGCTCTGAAAGAGATTGTGGACATGGGCGTAGAAAACATCATTACCTTTGACGCTCACGATCCAAGAGTCCAGAACGCGATTCCGTTAAAGGGCTTTGAGACGGTTCAGCCGATTTATCAGTTTATCAAGCACCTGTTAAAGCACGAGAAGGAGCTTCAGATTGACAACGACCACATGATGGTGATCAGCCCGGACGAGGGCGGAATGCGCCGCGCCGTGTACTTTGCCAACGTGCTGGGACTTGATATGGGCATGTTCTACAAGCGCCGCGATTATACGAAGATTGTCAATGGCAGAAACCCAATTGTAGCCCATGAGTTCCTGGGCAGCAGCGTGGAAGGCAAGGACGTCATCATTGTGGACGATATGATCTCCTCCGGAGAGAGCATGCTTGACGTGGCCAAGGAGTTAAAGAGGAGAAAGGCCAGAAAGGTCTTTGTCTGCGCTACCTTCGGCCTGTTTACAAACGGACTTCAGAAGTTTGACGAGTATTATGAGAACGGAGTCATTGACCGCGTGCTGACTACAAACCTGATTTACCAGTCGGCGGATTTGCTCTCCAGACCGTACTATATCGACGTAGACATGAGCAAGTACATTGCCCTGATTATCGACAACTTAAACCACGACGCTTCCTTAAGCGAGCTGTTAAACCCAACGGGAAGGATCAACCGCCTGGTGGAGAAGTATAAGGCGGGAATCAGGGACTAGGGCAGGTAGACCGGAAGGGAAAACTGCCGGGAGAAGGAAATGGAACAGAAGATGATGAAGGCCCTTGTATTTCAGGGGATTGGAAAGCTGGGGCTGGAGGAGCGTCCGGTTCCAGTCATCAAGGAGCCCACAGACGCCATTGTCCGAGTGACCCGCTCCACCATCTGCACCAGCGACCTGCACATCAGAAACGGGGCGGTTCCAAGAGCCAGAGAAGGCGTGATTCTGGGCCATGAGTTTGCAGGGGAGGTAGTGGAGATCGGTTCTCAGGTGAAGACCTTAAAGCCGGGAGACAGGGCTGCCGCCAACTGCGAGACTATCTGCGGAGACTGCTGGTACTGCAGAAGGGGATTTGTCAACAACTGCGAGCAGGGCGGATGGATGTTAGGCTGCGTCATAGACGGCTGCCAGGCGGAGTATGTGAGAGTGCCCCTGGCGGACACCAGCCTCTACAGGATTCCAGACGGCCTGACAGAGGAGCAGGCGCTCTTTACGGGGGATATTTTATCCAGCGGCTACTGGGGAGCTAAGCTGTGCGAGATAAAGACGGGGGATACAGTGGCTGTAATCGGGGCTGGCCCGGTGGGCATGTGCGCGGCCCAGTCGGCGCTCTATCTGGGAGCCGGCCAGGTGATTCTCATTGATCCCAATGAAGAACGTCTGAAAACAGCCAGGGAAAACCGTCTGGCAGGCGAATATCTGAGCGTGACGGGCCAAGAGGCTGCAGAGGCTGTCAAAGGCCTCACAGAGGGCAGAGGAGCGGACGCTGTGATAGAAGCGGCGGGAACGGAGGCTTCCTTTATTCTGGCCTGGGAGGCAGCCCGTCCTAACGGGATCGTGGCTCTGGTGGCCATGTATGAGAAGGATCCGGTGCTTCCCCTGACCAGGATGTACGGGAAAAACCTGATTTTCAAGACAGGCGGCGTGGACGCTGCGGACTGCAGAGAGCTTTTGGAACTGTTAAGGGAAGGAAAGCTCACCACAGATTTTCTGATCACTCACAGAGGGCCGCTGTCTCAGATTTTAGAGGGATACGATACCTTTGAACACAAGAAGGACGGATGTATTAAGTGGGTAGTGACGGCGGAATAGACGCTTTCATAGAAAGGGACCGGTGAAAAATAGAGGAGTAATCCCTGTTTTTCACCGGTCCCTTTCCTGCTTTGTCAGACCTTTTCTGTCAAATTTTCACCACATGGTGCTTAATTTCTTCCTCTTTCAGGATATCCAGCTCTCTTCTGTGGCAGGTGAAGATAATAATCTGCCCTTTGTATGCCTCGGACAGCCAGCGCAGAGCCTGCCGCAGCCGGTCGTCATCATAGAGCACGAAGCTGTCATCGAAGATCAGGGGCATGGAATCGGTTCCATTTTGAATAAACCGTGCCGCCGCCAGGCGGAGAGCCAGGTAAATCTGATCTGCCGTGCCGCTGCTGACCTGCTCCAGAGGAATCAGTTTTCTTCTGGTGTTTAAGAATGCTCCCAGATTTTCGTCAATGCTCATGCTGGTGTAGAGACCGCCGGTAATGCCGCTTATCAGCTCGGAAGCAGTTTTATTCAGGTAGAGGCCAAAAGAATCACGGATGGACATGGAAAGTTCCTTCATGGTTTCCTGAGCCAGCTCAATGGATGCGATTTCCTCCCGTATCCTGTCATTTTCTGCGATAATCTGGCGCAGGGCGGAGGCCTGATCTTTAAGCTCTGCCAGATGTTCCAGCTTCTTTTCCAGCTCCCACTGAACCCGCTGCTGCTGTTCGATGATTTCAGAGCATTGATTCTGACGCCCCTGCAGCTGTTCTACATCGTCCATCTGCCGCCGTACAGTTTCCTCGGAGCGGACAATCATGGAGCAGAGGTCTATAAAGTCGTCCATTCTGTTTCTGAGGGCATCCATGGCCTTCTCAGAGATAGTGCCGTCTCCCAGGTGGCGTCTGAAAATCTCGGACAGATTAGAAGCGCACAGAGCGGCAGTTTTTTTCTCCTGACGCAGCTTTAAGCGGAACAGAGCCCCAGCAAAGAAGGATACAGCCGACGCTCCGGCAGCTGCAGCACCGGAGAGAAGAGGATCAATGGTTTCCGGCATCCAGGGCAGGAAGGAATTGCCTGGCATCAGTCCCCAGCAGAAGAAGTAGCCGGCTCCCAGAAGCAGCAGAAGTCCCAGAAGGCCGAAAAATACAGAAAGTCCCCGGCGTGATTTCTTTGAGGCGGCCTGTCCTGCTTCCAGGTACTGGCGGTAAATATCCTCGGCGTGATTTAAGTAAGCAGAAACAGACTGGGCGTCTGTAAATTCGAACTCTGCCAGTGCCTGACGGCCCTTTTCGATCCGGCAAAGCAGTTCCTCCCTCTCCTCCTGCTTCTTTTCGATAGCAGATTTTAAATCCGTCCGTTCTTTTGCATAGGAGCGCAGCTGATTTTCATATTCAGGAGAGGAAATTTCCCGCTCTAAATTTTTAATTTCTCCCAGAAGAGAGGTGTAGGTTTTGGCTGCCTCCGGCGTCAGCTGGTTTTCAAACTGCCGCTTCTGGTTTTTCAGATAGGCAGTGGCCTTTGTAATGTTTAAAGCCATATTTCCAGAGGTGTTCATATTGGCAATGTAGTTCTTAAGCTCAGAGATCATGCCGCCCTCAGTGGCGCTTTTCAGCTGTCCGATGCTGATGGTATTGTTGTAGGCAGTTTCGCTGAGTCCGCAGAGGATCTCATCTAACAGAGCCTTTGTAGGCTCTGCTTCCCGGCCTGTAGTTTCATTGACAATGATAAATTCCTTCTTATTTTTCTGGAAACTCCGCTCGAACCGGTAAATAGTGCCGCCGGATTCCAGACGCAGCTGTCCCTCATAGGTGGAGCTGTTTTCCCAGGGCTCATATTTGCTGTAAAGATCGTTTTTTGCCGCCCGCCCCCTCTGCCGCTCAATGCCGAACAGCATACCGCGGATAAAGGTGTGAATGGTGGACTTCCCGGCTTCGTTTTTTCCGTAAACCAGATTCAGCCCGTCTTCAAAGGAGACAAAAGTGTCGTGGAATTTTCCAAAGCCTTTAATATAAAGATCCAGAAAACGCATGGTTTAACTCCTTTCATCCGTGGTGAGCAGCAGGGCGTGGATGCCATAATAGAGAGCCTTTTTTTCTACAGGGCTCATATCCGGCTTCTGAAGCGCTCTGATATAGAAACCGATCATATCGCTTGAGTGTTCCTCAAACAGGGCGCTGAAATCGTACTGAGGCTCTGATTCATCTAAGATATCAGCAATTCTGTACCGCATCATCAAAGATTCTAAATCAAAGGAAATATCAGGATCCCTCATGCCTTTTAAGCGAAAACGGAAAATATTTTCAGACCCGCGTTTTTCGATTTCCTGGGACATTCGCAGGAACAGCTCTGTGTTGGTGGTGTTGGGCGTCACATTGACCATGAGCGGAATGTACTGAAGCTTTGCCATGGGAATAAACTCCAGGTTGGTAATCCGAAGGCTGGTTTCACTGATTTCCCCATAGATAATGCCGTGGCGTCCCGTCTCCGTCTTGTCCAGGGGCTCCGGAGAGCCGCACCAGGCCATTCTCAGGCTCTGGGAGATCTCAGGCTTGTGGATATGCCCCAGGGCAGCGTAGGAAAAGCCTGATTTAAGAAGCCCTTCCTTATCAATAGGCACGTGTTTCGCGTCGCCTCCGTGGCCTAAAAGGATGTGGATGAGCCCGTCGTCGGGAGCCGAGATATCATTTAACCTGGCTTCTGATATCTCAGAGGTCCAGTAGGAAAAGCCCGTCACCTCTGTGTGCAGTTCCTCGAAGTAGGCGGAAGAAAATTCCTCGTCCGACAGGAAAGTGACGTTGGGCGCCCAGTTAAAGCTCAGGACAGCGGAGCTTTTCCGCACCCGGTCGTGGTTTCCGGCGATCATCACGATCCGCACGTCCGGAATGGTGGAAAACAGGTAGTTGACCTCCTTTAAATCCTTTAAAAGCGGCTGCCGGTGGAACAGATCCCCGGCGATAAAGAGAAAGTCCACGGAAAGCTCACCGGCCTTCCCGATAATGGCGGCGAAGGTTTCGCGGATATCTCTGGCCCGCTCTCTGCTCCAGGGCTTATCGCTGTCAGGGGCCATGCCCCAGTGGACGTCTCCGGTATGAATAAATTTCAAGGCCTTATTCCCCCTCTCTAAGACAGCTTCTGAAATAGGATCCGGTAGAAGAGCAGGATCCTTTCATTCAGAAGAAAAGGGCGCCTCAGGGAAGGCGTGCCGCCGTCTTTGAGATGCCCTCATCGTGTTGTGTTATGTCAACTGAATCGTTTTAATTCCTGTGGCTGCTTCTTATAATTCGCAGTTGTTTACAGTTCTTGGGAATGGAATCACGTCGCGGATATTGCCCATGCCTGTCAGGTACATTACGCAGCGCTCAAAGCCCAGACCGAAGCCGGAATGACGCACAGAGCCGTACTTTCTCAGATCCAGGTAGAAGCCGTAGTCCTCTTTCTTAAGTCCCAGCTCCTCCATGCGGCCAACCAGTTTGTCGTAGTCGTCCTCTCTCTGGCTTCCGCCGATGATCTCGCCGATTCCTGGAACCAGGCAGTCCATGGCGGCTACCGTCTTGCCGTCCTCGTTCATCTTCATGTAGAAGGCTTTGATCTCCTTCGGATAATCGGTAACGAAAACAGGGCGCTTGAAGATCTTCTCCGTCAGGTAGCGCTCGTGCTCTGTCTGCAGATCGCAGCCCCAGAATACCTTGTAGTCGAACTCGTCGTTGTGCTCCTCTAAGAGCTTCACGGCCTCTGTGTAGGTTACGTGGCCGAATTCAGAGTTTAACACATGGTTCAGACGGTCTAACAGTCCCTTGTCAATGAACTGGTTGAAAAAGTTCATCTCCTCCGGCGCGTGCTCCAGCACATAGCGGATCACATATTTTAACATGCTCTCAGCCAGAGCCATGTTGTCGTTTAAGTCTGCGAAGGCCATCTCCGGCTCGATCATCCAGAACTCAGCCGCATGGCGTGTAGTGTTGGAGTTCTCGGCGCGGAAGGTCGGTCCGAAGGTGTAGATGTTGCGGAAGGCCATAGCGTAGGTCTCGCCGTTTAACTGGCCGCTTACAGTCAGGTTCGTAGGCTTGCCGAAGAAGTCCTGGGAGAAATCCACCTTGCCGTCTTCTGTCTTCGGAACATTGTTTAAATCCATGGTAGTTACCTGGAACATCTCTCCGGCTCCCTCGCAGTCGCTTCCTGTGATCAGCGGAGTGTGAACGTAAACGAAATCTCTCTCCTGGAAATACTGATGGATCGCGTAGGCAATCAGGGAGCGCACGCGGAAGACAGCCTGGAAGGTGTTCGTTCTGGGACGCAGATGGGAAATGGTTCTCAGATACTCAAGGCTGTGGCGCTTCTTCTGAAGCGGATAGTCAGGAGAGGACGCGCCCTCTACGATAACCTCGTCCGCCTGAATCTCGAAGGGCTGCTTGGCCTCGGGAGTAGCTACCAGAGTTCCCTTTACCAGGATGGCGGCGCCTACGTTTAACCTGCTGATCTCGTTAAAGTTCTCCATATTGTCATGGTAAACCACCTGAAGCGTGTCAAAGTAGCTTCCGTCGCTTACTACAATAAATCCAAAAGTCTTAGAATCGCGGATGCTTCTCACCCATCCGCCAATCTGGATTTCCTTTCCAAGGAATTTGTCTCTGTCCCTGTAAATCTCTCTTACGGTAATCAAATCCATAATCGTGCTCCTTTTTGTTTGATAAACGGCCCGGGCGCAGATAGGAGGCCCGAGCCGTCAAATGGTTTCGAAATGAAACAGGTACTTTGTTTGACTATTTTCAAACAAATTTCTGATGTTGCCATTATACTGTATTTTTCCTGCATATTCAAGGGGAAGAGCAGTATTTTTACGCATGGGAGGGAAGGCGGAAACGCTGAAAAACACAAGATGCAGTTGAATTTGGTGTTTTCTGGCGATATGACATACAAAATGTCGGAAAATGTACAAAAAATAGATAAAATCATTCGGTAATTTGTGTACTTTTTATAAAAAGTATGATATAATAAGCGTTACAACATTAAAGCACACAAGCAAATATACATCAAGGGGTGATATCGTGATCAAAAAAGAAATGATAGCTATGCTTTTAGCAGGAGGACAGGGCAGCCGTCTCGGCGTGCTGACACAGAAAGTGGCGAAGCCGGCAGTTTCTTTTGGCGGGAAGTACAGAATTATCGACTTTCCTCTGAGCAACTGCATTAATTCAGGCGTAGATACAGTGGGAGTTCTGACCCAGTATCAGCCGCTGCGCTTAAACGCGCATATCGGAATTGGAATTCCGTGGGATCTTGATCGCAACGTGGGAGGCGTTACCGTCCTTCCGCCGTACGAGAGAAGTAAGGGAAGCGACTGGTACACAGGTACGGCCAACGCTATTTACCAGAACCTGGAGTACATGGAGAACTATAATCCGGACTATGTCCTGATTCTTTCCGGCGATCACATTTATAAGATGGACTACGAGGTAATGCTGGAATATCACAAGGCAAACAATGCAGATATCACAATCGCAGCCATGCCTGTACCGATTGAAGAAGCAAGCCGTTTTGGAATCCTGATCACAGATGAGAAAAACCGTATTACAGAATTTGAAGAAAAACCTGCGAACCCGAGAAGCAACCTGGCTTCCATGGGTATCTACATATTCAGCTGGCCGGTGCTGCGGGACGCATTAATCAAGCTCTCTGAGGAGCCGGGCTGCGACTTCGGAAAACACGTCATCCCTTACTGCTTTTCCGGCGGAAAGAGAGTTTTCGCCTACGAGTATAACGGATACTGGAAGGATGTGGGAACTCTGGGCTCCTACTGGGAGGCAAACATGGAGCTGATCGACATCATCCCGGAATTCAACCTGTATGAGGAGTACTGGAAGATCTATACGAAGAGCGACATTATTCCGCCTCAGTATACGGCGCCTGATTCGAAGATCGAGAGAAGTATTATCGGAGAGGGCTCAGAGATTTACGGCCAGGTTATCAATTCTGTCATCGGAGCCGGAGTGACCGTCGGAAAGGGCGCGGTGGTGAAGGATTCCATTGTAATGAAGGGAACCTCCATCGGCGACGGCACGGTGGTGGACAAGGCCATTATCGCCGAGGATGTGGCCATTGGAGCCAATGCGGAGATCGGTGTGGGCGAGTACGCGCCCAGCAAATATGATCCAAAGGTTTACCAGTTCGATCTGGTTACCATTGGAGAGCGTTCTGTGATTCCGGACGGAGTGAAGGTGGGAAGAAATACCGCTGTTTCCGGAGTGACAGAGAGTGCGGATTACCACGACGGAGCGCTTGAAAGCGGAGACTATATTATAAAGGCAGGTGGAGTACAATGAGAGCGATCGGTATTGTTTTAGCAGGCGGAAACAGCAAGAGAATGAGAGAGTTATCCAACAAGAGGGCAATCGCCGCTATGCCGGTGGCAGGAAGCTTCCGGAGCGTTGACTTTGTACTCAGCAACATGAGCAATTCCCACATTCAGAGCGTGGCAGTGCTGACTCAGTACAACTCCCGCTCCTTAAACGAGCATTTAAGCTCCTCCAAATGGTGGGATTTCGGAAGAAAACAGGGAGGCATGTACGTCTTCACTCCTACCATCACGGCAGAGCACAGCGACTGGTACAGAGGAACGGCGGACGCTCTCTATCAGAACCTGGATTTCTTAAAGAAGAGCCATGAGCCTTATGTAGTCATCGCAGGCGGAGACTGCATCTACAAGCTGGATTACCACAAGGTGCTGGAGTATCACATTGAGAAGAAGGCCGATATCACCGTTGTGTGCAAGGATATGGAGCCGGAGGCGGACGTAACCCGCTTCGGACTGGTTAAGACCAACGCCGAGGGCCGCATTACCGACTTCGAGGAGAAGCCGATGTTAGCTACCTCCAACACGATTTCCTGCGGTATCTACGTGATCCGCCGCCGCCAGCTCATTGAGCTTTTAGAGCGCTGTGCTTCCGAGGACAGATATGACTTTGTAACGGATATTCTGGTGCGTTATAAAAACCTGAAGCGCATTTACGCATACAAGCTGGATTCCTACTGGAGCAACATCGCCTCCGTAGATTCCTACTATAAGACCAATATGGACTTTTTAAAGCCTGAGGTAAGACACTACTTCTTCCGCGAATATCCGGAGATTTACTCCAAGGTGGACGACCTGCCGCCGGCCAAGTACAATCCTGGAGCTGAGGTGAAGAACAGTCTTGTTTCCAGCGGCTGTATTTTAAACGGAAGCGTGGAGAATTCCGTTCTCTTTAAAAAGGTTTACATCGGCAACAACTGCGTGATTAAAAATTCTATTATCTTGAACGACGTTTACATTGGCGACAATACAGTGATTGAAAACTGCATTGTGGAGAGCCGGGACACCATCCGGGCCAACACGACGCACATCGGAGCGCCGGATAACGTGAAGATCGTTATCGAGAAAAACGAGCGTTTCACTTTATAGGGACGGCACAAGGGGAAAGAGCGGTCCAGAACCGGGCAGTACGGAAGAGGGGTTATGTTATGCAGATTACAGACGTGAGAGTCAGACGGATTGAGAGAGAAGGAAGAATGAAGGCCATTGTGTCGATTACCCTGGACAATGAATTTGTAGTCCATGATATTAAGGTGATCGACGGAGAGAAGGGTCTTTTTATCGCCATGCCGAGCCGCAGGTCTACGGACGGCGAATACAGGGATATTGCCCATCCGATTAATTCTGAGACCAGGGATATGATTCAGAGCATTGTTCTGGAGAAATACCAGGCCACGGCCAGCGGGCTGGACGAGGACGGAGCTGCAGGGCAGGCTTAGAGTGAAATCGGAATTCTGCTCAGAGGATCAGGGCGCGTTTCGCTTCCTGCCGTATCTGGGCAGAAGGCCATAATAGAGAAGAACCGGCGTTTTTAAAGCGTCTCTGAGACTGTTTCCAGGGCGCTTGACAGAACGTCGGTTTTTGCGCGTCAGACTGGCTTTGCCCCCGCCAGCTTTAAAAATTCCGCCATCTCTCCGGTGATCCATTTATCCTTGTGGTATACGATCTGACGCCAGACCTGCATATGAAAATCCTCTGCGTCCAGAGCGGCCAGACGCCCCTTTTCAATATCGCGGCGGACAGAAAAGAAGGGAAGCAGGGAGACGCCTGCATTTTCCCGCAGCATATGGACGATGAAGTCCGTATTTCCAATTTCCAGAAAGGGACGGATCTGCTTTCCATAGGCAGCCAGATACTGATCTAAAATATGACGGTAGCTGGCTGCTTTTTCTGTGAGCAGAAAGGGGTGGGAAATGATTTCGTCCAGCTTAAGGCCGGATCGGCCTGCCAGCGGGTGGAGAGACGATGCTGCGAATACAATGTCCTCTGGTTCTTCCAGTACCTTAATCCACCGCGGATCAGAAATCCTCTTGTCAAGAAAGTATACAATATCCAGAGAATTGTCGTTGAGCCTGTCTAACAGCACTCTGGGGGAGTCGATCACGACGCTGACATTCACTTTGGGAAAACGCCGGTGGTATTCGGAGAGAATGGGCGGAAGCAGGGAGGAGCAGAGGGATTCGATGGTTCCCAGAGCCAGGCTGCCCGTCAATTCCCTGCTGTCAGAGAGGGAGCATTTAATTTCCTCCATATTTTTCATCAGAGTGACAGCGTACTGATAGAACTGTTCGCCGCGGCTGGTCAGACTGATCTGCTTGCCGATTCGGTCAAAGAGGCGGACGCCCAGCTCCTCCTCCAGGTTTTTGATTTGGATAGTCACGGTCCCCTGGGAATAATTCAGTTTTTTGGCTGCCTTTGAGAAGCTTTTCAGCTGCGCCGCCTGCAGAAAGGTGGCAATCTCCCGAAATTCCATATGCGCTCCTATTTGATTTAAAAATATTAAACGATTTCTTTAAAACCTTAAATTTTACATTCTAATAGCTCTATACTATAATAGTTTTAAGAAGAGATCAAGAAGAGGGGAAGCGGAAAGTTTTTACGCGTTATTAAAAGAGCAGGAAAAGTTTTCCATGCTCCACCAAAAGCTTAGTCGCAGGAAAACTTTTCTGCTCTTTTAGGGGCGTGAAAATTGGCCGCAGATGATTAAAAATTTAAGGCAGAAAAAGGAAAGAGGGAAGGAAGTATGGAACGGACAGACAGCAGATATCAGGCTTACATGAATATTTTGAAGGAGGAGCTGATTCCGGCTATGGGATGTACGGAGCCCATTGCCCTGGCTTATGGGGCGGCCGTGGCCAGACAGGAGCTGGGCGCGCTTCCCGACCGGGTGGTGGTAGGCGTCAGCGGAAGTATTCTTAAAAATGTCAAATCCGTGATTGTCCCCAACACAGGCCATATGAAGGGGATCGCGGCAGCGGCGGCGGCAGGAATTGTGGCTGGAGATGCAAAGAAGGAGCTGGAAGTGATTTCTCAGGTATCTGAGGAGCAGATCAAGGAGATCAGGGAGTTTCTGGATCGGACGGATATCCGGGTAGAGCACATTGACAACGGCCTCATGTTTGAGATTCTGATTACCATGTATAAAGGAGAGGACTGGTCCAGAGTACGGATCGCCAATTACCATACAAATGTGGTTCTGATTGAGAAAAACGGCGTGGTAAAAAAAGAAGTAAAGGTAGAGGGAGAGTCGGAGAAGGGGCTGACAGACCGCTCCTGCCTTTCTATGGAGGGAATCTGGGATTTTATTAATACGGCAGACTTAGATGATTTAAAGCAGGTTTTAAAGCGCCAGGCCAGCTATAACATGGCGATTGCCAAAGAGGGAATGACGCATTCCTACGGAGCCAATGTGGGAAAAAGCCTGGCTTCCTGCGTGGAAAGCCGGGAGGCTGATTCTGATACAGATATCTCGATTCTGGCCAGGGCGATGGCGGCGGCCGGATCCGACGCCAGAATGGACGGCTGCGAGCTGCCGGTTGTGATTAACTCTGGAAGCGGAAATCAGGGAATCACCGTTTCCGTGCCGGTTCTGGTGTATGCGGACCGCCTGCACGCCGGGGAGGAGAAGACCTACCGGGCCTTAGCCCTGTCCAATTTAACGGCAATTTACCAGAAAACGCCCATCGGCCGTCTGTCTGCTTTCTGCGGAGCCGTCAGCGCGGGGGCCGGGGCAGGAGCGGGAATTGCCTACTTAAAGGGCGGAGATTTCGAGGCCGTATGCCGGACTGTCAGCAACACTCTGGCCGTCACTCCAGGCATGATCTGCGACGGAGCCAAGCCGTCCTGCGCGGGAAAGATCGCCATGGCTGTGGAGGCGGGAATCATGGGCTGCCGCATGAACGCGGAGGGAGAGAAGTTCCTCTGCGGCGACGGAATCGTCGGGGAGGACGCGGACGAGACCATCAGCAACACAGGAAGAGTGGCCAGAGAGGGAATGCGGGCCACCAACGATACCATTATAAAAATTATGATCGGGGATTAGCGGAAGAAGAGCTAAGAAGAGACAAAAAGGGGCGGTTTGAACAATGGAAACCGTCCCGATTTGATGCTGTGAATTGATGTTATCCTTCCATCTGCCTTCCCAGGAATCCGGCGGCTGTGGAGGCCAGCTTCAGCTCTGTCTCTGAAAATTTTACCCGCGGCTCCCGGCTTATAAGGATGACGGAGCCGATGGCGTCTCCCTCGCAGATAATTGGCACGATGACCTGCGCAGTGGCTCCCTCCGGCTCGTCCGGGGTAAGGGGAATAAAGCCTCTATCGTCTTTGCCTGCCGTCACAATCTGCCGTTCCCCGATCAGGCCCTCCAGCTGGCGGCTGATAGATTTCTGCAGATAGTCCTTTCTGGGGCCGCCTGACACGGCGATGACCTGATCCCTGTCTGTGATGCAGACCATCAGGCCGGTACTCTGGGCCATAGCCTCTGCATACTGGGAGGAGAAGGCGGTCAGTTCCATCATGGGAGAGTATTTTTTCAGGATAATTTCTCCCTCCCGATCTGTGAATATCTCCAGAGGTGTCCCTTCGCGAAGACGCAGAGTCCGCCGTATTTCCTTGGGGATGACAACCCGCCCTAAATCGTCGATTCTTCTTACAATTCCAGTCGCTTTCATATAAAAAATTCCTCCATTTAACATCGCTTTTCCTGATATCATCATTTCTGGAAATAGTATCTGCAGATGGAGGGATTTTATACATTTTTATTAGTGATCTGCGTAATGATATCTGCATGAAATAATGTATACATTCTGTTCATCTATTTTATAAACCAGCCTGTCTTTTTCGTTAATTCTCCGGCTCCAAAATCCGGTTAACCCGCCTAACAGCGGTTCGGGTTTTCCTAAACTGGAATTTCCGTTTCTGCAGATATCTTCAATGAGTTTGTTGATTTTTTTTAAGTTTTTTTGTCCTCGGTCTGCCAGTAGACGTAATCAGTCTGGCCGTTTTGGGTAAACACTTTATTCATCCGCAGCAACCTCGATGAGCTCTTTTACCTGACAGAAACCGTCTTCCAGCTGTTTTTTGGACTCCATAAGCCATTTATAGTTGGTTCCCCATAAGATGCATATTTTTCATATGACCTCTTAATTCTGTATAATTAACTGCCAGCATAGAATTCCCTACTCTAAGAATAAAACGTACAATTTTCTGTACTTATATTACAATATTCTGAAAGATACGCTGTCAACACAAAAGAAGGCTTTTTCAGCTGTTATTTCCTCCATGGGATACGCTTTTATTTTTTGAAAATAGTATGAGAAAGTATGAGAAAAGAACAGAGATTTATACTATAATAAAATCATTGCCTAAAAAAACGGAAGGAGGACGAGAAATGAACGGGAAGGAAACAGAAAATATACAGTCATTGAAGCAGTTTTATGGGGCAGACCGCCCGGACGCCTACACGCTGGAGGACTTGAGAAACATCCTCCGCATTCTCCGTTCAGACGAGGGCTGTCCCTGGGACAGAAAGCAGACCTTTGAGACCATGGTTTCCTGCGTTCTGGAGGAAGCCGGGGAGGTGACGGAGGCCGTCAGAAACCAGGACACAGAGAATCTCTGCGAGGAGCTGGGCGATCTGCTGTTCCAGGTGGTGTTCTACTGCCAGATGGCAGAGGAGCAGGGGCTTTTTGCCTTCGAGGACGCGGTGGACGGAATCAGCCGGAAAATGGTCCGCAGGCATCCGAAAATCTTCGGCGGAGACCTTCCGGAAACAGACGGAAACGAGGGAGATTTATGGGAGCGGATAAAACGGGCGGAAAAGGCAAAAAACCATAAAACAACTTGACAAAGCAGGTATAAATGTATATAAATGTAAGGTAAGTAATTAGCGGTTTTTGAAGGAGTAATATTGCTGTTTTGGCCGTTCAGGCTTCATGGCAAGTAGAAGCTCAGTATAAGAAGAAGCAGGAGGAATAAATCAATGAACAAGACAGAGTTAATTGCAGCTGTAGCCGAGAAGGCAGAGATTTCCAAGAAGGACGCTGAGAAGGCAATCAAGGCTTTCACAGAGGCTGTTTCTGAGGAGTTAGTAAAAGGCGGCAAGATCCAGTTAGTTGGTTTTGGTACATTTGAAGTTTCTGAGAGAGCGGCAAGAGAGGGAAGAAACCCGAAGACAGGCGAGACTATGCCTATCGCAGCTTCCAAGACACCAAAGTTTAAGGCTGGAAAAGCATTAAAGGATATGGTAAACGCATAATCACATGAGATTAGATAAATTTTTAAAGGTTTCGCGTCTGATTAAGCGCAGAACAGTGGCCAACGAGGCGTGCGACGCAGGCCGCGTTCTGGTAGGCGGAAAGCCGGTGAAGGCGTCCTATGCTGTGAAGACAGGCGATATCATCGAGATTCAGTTCGGCGTCAAATCTGTAAAGGTTGAGGTGCTGGACGTGGCAGAGACGGTGCGCAAGGACGACGCGAAGGAACTTTACCGCTATTTATAGCATAAAGAGACAAACCTCCTAATATATTTAACAGTAGTTAAATATGTCAGGAGGTTTTTTAAATGGAAGAAAAAATCAGCCGCCGCCCCCACCATCTGGATTTGATGAACCGGGGGACGGGGAGCGTCACAGGGATTCAGGACGTTGTGGCTTTTGATGAAAACCAGATTGTGCTGGATACGGATATGGGACTTCTGACAGTCAAGGGGAAAGGTCTTCATGTGAGCCGCCTGACGCTGGAAAAGGGCGAGGTTGACATAGAGGGAACGGTGGACAGCCTGGTTTACTCCTCCAACGAGACCTACAGGAAGCAGGGAGAATCGCTCTTTGCCCGTCTGTTTAAGTAGGCGGCCTATTATGGATACAATATACACAGAATGGTCCTGTATGGCGGCCGCTCTGACGGCGGGAATGACTTTGATGCTGGTTTACGACGGGCTCCGTCTGTTCCGCCTGTTTGTCAGCCACGCTCCCATTTGGACAGGCCTGGAGGATTTGCTTTACTGGATTGGAGCCGGGCTGTCCGTTTTTTTCCTGCTCCGCAGCAGGAACGAGGGGGAAATGCGGGTTTATATGATTGCTTCTGTGCTGATTGGAATGGTTTTTTATGATAAAACGGCCAGCCATCTTCTGTTCACCCTATTGAAAAAGTTAAAAAAATATTTTAAAATGAAAAGGAAGTAAACAGTAAAAGGGGAGATGGCCATATGCGCAGGCAGGATAGAACGGCAGGAAAAAAGAAGAAAGAAAAAGCGGCCAACCGTCTGGCGCTTATGGGAATCACTCTGGTAGTGCTGAGCCTGGCGGTTACGGTTCATCTGAGCGGCATTTCCATGGAGGAGAAGGATCTCCAGTACCGTCTGAAGGAGGAGCAGCTGGAGAAGCAGAAAAGCGAGGAGGAACAGCGGGCCCAGGAACTGGAAGAGTACCGGATCTACGTTCAGACAAAAGAATACATTGAGAAAGTTGCCAAGGAAAAGCTGGGACTGGTAAACAAGGACGAAATTCTCCTGAAACCGGAAAAGTAGAGGGGAATTCTGTCGGAAAGTTTTTCAGAAACCGCCCCTGATTTGACAAATATTTCCCTCCGGCCTGTATATAATGAAGCTTACGCAGGTCAGGAGGGATTTTTATGATTGGAAAGAAATTACATAGAGATATGGCAGAGGTCAACGTCTACACAGCCAGGCGGCTGCGGGAAATGGCCTGCTCTCTGAGCGGGCTGGCCAGGGCCTTTACGGAGGAAGCGGGATCCGACAAAAGGCTGAGCTTCGACGAGGGGCTGGCGGCCATGCAGACGGCGGCTTCTATGGTGTGCGGAGGCTGCAGCCGCTGCAACCTGTATGAAACGGGAAAAAAGGAAGGCAGCTATTACCTGTATTATCTGCTTCGCGCCTTTGAGCAGAAGGGAAAGGTGGACAAAGAGGACATGCCCCGCCTGTTTCATGAATCCTGCCGCAGGCAGGAGGAGTATCTGAGCCAGCTGAACCGGAATCTGGGACGGGCCACCATGAATCTCACCTGGAAAAACAGGTTTCTGGAGAGCCGGGACGCGGTGATTGTGCAGTTTCGGGAAATGGCGTCTATTTTAGAGGAGTTTTCCGGCCAGATGGAACGGGCCCTGGATGTGACGGAAACGTATGAGGATTCCGTCAGATATCTCTTCCGCCGCCGCCATATGAAGGTGGAAAATATGCTGATGCTGGAGTACGAAAACGATCAGAAGGAGGCCTATCTCACCATGCGGACCATAGGCGGGAAATGTGTTACCTCCAGGGATGCCTCGGATATCCTGTCCAGGGCGGCGGGAGGACGCCGGTGGAGCGTTTCCAGGGATACGAAGAGCATTGTCACCAGGCGGACAGACACCTTCCGGTTTGTGGAGGAGGGGAAATACCAGATGATCCACGGTGTGGCAAGAGCCGTGCGGGGCGGAGAGGTGACTTCCGGGGACAGCTTCACCTTCAGCGAGGGACTTCCCCGCCAGATGATTATGAGCCTGTCCGACGGCATGGGCAGCGGGGCGGCGGCTCTGGCTGACAGCGCCAGAGTGGTGGAGCTGACAGAACAGCTTCTGGAGACGGGATTTTCCGCCAGGGCGGCGCTAAAGCTGGTGAATACGGTTCTTCTGCTGGCTGGCATGGAACAGAATCCGGCTACCCTTGATCTGTGCTGTGTCGACCTATGTACAGGCGTACTGGAGAGCATGAAGCTGGGGGCGGTGGGAACCTTTCTCATGGGGCGGGAAGGGGTGGAGATGATTGAGCCGGGCAGCGTGCCGATGGGAGTGATGAATCCTGTGGAGCCGGCCCTTGTCTCCAGAAAGCTGTGGGACAATGATAGGGTCATCATGGTCAGCGACGGCGTTTTGGAGGCGCTTCCCGGGGAGGAGAAGGAGGAAACCTTCCGCCAGTATTTAGAGGAGCTGGAACCGGGAAATCCCCAGGATATGGCAGACGAGATTTTAAGCTTCGCCATGTCCTTTTCCGAACAGCCTGCAGACGATATGACGGTGCTGGTGGGCGGAATTTTTGAAAAATAGAACCTGCGGGGAAACAATACAAAGGAGGAACAGGGCGATGAGTCTCAAAGAGAAGGTACTGTCCTATATCAGGACTCACAACATGCTGGCGCCGGGGCAGCGGGTAGTAGCCGGACTGTCAGGCGGAGCCGATTCCGTGTGCCTTTTGAGCCTGCTTGCGGATCTTCGGGAGGAATACAGTCTGGAGCTGCGGGCCGTCCATGTCCATCACGGTCTCAGAGGCGAAGAGGCAGACAGGGACGCGGCGTTTTCAAGGGAGCTGTGCCGCAGCCTTGGCGTCCCTTTTTCACTGGCGTTTGTGAATGTGAAGGAGGAGGCGGGAAAAAGGCGGATATCCGAGGAGGAGGCCGGCCGGATTCTTCGGTACCAGGTATTTGAACGGGAGGCCGGGCGGTGGGAACAGGAGCTTAGGAGGGAGAAAACAGCGGAGCCGGCCGGCAGCCAGCCAGAATCGGTTAAGATTGCCGTGGCCCATCACGGGGACGACAGCGCGGAGACGATCCTCTACCAGCTCTTTCGCGGCAGCGGCCTGAAAGGCCTGTCTGGAATCCCTCCGGCGCGGGGAAATATTATCCGTCCCCTGCTCTGCGCAGAGCGCAGAGAAATCATAGCTTATCTGGAGGAGAAAGGACTTCCCTTTGTGACGGATTCCACCAATCTGGAAAACGATTATGCCAGAAATAAAATCAGAAATCAGATTCTTCCCATGGCAGTTCAGGAGATCAACCAGGGGGCGGCGGATCACATCAGAAGGGCAGGAGAACTGATCGGGGAGGCGGATCGTTTCTTTGAGGAGAGAGCGGAACGTATGCTGGAGACGCTCCTGGAAACAGAGGCTTTGGAAACAGGAGAAACGAAAGAGCAGGGCTCAGAGAGCGCGGCCCTTTCTGTCTCCGGCCTTCTGGAACTCTCCCACATTGAGGCGTCCTACGCGGTGCGGGCAGTATTTAAGAGGAAAAAATGGCCTCTCAGAGATGTCACATCCGGGCATATTGAATCGGTCCTGGCCCTTTTGAGGGGAAGAACCGGGGCGGGAAGCGATCTGCCTGGCGGTCTTCGGGCAGAGCGCAGCTATGACAGGCTGATTCTCGCGAAGCTTCAACCGGGGCAGACAGAAAAAAGAGACGAATCTGGTCTTCCCTCCCTTTTTATGGAAGTGGCGGACAGGGAAAACCAGGGGGAAATTCCCAAAAACCTGTATACGAAATGGTTTGACTATGATAAAATAAAAGATACGTTATCTGTCAGATACCGCCTTCCCGGCGATTACATTACCCTGAAGGGGGGCGGCAGAAAAAGCCTGAAATCCCTGTTTATTGACGAGAAAATCCCCAGAGAAGAGAGGAGCCATATTCCGCTTTTGGCCGAGGGAAGCCATGTGTTATGGGTAATAGGCGGGCGCATCAGCGAGTATTACAAGGTAACGGAGGAGACAGAGAGAATTTTAAAAGTACAAGTAGATGGAGGTATCAACTGTGGCTGACAATATCCGTGTTTTATTAACAGAAGAAGAAGTAAATAAAAGGATCAGCGAGGTAGCTGCTCAGATTAACAAAGATTACGAGGGACGTCCCGTTCATCTGATCTGCATTTTAAAGGGAGGCGTGTTCTTTACCTGCGAGCTGGCAAAGCGTCTTGACCTGTCCGTTTCCCTGGATTTCATGTCCGTGTCCAGCTACGGATCCGGCACAGAGTCCAGCGGTATTGTGAAGATTGTCAAGGATCTGGACGAGCCGTTAGAGGGAAAGGATGTTATCATTGTGGAGGATATCATTGACTCCGGCCGTACCCTGGCCTACCTGATCGAGGTATTAAAGCAGCGCAACCCGAAGAGCATCGAGCTGTGCACCCTGTTGGACAAGCCGGAGCGCAGGGTGAAGAAGCAGGTTCAGGTGAAATACACCTGCTTTACGATTCCGGACGAGTTCGTAGTGGGCTACGGACTGGACTATGATCAGAAGTATAGAAATCTGCCGTATATCGGTGTGGTGGAAGTATAAGGAGGAAAACCGTTGAAACAGCGACAGCCAATGGGAGGAGGATTTTTCCTCCTGGTACTGGCCCTGACCATGCTTGTTGTGATGTGGATGAGATCGCCGAATAACCCGCTGACCGCGCCTGCCATGACGGAGCAGGACGTCTATGTGGCCCTGGAAAATGGAACCATTACCAAGGCACGGATCCGTCCTGACGCAGAGAACAGCACGGGAAAGCTTCAGCTCTGGCTGAAATCGGGAGATATGGAGGAGGTCCACGTCCTGAACGTTTCAGACTTTGCAGAGGAGTTCAGGGACGATGGCATTCCCTACGAGGTAGAGGAAATACCCAAGGAGAATTATGCTCTGACGATTATGCTTCCGATTCTTCTGTCGGCGGGACTTCTGGCAGCGTTTTTCATGTTTATGAATCTGAGGAACGCCGGAGGAGGCAATGCCAAGATGATGAATTTCGGCAGAAGCCGAGCCAGGATGAGCCGAGACAGCAAGGTGACGTTCGCTAACGTAGCAGGCCTGAGCGAGGAGAAGGAGGAGCTGGAGGAGATCGTAGATTTCCTGAAGGATCCTCAGAAATATACGGGAGTGGGAGCCAGAATTCCCAAGGGAGTGATTCTGGTGGGACCTCCGGGAACCGGAAAAACCCTGCTTGCCAAGGCGGTGGCCGGGGAGGCGAAGGTGCCTTTCTTCTCCATTTCCGGATCGGACTTCGTGGAGATGTATGTGGGCGTCGGCGCGTCCCGTGTCCGCGACATGTTTGAGGAGGCCAAGAAAAACGCCCCCTGCATCGTGTTTATTGACGAGATCGACGCGGTAGCCCGCCAGAGAGGAACTGGTATGGGCGGCGGCCACGACGAGAGGGAGCAGACCTTAAATCAGCTCCTGGTGGAGATGGACGGCTTTGGAGTCAACGAGGGAATTATCGTGATGGCGGCTACCAACCGGGTGGACATTCTGGATCCGGCTATTTTAAGGCCGGGACGATTTGACCGCAAGGTGGTAGTGGGAAGACCGGACGTGAAGGGCCGGGAGGAGATTCTGGCGGTTCATACCAGGATGAAACCCCTGGGAGAGGACGTGGATCTTCACCGGGTGGCGCAGACGACCTCCGGCTTCACCGGGGCGGATCTGGAAAACCTGATGAACGAGGCAGCCATCCACGCTGCCAGAGAAGGCAGGAAGTATCTGATGCAGAGCGACATTGACCGGGCCTTTATTAAAGTGGGAATCGGCACGGAGAAAAAGAGCCGCGTCATGTCTGAGAAGGACAGGAAAATTACGGCGTTCCACGAGACGGGGCATGCGATTTTATTCCATGTGCTTCCTGACGTGGGCCCGGTGCACACGGTTTCCATCATTCCGACGGGAACGGGGGCAGGCGGCTATACTATGCCGCTTCCGGAAAGCGACGAGCAGTATATTACCAAGGGACGAATGCTGCAGCAGATCATGGTTTCTCTGGGCGGACGAATTGCAGAGGAGCTGGCCTTTGACGATATCACGGCAGGCGCGTCCCAGGATATCAGGCAGGCCACGGCCATTGCCAGAGCTATGGTGACCGAGTACGGCATGTCCGAGCGGATCGGCATGATTGACTATGGAAGCAATGAGAACGAGGTCTTTATCGGAAGAGATCTGGCCCACGCCAGAACCTACGGCGAGGATGTGGCGGCGGCCATTGACCAGGAGATCAAGCGGATCATTGACGAGTGCTATCAGAAGGCGAAGGAGATTATCTTAAGCCATAAAGAGGTGCTCAGCCAGTGCAGCCAGCTGCTTTTAGAAAGAGAAAAGATAGGGCAGGCAGAATTTGAGGAGCTGTTTAACCGGATAGAGAATGGAACAGACGGCCAGACAGAGAATTAAAAGGACGCGCAGCCCACGAGGTATAAAATGCCTGAAAAGCCCGGACGGCGAAAGCCAGGTCCGGGCTTTTGTGCGAAATGGAGGGGGCGCGCAGCAGGGGAAAAGAGGGGTGTCCGCGTTATGCACAAAAAAATATTTGAAATTGATTCATGTTTGTGCACACTTATTTTTCGCCCTATGCTATTATAATAGACGTAACCCCCCCAATACATTATATAGTTTTTGCTACACCCCATAAAAACGAAATACCTTCTCCTAAAAAGGCCAGCTTACCCCGCTGGCCTTTTTACTTTTCCGTCTGCAGGGCTGAAAAGGAGGAAGATGTTCTGTTCTTCTTGTGCAATGTCTGAAAATCAGATAGAATAAAAGAAGAAGGCGAGGGAGTGATAAGTGTGATTGACAGAGAAGCGCTGTTTTGCGATGAAACAAAGGATTACAGGAATCCCTATGAGCCTGACGCCGGGGACACAGTCTGCCTGAGACTGCGGACGGCCAGGGACAATGCGGATTCTGTTTTTTATATAGAACCGGAGACGAAAATCCGAAGGAGAATGAAGCGGGTCTGCACAGAGGGCCGCTTCGACTACTACGAAATCTGCGTGGAGATCGACGAGGAGCCGGTTTCCTACCATTTTGAGATACGCCTGGGCAGTGAAATCTGCTTTTACAACCGTCTGGGAGCGGAGAATCAGGCGGAGGCCGCCTATGCGTTCCGGATTATTCCGGGGTTCCATGTGCCGGAGTGGGTACAGGGAGCCGTCATGTACCAGATTTATGTGGATCGTTTCCGCAACGGAGATCCCACCAATGATGTGGAGACCAACGAATATATTTATATAGGAAGCCCGGTACAGCGGGTGGAAGACTGGGACGAGCTTCCCGGGACGCTGGATGTGGGGCGCTTTTACGGAGGCGATTTACATGGAGTCTGGGATAAGCTTGACTACCTGAAAGGCCTGGGAGTGGAGTGTATTTATCTGAATCCCGTCTTTGTGTCGCCCTCCAACCACAAGTATGACTGCCAGGATTATGAACACATTGATCCCCACTATGGAGTGATCGAGGAGGATATGGATCTTCTGGTGGCTTCCGACGCCATGGACAATGATATGGCGGGAAAATACGCGGCCAGGACGGCTGACGAGGCCAACTTAAAGGCCAGCGATGAGTTTTTCGCAGCGTTTATCGTAGCGGCCCACCAGAAAGGAATCCGGGTTATAATCGATGGAGTGTTCAACCACTGCGGCTCTTTTAACAAGTGGATGGACGCGGAGCTGATTTATCAGCATGAGGGCAATTATGAGCCGGGGGCCTATGTGTCGGCTGACAGCCCCTACCGCAGCTATTTTAAGTTTAACAATCAGGACGGCTGGCCCTTTAACGACAGCTACGACGGCTGGTGGGGCTTTTCCACGCTTCCGAAGCTGAACTATGAGGAATCGGAGGAGCTGTGCCAGGCGGTGATGCGGGTGGCTGAGAAATGGGTTTCTCCTCCTTTTGGAGCGGATGGGTGGCGCCTCGACGTGGCGGCTGACCTGGGGCGCAGCAGCGAGTTCAACCATCAGTTCTGGCAGCGGTTCCGGGATACGGTGAAAAAGGCCAACCCTCAGGCGGTGATTTTAGCAGAGCATTACGGAGATCCGTCTCCCTGGCTGGACGGAAGCCAGTGGGATACGGTTATGAACTACGACGCGTTTATGGAACCGGTTTCCTGGTTCCTGACAGGGATGGAAAAGCACAGCGACGAGTTTAACGAGAAGCTTCTGGGAAATGGAACGACTTTTTTTGACATCATGCGCTACCGCATGTGCCGGATGCAGCCCCAGTCTGTTTACAGCGCTATGAACGAGCTTTCCAACCATGACCATTCCCGGTTTATGACCAGGACGAACCGCAGGACAGGGCGGCTGGATTCGGCTGGATCTGAGGCGGCTTCGGAGGGAATCAGCTATGGCACGTTCAGACAGGGCGTTGTGATGCTGATGACCTGGCCGGGGGCGCCCACGCTGTACTATGGAGACGAGACAGGACTCTGCGGCTGGACGGATCCGGACTGCAGGAGAACCTACCCCTGGGGCCGGGAGGATCAGGAGCTGATAGAATTTCACCGGTATATGACCAGGATTCACAGACGCCACCCTGCCTTTTGCACAGGTTCTGTAAAACGCCTTCTGGCTGAACAGGATTTGATTGCCTATGCCCGTGTGTCGGAGGGCTGGACCGCCGGAAAAGCAGAGCTGGAAAACGGCGAGATGAAGCGGCAGAGAGAGAGCCGCGGAGTGACGATTGTCAACACCTCGGAAGAAGAGCGGGCCGTGAGAATTCCCGTGTGGCTGGCAGGCATTACAGACAGCATGGAGCTTCGCCGCTGTATGCTCACCTACGAGGAGGGATACAATGCCGGACAGGTACTTTACCCGGTGAAAGACGGAGTGCTGGAGATTACTCTTCCGCCCAGAGGGGCGGCTGTTCTGACAGCAGAGAGGAAAATACAGCCGGATTTTCGCTTGAAATAGAAATTTCATGCAATTCTGTAAAAATTATTTTTTGAAATATGCTTGATTTTTTCGTCAAAATATGATATTATCTAACACGGTTACAAACCGTATGGATGGGTTCCCGAGTGGCCAAAGGGGGCAGACTGTAAATCTGTTGCGACACGCTTCGGTGGTTCGAATCCACCTCCATCCATTGCAGTGTGAGAGCGCTGCTTCTCAGAGTGGAAATCACTCATAAGAGATGCCGCAGTGGCGGAACTGGCAGACGCACAGGACTTAAAATCCTGCGAGGGTTAAACTTCGTACCGGTTCGATTCCGGTCTGCGGCATTACAGAGAGTCTTGAGAAATCAAGGCTCTTTTTTGTTTCCGGAAGAGCTTCTGGGGAGCATTCATGTCGAAACCAGTCCCTTTTGGCGCGCTGCTGTCTTTTTCCTCAGGTTTTTCTGCGTTCTTGAATATCCCTTTTTAAAAACAGTCATAGATTCCAAACTTCATTGCATACAATAAATAGCAAAGGAGTGATAGCATGTCTAATTATCAGCGGTTAATATCATATATCTATACATATGAGAGCGGACTGAAAGGCAAAAATGTGGGGTTTGCCAAGCTGGAGACAAGAAACAGCCAGTGCCGTCTGACTGTAAATGTAAAAAAGGTTGTTCCGGTGGGAAGCCCCTTGGGGGTGTATCTGCTGTCGGGAGATGGGGAGCAGAGAATCGGAACGCTGTTTTCCAGAAACGGGACGGGAGAATTCCGCGCGCTTTTAAACGCGGATCGGGTAGAGGGAAGCGGCAGGCCCCTGCAGGAGTTTTTTGGCCTTTCCATTCATGAGGCGGAGAATGCAGGCCATTCCTACACAACCATTTGGGAGGATGCGGCGATGAACGCTGCTGAGGCGGTGAAGAAAGAGGAGAAAAACGCTGACAGAAGCCAGGAAAAGCTTCAAAGCCGGCAGGAAGAGGAGCGGGCGGACCAGGCAGAAGAAATAGAACCGGAAAGCGAAGCGGAGGAAGCGCTGGAAAAGCAAGAGAAAGAGGCCGGGCGTCCAGAGAAGGAAGAACAGAAGCCAGAAGCGGAGAAGCCGGAGGAAGAAGAGGAAGAAATAAAGCCGGTAGAGGAAAAAGTAGAGGGGGAAGAGGAGAAAAGAGAAGCGGAAGAGGAGAAAACAGCAGCAAAAGAGGAGAAAACAACAGCGGAAGAGGTCCAGTCCAGGGCAGAACAGGAGAAGGAAGAGGAAGAAACAAAACGGGAGACAGAGGAGAAAAACAAGCGGGCAAAGGGGGAGGAGCCAGAAGAAGAGACAAAAAGAGTCAATGTGGAAGCGGCACAGACAGCGCCGGAAAGAGCGGGAAAAACAGACGAAGCAGGGGAGCAGGAGAAAAACAGTATACGGGAGAGGCTGCTTTGCCAGAATACTCTGCCGTCCATCCGGACAGTTTCTTCCCATGCGCTGTCTGGAACAGGAGCCGGAACAGAGGCTATGACGGAAGGCAAAACAGACGCTATGACGGAAGCCAGAACGGAAGCCAGGACAGACCGGCGAAGCGCCCGCCCGCGTTCGCGCCGCAGACTGGACGGGGGAATGAGCGCCAGAGAGTGGGCGGAAAACCTGGCGGCTCCAAGAGGCCTTAACCGGGACTGCAAAACGGAAGCTACCATAAAAGCGGACGACAGAGCGTTTATTCCTCTTCACGAGCTGGACGACGGATGCAGCCACCAGAGAATGTGGGCCAGACTGAGACGGAAGTACCCTAAAATACTGGCTTTTGACTATGAACCTGGCTGTGAAATTTTGACGATCAAACCCCAGGATATCGGTCTTCTTCCCAGAGAGGCCTGGATTTTTGGGAATAACAGTTTTCTGCTCCACGGGTACTACAGCTATCGGTATTTGATTTTAGCGAGATTGGAAAATCCTAGCGGGGAGCCCAGATATCTCCTGGGAGTCCCGGGGCATTATTCTTCCAATGAAAAATATATGGCGTCCATGTTTGGATTTTCTGATTTTATTATGTCAAAAAAACAGCCGTCAGGGGACGACTGTTTTGGATACTGGTATACAGACGTGCGGGTGGGGAATTAGAAATGACATGGCTTTCTAATCGACTCCGCGCAGTTTGACGGTTTTGGCGCAGGGACGGACAATATCCAGATAGTGCAGAAGCTCTTCCTTGGAGCAGGCTGAAAAACCGGGAGTGAGAACGTTTTCAGAATCCTGGTAAGACTGAAGAAAATAGGAGCTGCAGCCGTTGATCCACTGAGCGATATCAATAAAATCCTCTTCGGAGTGGAGCTCTCTGACAACCGTCGTGCGGAATTCGAAGGGAACAGCCCCTGAAAGCAGAAAGGCAACGCTTTCTTCGATAGGAGCAAGGCTGATTCCCGGTACGCCGCAGGCCCGGCCATAGTTTGCCCGGCCCGCTTTGATATCCATAGCGGCATAATCGATCAGGCTCTGTTCGCATAGGCGTTTCAGAACCTCTGGCCGGAAGCCGTTGGTATCCAGCTTAACAGCCAGTCCCAGCGAACGTATCTTTCTGATAAAATCCTCCAATTCCGGATGCAGGGTCGGTTCCCCTCCTGTAATACAGACTCCCTCCAAAACATTGGAACGTTTTTTCAGAAAGGCCAGTACGTCCGGCACGGAGAAGGGATGCTCTGCGCAGCCGTCCAGCAAATCGCTGTTGTGGCAGAAGGGACACCGGAAGTTGCAGCTGCCCAGAAAAATAGTGGAGGCCACGCGGCCTGGATAGTCGAGAAGAGTTGTTTTTTGTAAACCGCATATATTCATGGTAAAACCTCCAATGGATCATGTTGTGGAACTGGTATATATTCTCACTAGACTCGTGAAAAACCTCGCCAAGTGTTCATATTATACCACATTCACTAAGCTCGAAAAGACCTCGCTAAGTGTCTGGGTATGACTCGTACTAACCTCATACTTCGCCTGCGGCTCGTATTCGTTAAGTACTCCTATTATACCATATCATCAGGCGGCCGGCCAAGTGGATCCAGGATTCATCCTTTTCGTTCCTTTCTCTGCGTTTTATTTCTCAGCTATTGCCAGGGAGAGGCCCTGTGGTCTATACTTAATGGAAAATAGGGAAAATGAAAACAGGAGAATGGAATGAAAAAACTGACAGAAGAGGAGCGCTGTATGCGGGAAGCTGTCCGGCAGGCCAAGAAAGCCTGGAAGCTGGGAGAGGTTCCGATTGGGTGCGTGATTGTATATGAAGGAAAAATCATAGGAAGAGGCTATAACCGGAGAACCACAGACGGAAATGTGCTGGCTCATGCGGAAATTATTGCGATACGAAAAGCGTGCCGCGCTATGGGCGACTGGCGTCTGGAGGGATGCACCATGTATGTGACCCTGGAACCCTGCCCTATGTGCGCGGGAGCGATTGTCCAGGCCAGGATACCGAAGGTTGTGATAGGGTGTATGAATCCCAAGGCCGGCTGCGCCGGATCAGTGCTAGATCTGCTTCATGAAGACGGCTTTAACCATCAGGTGGAGACAGAGGTGGGAATGCTGGGGGAGGAGTGTTCCCAGATGCTGAAGGACTTCTTCCGGGAGCTGCGGGAGAAGAAAAAAGAACGAAAAAAAGAGCAGCAGAACGAGCAAGAGCAGGAGTAATAAAGCGAGAATCAAAAAAGCGAAAAGCAGAAAAGCGTATGTAAAAACAGAAAACGCCGTTTCCAGCTGGTTGTTTACCGTGTGGGAAAACGGCGCTTTTTTGTCTGTTAATCTGTTAAGATGAGGGGCCTCATTTATTTTTGAAAGCCGCCTGAGATCCTGCTGCGTTTACAGCTGATCCGGTTGGTTTAGCCGGTAATTTTTTCAAAATCAGAGGCCGGATGCTTGCAGATGGGACAGATAAAGTCATCTGGAAGAACGTCGCCTTTGTATTCGTAGCCGCAGATGCGGCAGCGCCAGATGGTAACGCCCTTCTCGCTTTCTGTCTTTGGCAGCGGTTTTGGCTTAATGTGGTTCTGGTAATAGGTGTAGGTTGTGGACGGAATGTCGCTTAAAACATCCATGTCAGTTACTCCTGCGATGAACAGAGTGTGGGTTCCCAGATCCAGAGTAGTTTTGACCTGTGCGGAAATAAAACCGTTGGTACCTTCTGTCACATAATAAATTCCGTTTTCACCTCGGACAGCGTGTTCATAGCCGTCGAATTTATTGACGTCACGGCCGGACTGGAAGCCGAACCGCTTAAAAATAGAAAAATCAGCCTCTTCGCTTAAAATAGAAACATTAAATTTTCCGGAAGCAAGAATCATATCATGGGTGAAATTGCTCTTATTTACCGCAATGCTGATTCGGTTTGGGACAGCTGTTACCTGTCCGGCAGTGTTGATGATACAGCCGTTATCTTTGCCGTCCAGGCTGGCAGTCAGAACAAACAGGCCATAGGTCAGATTGAACATGGTTTTGTCATTCATATGCGTGCTCCTTTCGAGTGGGGAAACTGAATGTTTTTCTGAAAAGTATCTGTATTTTTTATTATATTATGAATTTGGATGGGAGTAAATGGACAGTTTGCAGATTATGTTCGGTTCCTTCTGGCGGTCTTGACAAAACCTCCCCTGCCGTGTATACTGAATTAGCTGATAAAATATAATTATGTCATAAAGATTCCGCACAGCCGGGGAGTTAGCGGTGCCCTGTACCTGCAATCCGCTATAGCAGGGGTGATATTCTGCCCAGGGTGCTTGTTTGCAGAGCTGCCCCTTGTAAGTGGCGTTGAAGTTTGGGTCTTGCGCAATGGGAATCCATGAACCGTGTCAGGGCAGGAATGCAGCAGCACTAAGTGGAAGCTCTCGTGTGCCGCGAGGGAGCCTGGGCCGAGTTAACTGCAAGGGTAACGTCTGTGAAGAGCATTCAAAGCAGAATGTGCGGATTAAAATAATAAAGAATTACTGATCTCTCCGGGATAATGCCGGGGAGATTTTTGCATTGTGGGGGTATATATGCCCTTGCACAAAACTGCTTTAAAAAGGAAAGGATATATTTTCCAGTGACTTAAATTGGAACATGGAAAATATATCCTTTTCCTTTTAAAACCGCATAATTCCTAAGCTTTCCGTAAAGATTTTTTCCTTGCCCGCAGGAAAAGATTGTATTATAATTACAAAATGGGTATAGTGTAACCTGAAATACCTATATACAGACAAGCAGAAAGGGTGTGACATGATGAAACGAATTGGTATGCTTACCAGCGGCGGCGATTGCCAGAGTTTAAATGCCACCATGCGGGGCGTAGCGAAAGCGCTTTATAAAAAATACAATGACGAAGTGGAAATTGTAGGCTTTGAAGACGGATACAAGGGTCTGATGTACGCAGACTACCATATTATGAAGCCATCTGACTTTTCCGGTATTTTGACACTGGGAGGAACCATTCTCGGAACTTCCAGACAGCCGTTTAAGCTGATGAGAACACCGGATGAGAACGGACTTGATAAAGTGGCGTCCATGAAGCACACCTATTATAAATTAAAGCTGGAATGTCTTGTGGTTCTCGGAGGAAACGGAAGCCAGAAGACGGCCAACCTGCTCAGGGAGGAGGGGCTGAATGTGATCCATCTTCCTAAGACCATTGATAATGACCTCTGGGGAACGGACATGACTTTTGGCTTTGACAGCGCAGTTACTGTGGCGACCAATGCCATTGACTGCATTCACACCACAGCGGCCTCCCATGGACGCGTCTTCATTGTGGAGATTATGGGACATAAAGTGGGGTGGCTGACTCTGTACGCGGGAATTGCCGGCGGCGCGGATATTATTCTGCTTCCGGAGATTCCTTACGATATTGATGTGGTGGTAGATGCCATCAAGAAGAGAACAAAAGCAGGAAAGAATTTTACCATACTGGCTGTGGCTGAGGGAGCTATCTCAAAAGAGGATGCGGCCCTGACTAAGAAGGAGCTGAAGGAAAAGAAGAAGTCCAGCCCCGTCTATCCGTCTGTGGCCTATGAGCTGGGGGCTAAGATTACAGAGCGGACAGGCCAGGAGGTCCGTGTGACCGTTCCGGGCCATATGCAGAGAGGCGGAGAGCCGACTCCCTGCGACCGCGTACTGTCCACCCGCCTGGGAGCTTCGGCGGCAGGCCTGATTATGCGGGGCGAGTACGGTTATATGGTATCTATTAAGAATAACGAGATCGTCAATGTGCCTCTGTCTGAGGCGGCAGGCAAGCTGAAGATGGTGGATCCGTCCTGCGATATGATCCGGGACGCTAAGGCTATCGGAATCAGCTTTGGCGACGAATAGAGCGAGGAGTTAAGAGGCTATGTCGTATACAGCCCTTTACCGAAAGTGGCGTCCTGCCTCCTTTGAGGACGTAAAGGGGCAGGATCACATCGTAAAAACATTAAAAAATCAGGTGGAGTCAGGCCGGATTGGCCATGCCTACCTGTTCTGCGGCACCAGGGGAACCGGAAAGACCAGTATCGCGAAGATTTTTGCCAGAGCGGTCAACTGCGAACATCCGAAGGACGGAAGCCCGTGCAATGAATGCGAAACCTGTAAGCGGATTAAAGAGGGCGCTTCCCTGAACGTGGTGGAGATTGATGCGGCTTCCAATAACGGTGTGGAAAACATCCGGGAAATCAGGGAGCAGGTGCAGTATCCGCCTACAGAGGGGAAATACAGAGTTTATATTATCGACGAGGTTCACATGCTTTCCATCGGAGCCTTTAACGCGCTGCTAAAGACCCTGGAGGAGCCGCCGTCCTATGTAATCTTTATTCTGGCCACCACAGAGGTTCACAAGATTCCCATTACCATTCTGTCCAGATGCCAGAGATATGACTTTAAGAGGATTTCCCTGGATACCATTGCAGGCCGCTTAAAGGAACTGACAGAGGCGGAGCATATCGAGGCGGAGGAACGGGCTCTGCGCTATGTGGCCAAGGCGGCGGACGGTTCCATGCGAGATGCCTTAAGCCTGCTGGACCAGTGTGCGGCCTTTCATTTTGGGGAGTCTCTCACCTACGACAATGTGCTGGAAGTGCTGGGAGCTGTGGACAACAGTGTATTTTCCCAGCTGTTTCGCGCGGCTGTGGAGGGAAGGGCGAAGGACTGCATCAGCGCGATTGAGGAGATTGTGATTCAGGGCAGGGAGCTTTCGCAGTTTGTCACAGATTTTATCTGGTATCTGAGAAATCTTCTGATTGTCCAGTCTGCCGACGACGCGGAGAATATCCTGGATACGTCCATGGAAAATCTGCGCCAGTTAAAGGAAGAAGCGGCCCTCACAGATGGAAATACGCTGATGCGCTATATCCGCATTTTCTCAGAGCTGTCCGGGCAGATGCGCTATGCCAGCCAGAAGAGAGTGCTTTTGGAGATAGCGTTTATCAAGCTGACAAAGCCTTCCATGGAGCAGAATCTGGATTCTGTGCTCCAGAGGATTTCTGAGCTGGAAGCCAGGATAGCCCAGATTCCGTCTCCGGCCGAGCTGGCTGCCCTGGCAGCGGCCGGACAGGCGTCTGCGGCGCAGGGAACAGCAGGCGGAGTTTCGATTTCTGAGGCGGCCGGTGAACATACGGCGGAACCGGAGACAGTGGTGCTTCCGAAGGCCCAGTATGAGGATCTGATGGCAGTTAAGGGCGACTGGGGAAAGCTTTCCAGGAAGCTGGGCGGCGCCATGCGGGTGGCCCTTCAGGGAACCTCGCTAAAGCCGGCGGGGGAAGGATGCCTGTCCATTGAGTTTACAGACGTCAATAACTATAGTATTATGAATCAGGAGAACCGCCTGGCAGAGCTTAAGGAGCTGGTGGAGGCTGATTACCACAGGACGATTGAATTTAAAGCCCATCTTCGGGAAACCTCGGTTCCCGTATCAACGGTTTATGTAAGCGACGAGGATTTGAAGGTAATTCACGACGTGATAGAGATCGAGGACTGACAGACACAGTGACACAGTCACATAATTTCATTTATTTATTTTTAGGAGGATAAACACCATGGCAAAACGTGGCGGTTTCCCGGGAGGAATGCCTGGGAATATGACAAATCTGATGAAGCAGGCGCAGAGAATGCAGCGCCAGATGGAGGAGACGACAAAGGAGCTGGAAGAGAAGGAGTACACAGCTTCCTCAGGCGGCGGAGCCGTGACAGTGACTGTTTCCGGAAAGAAGGAGGTTGTCTCCGTAAAGCTTTCTGAGGAGGTTGTGGACCCGGATGATATTGAGATGCTGGAGGATCTGATTGTGGCTGCCACAAACGAGGCGTTCCGCCAGATGGAGGATGCCAGCGCTCAGGCCATGGCGAAGCTTACAGGCGGCCTTGGCGGCCTGGGAGGCGGCTTAGGCGGAGGCTTCCCGTTCTAACATGGATTACTACAGCAGTCAGATAACAAAATTAATAGAGGAGCTGTCGAAGCTTCCCGGCATTGGAAATAAATCCGCCCAGAGACTGGCGTTTCATATCATCAATATGCCGGAGGAGCAGGTAGAGCGTCTTTCGTCGGCCATTACAAGCGCCAAGAAAAACGTGCGCTACTGCCGGGAATGCTTTACTCTGACGGACAAGGAACTCTGTCCTATCTGCGAAAGCCAGAAGAGAGAGCACAGTGTCATTATGGTGGTGGAAAACACGAGAGATTTGGCCGCTTACGAGAAAACGGGAAAATACGACGGCGTTTACCACGTCCTGCACGGAGCGATTTCTCCCATGCTTGGCATTGGGCCGGGAGATATCCGGCTGAAGGAGCTGATGGCCAGACTCCAGAGAGAAGAGGTGAAGGAGGTTATCATTGCCACCAATTCCAGCCTGGAAGGCGAAACCACAGCCATGTACATAAGCAAGCTGATTAAGCCTACGGGCATTAAGGTGACGAGAATTGCCAGCGGAGTGCCGGTAGGAGGAGATCTGGAGTACATTGACGAGGTGACGCTGCTTCGGGCGCTGGAAGGCAGAACGGAGCTGTAACAGGAAACGGTAGATAGAAAATCTTCATATAGAAAGGCCTGTCTGTCAGGCGTTAGGAGATGCAAAAGAGATGGATAAGTACGAGTTTAACATAAAGGTTGAACAGATTAAAAAGCTGGTAAATAAAGGCGATTACGAGACAGCTATGAAAATCGCCGATGGAATCGACTGGAGACGTGTCCGTAGCACCAGTCTGTTAGCGTCTATTTCCCAGGTGTATGAGAGAAATGAGGAGTATCAGGAGGCGAAGGATATCCTTCTTTTGGCCTTTGAGCGCGCTCCTATTGGAAAGGGGCTTCTGTTTAAGCTGACGGATCTGGCTCTGAGAGAGGGCAATGTGTCTGAGGCCGAGGCATACTACAGAGAATTCTGCGAGCTGTGCGGGGAGGATCCCAGACAGAATCTGCTTCGTTATCTGATTCTTGAGGCAAAACAGGCTCCGTTAGAGCAGCTGATTGTCTCTCTGGAGCGCTACTGCCAGGACGAGCTGGATGAAAAATGGCTGTATAAGCTGGCTGAGCTGTACCAGAAGGCCGGACGGGAGGAAGACTGCGTCCGCATCTGCGATAAGCTGATGCTGCTCTTCGGCCTCGGAAAGTACGTAGATAAGGCCATGGCTATGAAACAGAAATACGCGCCTTTAACCAAATATCAGATGGATCTGGTGGAAAACAGAGAAAAGTATGAGGAAAAGCTGAGAGCTGTGGAGGAGGAATACAGTTCCGGCCGGCGTCACAGAGAGGACGAGGAAATAGAAGCGGACGAGGATTTTGACGAGCCTGACGACGATTCAGAGGCTGAGGAGGCGCGCAGAATGGCTGTCGGCGCTTCACTCGGGGAGGAGCAGGCAGAGAAAGAGCTGGCCCGGGAGATCTCCAGAATTCCCCAGGAAGAGTACCATGCAGACGATGAGGAGGATTCCCTGGGAGAGACGAGAGTGCTCACTGACATCAGAAGAGTGGGAAGAGAGCTGGAAGAGGGCAAGGCGGAGGCTTTGAAGCAGACAGCAGCAGCTTCCGACAGCAGAACTGCAGGAAACGCGCAGGCAGGGGCAGAGGAGGACAGAACTTCTGAGTCAGAGGCTGCCCGCCGGGAGGAAGCGATTGCCAGAGCTTATGAGGAAGAGGAGGAGACGGTGATTGAAGACTGGGATTTAGAGCCAGTGGAAAATGACAGCAATCACCTGATGATCGAGGCCGAGGATCCGGAGAGCGGTCTTTCCCTGGCCCTTGAATCCTTAAAGAAAATTCACAGAGAACTGGGAACCAAGAATCCTGTGGCCAAAATCAGCGCCCAGAATTTAAACAGAAGAGGTATCTTTTCTGTGGCAGACCGCCTCAGCGGAAGAGATTTGATCGTAGAGCGTGCGGCAGATTTGGATGAATTCTCCGTCCGTGATTTAAGCGAGCTGATGGAAGCAGATAAGAGCGGCATGATTGTGGTTCTCATCGACACTCCATCCAGAATGGAGCGCCTGCACAATGAAAATCCTGATTTGGCGGACAAGTTCCAGTATATTGGCTGCAGAGCGCAGGAGAAGGCAGAGGATCCGGAGGAACAGGAGATTAAGAGAAGACAGGCGGCTGCAGCGGCAGAGGCTGCCCGCCGTCAGGCAGAATATGAGGCGGAGCAGGAGAGAAAGCGCCTGGAGGAGGCTGCGGCAGCAGAGGAAAACAGACGCAGGGAAGAGGCAGAAGCTGCCCGCCGCCGTGAGGAGGAGCGCAGATTGGAGGCGGCTCGTCTTCAGGCAGAACGGGAAGCCGAGGCGGAGCGTCAGCGCCGTATAGAAGAGGAAGAACGCGCGAAAGAGCAGGAGTTCCAGGACGATTACAAAGAGCCTGCAGAAGAGGATTATGACGCCCGGGACTTTTATGAAGAGGACTTCCAGGATGACGGCGCCCGCGGCAGAGAGCGCGAGGAACATGACTCCTATCAGGAGGACGAGTACCAGGATGAGGAGGCGTATGAGGACTCCTGGGACAATGAGGAACAGGAGTCTGACGGCTATTCTGAGGAAGGCGACGACAGAGAAATGGATGTGGAGGAATTCGCACAGTATGCCTGCAAATATGCGTCGGAGATTGACTGCAGTATTTCAGGAAAGAGCATGCTTGCCCTCTACGAGCGCGCTGAGATGATGGAGGAGGACGGCGTTCCTCTGACAAGAGAAAGCGCGGAAGAACTCATCGAGGAAGCCGCAGACCGGGCTGAGAAACCGTCTTTCGGAGGATTCTTCTCATCTAAATACGATAAAGATGGTCTTCTGATTCTGAAGGAAAAGCATTTCTTTGATTAAAAATAGAACACAGCGCCAGAGCGTTTAAACGCTTATGTCGATTCAGGCCAGCCATCCGAAGGGATGCCGCTGGCCTGAATTTATCGTCGGCATCTTCTGGTGCAGTTTACATAATTATGAAAAGTAGAATGAGAAAAATTTGGAGGAAGGAACGTGGATATCAAGTTAATTGCCCTGGATCTGGACGGAACGCTTTTGACAGAGGACAAACAGCTTTCTGAGAGAAACAGAAGAGCGCTGGAGGCCTGCATTGAAAAGGGGATTTATATTGTGCCGTGTACAGGCAGGACCTTTGAGGGAATCCCGGCTGCAGTCAGACAGGTAAAGGGGATACAGTATGCAATCCTGACGAATGGGGCGCAGATTCAGAATGCGGCGACAGGAGAGGTGATTGAACGCAGAGCGTTAGACTGGCAGAGAGCAGTGCAGATCATTGATAAAATAAGCGGCTGTACGCTGATGTACGACGCTTACGCAGACGGGAGAGGAAAGGCTGACAGGCGTTTCTTAGATACGCTTGAATACTATGAAATCCGTCCGGAGATTTGCGAATTAATCCGCAGAACCAGAGAACCCCTCCCTTCTCTGAGAGATTATCTGAATGAAACCCATCCGGCTCTCGATAAAATGAATATTTATTTTAAAGGGTACGACAGAGAGACAAAACGCCAGGTGAGAGAGGCGCTTTCAGAGCTGGAAGGAATTGCCGTTACCTCATCCATGCCCAACAATCTGGAGATCAACGGGGAGGGGGCTTCCAAGGGAAACGCGATTTTGCTTCTGGCCCGTTATCTGGGACTTTCCCCCAGCCAGACCATGGCCTTCGGGGATGGGGAAAATGATCTCAGCATGATGGAGCTTGCCGGAATAGGAGTGGCGATGGACAATGGAAATCCGGCGCTTAAGAAGAAGGCTGATTTCATTGCCCGATCCAATGAGGAAGACGGGGTGGCCAGAGTGATTGAGAAGCTGATTCTATAAAAAACTGCTGAAACGAAAAAGCAGCCTACACAGAGAAGAGAAAGGGAAAATCTATGCAGAACTGGTTGGCAATCGCGGCGGCCGTCTATCTGGCCGCTATGATTTTGATGGGACATTATAAGGGATTTATCAGAATGGCTGTATCGGCCGCTTCTCTGATCGTTACGCTGATAGCGGTGAATGCCGTAATGCCGCAGGTGACCTCCTATCTGAAGCAGCACACAGAAATTTACCAGACGATTGAAAACGCCATTGGCGAGGCGATTGGAATGGATGAGAGCGCGGACGCAGATACTCCTGCGGCCCAGCGCCAGAAAATAGAAGGCTTGAAGCTTCCGGAACGGCTGAAGGAAGGCCTTGTAGCCAATAATAACCATGAAGTTTACCGCCTGCTGGGAGTGGAAACCTTTTCCCGGTATGTGACGGGATACCTGGTTAACAATATGGTCAATCTGACCGTATATCTCCTCTTATTTGGAGTTCTGTTCGGCACACTCCAGATTATCTCCAGATGTCTGGATATAGTGGCCAGGCTGCCTGTCATTTATGGAGTCAATAAACTGGCCGGCGCAGCTTTGGGAGCGGCGGAAGGCCTTGTATTTTTGTGGCTGTTCTGCCTGCTTGTCACAGCCTTTTCTGCAGCAGAGTGGGGAGCGGAGCTTGGCAGACTGATAGAAGAGAGCAGCTGGCTGTCTTATTTATATGAACACAATCTGCTGGTAACGCTGGCTGCGTCCTTGATGAAGGGATTTTTGTAATCTGCAATATGAACAGAGCGGGAGACGCCGCTGCATGGTTTCTTCCGCTTTGGCGCTGACGCGCAGAGAACGCACAGAGAAAACGTAATATAGTCTCATAGAGTGCCGGGACATGTGGCTTGAAGTTGCATGTCCCGGTGTTTGCATGTATGAGAACTCAAATTGATTAAACAAAACATATTTTACATACAATATAAAAAATATAGAAAAATATGTTGTAAAATCAAGGGATTTCAAAAACCACAAAATATGGTATGCAAAGAAATAAAAGGATAGATGTAGTGTTTGAGGAGAGGAAATGAAAATTGTTTAAAAAAATAAGAACAATTCCCTTGACAACGGCCTCTGTAAGTGGTATAGTTTAACCCAGCGCTGAACAAGTGCTGATTCATCCGGCCTTTAAAATCAAGGTTTTCTGAGGATACCATCTGAAAGAAACGGATGAAAACAAAATCTTAAAAAACTTCAAAAAAGTGCTTGACACTGACACGGAGTTGTGATAAGATATAACGCGTCGCTGAGAGCGGCACGGAAGTTCGAAAGAGCTTCAAAAAATAAATAAAAAAAGTTGTTGACAAACACAATGAGTTGTGATAAGATAAACGAGTTGCTGTTG
>OHMN01000164.1_pt1 | contig 69468 bp, 55 predicted proteins | sample 1569361 | NCBI WGS metagenome assembly OHMN01 (sample SAMEA3541508, study PRJEB24748) | human gut metagenome | biome: human gut; feature: human-associated habitat; material: faeces | place: China | collected 2012
TGACGTTCGCAAAACACTTTCTCATTATGAAGCTGTAACTTTATAGATTAAGGAGCACTACAATGAAATGTCCATGTTGCAATAGCGAAATGAGTGCCGGTGTCGTCCAAAGTGCTCGTGAAATTTTCTTTACAACCGAGGCAAATCAGAATTGGCTCAATCCTTTCCTTGCCAATAAAAATAAAATCATGCTGAGCACAAATAATTTCAGCAGACCGACCTGCACGGCATATTTATGTCAAAATTGCAAACAAGTTATCATCCACTACTCTGCTGATGCCAAATAATTCAAAATTCATGGAGGTGTTCCATCATGGATCGTAAAAGTTTGATAGAAATTCTGCTAGGAGCCACTGGTTTTTCGACAACTTATTGATAATAAAGTCTCCTAAAGCATTCTGCGAACTGTTCAATTGTACAATGAAGGAGATGAATTTTCATGAGTTATGGATGGGCAGCGATTTTCACCGTGGGAGCATGGCTTGTCGGCGGCTTCCTTGATGGTCTTTTGGGTTCTGGTGCCCTCAGTCTGAACACTCTGTTCGCTATTATTGCAATGGGCTGCTGCATTATGAAATTCATAAAGGACAACAGTATTCAATAATCGATTTTTATTACATCCCTTGCGGGCGACCCTCAAAACGGTTGCCCGCTATTTTTATACCCTAAAATCTGAAGAAGGAGGCCAAAATGCCAAGCAAAACCGAAGAATATCTCGCCCTTGCCCAGCGCACGGCGAACGGCTTGACTCGGTACTGGGAAAGCTGGACGGACTATCTGACCACCGCATCCCGGCTGTACAAGTACCCCTTTGCAGACCAGCTGATGATCTACGCCCAGCGGCCCGATGCCACCGCCTGCGCCGACTATGACATCTGGAACAACCGGATGAACCGTTATGTCCGGCGCGGTTCTAAGGGCATCGCCCTGCTGGATGAATCCAGCGGATTCCCGCGCCTGCACTACGTTTTCGATGTGTCGGACACCGGGGTGCGCCGTAATTCCCGTGACCCCGACCTGTGGCAGTACAACGATGACCTGAAACAGCCGGTTTCAGAAATGCTCGCCGCCACCTACGGCATCAGCGGAGAGCGTGTCAGCCAGCAGCTTGCGGATGTTGCCGGGAAACTGGTGGCGGATTACTGGGACAACAACAGCGAGGACATCAGCGCCATCGTTGACGGTTCGCTGCTGATGGATTATGATGAAGCCGGGGTGGAGATGCAGTTCAAGTCTGCCGCCGCCATTAGCGTCACCTACACGCTGCTGGAACGCTGTGGATTTGAGCCGGATGGCTATTTTGACAAAGACAGTTTTCAGGCCATCTACGATTTTTCTACCCCGGACACTGTCTACACACTCGGTGCCGCAGTCAGCGACATCAGCCGCGAAGTCCTGCGCACCGTCGAGCGGGCAGTCAAAACGACCATCCGCCGCCGAAACAATGAAAGGAGCCAGCATGAATATGAGCAGCAATCTGAACTACACGCAGACCGGGTATTATCTTCTCCCGAACCTGACTCTGCATCAGCCGAAGAACCCGCTGGGCAAGTACGGCAGGATGCGCCTGAACTTTCTGAAACAGCAGCACCCGGTTCTGTACCACACGATGCTCCTGAACGGGAGCCTGTACCCGACCCTGACCGAACTGGAGCAGACCGCAGCAGCGATGAAGAAGCAACTGATGGCCGATCTGCTGGCGAAGAACCCGGCCCCGGACAAGGAGAAGAATCAGATGGCGTGGGTACAGCACATGAACAGCCTACAGGAGCAGGTCGAGGAAGTGATTCGGACGGAACTGATCTACAGCTAAGTTTTCTGGATGCCGTCATCCCCACCGAAGCCCAGCAAATTGAACATATCGACCGAGCGGAGAGCGAAAAATCGCCCTCCGCTTTTGTTTTGTCGCAGGCTGAAATTGAGAATGAACTGCGCAAGCATGGTTCCGGTTTTCAGGATGGCAAGCAGCGGATCATCGAACTGTACCAGACACAGCCCGACCGCAAACTCCGCGCTAAAGCATTGGCGAAAGAGTACGGCATCGGCGGACATTCGCAGGATTTTCTGGATGGCAGCAGCGGTTTTGTAAATCATGATGGAAAAGGACTTGAATTTGACCACTACCCGGATCATCAAAAGGTTACGTTAAGCTGGACACAGGTCGAGAAATACATCGACCTGATGATTCAGTCTGACCGCTACCTGACCGATAAGGAAAAAGAGCATCGTGCCGCCGTGCAGGAAGCGGAACGACAGCTCCCAATGCTGGATGGTGATGCCGCTGCCGAATACAATGCTCTGAAAGAGCAGTACCCCAATACCCTGATTGGCTTTGAACTGGGCGGATACTTTCTGTTCTATGACAAAGATGCAATCACTGTAAAGGAAGTTTTTCGTTCTAATTTGCTGTCACAGGAAAATGCGCTGGGAAAAGTCAAAGTGACCGGCTTTTTGCGCAGAGAGTGGGTAGCAAAATCGCAGAAGCTGTGGGCCGAGGGCAACAGCATCTATCTAGCCGGACAGGGCGGAGATGGTACCCACCATCAGACAAAATATCTGCGAGAGGAAGATTATCTGCCGATCGGCATCATCATCAAGCTAGATGGCCGGGATTTCCGTGTGGATCACGTCAACTTCATGTTCAAATCCGTCAGCTTGCAGGACATGGACTTGACCAACAGCGGACAGCCCATCTTCCGGGTTGAACGGTTGCCCAATATCCGGGAACTGTATGAACAGCAGCAGGATGAAATTATTGACGTTTCTCCTGAAAAGGCTGTTGATTACAAGGTCGGTGACGAAGTTGTTGTTGACCTTCCCACCCGAACCATCGAAGGCAAAATCGGCTATGTTGGCGAAACCGATGTGCGCATCGACACCAGCGCGCATGGGCAGTCGTGGGATAACGAGGTACTCAACAAGCAGCAATTCGAGGACGGTCTGCGGCGGGATGAACCTACACCTGATGAGGAACTGGACAAGTTGCCTATCTCTGTGGAGGTCAATGGCGAGTGGCAGACCTTTCCGGATGCTGCTGCCGCAGACGAAGCCCTGAACGCTGAACCGATGCCGGAAGCCGCAGGAAATTTTCACATCACGGATGATAATTTGGGTGTCGGAGGCCCCAAGCAGAAATTCGCCCGCAATATTGAAGCCATCCAGACCTTGCGCACTTTGGAGCAGGAGCATCGCGGTGCCACCGCCGAGGAGCAGCAGGTGCTTTCGCAGTATGTAGGCTGGGGCGGTCTTGCAGATGTCTTTGACCCCAACAAGGAAAACTGGTCTGCCGAGTACACCCAACTGAAAGGGTTGCTCACCGAAGAGGAGTATGCCGCCGCCCGCGCTTCCACTCTGAATGCCCACTATACCTCTCCGGTGGTAATTCGCGCCATCTATGATGCTGTGGAAAAGATGGGCTTCCAGTCTGGAAATATCTTGGAGCCTTCCTTGGGTATTGGCAACTTTTTCGGTATGCTGCCCTCTGGCATGGCTGACAGCCGTCTGTATGGTGTGGAACTGGATTCCATCACCGGACGCATCGCCCAAAAACTATATCCACAGGCCGACATTACGGTTGCTGGCTTTGAAACCACCGACCGCCGAGATTTTTACGACCTTGCCGTAGGTAATGTCCCTTTCGGTCAGTACAAAGTCAACGACAAGGCGTACAACAAACTGGTTTTTTCTATCCACAACTACTTTTTCGCCAAGACTATCGACCAGATCCGACCGGGCGGCATGATTGCTTTCGTGACCAGCCGTTTCACGATGGACAGCAAGGACAGCACCGCCCGCAAGTACATGGCAGAACGAGCCGATTTGCTGGGGGCCATTCGTCTGCCCAACAATGCGTTCCGTGCCAACGCTGGTACGGATGTTGTCAGCGACATTATCTTCCTGCAGAAGCGTGACCGCCCCATCGACCATGAGCCGGACTGGGTGCAGTTGGGCAAAACCGAGGATGGCTTTGCCATCAACCAGTATTTCGTAGACCACCCGGAGATGGTGCTGGGACAGCTGACACTGGAAAGCACCCAGTACGGTCACGACCTGACCGTTGCACCCATTGAGGGTGCAGTGCTGGCAGACCAGCTTGCAGAAGCGGTACAGCATATTGAGGGCAATTACACTGCGGTGGAGATTGCTGCCCCGGACGTCGCAGATGCGGAAGCACGGCGCAAAACGCTGTCCGCAGACCCGACTGTGAAGAATTTTAGCTATACGGTTGTTGATGGCGAGATCTACTACCGAGAGAACTCTATCATGACGCAGATCGAACTGTCCGACAACGCCAAAGGCCGTGTAGCTGGTATGGTGGAGTTGCGGCAGATCGTCAACGAACTGATTCAGCAGCAGTTGAACGACTACCCGGACGAGGACATTAAGGCATCGCAGGCCAAGTTGAATGCCGCCTATGATGCCTTTACCGCAAAATACGGCCTGATTAACGACAAGAAAAACGCACGTCTGTTCGATGATGACAGTTCCTACTATCTGCTCTGCTCACTGGAGAATCTGGACGAGAATAAAAATCTCAAGTCCAAGGCAGATATGTTCACCAAGCGGACGATTCGGCCAGAGCGTGTTGTCACCAGCGTGGATACCCCCAGCGAAGCGTTGGCGGTGTCCATCGGGGAACACGGCAAAGTAGACCTGCCTTATATGGCAGAACTGCTGGGCACTCCCGGCAACTATGAGCGCATCACCACCGAACTCTCCGGCGTGATTTTCAAAGATCCTGCCGCCGATGCAGACGACCCGGAAGCAGGCTGGCAGACTGCGGACGAATACCTTTCGGGTAATGTACGCGATAAGCTGCGGATGGCACAGCTTGCTGCGGAAAGTCACCCGGAGTTCAAGGTTAATGTGGACGCACTGACCAAGGCACAGCCCAAAGATCTGGAGGCATCTGAAATTGATGTGCGTTTGGGTGCCACTTGGCTTGCCCCTTCCATCGTGCAGCAGTTTATGATGGAAACTTTTCAGCCGCCCTATCGTATCCGCTACAACAATGCCATCACCGTTCGCTACTCCCCTTACACTTCCGAATGGCGAATCAGCAATAAATCTGCTACTGGCTTTGGTGACATTATGGCCACTGAAACCTACGGTACCCGCCGAGCCAACGCTTACAAGATTTTGGAGGATACCTTGAATTTGCGTGACAGCCGCGTCTATGATACCATCGTGGAGGATGGGAAAGAAAAGCGTGTGCTGAATCAAAACGAAACCACCCTCGCCCAGCAGAAACAGCAGGCCATCAAGGATGCTTTCGCTGGCTGGGTCTGGAAAGATCCGCAGCGGCGGACGCTGCTGGTGAAGAGGTACAATGAGCTTTTTAACAGCACCCGACCCCGTGAGTATGACGGAAGTCATATTCATTTTGTGGGCATGAACCCGGAGATCAATTTGCGAGAGCATCAGCGCAATGCGGTTGCCCATGTGCTGTATGGGTACAACACCCTTTTGGCGCACGAAGTCGGTGCCGGCAAGAGTTTTGAGATGGCGGCTTCCGCTATGGAACTGAAACGTCTGGGCTTGTGCCAGAAAAGTCTTTTTGTCGTGCCAAACCATTTGACGGAACAATGGGCCAGCGAGTTTTTACGCCTGTACCCCAATGCGAAGCTGCTGGTTACCAGCAAGAAAGATTTTGAACCCGGTAATCGAAAAAAATTCTGTGCGAGAATTGCGACCGGCGACTACGATGCAGTTATCATCGGGCACAGCCAGTTTGAAAAGATACCCTTGTCCGCAGAACGACAGGAGCGTCTGATTCAGGAACAGATGGATGAAATCGAGGAGGCCATCGAAGAAGCGAAAGCGCAGGTTGGCGAGCATTTCACGGTAAAGCAACTGGAAAAGCTGCGCAAGTCTTTGAAACAGAAATTGGAAAAGCTGCAAGGCACAGACCGTAAAGATGATGTGGTTACGTTTGAACAATTGGGCGTAGACAGGTTGTTTGTGGACGAGAGCCAAGCGTTTAAGAACCTCTACTTGTACACGAAAATGCGTAATGTCGCAGGTTTGAGCACAAGCGAGGCGCAAAAATCCAGCGATATGTTCGGCAAGTGCCGCTATCTGGATGAAATCACCGGAGGCCGTGGCGTGATTTTTGCAACGGGTACACCCCTGAGCAACAGTATGACCGAGATGTACACCCTCATGCGCTACCTCCAGTACAACACCTTGCAGCAGAAAGGGTTGACCCATTTTGATGCGTGGGCTTCTACTTTTGGTGAAACTACTACTGCCATCGAACTTGCCCCAGAAGGCACCGGATACCGTGCGCGCACTCGTTTTGCAAAGTTCTTCAACTTGCCTGAACTGATGGCGATGTTCAAAGAAGCAGCAGATATCAAGACCAGCGACCAGCTTCATCTCCCGGTGCCTGATGCAAAATTTGAGACGGTGGTGGTCAAGCCTTCGGAAATCCAACAGGATATGGTGCAGGCATTGAGCGAACGTGCAGCCGAAGTCCACAGCGGTTCTGTTGACCCTTCTGTGGATAATATGTTGAAAATTACGTCGGATGGCCGCAAAATCGGTCTTGATCAGCGGCTGATGAATTCCGCTCTGCCCGATGACCCCAACAGCAAGCTGAACGCCTGCGTCAACAACGTCCTGCGCATCTGGAACGACACCAAGGAGCAGAAGCTGACCCAGCTGATTTTCTGCGATATGTCTACTCCCAAGGGGGACGGTTCGTTCAACGTCTATGATGATATTCGCACCAAGCTGCTCAACGCCGGTGTGCCCGAACAGGAGATCGAGTTCATCCACAACGCAGATACAGAGAACAAGAAAGCAGAACTTTTCTCCAAGGTACGCAGCGGACAGGTGCGTGTGCTGCTGGGCAGCACTGCAAAGATGGGAGCTGGCACCAACGTCCAGACGCTGCTTGTGGCGGTGCATCATCTGGATGTAGGCTGGCGTCCGTCTGATATGACCCAGCGCAACGGTAGAATTATCAGGCAGGGCAATAAAAACAAGCAGGTTTACGTCTATAATTACGTTACCGAATCGACCTTTGATGCCTACTTGTACCAAACCTTGGAGAATAAGCAGAAGTTCATTTCTCAGATTATGACGAACAAATCTCCCATGCGCTCCTGCGATGATATTGATGAACAGGCTCTGTCTTACGCAGAAATCAAGGCTCTGTGTGCAGGCGACCCTCGCATCCGGGAAAAGATGGACTTGGACGTGCAGGTAGCAAAATTGAAGGTGCTCCGCGGAGACTTCCAGAATCAGAAATATCGTCTGGAGGATAAGCTGCTCAAAACTTTCCCGGAGGAGATCCAGAAACAGAAAAACCGCATTGCTGCTTTACAACAGGATTCACAGATTGCAGCAGCACACCCACAGGACAAAGAAAACTTCTGCGGCATGACTATCAAGGGCATGGTGTACGATGACAAAAAGGCTGCAGGCGAACGGCTGCTGCTGGCTCGGCAGGAGATGCCCAATGCTGATATGATGCTGCTGGGCACCTACCGTGGCTTTGAACTGAACATTCGATTCGACAGCTTCAAAAATGAGCATCAGGCAGTACTCCGGGCAGAGTTGAGTTACCCGGTGTCGCTGGGCGATGATGCGCGCGGCAATATCACTCGTCTGGACAATGCCATCGACAATTTCGCTGACCGTATTGCAGATGCCGAAAATGCTCTGCAAAACCTTGAACAGCAGAAGCAGGCCGCAGAGGTCGAAGTGGCAAAGCCCTTTGCACAGGAGGAAGAACTGGCCGAAAAGTCTGCCCGCCTTGCTGAATTGAACGCCTTGCTGAACATCGACCGTGACCGCAGTTCCTCGCAGGATGCTCCCGAAGAAACCGAGGAAACCGAAACACCTGCAACTCGTCCGTCTGTGCTGGCTGCACTGGGGGAAAAGACCAATCAGCCGGAGCCTGTCAAACCGTTCCGTAGCTATTATGATAAGGATGGTGATGCACGATGAAAGAAAAGCGGGATGAAACCATCATCCTGCGTCTGAGCAAAACTGAAAAGAACCGCATCTATGAAAAAATGTTCGGCATGGGCATCCGTAGCCTAAGTGCCTATATCCGTAAAATGGCATTGGATGGCTACTGCCTGAATCTCGACCTTCCGCAGCTGCGGCGCATGGCTTATTTGCTCCAGAATTGCAGCAACAACTTGAATCAGGTAGCAAAACGCGTCAACGAAAGCGGCAAGATCTATGCTGCCGACCTTGCCGATCTACGCACCCGGCTGGATGAACTGATTGATATCGGCAAGCAGATTCTTTCCAAGCTGGCAGAGCTATAAAAATTCCCGCAGTTGGAGGACTGCGGGTGTACATATAACGCTTGACATCCTTGCAACGCAGTAGTCGATACCTTTATAATAAGGGCGAACAGGAAGGAAGTGCTTGATATGATGTCTATGCTGAAGAAAATTGCTCTTTTCCCGATTTCTCTCTTTGTGGCGTTTCTGGCTCTGATGGCAAAATGGCTGTTGACCCTGTCCAGCTATGTGGTCGCGCCGCTGATGCTCTACATCTTCGGCTGCGGCATCTACACTGCTTACCGTCAGACTTGGAATCAGTTCCTTATCTTGCTGGTAGCCGAATTCCTCTGCTTTGTCCTCTTTTTCGGCGCAACTACCATCACCGAGGGCATCGGGCGGTTCAGTGAGTGGTTGGCCGAACTGTAAGGAGCATTTTCAACCTTTTGCCGCCTTCGGGCGGCTTTTTCTTTTATGGGGGTGATTCAGGATGGCTGCAACACGCTTGATTGCGCTGCACAAAAACAAGGGGAAATCCGTTGCGGCCTGCCTGAAAAGCCGCACGGATTACGCCCAGAACCCGGACAAGACACAGCAGGGCGAACTGGTCAGCAGTTACGAATGCAGTCCCCTGACCGTGGATGAAGAATTTATGCTGTCCAAACGGCAGTATGAACTTGTCACTGGGCGCAGGCAGAAAAGCGATGTGATTGCCTATCAGATCCGGCAGTCGTTCAAACCCGGTGAGATCACCGCCGAAGAAGCCAACAAGGTGGGCTACGAACTGGCAATGCGTTTCACCAAAGGCAAGTATGCGTTTATTGTCGCAACGCATACCGACCGAGAACACATTCATAATCACATTATCTACAACTCCACTGCATTGGACAGCACCCGAAAATTCCGGGATTTTTTGTTGTCCGGGCTGGCGGTGCAGCGATTGAGCGATTTGATTTGTCTGGAACACCAGCTGTCCGTCATTGAAATCAAGCCGTATCGGGAGCGGCAGAAACGCACACTTTATCCGCCCAAAGAAAGCAATCGTGACTGTCTATGCGGCGTGATCGACAACATTCTGGCGGAAAAACCCAAAGACTACGAAGATTTTCTGCAAAAGCTGGAGCAGCAGGGATACGAGGTCAAGCGAGGGAAATACACCTCCGTCAAAGGCACACGGCAGAAACGATTCATCCGGTTCCGCACTTTGGGCGCAGGATACAGCGAAGAAGAACTGAAAGTGGTTATCTCTGGAGAAGTCGAACACCATCCCCGGCAGAAGCAGAAGCGCATCGTACCGGAACAAAAGTTTCAGATGCTGGTGGACATTCAGGCAAAGCTGGCCGAGGGAAAGAGCATGGGGTATGCTCGCTGGGCAAAGCGATATAATCTGAAAGAAATGTCCAAGACGCTGATTTTCTTACAGGAGCATAAAATCGGCAGCATTAAAGAAATGCAGGAACGTGTGGATGCAGCAACTGCTCGCTATCACGAGTTGGGCGATTCCATTAAAGCTGCAGAAGCGCGCATGGCCGAGATTGCCGTGCTGCGGACGCACATCGTCAATTACGCCCGGACACGTCCAGTTTATGATGCCTACCGCAAAGCCGGGTACAGTAAGAGATTTCTGGAAGCCCACCGGGAAGAAATCACGCTGCATAAGGCTGCAAAAGCTGCTTTTGATGAAGCTGGATTGAAAAAGCTGCCAAAGGCTAAGGACTTGAGCATCGAATACGCTGAACTTCTGAAAAAGAAGAAAGAAGCATACCCAGACTACCGGAAGGCACGAGATGAGATGCAGGAGTTGATGAAAGCTCAGAAAAATGTAGAGATGTTTTTTGCAGAGGAAAAAGACACAGCCGAAAAAGAGCCAACACGATAAACGAAATCCGCCGAGGATTCTTCCCGTTTTTTTCGGGAGGATTCCTCGGCGGATTTTTTAGTTTATGTAGCCATAGTATAAGTGAGGCCGTTTAAGAGAATCTACTCTTTATAGATGAACTTCACTTAATACCCTATAATATTTATTAAATCCATGAAAAACAGCCACCATGATAAAGTTAGACCACTCATGCTAACAACAAGGATAATTTTACATTCTGATAATTTATTAACATCTGTAATATGTATCACATCGACTATTTTACATATTAAGATAGCACCCCAAATTATAGATGCCACCACACAAACAATTAAAAAAGTCATTTATGTACCTCCAATTTTTTGCTCCCAATAGGAGCTTTTGCTTAGTCAACGTAATTCGCCTTGTGTTTGTGACAACTTTTTTGAAAAATTTTCTGGTTTTGTTACATTTGTACACTTATACAAAAAACTCCGTGCTATTTGTGAATTTCGACAAACAGCATGGAGTTTCATATTAAAATACGTTTTCAGCGATTCTCACGATCTCATCCCGTGAGATGTTTCCCATAATCGTGTTTGAAACCCCTCCTCGCTCCCAGCTTAAAATATAAACTGTGTCTCCGTTTTCTCCTACGCTCGTTCCCAAAGTCGCGTCTGCGTCTCCAACTTTTACACTCTCATAAGTTGTATGCTCATTGTCAAACGAGGAGTGTTGCCCCGGCTGTATAATGGAGCAGCGAACAGTATATCCCTTTTCGCTTTCTTTTGACGAGTAAACGTGCAAAAAGTTTTCTGCTCTTTCAAATTCCTGCTCACGATCTCGTTCAAATCCATCCGGCACATAATGGTCGCTATACCCATTCGGGAGCTGCTCCAACGGCTCGCCATCCACCTGATATGTCAGCTGCATCTCAATCGGCAGGAATTTCTGAATCATCGTATAGACTGCCTTTCGGAAGTCCGCACTTACTGCAAGCGCGCCGAGAGTTAAAATTACCAGCGTCAGGGCCGCAACAAGCACTCGTTTCAGCACAGGGTGGCGTTTATGCAACGCCGCTTTCAGGCGAGCATCCCATCGGGAAGTATCCTGGTAGCGTTCTTTAAGCTGTGCCGAAGTTGGCAGTTCGTCCAGTTCTTTCTGTGCATCTGCACGGAGTGCCATCATCAAAGCTGCATCAAAAGAGATCTCTGTCCGCTCACTCACGGCTGTTCAGCTCCTTCCACAATAGTTTTCTTCCACGGAAAAGCCGCATCCGAACCACTTCATCCGTCAGTCCAAGCGATTCGGCAATCTCCCGGTTGGTATAGCCCATTGCCAAAAGACGCAGAGGATCACGGTACATCGGTTTCATCTGCCCAATCAGTTCTGTCAGGTGTTGGATGTTATCGGTGCTGACTACTGCATCATCCGGCACCGGGGCGTCATCTTGTGCGTCCGGGACTTCCTCCAGCGGTTCTTCTCGCTGCTTGCGAAGCATATCGTATGCACGGCTTCTACTACAACTAACGAGATAAGCAGCGAGTTCGTGACAGTTTTCTCGATGAATTTTAGAAAAATTTTTGGCAACGTACAAAAACACCTCTTGCAGTACATCTTCTGCCAGATACGAATCGCCCATAATTTTGTAAGCGGCATGGTAGACCAGCCGTTTGTAGGTATTATATACATCTATAAATTGTTCTTCTTTGCTTTGATCGTCAAGAACAGCTAAGTACAGGGAAAGCAACACAATCACCTCCAACGGATTCGCATGGATTGGATGTAGTGTACCATGAACCAGCGGAAATGTCGAATGTTTTCCGTTCTGAACGAAGAACAGCCAGCATCATGACCTCACTTACCGTTGAGGCCGTTGCTGGCTGTTCGTTTGGCTTGAGATGTCTCCATCAAAATTGCAGAGCGCAACTGTCTTGAAACTCTACCTTATATAAATAGAAGCGTTTTGAAAAAACGCGCAGCCTGCATTGGAACGGTGCAGAATGAAGGGGATTGGGCACAGCCCAACAAGCATTTTGCAACGCAAAAATGGCGTTTGTATAGACAAAAGCCCTGCTTGCTACAACTATGAAGCCTCTCAATGCGATTTCCAAATTTGAAAATTATTTTCTAATCAGGACCGTCCGTTTTCAAGTTCAGCTTGAAGCGGACGGTTGTTTTTCTGCTCAGAAAATTTTCGTGTTTGCATCCACAGCAAGCAGGTATTCAGCACAAGAATACGCTAGTTCCGCACCTTAACGGACGCTGAATAAGCAAATTTCTTGTAGAAAAAATCGTTTCCGAAAAACCGTCGTTGATTCATTCAATATTGCGCAAAACCGGAACTATTACTTCCGGTTTTGAAGGCAAGAAGCGGAAGTATCACTTCCTAAAAAATCGAGCAATTTTATGGTATGCTCTATCCAGAGCCGTTCACAAGAACCGGACCTCCCAAGTCCGGTTTTCTCCCTCAAAACCGGACCTGATACGTCCTAAAAATACTTATTTGATTGTGATAGGCTTTCTACAAGCCTTCATCGAACCTTGAGAACCGAATGACCGTCTGCATGGGATACCCGGCCATGACCCTGACAAGGAGAGCCGGAAAACGCCGCCGGAAGGGGGCAGGAAATCCATGCGGGGATAACGGCTGAACTACCAATAAATTTTTGAAAGGAGATTTTGCCCATGAAGAAAAACAAGTTTGAATTTATCATCGACTCCGAATTTCAATCTCAGATTCCTGCATTGACCGATGAAGAATTTCAGCAACTGGAAGAAAACATCCTTTCAGAGGGAGAAGTCCTGTCTCCCCTGATCGTCTGGGGCAACATTCTTGTTGATGGCCACAATCGCTATAAGATTCTCCAGCAGCACCCAGAAATCCCTTATACCACCCGCTCGATCTCCTGCACCTGCGAAACCCGTGAAGATGTTCTGGCATGGATCTGCAAACATCAGCTGGGTCGTCGGAATCTGACACCCGAGCAGAAAAAGTTTCTGATTGGAAAGCAGTATCACTCTGAAAAATCCACTCGTGGGGGAAACCATGGCAATCAGTACACACAGGTGGCAAACTGTCAAATTGACAATTTGCCACCGGTAGAAAACACGACTGAACGAATCGCCAAAGAAAATAATGTAAGCCCTTCTTTCGTAATTCGTGCCGAGCAGTTCATGAAAACCGTTGAGCTGATGGAAAAATACTGCCCCGGCATTCAGGAAGAAATTTTATCCGGCAAACTTAAGCTATCCCAGCGAGAGGCTACCATTATCCGTGGAACTCCCACGGAAGCATTGCCCACCGTTGTATCAACATGGCGAGAGGAAAAGCTGAACGGTAAACCAGACGATAGTGAAGACACCTATGAGAATTTAGAATTACTTTCCAAGGTCACCGAAAGCAATTTCTCTACTGCTGCCACATCGAAGATCCAAACAGCTGATTCACTCTCGGAGAATCGACCTTTTATTTCATCGGGAAAGCGCTGCACTGAACTCCAGACCATTCGTGAGCCAGGAGAAAAGATGGCAACGGTTGATTCGATCTTGGAAATAGACAACACAGTATCATCAACAACCAACGAAAATCGACAAGATGCTGTTGATACCACTCTTGCAGCATGATATAATATTCTTGTAATATCTGTCCCAACGCAGTGATGGACTTTCCACCATTGCGTTACATACACTGAACGAGGTGCTTAAAATGAATCGTCCAGATGACTCTCCTAAAAATTCCATCCTCATTTACACCACAGAAGATGGTCTGACCAAAATCGATACTACCTTTGATGGGGATACCGTTTGGCTTTCTATTGACCAGATGGCCGATTTGTTCCAGCGTGATAAATCCACGATCTCTCGCCACATCAAAAATATTTTTGCAGAGGGTGAGCTTGAACGAGATTCAGTTGTTGCAAAATTTGCAACAACTGCCGCAGACGGAAAGACCTATCAGGTCGAGTTCTACAATCTCGATGTCATCATTTCCGTCGGTTATCGTGTCAAATCCAAACGCGGCACACAGTTCCGCATCTGGGCAACGGGTATTCTAAAAGAATATATGCGCAAAGGATTTGCGTTGGATGACGAACGCCTGAAAAATCTGGGCGGCGGTGGATATTTCAAAGAACTGTTGGAACGTATCCGCGACATCCGTGCTTCCAAAAAAGTGTTCTATCGTCAGGTTCTGGAGATCTATGCAACCAGCATCGACTATGACCCGAAAGCGGAAATCTCCGTCCAGTTCTTCAAAAAAGTTCAGAATAAAATTCATTATGCCATCCACGGTCAGACTGCCGCTGAGGTCATTTACAACCGTGCAGATGCCGAAAAGGAATTTATGGGTCTGACCACTTTTGTAGGAAATCAACCCACCTTACGAGAAGCTACTATTGCCAAAAATTATCTGAACGAGAAAGAGCTTCGTGCTATGGGGCAGTTGGTTTCCGGTTATCTGGATTTTGCAGAACGTCAGGCAGAACGTGAACAACCCATGACCATGCAGGATTGGGCAAACCACCTTGACCGCATCCTGACTATGAGCGGTGAACAGCTTCTTGTTGGCAATGGCAGCGTTACTCACAAGCAGGCAGTGGACAAGGCTACTACCGAATATCGGAAATACAAGGCTAAAACCCTCAGCGATGTGGAGCAGGATTATCTGGATTTCATTAAGTTTCTGGAGCAGAAAACAGGCAAGAAATAACCGTTTTATGAGGTTTTCTTATGTTACAGGAAAAGACAAAGGTTTACATTTACACCCGTGTTTCTACGGCCATGCAGATCGATGGCTACTCACCGGATGCACAAAAAGCTCGCATGAAAGCCTATGCAGACTTCAACGACTACCAGATTGTTGGTGAATATGAGGATGCTGGAAAATCCGGCAAATCCGTCGAGGGTCGTGCATCTTTCTGCCGGATGATGGAGGACATCAAATCCGGCAAGGATGGCGTTTCCTATGTGTTGGTGTTCAAGCTCTCCCGCTTTGGCCGTAACGCCGCTGATGTGCTGTCTACCTTGCAGGTCATGCAAGATTTTGGTGTGAACCTGATCTGCGTGGAAGATGGCATTGATTCCTCCAAGGACGCGGGCAAGCTGATGATTTCTGTCCTGTCTGCTGTTGCAGAGATCGAGCGCGAAAACATCCGTGTCCAAACCATGGAAGGACGCATCCAGAAGGCACGAGAAGGCCGCTGGAACGGGGGTTTTGCGCCTTATGGCTATCGTTTGGTTGACGGTGTGCTGCAAATCAACGAGGACGAAGCCCCTGCCATTCGCACGATTTTTGAGCAATACGTCAACACAGACACGGGTGCAAATGGTCTTTCCAAATATCTGGAGACCCACGGCTTTCAGAAACTCGCCCGTCAAAACGGCACCTCTCCCCTTTTCAGTGCAACATTGATTCGTGCCATTCTGAAAAACCCCGTCTACTGCGGAAAAATCGCCTTTGGTCGCCGTAAGCTCGAAAAGATCCACGGCACCCGGAACGAGTATCATCAGGTTCCACAGGAGAATTATTTGCTGGTGGATGGCCTGCACGAGGGCATCGTATCGGAAGAATTGTGGAACGCTGCACAGGTCAAGCTGCTGGCACAGTCCAAACGCTACGAACCAGTCAACCGTAACAAGACGGAACAGGCACACCTATTATCCGCACTTGTCAAGTGCCCCGTTTGCGGTGCTGGAATGTACAGCAACAAATGCACCAAACGAAAGAAAGATGGCACACCCTATAAATCTTTCTCTTATTACAGCTGCAAGCACCGCAAGATGCAGCGTGGGCAAAAATGCGATTTCAACAAGCAGATTCAAGAGGAAGTTCTGGATAACGCCGTGGTGGAAGTTATCATCAAACTGGTCAGCAACCCCCAGTTTGCCGCTATGATGCAGGAGAAAATCAACAGCAAAGTAGACACCACCGCCATCGAACAAGAAATTGCAGCCGCTGAAAAGCAGTTGCGGCAGTATTACTCCGTCAAGTCAAAAATCATGGAGGAGATCGACACACTTGACCCGGATGATCGCCACTATATCATCCGCAAATCCGACCTTGACGAGCGGCTTTACAAGATGTACGATAAAATCGAAGAAGCAGAAAACAACCTGATGGATGCTCGTGCAAAGAAGCAGGCGATCGAAGCGGATAAAATCACAGGCGATAACATCTACAAAGTTCTCACCTGTTTTGAAAAGCTCTACAATGTTATGGATCCCCTTGAACGCAAAAAGCTGATGGAACATCTGATCTCTGAAATTCAAATCTACCCAGAGCGTCAGCCCAATGGCCAGTGGCTCAAATCCATTAAATTCCGACTGCCTATCGTTGAAAATGATATGGATTTACGTTTGGACAACGGAAGTCATGTCGAGTGTGTAAGTTGTTATACCAACGTGTGATAGAATACTCCGTCGCTGCGAAGTGATCCGAATCGTCTCCCAACGCATCTCATAAACCACAACAACATAAAAAGGGCGGCGCACCGTTTGGTGCGCCGCCCCTTTCCTTTACCAGTAAATCGAACTGGCTCAGGCCCCATCGGGATGAAGCGATGGGCGTGATGAAGGAGAAAATAAATATGGGTATGAGGTCAGCTCTGGAAACGCGGGACTGGTTCAGAACAAAAGCCGCCCTGCTGCGCCGACGACCAGCAGCAATGCCGGATACGCCAGATAATCGACGATGCGGTTTTCCGGGCCTTTTTCACCGTTGTAAAAGTGAATGGCCAGAAAGCCCATCGGCGCAGCCATGAAGAACAGCGAGAAGATGCAGCACAGGATGGACACTGCCGAGCCCACAAGGCTCTGGAAGGAGCCTTTGCCCCGGAACGCCCACAGCGCGGCGAAAAGGACCACCGTGCTGTTTCCATACCGGATGGACAGCATGGAACACCAGATGACTGCTGCAGCCGTTACCAGGACCCGGAGCAGCAGATGCGGTGCATTCTTCTCCGGGAATTTCTGGTACAGGTAGACCATCACCAGACAAACCACCAGCCCGAACACCGGGTTGCGGGAGGTCGTGTCCAGCAGTTTCCCACTGGTCGCCAGGTTATACGGCAGTTCGCTCAGAACCGCCAGGCCTGCAACACGCAGCGCATAATTCCGCAGGCTGGACGTGTGCTCTACCCCTTCCACCAGCAAAAAGGCGAAGATGGGCACAGCACAGGTCTCCATGGCCTGCAGGAGCAGCGCCAGCGTTGCATACAGCATCGCTGCGCGGGAGGTCTGCATCTGCTCCAGCAGCTGCCCGAAACTGACAGCGCCCAGGTTCAGCAGACCGTTCTGCAGGATGCTTTTGCCCAGCATCCCGGCCAGAAGAAAGAACATCCCCCATGTCCGCAGCCCATTGCTGCTGATGCCGGAAGATCGTTTCCTGACAGTTTCCATAGGGGTGTTCTCCTTTCCGGGTGCATCGGACGGGGCAGCCCGGGCATCAGCCCTTGACTGCGCCGCTCATTGCCTCCTGATAGAATTTCTGGGTGAACATGAACAGGATCGCAATGGGGATGGACACCAGCACCGCGCCTGCGCAGAAGCGGACGAACCAGGCATCGACGTATTCCTTTTCCAGCATGCTCCACAGGCCGATGGAGACCGTGAAGTACTGCGAATTGGTACGGCAGATGACCTTTGCGAACACGAAGTCCACCCAGGGTGCCATGAACGAGGTGATGATCTGATACACGATCATGGGCTTGCTCAGCGGCAGCGTGATCTTGGTGAAGATCTGCCAGCGGGTGCAGCCGTCCAGGGTGGCGGCCTCATCCAGCGCCTTCGGGATGGTATCCATAAAGCCCTTCATCACGAAGAAGCCGGTACCGGAACCCGACGAGAAGCAGATGATCAGTGCCAGCGGGATGCGGTTGCCCTCGGTCATGCCCAGCGCCTTCAGGATGAAGTAGACGGCGATCATGGTCATGAAGCCCGGGAACAGGTTCAGGATCATCGCCATGTTCATGTAAGGCTTGCGCATCTTCCACTTCAGGCGGCTGGTGCAGTACGCCACACTCAGCACGAAGAAGGTGGAGATGACGCAGGTGCAGCAGGCGATGAAGAAGGTGTTCATGAACATCCGGGGGAAGTTCATGACGTCAAACTGCGTGAACAGCGCCTTGTAGTTGTTCACGGTGTAGGCCTTGGGCAGGAAGGTCGAGATGAACTGGCCCTTGCCGTCACGGAAGGACTGCATCACCAGCCAGAAGAACGGGATCAGCCAGATGACGCTCAGCACGATCAGGAAGATATACGTAATAATATCGCCCGTCACGCGCTTGGCGTGCATTCCGCCGTCTTTGATTTTGTTCGACATTACTTGAATCCCTCCTCATCCTTGTACGAGCCGCTGGAACGATAGGTGACCAGAGACACGATGGACAGCACCACAAAGGTGAAGATGCCAATGACAGCTGCCAGATTGTACTTCTGCTGATCGACCGACAGCTTGTACAGCCAGGTGACAAGCAGATCGGTCCCGCCTGCAGAGTTGCCGACATACATCGGCTCGCCGCGGGTCAGCAGGTAGATGACGTTGAAGTTGTTGATGTTGCCCGTGAACTGGGTGATGAGGTAGGGCGTCATGACGAACAGCATGTAGGGCAGCGTGATGTTGGTGAACTGCTGGAAGGCGTTTGCACCGTCGATGCGGGCAGACTCATACTGGTCGGCGGGGATGTTCTGCAGAATGCCCGTGACCTGCATGATGGTATACGGGATGCCGACCCACAGGTTGACGACGATGACCAGCACGCGGGCCCAGGTCACATTCTCCAGGAAGGGCAGGCGCTGGCTGATCCAGCCCGCATTGAGCAGCATCTTGTTCACGATGCCTTCGGGCTGCACCATCGAGCGGACGACCATCAGGGAAACGAACTGCGGCACAGCGATCGTCATGGACAGGCAGCCGCGCCAGAAGCCCTTGAACTTGATGGTCGGGCGGTTGATGATAAGCGCCACGATCGTGCCAAGGAAGAAGTTCAGGAAGGTTGCAAAGAACGCCCAGATCAGCGTCCAGAGCAGCACGCTGCCGAACTGCTTGCCGATGACCGACGAGGAGTCAAAAATGGCCATGAAGTTCTTCAGGCCCACCCAGTCGAACAGGACCAGGTGATCGCCCTCTTTGGAGTAGTTGGTGAACGCCATGCTCATCATGTAGAGCAGCGGCAGGATGGTGAAGATCACAAGGCAGGCCATCGGCGGGGTCATCAGCAGCATGTGGACGTTTTCGTCCAGCAGACTGCGCAGCTGCTCTTTGAAGTTGGGCACATGTTCGCCCATCTTCTTCAGAGCGGCGGCGCGGTAGCCGCTGCGGACAGAGGACTGCCAGACCAGGACCAGCAGCACCACGACGCACAGCGAAGCGATGCCGTACAGCAGGATCAGCTGGGACTGGTCGCCTGCAACGTACTCGTAGACGAAGGTCTTTTCGTTGAACACCTTCTGCTGCTCGCGCCAGCCAAGGCTGGGCAGCATCGAGATCCAATACAGGCCACCATTGGGGACTGCCAGAAAAACGATCACGCCGATCTCAACCGCCAGATAGATCAGACCCATGATCAGCTGGCCGTTCAGGATATTGGCCAGGCCCATGATGAGGCAGGAAGCCCACACCACCGGCCCACCGTTTTTCAGCGCAATGGACAAAGAATCCGGGATCTTCGGTTTGCGCTGGGGTTCGGTGTTCGTCAATGTTTTTGGCACATGATCATCTCCTTCAGCCAAATTCATGGGTTACATGCTGGCGTTGTTCAGAGCATTGTTGTAAGCCTCGGTCTTCTCAGCTGCGTTGTCCAGAGTGACCTCGCCGCTGACGATGGCCTTGCCCATGTTCTCGGAAGGAGTCCAGTAGCTGCCCATCTCCGGCAGAGTAGCCTGCAGCACGGAGGTGTTGGCGATGGTGTTGGCCTGTGCCATTGCAACGATATCGGCAGAAACGGTTGCGTCGTTGCTCAGAGCTTTGGAGGTGGGCACGATGCCGCGCATCTCATAGTGAGCCTTCTGAGCCTCAGCAGAACCCAGGTAGACGGCCAGAGCAATAGCAGCCTGCATGTTCTGGCAGTTGGGGTTGACACCGATGGCCTTGGAGCCTGCGAAGGAACGCATCTGCTTTGCTTCGCCGTCGATGGTGATGGTGGGCAGCTGGGTCGCACCGAAGTTGTCGCCCAGAGCTTCCTTGACAGGCTCGGCATTCCAGGTGCCGGAGAAGATGGCGTTGACGGTGCCCTCACGCAGGCCGGACAGGCCGGAACCGTCGGCGTCCACAGAGAAGTTTGCGTTGTTGTACAGGTTCACCAGATACTTGGTAACTGCAACGGCCTTGTCGCCGCCGAAGTCGAAGCCGGCGGCGGCATCCATGCCGCTCTCACCGAAGATGGTGCAGCCGTTTGCGTAGTAGGGAGCTGCGATGTACCAGGAGTCGGTCAGGGGGAATGCGACCTTGCCCTTCTCCAGCATGGTGTCCAGAGACTTCACGTCGTCCTCGCTGAAGACGGAGGTGTCATAGTACATGAACCAGGTGTTGCCGGTGAAAGGCACGCCGTACACGCCGCCGTCGGTGCTGGTGACAGAGTCGATCATGGTATCGGGGTTGTCGTTCAGGACCTCATCCAGGTAGCTGCCGCCCAGCTGTGCAATGGCGTTTGCCTGCACCAGGGTGCCCAGCTGGTCGTTTGCGAACATGTAGACGTCGGCAGCTGCGGAGACGTCCTGGGTGACGTTCTTGCTTGCGTCGCCCTCGGAGCAGACCTCATAGGTGAAGGTGATGTTCCACTCGGGGTGTGCATCGTTGAACTGCTCGCACATGGTGGGCAGCCAGCTGCTGGAATCCACCTGATCTTCCTGGGGGCCCCAGACCTTCAGGGCAACGTCCTGCACCTCAACGGAAGCAGCCTCGGAGCTGCCGGCTGCTGCAGAAGAAGCAGTGCTGGAGCTGCTGCCGCCGCAGGCGGTCAGAGCAGTTGCTGCGGCCAGAGTGCCGCAAACGGCCAGGAACGAACGACGCGAGATCTTTTTCATAATTTTTCTCCTCCATAAAATAAATGTTATTCAATACAGCGGTTGCTGTTCGAAACAAAGTTTATCCGTTCAGGATATCCCAGTTGACGCGGCCGGTGCGCTTCGTCAGCGCCATCAGCTCGTCGGCAAGGGCGTCGGTCACCTGACCGGGCGCAAGGCGCCAGCGCCAGTTGAAGCCCACGGTGCCCGGCTGGTTCATGCGGGCCTCGTTGCCCAGGCCCAGGTAGTCCTGAATGGGGATGATGCAGTCCTTTGCGACGCTGCGCAGCGCCAGCCGGATGAGCACCTTGTACATCTGCGCATCCGGGGTGAATGCATCGCCCAGATAGTCCCGCACCTGGCGGCGGGAAGCCTCGTCCAGCCCGGCGTACCAGCCTGCCAGAGTGGGGTTATCATGCGTGCCCGTGTAGACCACGCAGTGGGTGTTATAGTTGTGGGGCCAGTAGTCGTTGGACGCGGTGGTGTCCTCCGGGTCGATGGCGAACTGCAGCACCTTCATGTTGGGGCAGCCGCTGGCCCGCACCAGCGCGCGGACGCTGTCGGTCAGCAGGCCCAGGTCCTCGGCGATGACGTTCACCTCGCCCAGCTGCCAGTGCATGGTGTCGAACAGCTCCATGCCCGGGCCCTTTTCCCAGTGGCCCGCCCTCGCGTTGGCGGCATCGGCCGGGATCGAGAAATACTCGTCGAAGCCGCGGAAGTGATCGATGCGCACGATGTCGTACAGTTTGAAGCTGTACCACATCCGGCTCATCCACCAGGCGTAGCCGGTCTCCCGGTGGCGCTCCCAGCGGTAGAGCGGGTTGCCCCAGACCTGGCCGTCGGCAGCAAAGGCATCCGGCGGGCAGCCTGCAATGGCCGTCGGCTGGTTTTCGCTGTTCAGCTGGAACAGGTCCGGGTGTGCCCAGACGTCTGCGCCGTCCGGCGAAACATAGATGGGGATGTCGCCCACGATCCGGATGTGCCGTGCGTTGGCATAAGCCTTCAGCTGCGACCACTGCTGGGCGAACTTGTACTGCAGATATTTGTGGAACTCCACATCAAAGTAGAGTTCACGGTTGTAGTAATCCACGGCGAAGTCCCAGTGCATGCGGATATCTTTCGGCCAGCTCTGGAACGGTGCTTCCCGGAAGAAGGTCTTCAGCGCCATGAACAGTGCATAATCGTCCAGCCACCAGGCGTTGTCTGCACAGAATGCGTGGAACCCGCCGTCCTGCGCGATATTGCTCCGCTCATAGGCCTTGTGCAGCAGCGCGAGACGGTTCTCGTGGAGCTTGTCGAAGTCGATCTTCGCGGGGTCGCTGCCGAAATCCACGGCATCGCACTCCTCGCGGGTCAGCACGCCTTCCCCGATGAGGGTCTCCAGGCTGATGAGGTAGGGGCTGCCCGCAAAGGCGGAGTAGGCCTGATAGGGGGAGTTGTCCGGCAGGCCGTAAGCCGTTGCGCCCAGCGGAAGGATCTGCCAGTAGCGCTGCCCGGCCTTTGCCAGCCAGTCCACAAACGCATAGGCCGCGCCGTCAAAGCAGCCGATGCCGTAGGGAGACGGCAGGCTGGTGACGGACATCAGAACACCTGCATAACGGTTCATTGGGTCAGCACTCCTTTTTGATCAGCATCCATGCCTCATAGGGGCGAATGGTCTGGACAGACGGTTCTTTGTAGTTGGAGACAAGGCACTCCGCGCCGCGGTATTCCGCCGGGAAGTCGAAGGAAGCTTCGCGCCCGGAGAAGTTGCAGACCACCAGCAGGTGCTCCGTTTCGGTGTCGCGGGTGTAGGCAAACAGCTGCTCGTCCTCGGGGCACAGCAGCGTGAACCGCCCATCCCGGAAGACCGGCAGCTCCTTGCGCAGGGCAATGAGCTTTTTGTAATAGTAGAAGATGGAATCCGGGTCGGCCAGAGCAGCCGCGGCATTGATGACGGTGTGGTTCTCGTTCACGGGCAGCCAGGGCGTGCCGGTGGTGAAACCTGCGTTCTCCCCTGCCGTCCACTGCATGGGGGTGCGGGCGTTGTCGCGGCCCCGCGCCCAGATGGACTGCATGACGCTCTCGGGCGAGTCGCCGCGCTCTGTCCGCTCTTTGTACATGTTGTGGATCTCCAGATCCTGATACTGTTCCAGCGGCAGGCGGATGTTCGTCATGCCGAGCTCCTCGCCCTGGTAGATGTAGGGCGTGCCCTGCAGGCCGTAAAGCATGGTGGCCAGCATTTTGGCCGACTCCACGCGGTACTCTTTGTCGTTGCCCCAGCGGGAAACGATGCGGGGCAGATCGTGGTTGTTGAAGAACAGGCTGTTCCAGCCGCAGCCGTACAGCTCCTGCTGCCAGCGGCGCAGGCATTCCTTCAGGCGGGGCAGCTCCAGCGGGATCATATCCCACTTGTCCTTGCCCGGCTCCTGGTCGAGGCCGATGTGCTCGAACTGGAACACCATGCTCAGCTCGCTGCCGTCCGGCGCGCTGTAGCGCTTGGCGCGTTCGGTGTCTGCACCCCACGCTTCGCCCACCGTCACCAGACCTTCGTCGGTGAGAACGTTCTCGGAAATGCCGCGCAGATATTCATGCAGCCGCGGGCCGTTGATGGTGATATCCTTGTCCGGCTCTTTCGCGATCTGGTCAATGACGTCCAGGCGGAAGCCTGCCACGCCTTTCTTGACCCAGAACTTCATCACATCGTAAAGTTCTTGCCGCAGTTTCGGGTTTTCCCAGTTCATATCCGGCTGTTCCGGCGCGAACTGGTGGAAGTACCACTGGCCGATCTCCGGCACATAGGTCCATGCCGAACCGCCGAAGACGCTGCGCATCCCGCTGGGCGGGCAGTCCGGCGTGCCGTCCCGCCAGAGGAAGTAATCGTGATAGGGGTTCTCGCGGGAGCTTTTTGCCGCCCGGAACCAGCGGTGCTGGTCCGAACAGTGGTTCAAGGTCAGGTCGATGAGGATGCCGATGCCCCGCTTTTTGCTCTCGGCAATGAGCTCGTCCATGTCCGCCATGGTGCCGAAGCTCGGCTCGATGGCGCAGAAGTCCGAGATATCGTAGCCATTGTCCACCTGCGGCGATGCGCAGATGGGGCACAGCCAGATGGCGTCCACACCCAGCGTTTCGAGGTAATCCAGATGCGAGAGGATGCCCCGCAGATCGCCGGTGCCGCTGCCGGTCGTATCCTGAAAGCTCTTGGGATACAGTTCATAGAACACGGCCGATTTCCACCAGCCGCAGCGGCTCTTATCAAGTACCACTCGTTCCATGTTTTCCTCCTGCACCTTCGATCCTTTCCAGCGCCGCATAGACCCGCAGCATCTCGCCGACGCTCCATGCCTGCGCAAAGCAGCCTTTGCTTTCCGCCGGGAAGTCGCCGCTGTAGATCTCGGGCAGCTGGCCGATGCAGCCTTCCCGCAGCATGGGAAGCACCGCATCCAGCTCCCGGCGGACCTGTGCAGCCGCTTCCGGGGTGTTGTTGTGTACCTTTAAATAAGCCCGATAATAGGCACCCAGCGGGAACACCCAAACCGTTCCCTGGTGATACGCCAGGTCACGCGCAAGCTGTTCGCCGCCGTAGCTGCCGTGGTACTGCGGGTCTTCCGGCGAGAGCGTCCGCAGCCCGCAGGGCGTGTAGAGCTGCCGGTAGACCGTCTCCACCACGTTCTTTTCCTGTTCGGGAGACAGCGCGGAGAAGGACATCGACACCGCCCAGATCTGGTTGCAGCGGATCTGCTCGTCGGCGTCCGTGCCCGAGAGCACGTCCTTCAGGTATCCCTTCTCCGGCATGTAGAATTTTTCTGCGAAAGAGCGCTTCACCTTTTCGGCCAGCTGCTCGTAGTCGGCTTCTTTTCCCAGCTGCTTGGCAAACGCCGCCATGATCGCAAGGGCGTTGTACCAGTAAGCGTTGACCTCCACCGGCTTGCCGTGGCGGGGCGTCGGCAGGATGCCGTTCACACACACATCCATCCAGGTCACCTGGTCCAGTCCCTCACCGGCGGTGATGAGCCCATCCGCATCCATCCGGATGCCGTGGTGGGTCCCCTTCCGGTAAGCCGCGATGATGCGTTCCATCACCGGGTAGGCTTCGTGCAGGAATGCGTGGTCGCCGCTGCGCTGAATGTACAGCCACACCCCTTCTATGAGGAGGAGCGCCGCGTCCACAGTGTTGTACATCGGCTTCTGTGCGCCCTCCGGGAAAAGGTTCGGCACAAGGCCGTCTTTCTCGTAGGCCAGGAAGGTGCGCAGAATGCTTTTTGCATCCTCATAGCGGCCGGTCTCCAGGCAGCAGCCGGGCAAGGCGATCATCGTGTCGCGGCCCCAGTCGCTGAACAGCGGGTAGCCCGCCAGAATGGTCTTGCCGTTGGTGGAGGCCCGCCGTGCGATAAAGGCATCGGCCGCCGCAGCCAGCTGCGAAGCGGCCGGGTCTGCGAAGCCCGCCTTCTTCTCCAGCGCAGCCAGGCGCATTTCCTGCTGGCGCAGGAGCTCTGTGCCCGAAGCCGCCGTTTCGCCGGTGAAGAACACCACCTCGAACTGAGCCGTCTCGCCCGCCTCCACGGTGCGGGTGATGGAAAAACAGGATGCCGCATAGCCAAATGCGGGGCGGCCGTCCTTTTCGTCTGCCGTGTAGTGCAGCTTTTCCCACTGCACCGGGCGCGCGGCCAGCGCGGCGTCCGTGAAGACGTGCATCGTTTCGCCGCCGGAAGTGACCTTGCCGTTTTCAAAGCGGAAGGTCTTGTCCGGCTTTTTCAGCGCGTCCTCTTTGGGGGCGAACTTCAGCTGCGGCACGATCTCGAGTGTACAGGGCCGGCCCGAACGGTTCTCCACGGTGTAGAGAGCGGCGGCGGTGTTTTCCTCCCAGCCCAGGGCGAGCTTCCGCTCCACCATCACGCCGCCGACGTGATACCGCCAGCAGGGCGTATATTGATAGGTAAAGCTGCTGAGGTTTTTCCAGCCGTCCTCTGCCGCTTCTTCGGCAAAACTCTGGGTCGAGAGGAAGGTCTCCTTCTGCCCGATGCGCAGCACTTCTTTCAGCCGGTGCACCAGCATCACGCGGCGGTTGGGGGCCTGCACGGCTGCCGCCAGAAGTCCCTGATCGCACCGCGGTGCCGAGAACGCTGCCGTCGTGGACAGATAGCCGCCCAGACCGTTCGTCAGCAGGACACTGACGTCTTCTGCACGCTGCCTTGTGCACAGCTCCTGTTTTCCGTAAACAAACCGCATTCTCGTTCCCTCGTGTGGTGACCGTTTTCAAATGTTTCGCAGAGTTTCGTCACTGCAAAGTATAGTACCGTTTGGGTGTTCCATCAATTCTTTTTGCAAGGTTCACCAAGATTTTCCCTATCCAACAAATTATTTTGAAGATTTTTATGCAAGATTTCTCTTGCTTTTTCCTGTGATCTATGGTCCAATTATCTCAACAGAAACATTACGAAACTTTTCCGTGTGAAACCATGCCCTTTCGGGTTGTTTTGACCCGGCTGCTGTGGTAAGATATCCCACGAAACTTGCGAAACAAACGCAAAGGGAGGGATCCGATGGCAACTTTGGAAGATATCGCCCGCACGCTGGGCGTTTCAAAAGGTACTGTTTCCAAGGCGCTGAGCGGTGCAGGCGGCGTCAGCGATGCCATGCGCAAATCGGTGGTCGAGACCGCCGTGGAGCTGGGCTATTCCCGCATCTGCCGGAAGGACGCATCGCGCCGCATCGCAGTTTTCATCACCAACATGGATTACGCAAAGCCGGAGGACTTCGGCTACGACATCCTGGCGGGGTTCCGGAAGCTGGCCGAGCCGGACGGCTACCAGGTGGTGGTCGTGCCGCTGAGCTGTGCATTGGAAAACAGCGTCCCCTACGACGCCTACATGATGCAGCACAACTACCTCGGCGGCCTGTTTCTGGGCCTTTCGCTCAACGACCCCTGGCTGGAGGACTTCAAGACCTGCAAGACCCCTGCCGTGCTTTACGACAACTGTGTGCCGGGGAACCCCCGGGTCACCAGCATCAGCGTGGACAATGCCGAGGCCATGGACCAGGCCGTCCGCTACCTGAAAAGCCTGGGCCACAAGAAGATCGGCTACCTGAGCCACGCGCTGGGGTCCTACGTTTACCAGCAGCGCTACCAGGCGTTTTTCCGGGCCGTGCAGGCAAACGGCCTGCCCTGCAGCGAAAGCCTGGGCAAATGCGATTTCTTCACCTCGGTCTGCCTGTCGGAGCACCTGCCCGCACTGCTGGAGCAGGGCTGCACGGCCATCGTCTGCAGCCACGACCGCCTTGCCAACAGCGTCCTCATCGACTGCCAGGAGCGGGGCATCCGCGTGCCGGAAGACCTGAGCATCCTGGGCTTCGACGACCTGCCGCTGTGCCGGTTCACGCCGCCGCCCCTGACCACCATCCGCCAGAACCGTGCAGAGCTGGGCAAGAGCGCCTATTTTGCGCTGTCCAGCCAGCTGCACGATGTTTCCATCAGCCTGATCCAGCTGCACACGGAGCTGATCGTGCGCTCCTCCTGCGGCAAGGCCCCGCGGCGGCCGCAGGCCAAAAAACGCATTCCCCGGGCAGAGCCCATCACCAAAAAGGAACGAAATGATGAAGCATAAGATCCCTGTAGAATGGATGCAGCGCTATGAAAGCGAGGCCTTTGCCCGCGAGACCGCCTGCTCCGGCCCCCTTGGCGCTGCCTACACCCCGGAGGCGACCACCTTCCGGCTCTGGACGCCGCTTGCCGAGGCCGTGTCGGTCGATCTTTATCCCCACGGGAACGGCGGCGGCCGCCCCGAGGTGCACCCCATGGAGCGGGATGCGCAGGGCGTGTGGAGCATCACCCTGCCCGGCGACCAGAACGGCCGCTACTACACCTACACGGTGCAGATCGACGGCAAAACGCAGGAGACCGGCGACCCCTATGCCGTGGCAGCGGGTGTGAACGGCCTGCGCAGCATGGTCCTGGACCTGGATGCCGCCGCGCCCGCCGGGTGGCAGGACGACCGGCGGCCGGACATCCCGCCCCAGAAACGGGTGGTCTGGGAGGTGAGCGTCCGCGATTTCTCGCAGGATGCCGCCAGCGGTGTCCGCCCGGACTGGCGCGGGAAGTTTCTGGCCTTCACCCAGCCCGGCACCACCCTGTGCGGGGACGGCACCCACCCCACCTGCCTGAACTACCTGCAGCAGCTGGGTGTGGGCTATGTCCAGATCATGCCGATGTACGATTTCGGCAGTGTGGACGAAGCAAAACCGCTGACGAAACAATACAACTGGGGCTATGACCCCATCAACTTCAACGTCCCGGAGGGCAGCTATTCCACCGACCCCTACCACGGCGAAGTCCGCATCCGGGAGTGCCGCACCATGATCCAGGCCCTGCACAAGGCCGGCATCGGCGTCATCATGGATGTGGTCTACAACCACACCTACCGCCACGAGAACGTTCTGAACCACGTCATGCCGGGATACTTTTTCCGGGAAAACGAGGACGGCAGCTATTCGGACGGCAGCGGCTGCAGCAACGAGTTTGCCAGCGAGCGCCCCATGGCCCGGCGGTATCTCATCGACTCTGTCCTCTACTGGGCGAAGGAATACCACCTAGACGGTTTCCGCTTCGACCTGATGGAAATTTACGACGTGGAAACGATGAATCTGCTGCGCGCCGCGCTGGATGAGCTGCCGGGCGGTGAAAGCATCCTGATGTACGGCGAACCGTGGAAGGGCGGCCCCAGCGTGCTGCAGCAGCCCGCCGCCAATAAGGACGCCCTTTCCCTGCTGGATGACCGCATCGGTGTGTTCTGCGATAACACCCGCGACGCCATCAAGGGCCACTGCTTCTACGCCAGGGAAGCGGGCTATGTGAACGGCAGGCCGGACATGTTCCCGGAGATCCGGGCAGCGGTCACCGCGTGGTGCTGCAGCGATGCTTTGCCTGAACACGCACCCGGCCAGATCGTGAGCTATGTTTCCGCCCACGACAACTACACCCTGTGGGACAAGCTTCTGCTGGTGCGCACCGACCACCCGGACTACAACATCTTCGATCCGGCGGTGCTGGCCGAGAACCGGCTGGCCGCCGGCATCTACCTCACCTGCATGGGCATCCCCTTCCTGCAGGCCGGCGAGGAGTTTGCCCGCACCAAAAAAGGCGAGGACAACAGCTATGCCTCCTCTGCCCTGCTCAATCAGCTGGACTGGAAGCGCACCGCCGCCTGCCAGGGGCTGGTGGAGTATTACCGCGGCCTGATCGGGCTGCGCAATGCCTTCCCCCGCCTGAGCGCGCCGGACCCCGACACCCCCCGTGCCGTCCGGTTCCTCCCGGTGGAAGCACCGCTGGTGGGCTGGGTGCTGCCCGCCGGGCCGGAGCGCGCCGCCTGGAAGGCTCTGTGCGTATTTTACAATCCCCTGGCCGAGACCCGTGTCGTTTCACTGCCGGAAGGCCGCTGGAAGCTTCTGAGCGACGGCACCACCTCCGCCCTGTGGCAGGGCGAAAGCACCGTCTGCACCGGTGAATTTTCGCTTCCGTCCTGCAGCGCCGTGATCTTCGGCCTCTTATAAATAAACGCGGCCCTTCAAATCAAAGAAACCCGGCTGTCGGCGTTCTGCCAGCAGTCGGGTTTTGGTTTTATGGGGTCACAGCCTGCACAGCAGCGCCGTCAGGGCGGCCCAGTCGTCGCCTTCGTATTCGTAGCGGCGGCAGTCGGCGGGGGCCTTTCCCGGCGTGCGGGCCGGGTCCGCCGGTTCCTGGTCGGGCGGGGTGAGCCCGGTGTGCAGGTAAAGCGTTGCAAGGCCTGCGTTCACTGCGCCCGCAATGTCCGTTTCGCGGTCATTGCCGATCATCAGGCAGCGGGCCGGGTCGAGCTTTTGTTCGTCCAGCAGCGCCGCAAAAAATTTCCGGTCCGGCTTGCGGCAGTTGTAGTCCGAGGAAAGGTAGATGCCGTCGAACTGCTCCCCCAGCCCCAGATACCGCAGCTCGTAGGCCGTGAAGACCCGCTGCGCGTTACTCAGCAGCCAGAGACGAAAGCCCTTTGCCCGCAGCGCAGCCAGCGCTTCCAAAACATGAGGGTAGAGCCGCAGATGTTCCATGGACGCAATGCGGAACAGCTGCGCCGCATTCTGCCCCAGTCCCTCGGTGCAGATGCCCTTTTTCCGGAACAGCGCATCCATCACCTGCTCGAACGGGATATCCGGGAAGCACTCGTAGCTCTGCCCGGCCTTCGCCTGGCGGGCGGCCATTTCCCGTTCAAAGGCCCGCTTCAGCTCTGCGCCCGTGCAGCGGGCACCGTAAAAGCCAAAGTAGAGGGCCGTCTTTTCCCAGACCTCCGCACTTTCCTCCGTGTGGATGTCCACCAGCGTGCCGTACAGGTCAAAGATCAGGTCGGTATAGGTCATCGTACAGCGCATCACTTGCCCAGGTGCCAGATGTCGCGGTCGTACTCGGCAATGGTGCGGTCAGAGGAGAACATGCCGGCCTTGGCGATGTTCACCAGGCACTTGCGGCGCCAGCCCATCGGGTCGCAGGCGTAGTCGCTCAGGGCCTGATCCTTGCGCACCACATAGGCGTTGAAGTCCGGCAGGGTCTGGAACCAGTCCTTGTGGATCAGCTCGTCGTGCAGGCGGGTCAGGTTCTCGGCGTGGCCTGCTGCCAGCATCTCCTCCCCGGTCAGGAAGTCGATGGCACGGCGGATGTTGGCATCGCCCTCATACCACTGCGCAGCGATGTAATCGCCTGCGTCGTAGCGGTGGATGACCTGATCGGAGGTCTGGCCGAAGATATAGATGTTCTCCTCGCCCACCTGCTGGCTGATCTCCACGTTGGCACCGTCCATGGTGCCCAGGGTCAGCGCGCCGTTCAGCATGAACTTCATGTTGCCGGTGCCGGAAGCCTCTTTGGAAGCCAGGCTGATCTGCTCAGACAGATCGCAGGCCGGGATGAGCTTCTCGGCGGCGGTGACGTTGTAGTTCTCCACAAACACCACCTGCAGCCACTTGGACACTTCCGGGTCGGCGGCAATGACCTTCGAGAGGGTCAGCAGGGCGTGGATGATATCCTTTGCGATGATATAGGCAGGTGCGGCCTTTGCGCCGAAGATGCTCACCAGCGGGGCAGCGGGCAGATGACCGGCCTTGATCTCGTAATACTTGTGGATGAGGTACAGCAGGTTCAGCTGCTGGCGCTTGTACTCGTGCAGGCGCTTGGACTGGATGTCGAAGACGGCCTCGGTGTTCACCTTCACGTTCTGGGTGCGCAGCAGCCAGTCGGCCAGAGCTTCCTTGTTGGCCTTCTTCACGGCGGTCAGCTCGCCCAGCACGGTCTCGTCGTCTGCAAAGGCCAGCAGCTTTTCCAGCTCGGAAGCGTCCTTGCGGAAGCCGGAGCCGATGCGCTGCTCCAGCTCGGCAGTCAGGCGCGGATCGCACTCCAGCAGCCAGCGGCGGAAGGTGATGCCGTTGGTCTTGTTGTTGAACTTTTCCGGGTACAGCTCATAGAAGCCGTGCAGCTCGGAATTTTTCAGGATCTCGGTGTGGAGCGCCGCAACGCCGTTGGTGGAATGGGTGAAGTGGATGTCCATGTGGGCCATGTGCACCCGGTCGTCCTTGTCGATGATGGCAAGGCTCTCGTCCTTGGTGCGGGTGCGGGCCAGCTCGTCCAGCTTCTCAATGATGGGCATCAGCTGCGGCACCACGGCATCCAGATAGGCGCGGGGCCACTTTTCCAGTGCTTCGGCCAGAATGGTGTGGTTGGTGTAGGCGCAGGTCTTGGTGACGATCTCCACAGCTTCCTCAAAGGCAATGCCCTTCTCGCCCAGCAGACGGATCAGCTCCGGGATGACCATGCTGGGGTGGGTGTCGTTGATCTGGATGGCGGCGTAATCGGCCAGGTCGTGGTAGTTGCAGCCGCGGGCAGCGCTCTCGGCCAGGATCAGCTGGGCACCGGCAGAGACCATCAGGTACTGCTGGTACACGCGCAGACGGCGGCCTGCCTCGTCGGAGTCATCCGGGTAGAGGAACAGGGTCAGGTTCTTGTCGATGGCGGTCTTGTCGAAGGCAATGCCGTCGTGGACGATGCTCTCATCAATGGTGTCCAGATCGAACAGGTTCAGGGTGTTGGTGCGGCCCTCGTAGCCGGTGACGGCCAGCTTGTACAGGCGGGCGGTGTACTCCCTGCCTGCCAGCTCCACCGGGTAGGTCACGTCGGTCTTCTCGGCCCAGCTGTGGGCGGTGAGCCACGGATCCGGCTTCTCGTTCTGGATGCCGTCCTCAAAGGACTGGTGGAACAGGCCGAAGTGATAGCGCAGGCCCACGCCGTCGCCGGGCAGGTCCAGCGTTGCCAGCGAATCCAGGAAGCAGGCAGCCAGACGGCCCAGGCCGCCATTGCCCAGGGACGGTTCGGGCTCCACTTCTTCAATGTCGGACAGGTTCTTGCCTGCGGCGGCCAGGGCCTCGCGGGCTTCATCGTACAGACCAAGGTTGATCAGGTTGTTGGACAGCAGCTTTCCGATGAGAAACTCTGCGCTGATATAATACAGTTTGCGGCCGGTGACGGGCTGGACGCGGTCTGCGCTTTTCTGCCGGACGATCTCCAGCAGAGCCAGATACAGCTCCTGATCCGTGCAGTCTGCCAGCGGTTTGCCAGTGAGGTTCTGTAACATTTCGGTGAAGTTCATAAACGAATCCTCCTTATCATGCGGAAAACAGGTTTCACGTCTGTACGCTTTGTACTTCAAGATATACCACATAAAAGCGGCAAAATCTTGCCAAATAAGCGCACGGTATGGTACAATCCTATCATCAGGAGGTAGCAGCGATGCAAAATCAGGCTTCTTTGCAGGAAACCAAGCAGCATGGTGCCGTGCGGTTTCCCTTCAACATTTACCCCTGCACCATCCCCGGGGATTTCCCGCAGGTGGCGCTCCACTGGCACGACAGCATGGAGCTGGTCTTCGTCAAGCGGGGCGCAGGGCTCATCCAGATGGGCACCGTCACCTACCCCACCCGCACCGGCGACATCTTTGTCTTTTCGCCCGGCACGCTCCACGCGCTGCGGCAGGTGCCCGGCTGCTCCATGGAATATGAGAACATCATCTTTGATCTGGAGCTTCTGGGCGGCGCGGAAGACCTCTGCGCCGAAAAGTATCTGCTCCCTCTCCAGAGCGGCCGCCTGACCCTCACCGGGCGGCTGAGCACCAACGACCTGTGTTACCCCAAAGCCGCCGCCTGCCTGCGGGAGGTGGAAGACGCCAACCGCTCCAAGCTGCCCGGCTATGAGCTGATCGTCAAGGGGGAGCTGCTGCATTTTCTCGCCCTGCTCATCGCGCAGGGCAGGCAGCACCTTTCCGCCGAGACCGCCGAGACCGCCGACACCCAGCGGCTGAAAGCCCTGCTGCAATGGCTCTCGGCCCACTCTGCAGAAGACCTTCACATTGCTGACGCCGCGCAGGTCTGCTCGTTCAGCTCCAGCCACTTCATGCGCTGGTTCCGGCAGATGACCGGGCAGAGCTTCGTCGCCTACCTGAACGACTACCGCCTGAACATGGCAGCCGAGGCGCTCCACACCACCGACGACACGGTGCTTTCCATCGCTTCGCGCTGCGGCTTCGAGAACCTCTCCTACTTCAACCGCGCCTTCAAGGCGCACTTCCAGATGACCCCGCGGGAATACCGCCGGAAATGATCTGCCGGACCGGGCCAACACAACGCCGCAAAACAAAAAAGACACCACACATTTCTGTGCAGTGTCTTAGGTCTGGTGGAGAATACCGGGATCGAACCGGTGACCTCTTGCATGCCATGCAAGCGCTCTCCCAGCTGAGCTAATCCCCCATAAATTCCAGAAGCAAGCCTCTGGAATGGAAAATCTTTAGTGGGAACTTAATCGTCATCAACCATCGCTGTGGGGGTGTGTTTCTGGGTGCATCGCGCTCCCAGCTGAGCTAATCCCCCACATTTTCAGTTTGTGTCCTGCGACGTGAATTATTATACCAGCTGCGCCGCCCTTTGTCAACCTTTTTTGCAAAGATTTTTCAGTAAACTGAACCGTGCAGGCACATCGACCGGGCACAGCCCCCTCCACGCAAAACAGCGCATCCCGCAGGCAGGCTCTGCCCGAAGGATGCGCTGTTGTTTTTTGTTCAGGTTACTGCTTGTGCCTGGAACCAAAGCGGTATTCTTTGCCCTCACGGATGCGCTGGATATTGGCCCGGTGCATCCAGATGACCATGCCGCCCATGATGGCAGCTCCCACCACGCAGACGATGAGGTCGTCAGCGGCGAAGCCCTTGAGCAGGCCGTAGATGAAGGTCAGCACCGGATAGGATACCGCCATTGCAATGCTGCCCAGCGACACCATGCCGGTGGGGACAAGGCAGAGCAGAAAGACGACGGTCAGCACCGGCAGGAGGATGGGCTGGATCGCCAGGATGGCGCCTCCCGCCACCAGCACGCCCTTGCCGCCCTTGAAGCCGAAATAAACAGGCTTGGTGTGGCCCACCACGGCCAGAATGGCGGTCAGATACACGCCCAGATAGGGCGAAACGGCGGCATCTGCGGGCAGGAACCCGAAGAGCCAGCGGCCGATGCAGACAGCGGCAACGCCTTTCAGCACATCGCCTGCGGCGGTGAGCGCCGCTGCCTTTTTGCCAAAGGTGCGCAGCATGTTGGTCATACCGGCTGCACCGCTGCCGTGATTGCGGACATCATCGTGGTACAGGTACTTGCTGACCAGGATGCCGGTGTCCACGCTGCCCAGCAGGTAAGCCTGTGCAGCGGCAGCCAGAACGATGAAGAAGGTCATCATCAACAGCCGCCTCCCCTGTTACACATCTTTTGCGCCGACACTGCCGGTGCCGCGCTCACGGATCACCAGGCGGATGGGCGTGTGTTCCAGACCAAAGTTCTCCCGGATCTGGTTGATCAGATACCGCTGATAGCTGAAATGGAACAGCTGTTTGGAGTTGACGAAGGCCACGAACGTCGGGGGACGGGTGGAAGCCTGGGTCAGGTAGAAGATCTTCAGGCGGCGGCCCTTGTCACTGGGCGGCTGCATCCGGGCGGTAGCGCGGGCCAGCATCTCATTCAGGACACCGGTGGGCACGCGGGCACCGTTCTGGGCATCCACGTCACGGATCAGCTGCATCAGCTTGTTCACGTTATAGCCGGTCTGGGCCGAAATGAAGATGATGGGCGCATACCCCATGAAGCTGAAGCAATCGGCGTAATCCCGGCGCTGATGCTCCATGGTGTTGGTCTCCTTGCCCTCCACAGCATCCCATTTGTTGACAACGATGATGCAGGCCTTGCCCTGCTCGTGGGCATAACCGGCCACCTTGCTGTCCTGCTCGGTAAAGCCAACGGTGGCATCCACCAGGATCAGGGCCACGCGGCTGCGCTCCACAGCGGCCAGTGCGCGCACGACCATATAGCGCTCAAGGCCGTCAGAAATGTTGCTGCGCTTGCGCAGACCAGCGGTATCGGTAAAGATGAACTTGCCGTAGGCGTTATCCACGGGGGTGTCAATGGCATCACGGGTGGTGCCGGCCTCATTGGCAACGATCATCCGGTTCTCGCCCAGGATGCGGTTGGTCAGGCTGGATTTGCCCACATTGGGGCGGCCGATGATGGCAACGGGGATGCGATCCTCCTCCACCACGGTCTCGCTGAAATCGAGGTGGGCGCAGACAGCGTCCAGCAGGTCGCCGGTGCCGTGACCATGCACGGACGAGATGGGCATCACCTCGTCAAAGCCCAGGTTATAGAACTCGTAGAGCTCCATGGGGGCCTCGCCGGTCTTATCGCACTTGTTGACAGCCAGGATGATGGGCTTGTGGCTGCGGCGCAGCATGTGGGCCACTTCCTCGTCGGCGGCGGTCAGGCCGTCGCGGACATCCACCACCATGATGATGCAGTCAGCGGTGTCAATGGCGATCTCTGCCTGCTCACGCATGTGGGCCAGAATACCCTCGGTCGCCTTGGGCTCGATGCCGCCGGTGTCCACCAGCATGAACTCGTGGCCGCTCCACTCGCAGTTAGCAAAAATGCGGTCGCGGGTGATGCCCGGGGTATCCTCCACGATGGCCAGACGCTGGCCGCAGAGCTTATTGAACAGGGTGGACTTGCCCACGTTGGGGCGGCCGACCACTGCTACGATGGGTTTGCTCATAGGGGGTTCCTCCTTTCGTTATGCTCTTCTTCTTCTCGAAATATGCAGGCCGGTGCGGAGCAGGGCTTTTGCCTCATCGCCGCCGCCCACCGGCAGCACCTCGACCTTGACCCCCAGCCGTTCGCCCAGCTGGGCAATGGTCACATCATCGAGGAACGTATCTTTTTCTTCCCGCAGCATGACAGCGGGGATGCCCAAGGTGCCGCTTTCCAGCTTTCCCTCACACTGGGCAATGATATCGGTGGCGGTGACAAGCCCTGCCACGCCCACGTTGCCGCCAAAGAAATTATTCTTGACAACGTGAACTTTTACATCGATCATGGGGTACTGGCGGTGGAGCTCGTCCATCATCTCTGTGATGAGGGGGCCTGCCATCGTGCCGGTGACCACATCGATCTGCTTGGTGCCATAGATGCGGTGGGGCCTGTCCAGCTCCGCCCGGAATTCATCCTCGAACAGGCGCATCATACCCACGCCGTTTTCCAGCTGGTCAAAGTCCTCATAGAACTCTGCCGGGGGGATGGGCCGCCCCGCCTTGAGGTACCACTCATCGCTGGGGTAGATGATGCGCTTGCCGTGGCGGCGCTTGCACTCATCGCCAAACTCCTCCATGATGTCGATGACAGCGGCGCTGGTCTCGGCATCATAGGGGGTCTGCTTGAACAGATTCTGGCGGTAATCCGTCACACCGCAGGGCACAGCGGCAATGCTCTGCACCATAGGGGTCAGCTCCAGCAGGTCGCCCAGGGTGCGGCGAAGCTCTTCGCCATCGTTGATGCCCCGGCAGAGCACCAGCTGACAGTTGACGGCGATGCCGCCTTCCACCAGACGGGGCAGGTACTTGAGCACCTCGCCGCCCCGCTTGTTGGCCAGCATCCGGACACGGAGCTGGGGGTTGGTGGTGTGCACCGAGATGTTGATGGGCGAGATGTGCATCTTGATGATGCGGTCGATCTCGTGATCCTGCATATTGGTCATGGTGATGTAGTTGCCGAACAGAAAGCTCAGCCGCTCGTCATCATCCTTGAAATACAGGCTCTCGCGCATACCGGGGGGCAGCTGGTCGATGAAGCAGAACATGCAGTGGTTGGAGCAGGAATGCTTCTGGTCGCCCAGATAGGTGGAGAAATCACAGCCAAAGGGGCCGCGCTCCGCGCGCCGGACATCCCACTCCCGGATGCCGTCGGCCACCTTTGCCTTCAGGTGAAAGCTGCTGCTGTCGGTATAAAAATCATAGTCCAGCGTATCGTTCAGCTCATTTTCATCCACGCTCAACAGCTCATCGCCGGGCTGCAGGCCCAGCGCCTCGGCTTCACTGCCCGCATCGATGCGGTCGATCTTGATCGCCATTGCATTTCACCTCCAGACAAAGAAAGAAGGGGAAGGCATTGCGCCATCCCCTTCTCAACATAACACCAATGTGCCACCAATTTTGCGCAAATTAGGCCTTCTTGATGACTTCCTCGCCCTTGTAGTAACCGCAGTTGCCACATGCCTGGTGGGGGAGCTTCAGAGAGCCGCAGTTGCTGCACTTGACCAGTGCGGGGGCCTCCAGCTTCCAAACATTGCTGCGACGCTTGTCGCGGCGGGCCTTGGAAAGATGTCTCTTAGGTACTGCCATATTTTTGCACCTCCTTGATGGGTTTCTCAGTTCAGCAGTGATTTGAGGATCGCGAGCCTTGCGTCAACAGGAGCGGCTTTGTCTTCCTCCGGCGGGCAGGTACAATCTGCCCTCTTCTTGCCGCACCGGGGGCATAACCCCGGGCAGTCGGCGCTGCAAAGCAGCACCGTGGGGATCTGGAACATAAACTCCTGGGCAAGCCATTCATCCACATCCAGATGTCCTTTTTCGTCCAGCGGAAGCTCGAAATCCGGGTCATCCAGATCCCGCTCCTTTGCTGTCCACTCCGCTTCAACTGTCTCTTCCCGCTCAACCGGGTCCAGACAGCGGGCGCACTCTCCGTGCACCAATGCTTTTGCCCGCAGTGTCATCCGGACCTCGTCGCCGTCCGGCTCAGCGGTAAAGCTGGCGGTCACGGGCTGTTCGATCCTTGCACCGGCAAAGTCCCGTGCAGACAAATCACAGGGAAACTCTGCATGGTAAGGCTGTGTGCCGGTTGCGATAAACTTTCTCAGGTCAAATTGCATAGTACACCTCATAAAAGGCTGCTTTGTTAGTATAGCGCCAAAGCCAACCTTTGTCAACACCAAAACAGGCAGAAAACCGAAAAAATTTTGATTTTCCGGTTTCCTGCCCGTTGGAATGCGCTCAGTTCAGAAAATTACAGGTACTTTTTCACGTCGTGGGGCAGAGCAGCCTCGTCAGCACTGACAGTAACAGTGACCTTGACGGAATCGCCTGCAATGGCGGCCATCTCGTCCAGCACAGCGCCCAGACGGTTGATATCGTGATCCAGCACCTTCAGGATGCCGTCGATGTACAGGTCGGTGATATCGTAGTTGCTTGCCATCAGGCCGGCAACAAAGCCGTACAGCATCTCGCCGCCGGCGATCTTATACTCATCCAGATCGATCAGACGTGCAGCGGGGGCGATGTCGTAAGTCAGCTTCATGCCTTTTTCCACGACGACGACGTTGCCCTTGGAGGTCTTGACCGCGTCATTGATCTGGTCGATCATTGCCTTGGTCTTGCCGGAGCCCTTGGTACCAACAATCAGTTTAATCATAGTTCTGTCCTCCTGTATTTTCCACGCCTTGCGGCGGGAGATCATTTTTTGTTTCCTGCTTACTTCAACTTTGCTTCCAGCTCGGCGGTCAGGTTCTCGTAACCCGGCTTGCCCAGCAGAGCGAACATGTTCTTCTTGTAGCTCTCGACACCCGGCTGGTTGAAGGGGTTCACGCTCAGCAGGTAGCCGCTGCATGCACAGGCACGCCAGAAGAAGTAGATGAGGTAGCCTACATTATAAGCAGTCAGGTCATCCACCTCGATCAGCACCTCAGGCACGCCGCCGTCGGTGTGGGCAAGGATGGTGCCCTCCATGGCCTTGCGGTTGACCACGCTCATATTCTGGTCCGCCAGGAAGTTCAGGCCGTCGAAGTTGCCCTTCAGCTCGTCGATGAACAGATCCTGCGCAGGCTTTTTGACATCCACGATGGTCTCGAACATGATGCGGGAGCCTTCCTGGATGAACTGGCCCATGGAGTGCAGGTCGGTGGAGAAGATGCAGCTTGCGGGGAACAGGCCCTTGTTGTCCTTGCCCTCGCTCTCGCCGAACAACTGCTTATACCACTCGTTCATCAGGGTGAAGTTGGGCTCGTAGCACTCCAGGATCTCAACGGCCTTGCCCTTGCGGTACAGGATATTGCGGATGGCAGCATACTTGTAAGCGTCGTTGTCCGGGCTCAGCACGGAGAAGCGCTCCATGGCATCGGATGCGCCCTTCATCAGCTCGTCGATGCTGATCCCGGCGGCAGCGATGGGCAGCAGGCCCACAGCGGAGAGAACGGAGTAGCGGCCGCCCACATCGTCAGGAACCACGAAGGTGGGCCAGCCCTGCGCGTCAGCCAGCTGCTTCAGGGTGCCTTTGGCACGGTCCGTGGTGGCATAGATGCGCTTGTTGGCTTCCTCAACACCCATCTCATCCTCCAGCAGCTTGCGCAGAACGCGGAATGCCAGGCTGGTCTCGGTGGTGGTACCGGACTTGGAGATGACATTGATGGAGAACTTCTTGCCCTTGCACAGAGCAATGATATCATTCAGATAGCTGGGGCTGATGCTGTTGCCGCAGAAGTAGATCTTGGGGCCATCCTCCAGCTCGTTGTGGTACAGGCCCTTGACGGCCTCGATCACAGCGCGGGCACCCAGATAGCTGCCGCCGATGCCGGCAACCACCAGCACCTCAGAGTCCTCACGGATCTTCTTGGCAGCTTCCTTGATGCGGGCAAACTCTTCCTTGTCGTAATCGCGGGGCAGGTACATCCAGCCCAGGAAATCATTGCCGGGGCCATTCTTGGCTTCCAGCTGGTTGTGAGCCGCTTCCACCTGAGGATAAATGGCCTTATATTCCTCTTCGTTGATAAAACTGGAGAGGTGCTTTGTATTCAGAACGACGCTCATTCTATCAGAACCTCCAAACGTTTTTACGGGACGTGCTCCCTGAGGGTTTTGTTAGTATAAGTGTACCGTTCCAATCGTGCAAAGTCAAGGCCAAAATCCCCGGATTTCATACAATTTTAATAGTGTTCTTTTGGCTGTCCTGACATCTTTTGTTCAGGCCCGCCAACGCTGCTTTGTTTCTGCTAACCGCTTTTATTCGGTGATGTGTTTCTTTTGTCCGCTATGCTCCCAGCAGGCACTGCCACAGCAGCTCCAGCGCGCCGCCAAAGGTCAGCAGCGGGGCATCCGCGGCCGCTTTTACTTCGTATTCATTCAATAAGGTATCATCCTGAAAAATGCTCACCTTTCCCACCGTCCGCCCCTTTTCTATTGGGGCTTCCAGCGCCTCGGGCAAGGTCAGTTCAGCCCGCAGGGCAGAGGCCGTTCCCTTCTCTATCAGAATCGTCTCGGGCAGGGCGGCGTAATCCAGCGGCACGCTGTCCTCGGCGCTGCCCTTTACGGCCAACGCCAGCGGGCGCTCCGGCAGGGTGGGCAGCGGGGCGGCGGCATAGTTGGCAAAACCGTAGTCCAGCAGGGTGGTGGCGGAGTGGAACCGGTCGGCGCTGGAGGGTGACCCCAGCACCACGGCGATCAGGGTCAGGCCGTCCCGGGTGGCGCTGGCGCTGATGCAGACCCCCGCCCCGCTGGTGGTGCCGGTCTTGAGCCCGGTGATGCCGCTGTACCGGCGCAGGAGCTTGTTGGTGTTCACCAGCTGGGTCTGGCCGTTCCGCAGGCTGTCCGTCCAGATGCCGGTATAGTGCAGCAGCTCCGGGCAGGTATTGAGAAGGTACCGGCTCAGAACGGCAACATCCCGCGCCGTGGAGAGATGGCCCTCGGTGTCCAGCCCGCAGGCGTTCCGGAAGGTGGTGTTGGTCATCCCCAGCTCCGCCGCCCGGGCGTTCATCTGTTCCACGAACACCGGCTCGCTGCCGCCCACCAGCTCGGCCACTGCCACAGCGGCATCGTTGGCTGAGGAAACGCAGATGGCCCGCAGCATCTCGTCCAGCGTGAACTGCTCCCCGGGCTCCAGCCAGATCTGACTGCCACCCATGTGATAGGCGTGTTCGCTCACCGGCACGGGGGTATCGAGGGTCAGTTTTCCACCGCGGATGGCCTCAAAGGTCAGCAGCAGGGTCATCAGCTTGGTGATGGAAGCAATGGGCATCCGCTCGTCCGGCGCTTTCTCGTAGAGCACACGGCCTGTCTCCGGTTCCATGAGGATTGCCGCCCGGCATTCCAGCTGCAGCCCGCTGTTGGCCGGAGCCGCCGCCAGCACCGCCGGGGCATCCGCCTGCACTGCCGGTCCCGTTCCCCCAATGGCCACCCGCAGCCCGGCCCCCTGTGCCGTACCCACAGCCAGCGCAAACAGCCAGAAGCAGAGCACCCCCGCGCAGAGCAGGGCCAAATTTCTCCGTTCCATTCCTCGTACCTCCCCGCGTAAAGTCTCTGGTTGCATTCTATGCAAAAAAAGAGTGCGGGATGCTCTTTTCTGCGGGGCAGAAATTTGCTATAATAGGAGAGTTTATAAACACTTTAGCTGGCTCACCCTCTCAGGCCGCTTCGCGTCCAGCTCTCCCAAAGGGAGAGCTTTTGACAAAACCAGTAACTTTGCATGGATTGCCAAAGCCTCGCCCTTCGGGAGAGGTGGCAGCGCGTCAGCGCTGACGGAGAGGGTGAGCAACTTTGAAAGGATCTCTCATGCGAGTTTGTTTTTATACCCTTGGCTGCAAGGTCAACCTGAACGAGACCGGCGCACTGGAGCAGATGTTCCGGGGCGCTGGCTTCACCATCGTGCCGGAGGGCGAAGAAGCGGATGTTTTTGTGGTGAACAGCTGCACCGTGACCAACTTCGGTGACCAGAAGAGCCGCAAGTGGCTGCGCCGCGCCAAGCGCGAAAATCCCGGTGCCGTGACCGTGCTCACCGGCTGCTATCCTCAGGCTTTCCCCGAGGAAGCTGCCCAGTTCATGGAGGCTGATCTCGTCTGCGGCAACGGAGACCGCAAGGCCATCCTGGACAATGTGCTCAAGCTGCTGGACGGCCACGAGCGCATCGTTGCCGTTACGCCCCACCAGCGGGGCGAGCTGTTCGAGGAACTGCCCGTGGAGCGGTTCGAGACCCACACCCGCGCCTTTATCAAAGTGGAGGACGGCTGCAACCGCCAGTGTGCCTACTGCGTCATCCCCCGCGCCCGCGGCCCGGTGCGCAGCCGCGCCGAAGACAGCATCCTGAAGGAGCTGCGCCAGCTGGCCGCCTCCGGCTACCGCGAGGTCGTGCTCAGTGCCATTTCCCTGCCCAGCTACGGTCTGGACACCGGAACCAATCTGGTGGAGCTGGTGGAAAAATGCGCTCAGGTGGAGGGCATCGAGCGGATCCGTCTGGGCAGCCTGGACCCCGACATGCTGACCCCGGAGTTCATCACCCGGCTGGCAGCGGTGGAAAAGCTCTGCCCCCAGTTCCACCTCAGCCTGCAGAGCGGCTGCACCTCCACCCTGCGCCGGATGCGCCGGGTCTATACCGCGGAGCAGTACGCCCAGGTGGTGGACCAGATCCGCGCCGCCTATGGGGAGCGCCCTGTCAGCTTTACTACCGACTGCATCTGCGGCTTCCCCGGTGAGACCCAGACCGACTTTGAGGAAAGCTGTGCCTTTCTCCGGAAGATCGGCTTCCTGAAAGTCCATGTGTTCCCCTACTCCCGCCGCAGCGGCACCCCGGCTTATGATTTTCCGGCGCAGGTGCACGAGCGGGAGAAGCAGGCCCGCAGCCGCGAGATGAACGCACTGGCCGAGGAGATCCGCCGGGAGGTGCTGGCCGCTCATGTCGGCACCGAGGACGAGGTCCTGCTGGAAACGCCCCTCTCCGAGACGCTGTTCACAGGCTACACCCGGCTGTACATCCCGGTGGTGGTCTCTGCCCCCGACCACAAGAGCGGCGAGATCGTTCACGTCAGGCTGGGCGAGTACGATGGCGAGCGCGTCCGTGCAGTACTCTGCTAAAAAAGTTCGTTAAATCTTGTGCATCCTGTACTATTTGCTAATTCTTTAACATATTTGAAATTTTCTCTTTTCACGCAGGCCCGTTTATGTTAAAATGAAACTGGATATCCGGGTCGGAGCGCCGGTTGCAGCGGTGCGGTACCAGCCGGCCCGGAGCAAAGCAAATTCCGCCTGCCGCAGTCCAGTGCGGCAGCGGGATGTTTTCTGTTTCTGAACAAGGAGAGATTGGAATGAGTTTTAGAGGAATCAATACCACGGTCATTCAGATCCGCCGTCAGGTGTTTACCGAGGTTGCCCGCATGGCTTACGCCAACGTCAAGGGCGAGCAGGCCAACCACCTGATGCGCAAGATCCCTTACACCATCATCCCCGGTGAGGAAGGCAAGCTGCGCAAGGACATCTTCCTGGAGCGCGCCATCGTCGAGGAGCGCGTCCGTCTGGCCATGGGCCTGCCCACCCGCCGCATGGATGAGCACAACAGTGTGGTCTCCGGCCTGGAGGATGCTTCCATTGCCGATAAGTACTATGATCCCCCGCTGGTGAACGTGATCAAGTTTGCCTGCAACCGCTGCCCCGAGAAGCTGGTCAAGGTCTCTGACCTGTGCCAGGGCTGTCTGGCCCACCCCTGTATGGAAGTCTGCCCCAAGAAGGCCATCACCTGGGAGAGCGGCCGTTCCACCATCGATCAGGAAAAGTGCATCAAGTGCGGCCGCTGTGCCACTGTCTGCCCCTACAACGCCATCGTCAAGACCGAGCGTCCCTGCGCCGCTGCCTGCGGCATGGGTGCGATCCACTCTGACGAGCTGGGCCGTGCCGAGATTGATTACAGCAAGTGCGTATCCTGCGGCCAGTGTCTGGTGAACTGCCCCTTCGGCGCTATTGCCGACAAGGGCCAGATCTATCAGCTGATCCAGGGCTTCAACCGCGGCGACCGCATCTATGCACTGGTCGCTCCCGCCTTCGTCAACCAGTTCCCCTCTCTGGCTTCTGCCGGTAAGCTCAAGGCTGCCCTGAAGGCCATCGGCTTCTACGATGTCGTGGAGGTCGCCATTGGTGCCGACCTGTGCACCGTGGACGAGGCCCACGACTTCCTGGAGGAAGTTCCCGGGAAGCTGGACTTCATGGCCACCTCCTGCTGCCCCGCATGGAGCATGATGGCAAAGACCGCCTTCCCCGCTCTGGCCAAGAACATCTCCATGACCATGACCCCCATGGTGTTCACCGCCCGCATGATGAAGCAGAAAGACCCCACCGCCCGCATGTGCTTCATCGGCCCCTGCGCCGCCAAGAAGCTGGAAGCTTCCCGCCGCACGGTCCGCTCTGACGTGGACTTTGTGCTGACCTTTGAGGAGCTGGCCGGTATCATCGAGGGCAAGGATCTGGACATCGATCTGCTGGAAGTGGATGAGAACGAGGCAGCACTCTGTTCCGCCTCTGCTGCAGGCCGCGGCTTCGCACAGTCCGGCGGCGTTGCCAATGCCGTTGCCAACAAGATCAAGGAATGGCACCCCGATATGGAGGTCAAGATTGCCTCTGCACAGGGTCTGGCCGACTGCAAGAAGCTGCTGATGCTGGCCAAGGCCGGCAAGTACAACGGTTACCTGCTGGAGGGCATGGGCTGCCCCGGCGGCTGCATCGGCGGCGCAGGCACCATTGCCGACCCCGCACGCACCGCCATCCAGCTGAACAAGTATATGAAGGAAGCTCCCTTCACTGACCCTGAGCAGAGCCCCTATATGAGCGAGATCCACGTTCTGAAGGACGACCCCAATTTTGAACTGTAATCTCTCCGTCACCTGCGGTGACACCTCCCCCGATCAGGGAGGCAAGCCGGGTGCTGCTGTTATCCTGGCTCTCCGATCAGGGGAGCTGGCGCAAAGCGCCTGAGAGGTTTTACAATATCCGCTTCCCGCACAGGGGAGCGGATATTTTTTCTACTTTTGATTTCATAAGTGAAACTTTTTTGTGAAAAGCTCACGAAGCAGATTGACATATTATCGCTGGCGTGATATTTTGGCGTTGACAAACCCTGTGTCCTGCCCCAACAGGACACCAGAGCAGGCCGCACACGCGCGGCCAGGAAAGGTTGATCTTTATGAAAAATACATTCAAACGCTCCGGCGCAGCGCTGATCTCGCTGGTGCTGCTGTTGGTGCTGGCCGTCAGTGCCGGTGCCGCCAGCAGCCAGAATGTCGGTGTGAAATTCTGGAAGGAACGCTCCGATAAGGAATCCATGGCCAACAGCGGCATCGATCCCGATCGCACCGCCACCCTCACCCGGCAGGCCAACGGCACTTACACCCTGACCCTGCCGGTCATGCAGGTATCCAAGCTGGGTGTCACCGGCTATCTGTCCGGCCTGACCATCGGTGATGTGACCTACGACGGCACCCTGACCGGTGATTTCAACAAGGCCACGGCGGTGCTCACCATCAAGAACCTGCCCGCCTCGGTGCTCACCGGCAGCGACGTGAACAAATCCGTCCTTGTGACCTGCAACATCCAGATGGACCTGCAGGTCCTGGGTGAGATCAACACCAGCGCCCGGATGTGTATCTGGAACCAGAAGTAAATGGCAAGCAAAAAGGCAGAGCCCGCGGGCCCTGCCTTTTTGTTTTTCCTCACAGGTCCATCCTGCGCTCCACGAGATCCGTGACCATGGTATCCAGCTGGCTCATGGCGCGTTCCGCGCCCTTGGCCAGCTTGCGTGCGGTGCGCTTGACCTGCCGCTGGTTCTGTGCCATTGCCATGGTGCCCACGGCCCCCAGGGCCGCGCCTGCCGCCATGCCCAGCAGAACACTGCCGGAGGAAGGCTGACGATTTGTGTTTTTCATGTGGCTCTCTCCTTTCCACTGTGTGATTTTTTGCCGCTGTGGCTAGTATTTCCTGTAAAGAATCCGGTATGCGCTTTTTTTGTCCCGCAAAATGTGGTATACTGTATCATACGCTGAGAAACTGGGCCCTGTGCGGCCCGTGGATGGCGCAAAGGAGGATCCTTTTTATTGAAACCGACTGAACCGAAAAAAATTCTCTGCATTCACGACCTCTCCGGCATGGGCCGGTGCAGCCTGGCGGTCATCCTGCCGGTGCTGTCCGTTATGGGCTGCCAGCCTGTGGCCCTGCCCACTGTGGTGCTCTCCACCCACACGGGCGGTCTGGGCACACCGGCACGGCTGGACGGTGCCGCCTACGGGCTGGCCGCTCTGGAGCACTACCGGGAGCTGGGTGTGGAGTTTGACTGTATCTACACCGGCTACTTAGGCGGCGAGGAGCAGGTGGCGCTGGCCGAAAAGGCGTTCGATCTCTGGCCCGCTGCCCGCAAGGTGGTGGACCCTGTGATGGGGGACAACGGCAAGGCCTACTCCACAGTGACCCCGGCTCTCATCGACCGGATGCGCGGGCTCTGCCGCCGGGCAGACCTGATCCTGCCCAACGCCACCGAGGCCGCCCTGCTGCTGGAGCGGGAGCCCCAGACCGACGCATTCGATGACGCTTCCGCTCAGGCGCTGGCCGACGAGTTGCTGACGCTGGCTCCCAGCGCGGTGGTCACCGGCCTCGCACTGGGCAAGTACATCGGCTGCGCAGGCTCCGGCCGCGAGCGCTTCGTCATCAAAAAACTGCACATCAGCCGCAGCTTCCCGGGCACGGGTGATCTGTACGGTGCCGTGCTCATTGGCTCGCTGATCCAGGGCAACGCCCTGAGCGCCGCTGCCGACAACGCCGCCGAGTTCGTCTCGCTGGCCATTCAGCAGACCCCCGCCGATCAGGACACCCGGTACGGTGTCTGGTTCGAGCCTCTGCTGCCCCGGCTCTGTCCGGTAAGCTGGAGTGACTGAGGAGGCCGCCATGAGCGAAAAACCGACCCTGAACATCGTTCTGGTAGAGCCCCGCATCCCCCAGAACACCGGCAACGTGGCCCGCACCTGTGCCTGCACGGCCTGCCGCCTGCATCTGGTGGGGCCCATGGGCTTTGCCATCGATGACAAAAAGCTCAAGCATGCCGGGCTGGATTACTGGCACTACCTCGACATCAATTACTATGATGGGCTGGAGGATTTCTTTGCCCGGAACAAAGGCCCGTTCTACTACTTTACCACCAAAGCACCTCAGCGCTACACCGACATCCAGTACCCGGACGGGGCCTATCTCGTGTTCGGGCGGGAGGATGCCGGCCTGCCTGAGGCACTGCTGGCGGCCAACCAGGAGCACTGCATCCGGATGCCCATGCGGGATACCTGCCGCAGCCTGAACCTTTCCAACAGTGTGGCTGTGGGCGTGTATGAGGTCCTGCGCCAGTGGGATTTCCCGGAGCTGCTGGATCATGGCCGCCTGCGAGAATACGAATGGAAATGAGGGACATTATGAGCAAGATCGCGATCCTGACCGATTCCTCCTGCGATATCCCGCAGGAGCTGGCCGAGAAGTACGGCATTGATATTATGAGCTTTCACATCCTGCTGGATGATGTAGACTATATCGAGCGTGAGAGCTGCACCAATGAGGAGTTCTACGAAAAGATGCGCGCCGCCAAGGGCATTCCCTCCACGGCTGCCATCACCCCCATCCAGTTCTGCGAAAAGTACTGCCAGTATGTGGACGAGGGCTACACCGATGTGATCCATGTACCCATCAACCGCAGCGGCTCCTCCACCTACAACAACGCCGTGATGGCCCAGGGGATGCTGCGGGAGGAGCGCCCGGAGCACCACCTGCGGATCCATCTGCTGGACCCGCACACCTACTCCATGCCCTTTGGCTGGTATGTCTGCGAGATGGCACGCAAGCTGCAGAATGGTGCGGAGATCAGCCACGTCATTCAGGAGTTTGAGACCCAGATGGACAAGATGGAGATTGTTCTCGGACCTTACAGCCTGAAGCAGATGAAGAAGAGCGGCCGCATCTCTGCCGCCGCCGCCGTCATGGGCGAGCTGATGGGCATCCGCCCCATCATCACCCTGATCGACGGAAAGACCAAAGTGGAGGCCAAGGTGCGCGGCGATGACAAGGTCGTGCCCGCCATGGTGGAGCTGGCCAAAAAGCGCAGCGAGGGTGTGGAGGACTTTGATTATATGATCGGCCACACCAACATTCCCCAGAAGGATGATCTGATCAAGGCCTGCCGCAAGGCGTTCGGTAAGGACCCGCTCATCACCTTCCCGTTGGGCGGCGTTGTTTCCGCCAACACCGGCCCCGATACCATTGCTCTGGTCTACGTTGGCCACGCACGCTGAGTTTTTTCTGAGAACTGCCCGCCGCGGCAGTTCTTTTTTGTTTGCAGGCCGTTGCATTTTGCGGCAATTTGTGCTATACTCCCTTTTGCTGTGCTTTTGCGCGGCAACCTGAAAGAGCAACTTAGGATTTTAGGCTCCCCGGCGTGTCTCGAACCATGCCGGGCCAAACCCATAGGGCTGGCGGTCCCTGTGCGGTCAAAATTCATCCGCCGGAGTATTGTTATGAATCAGAATTTCACTGTCCGCAAACTGGCCCGCTGCGCTGTGGTCGCAGCTCTCTATGTGGTGCTCTGCATGGCGCTGCAGCCGTTCTCCTACGGTGCGGTGCAGGTGCGTGTTGCCGAGGCCCTCTGCCTGCTGCCCGTGTTCGGTGCCGAGTACATCGTGGGCGTGGTGCTGGGCTGCTTCCTGGCAAACCTGCTGGGCTCCACCATCGTGGATGTTATCTTTGGCACCCTGGCCACCCTGCTGGCCTGTGTTGTGACTTACAAACTGCGGAACGTCCGCTTCAAGGGTCTGGCCATCGTGCCTTCCCTGCCGCCCGTGCTCTTCAATGCGGTCATCATCGGCATTGAGATCGCCGTCATGTTCCCCGATCCTTCTTCCTCCGCTCCGCTGTGGCTGGCCTGCATCACCAACGGCATCTCCGTCGGCATCGGTGAGCTCATCAGCTGCACCGTGCTGGGCGTGCTGCTGGTGAAGATCGTGGAGACCAACACCTCCCTGCGCAAAGTGTTCCTGGAAGCCTGATCGAGCAGGCAGACAAGACAGATCCATAAGGCAAAGGCTTTTCCGTTGCTCGGCCTTCTGCCCGTAACATAGAAAGACCTCCTCTGGCTGTTCCAGAGGAGGTCTTTGTTTTTATCCGATCACTTGTGCTCCTGCAGCCAGCGCAGGGCCATATAGGCGTAGGCCGCGCTGCCCTCAAAGAGGACGCTGTCATCAAACTTCACCTTGGGGTGATGCTGGCCGTAGGTGTAACCCTCGTTGGCGTTGCCCGCCGTCAGGAACATGCTCACGGTGGGCACCTCGTGGCTGACAAAGGCGAAATCCTCGCTGCCGCCGCCGGGCTTGCCGCCGGTCATCGGGGTCATATCCATTGCACCCTTGCCCAGCAGCTCCCCCATATAGGTCAGGGCGTTGCCGGCAAGCTCCTTGTCCACCACCATGCAGGGGCAGTAATCACTGAAGGTGATCTCGGCGGTGCAGCGGTAGGCCGTGGCCACCCCCTGCACGATCTCGGTCATCCGCTTGTGCAGCAGCTCCGTCACCGCGCCCTCGGGGTCGGTGGTGCGGATGGTGCCCCACATCTCCGCGCTGTCCGGGATGACATTGGAGGCCGCGCCTGCCTGGAAGCGGCCGGTGGTAAACACGCCAAAGCTGTGGGCATCCAGCTCCCGGCTGTTGATCTCCTGCAGGGCAATGTGGATGTGTGCCGCCGCCGTGATGGGGTCGATGCACTTTTCCGGCATGGAACCGTGGCCGCCCTTGCCGTGGACGATGATGTGATACTGCTCACAGCTTGCCATGGTGATGCCGCCGCAGGCAGGCACCAGCACCACACCGGCGGGAATGGGCATTCCGCCCAGCACATGGAACATGACTGCCGCATCCACGCTGGGATTTTCCAGCAGGCCGTTGGCGATCATATCGGGCGAGCCCTGGAAGATCTCCTCGGCGGGCTGGAACTCCAGCTTAACGGTGCCCTCGATCTCATCCTCGTGCTCCTTGAGCAGCTGGGCGGCCCCAAGCATCATTGCCGTGTGCATATCGTGGCCGCAGCCGTGCATCTTGCCCGGCACCTCGGAAGCGTAATCCACGCCGGATTCCTCCTGAATGGGCAGGGCATCCATATCGCCCCGCAGCAGGATGGTCTTGCCGGGCTTTTTGCCGCCTGCCAGTGCAATGACACCGGCCTTGCCGCAATCCTTGGGCTCGTAGCCCATCTCGGTCAGGGCCTTTTTCACCAGTGCCTTGGTCTGGGTCAGATCAAAGCCCACCTCCGGGTGACGGTGCAGGGTGCGCCGCCACTCCACCAGCTGGGGTTCCAGCGCCTGGGCACGGCCCAGCAGTTCTTTTGCAGTCAACATATCAGTCAGCTCCCGTTCTATTTGATTTTAAGGTCGCTCAGTTTTCCCCGCCGTTGCTTCCTTCGGGGTGATACTGGGCGCAGGTGCACTTTTTCCACTTAAGGCCGCTGCCGCAGGGGCAGGGGTCATTGCGGCCGATCTTGATGACCCGGACAGGCTGGCCCTTGGGGGCACCCTTGACACCGGGCGCGCCGTTGCCAGGCACAAAGCCCTCACCGGTGGGCTTGGCCACCTGCTCCCGTTTGGGGGCTGCACCGGCCTGCCGCACCTCGATGGTCAGCAGCATCTTGATGCTGGACTCCCGGATGGAATCCACCATCTGGTCGAACATATCAAAACCCTCGATGCGGTACTCCACCACGGGGTCCTTCTGGCCGTAGCCGCGCAGGGCGATGCCCTGCCGCAGCTGATCCATGTTGTCGATGTGATCCATCCACATCCGGTCCACGCACTTGAGCAGGCAGATGCGCTCCAGCTCACGCATGACCGGTGCGCCGTACCGCACTTCCTTGGCCTGCAGGATCTGCATTCCGCGGTCGTAGAGCAGATCGGCGATGCCCTTCTGGGAGAGGCTGTCGTAATCGGCCACGGTGTAGTGGAAGTCGGCATCGGTGGTCAGCCAGCCCTGATAGTGGCGGCGCAGGGCACCAAAGTCCCACTCGTCCTTCACATCTCCGGCCAGGAACTGCTTGCAGCTGGAATCAATGTTCTCCCGCAGCATGTTGTGCATCTCGGTGCTGATATCCTCACCGTCCAGCACTTTGCGGCGCTGGCCATAGATGATCTCGCGCTGCTGGTTCATCACGTCGTCGTACTTCAGCACGTTCTTACGAATCTCAAAGTTCCGGCCTTCCAGCTTCTTCTGGGCGCTTTCCAACGTGCTGGTGATCATCCGGTTCTCAATGGGGGTATCCTCGTCCAGCTTGAGGGTATCCATCAGGCTGGAAACGCGGTCACCGCCGAACAGGCGCATCAGGTCATCTTCCAGGCTCAGGTAGAAGCGGGACGCGCCGGGGTCGCCCTGACGGCCTGCACGGCCGCGCAGCTGGTTATCGATGCGGCGGCTCTCGTGCCGCTCCGTACCGATGATGAACAGACCACCGGCCTTGCGCACTTCCTCTGCCTCGGCGCTGATGGCCGGCTTGTACTGGGCATACAGCTCCTCAAACCGTTTCCGCACCGCCAGGATCTTTTCATCGTTGGTGTCGCCGTGGCCGTCGGCCTCGGTCAGCAGGAGCTCCACCGCATTCGGGTCGGCATCCTGCGGCTTTTCGGGGTCGAGCAGGTTCTCACAGAAGTGTTCCCTGCGCATCTGGGCCTTGGCCATGAACTCAGCGTTGCCGCCCAGCATGATATCGGTACCACGGCCTGCCATGTTGGTGGCAATGGTGATGGCACCCTTTTTGCCGGCCTGCGCCACGATCTCAGCCTCGCGCTCGTGGTTCTTGGCGTTCAGGACATTGAAATCGCGGGTGTACTTCTGCAGCATTCTGGCCAGCGTCTCGCTCTTTTCCACGCTGACGGTACCCACCAGAACAGGCTGGCCGTTCTTGTGGCATTCCAGCACCTGCTCGATGACTGCCTTGTACTTGCCGTTGACGGTCTTGTAGACCGCGTCCGGGTAATCCTTGCGGATGTTGGGGCGGTTGGTGGGCACAGTGACGATGTTCAGGCCGTAGATCTCAGTGAACTCGGTGGCTTCCGTCTTGGCGGTACCGGTCATACCGGACAGCTTCTTGTACATGCGGAAGTAGTTCTGGAAGGTGATGGTCGCCAGCGTCTTGCTCTCGGCGGCGATCTTCACACCCTCCTTGGCCTCAATGGCCTGATGCAGGCCCTCGTTGTAGCGGCGGCCGATCATCAGGCGGCCGGTGAACTCGTCCACAATGATGACCTCGCCGTTCTTCACGACATAGTCGATATCCTTCTGCATCACGCCGTAAGCCTTGATGGCCTGATCGATGTGGTGGGCCAGGGTCATGTTCTCTGCGGCGGCCAGATTCTCGACCTTGAAGTATTCCTCGGCCTTCTGGATGCCCTTGGCGGTCAGGGTGCAGGTCTTGTGCTTTTCGTCCACGACATAATCGCCGTCGGTCTGCTCATCGGCCTCCACCTTATCTTCCAGCTCGACCACCACGCTCTTGTGCAGGGTGCGGACGAAGCGATCCACCTGGGTGTACAGGCTGGAGGAATCCTCGCCCTTGCCGGAGATGATCAGAGGGGTGCGGGCCTCATCGATCAGGATGGAGTCCACCTCATCGACGATGGCAAAGGCGTGGCCGCGCTGCACCATGTTGTCCTTATAGGTCACCATGTTGTCGCGCAGGTAGTCGAAGCCGTACTCATTGTTGGTTCCATAGGTGATATCGGCGTTGTAGGCGCGGCGGCGGGCATCGCCATCAATGCCCTGCACGATCAGGCCGACATTCAGGCCCAGCCAGCGGTAGAGCTTGCCCATCCACTCGCTGTCGCGCTTGGCCAGGTAATCGTTGACGGTGACGATGTGCACGCCCTCGCCGGTCAGGGCGTTCAGGTAGGCGGGCAGGGTGGCCACCAGGGTCTTGCCTTCACCGGTCTGCATCTCGGCAATGGAGCCGCGGTGCAGGGCAATGCCGCCCATGATCTGCACAGGGAAGTGCTTCATGCCCAGCACGCGCCAGGCGGCTTCGCGGCAGACAGCAAAGGCATCGGGCAGGATATCATCCAACGTCTCGCCGTTTGCCAGCCGCTCTTTCAGGGCCGGGGTCTGCGCCTGCAGCTCGGCATCGGACATCGGCTGATACTTTGTTTCCAGTGCCAGCACCTTTTTGGTAATGGGATTGATCTTTTTCAGCTCCCGGTCAGAGAAGCTGCCAAAGAGTTTTTCAGCAAGGGACATTGTTACACCTCATCTATCAAAAATCGGGGCGGCAGGCCGCCCAACAGCGGAAAAAAACCACATACTGTTTATATGATACACCAAAGCTGAAAACCCGTCAAACCCGATGGATAGATTTTATCCGTTTTTTGGGTGAACTTTCTGTTAATTTAGAAAAAACGACCCTCTCCGTCATTGCTGTGCCATGCCGCTTGCCGTGTTGCGGCGCGCGGCGGCGTGACAGAGAGGGTCATTCTTATACCAATGTCGCCCCCGGGCGGGGAACGTGCTCCGTCAGCAGGGTGTGCAGCTGTTCCGGCAGGGCGTAGAAATTGCCGTTGGTATATTCCCACGCCCCGACCGCAGCGAGAGCCGCCAGCAGAGCCAGCACCAACAGCGTCATGCACACCCGGCGCAGGGGATGCCGCTTGGGCTGGGGGCCGGGCAGAGCATCCTTCTTTGCAGCCCTGCGGGCAGGCAGGAAGCCTGTCCCCTCAGCCTGAGGCTTGTTTGCCGCCGTGCGCCGGATGATATCCAGCAGCCAGAGGGCAGGGTTCTCCCCCGCCGGGACGGTGCGCAGAAAGCAGCCCTTCCTGCAGCTGAGCACCAGCACACAATCATTTTCCCGCTCGGCACAGGCGGCGGAGAGATCTGCCCCTACCACACGGCGGGCAGCCTGAGCCCGGGCCAGCGCCTGCCGGAGCGGGTCGGTGCAGTCTTTGGGCAGACGGGCACGTTTTTCGATCAGTGGGCCGGTCTTGGGGTTTGCATAGCTCACCGCGCCAAAATCAAAGACCTTCTCGGCCCCGGGCAGGTTCTCGAGCCGGGCTTCCAGCAGGGCACCGGCGGCAGCATCCGCACAGATGAGCAGCTTATCGTGCCGTTCCAGCGCCTCCACCACGGCGGCAGGCAGAGTGGTCTCTCCTGCCCCGTACAGGTCTGCCGAAAACGCCTGCCGCAGGGCCTGCGCGGCCTTTTTCAGCCCGGAAGGGCTCTGCGCCTGCAGGGCCACCAGCGTTTCCGCGCCCCGGCTCTTCCACTGGGCCGCGGCCCGCCACTGGGGCGGAAAGTTTTCCACCGTTTTCCCCACCGCTGTGGACTGCGCACCAAACAGCCGCAGCACACACCCGGTCTCCTGTTGCTGTGTCACCCTGCATTCCCCCTGCCTTTTAGTGGCCCAGGAACACCTCGTTCAGCTTGTCCAGCGCTTCGGCGCTGTGCTGTGCGTCCCGGGCAAGGGGCTCTGTGCCTGCGGGAACTTTTCCCTGTGCCAGCCGCAGGGCCAGCTCCAGGGCGGCCTGCGCTGCACGGGCACGCACCAGCGCACGGTCGGGCCGGGAGACAGACAGCTTTTTTACATACACCGTCTCGCCCCGGGCCGCGCCCAGATACACCGTGCCCACCGGGCGGAGGGCATCTCCACCGGTCGGCCCGGCCACACCGGTCACGCTGATGCCGATCTCAGCACCGGCAGCCTGCGCGGCCCCCAGAGCCATCTGGGCGGCCACGGGGGCCGACACCACATTGTACTTTGCAATGACATCCGGTTCCACGCCCACCAGCCTGGCCTTGGCGGCCTCCCAATAGGTCACAAAGCCGTAGCCGAACACTTCACTGGAGCCCGGCACCGAGGTGATACGCTGTGCGATCAGCCCGCCGGTGCAGCTCTCGGCGGTGGAGAGGGTGAGCCCCTTTTCCTTTAAGGTGCGCACCAGTGTCTCCTCCAGCCCGGCCACATCCTCATCATACACCGCATCGCCCAGCAGATCATAGAACTTTTTGGCATATTCCCGGCACATTTTTTCGCCTTCCGCATCGGAAGCAGCCCGAGCGGTGATGCGGATCTCGCACTCACCGGTCTTACAGTAGATGGCAGCAGTCGGGTTGGCGTTTTCCAGCAGATTACGCACCTGATATTCCAGATTGCTCTCGCCGCCCAGCACCCGCAGGGTGACAGAGTGCAGGGTGCAGTTCTGGCGCTTCATCAGCAGGGGGCGGACACTCTCGTTCCACATGGCCTTCATCTCGCCGGGCACGCCCGGCATCAGGACAGCACAGCGGCCCTCCTGCTCAAACCATGCACCGGGGGCAGTGCCGTGGTGGTTGATGATCTTATGCCCCTTTACAGGCACCATGGCCTGCTTGCGGTTGTTGGGGGTGGTCACCCGGCCGGAGCGGGCAAAATAACCGGTGATCTTCTCCCACTCGCTCTCGTCAAAGACCAGCGTATCGCCATAGCAGGCGGCAACGGTCTCCTTGGTCAGGTCGTCTGCCGTGGGACCCAGACCGCCGGTGAATACCAGCAGGTCACAGCGGTTCTTTGCTTCGTTGACGAAGTCCGCCAGCCGCCCCTGATTGTCGCCGATGGTGCTCTCCCGCTGGACCGTAATGCCCAGCTCAGCAAGCTCCCGGCTCAGGTACTGGGCATTGGTGTTGAGGATGTTGCCGAGCAGCAGCTCGGTGCCCACACTGATGATCTCCGCTGTCATGCCGCTCACCCCTCAAACTCGATCTCGTCCGTAATGCGGATGCGGATCCGCTCGGTGTTCTCGGCAGCTTCGGCCTCCAGCTCTGCCAGACCGGGCATGGCGGCTTCTGCCTCCAGGATCTCTGCCAGCTCGGGGCGGATCTTCGGGTGCGGCGGGGTGAAGATGGTGCAGCAGTCCTCATAGGGCAGGATGCTGGTCTCGTAGGTGCCAATGTGGCGGGAGGTCTCGATGATCTCGGTCTTGTCCATGCCGATCAGCGGGCGCAGGATGGGCAGATCCTGGGCGGCATCGGTGCACTGCAGGGCCTTGACGGTCTGGCTTGCCACCTGAGCCAGACTCTCGCCGGTGATGAGGGCCTCGCAGCCCTGTCTGGTGGCAATACGATTGGCAATGCGCATCATGCTGCGGCGCATCAGCACCGTGAACAGCACATCGGGGGCATTGTCCCGGATATACTCCTGCGGCTTGGTGTAGGGCACCACAAACAGGTTGGAGCTGCCGGTATAGGGGGTGATCTTCTGGGCCAGAGCTTTAACTTTCAGTTTTGCGCGCTCAGAAGTATACGGAGGGGACGCAAAATGGATGTGATCCAGGGCCAGACCGCGCTTTGCCATCCGGTAAGCGGCCACCGGGCTGTCGATGCCGCCGGAGAGCATATTCAGGGCACGGCCGGAGGTTCCCACGGGCAAGCCGCCCTCTCCGGGTATTTTCGGGCCATGAATATACGCGCCGTAATCCCGGATCTCCACAATGACCTTGAACTGGGGTTTCTTCACATCCACCCGCAGGTAGTTGTGCAGCCCCAGCAGGTAAGCGCCCAGCTCCCGCATCAGCTCAGGGCTGGTCATGGGGTAGGTCTTATCCGAACGGCGGGCCTCCACCTTGAAGGTCTTGATGCCGTGCAGGCTGTCGCCCAGATACTCCTCCGCAGTCCGGCAGATGGTATCAAAGTCCTTTTCGCAGACCACGGCACGGCTCAGCGCCGCCAGACCGAACACGGTGCGCACCCGGTCAAAGGCCAGATCCATGTCCACGTCCTCTTCTTCGGGCTCCATATAAAAGGTAGACTGGGTGCAGTACACCTTGAACTTGCCCACGGTCTTGAGCCGGTAGCGCAGGATCTTCATCATAGCCGACTCAAACTGGTTGCGGTTCAGGCCCTTCAGGGACATCTCGCCCTGATAGCCCATAATAATTTCTCTCATCTTTTATCTCCTGATTCTCTGCAAATGCTTCATTCCGTCTTCGAAGGCGTTGAGGAACGCGTCCACATCCTCGGGGGTGTTGTCCGCACAGAAGGATACACGGATGGCCGTATCAATGGCCAGCGGGTCCCTGCCCATAGCGGCAAGGGTATGGCTGGGCTGGCCCCGGCCGCAGGCACTGGCCGAGGAGACATAGACCTGCTGCTGTGCCAGATGGGCCAGCATGGTCTCGCTCTTGATGCAGTTCTCGCTGAAGTTCAGCACCTCGGGCACCGCATTGTCCGGGCTGTTGATGACCACCTCCGGGAAGGCTTTCAGCCCTTCCCGCAGGCGCAGGTTCAGGGCGTGCACAGCAGCATCCCGGCTCTTCATGGTCTTGTTCAGACGGGTGGCCGCGGCAGCAAGGCCCAGCGCATAGGGCAGGTTCTCGGTGCCGGGGCGCTTCTCCCGCTCCTGCTCACCGCCCAGATAGGGAGCCTGGAACGCCTGATACAGGCTGTCGCTCAGGTAGAGCGCACCAATGCCCTTGGGTGCATGGATCTTGTGTCCGCTGACAGCCAGCGTGTCGATGTTCGCCAGCTTGATGGGCACCCGCATCCAGGCCTGCACGGCATCCACATGGACGATGGTGCGGCTGTTGCGGCGCTTGACCTCGGCGGCCAGACGCTCCACATCGTTCCGGGTGCCGACCTCGTTATTGACCATCATGCAGGCCACAAGGATGGTGTTTTTGTCCACATGGTCCAGCATCCGGTCGATGTCCAGCGTGCCGTCCGGGCCGGGGTCCACCACGGTCACATCATAGCCCATGGCGGCCAGACGCTCCAGCGGCTTCTGCACGCTGGGGTGCTCAAAACCGGACACCACGATGCCCTTGCCGAACCTGCGGGTCAGGGCCGCGCCCAGCAGGGCCATGTTGTTGCTCTCGCTGCCGCAGGAGGTAAAATAGAGCTCCCGGCTCTTGCAGCCCAGGGTGCGGGCCACGGCGGCGCGGGCGGCGTTCAGTGCTTCCTCGCTCCGGGCACCGGGGGCATACAGACTGGACGGGTTGGCCCAGTGCTCCCGCATGGCCTTGTTGATGACATCCGCCACTTCCGGGGCCACGATGGTGGTTGCGGCGTTGTCCAGATAATGCAATTCAGGGTTTTGCAGCATAAATTTTGATTCCTGCTTTCTCAGTTACGCCAGCGGCACCCACCGCCGACAGGATTTCATACTAAACCATGATAATTATACCACAAAGCATCTGCCGCCGTAAAGTAGCACGGCCCACTTGCACGGCCCCGCCGGGTGCTGTATAATGAGGGTAACGAACACAAAGAAAGCCGGGTGTTTTTATGGCCGATTATCAGGAATACCGCCGCCGCATCCTGCGCAAGCGCTGGCGCAGGACTTTTGCCGTTGCCGGGCTGCTGGTGCTGCTCATCCTGCTCAGCGCCGTAGGCCTGCTGTGGAAGCACCTCCACCGGGAGCAGAGCCCTGCCGCCGTGCAGGGCCCGACCATCTTCCAGCAGGAGCTGCAGAGCAGCGAGTGGAACACCATCAGCTACACGCCCGCGCGGCGGCTGACCGTGCAGACCACCTCTGCCGGGTCCACCGCCATGGATTTCCGGCTGGCCGCGCTGGACCGCACCACCGCCGTGGACCGCAGTTATTTTGCCAACGTCTGTTTTCTGGGCGACAGCCTGACGCAGGGGATGCAGATCTATTCCAGCGGCCTGCCGGAGGCCTCTTTCTGCGCCTACCGGGGCGCAAACCCCAGCGTTGTGGTCAATGGCACCACCTGCAAGCGCTCCGATGGCGGCACAGAGGTCCCCATGGAGGTGCTGACAGCCCGGCAGCCCCCGGTACTGTATATCCTGCTGGGTACCAACGTGCTCAACCGGGACGGGGATTATTCCAGCTTTCTCACCTACTACCGGCTCATGCTGGATATGATCTCCCAGGCCCTGCCCAACACGCAGATCTACGTGCAGTCCATTACGCCTGTCCGGCCTGAGGTGCGCAGCAGCCATCCCGGCCTGTACAAAGAGCGGCTGTGCGAGATCAACAATGAGCTGGCTGCCATTGCGCTGGAAAAGAACTGCGCTTTCCTCAACCTGTGGGAAGCCCTTGCCGACGACAACGGCGACCTGAAAGCCGAGTACGCGCAGCCCGACGGGATCCACATCAAGCCGGAAGGTTACCCCGCCTGGGTGGAATATCTCGCCACCCACACCGTGGGCCAACAGACGGCTTAAGCTGAATACTCACATAGAAAAACCGCCCTTCCGGCATCAAACCGGAAGGGCGGTTTTGTCATACAAACAGGAACGGGGAACGCGGCATCAGAACAGCCCCGTGATCTTGCCTTCGGCATCCACGTCGATATTGACGGCGGCAGGTTTCTTGGGCAGGCCGGGCATGGTCATAATGTTGCCGCAGATCACCACCACGAAACCGGCACCGGCGGCAAGGCGGACTTCCCGCACCTCCATGGTAAAGCCGGTGGGTGCACCGGTCAGCTTGGCGTTGTCGCTGAAGCTGTACTGGGTCTTGGCGATGCAGACCGGCAGGTCGCCGTAGCCCAGCTCGGTCAGCTCGGTCAGCGTCTTGGAAGCGGCAGCGCTGAAATTCACACCGTCGGCACGGTAGATTTTTTTGGCGATGGCCTCCACCTTCTGCTTCAGGGGCATCTCCAGCGGGTAGACGTACTGGATGGGACGATCCTCCATGACCTCCAGCACCTTCTCGGCCAGAGCCTTGCCGCCCTCGCCGCCCTTGGCGAACACCTCGCTCAGGACGCAGGGCACGCCCTGCTCGGCGCAGACCTGCTCAACGTATGCCTGCTCCTCCGGGGTGTCGGTGGGGAAGGCATTGATGGCCACCACCACAGGCAGGCCAAAGCCGTTCTTCAGGTTGTCGATGTGGCGCACAAGGTTGGAGGCACCAGCCTTGACAGCCTCAAGATTCGGCTGGTTCAGGTCAGCCTTGGCAACGCCGCCGTGGCTCTTGAGGGCACGGACAGTGGCCACCAGCACGCAGGCGCTGGGGGCGATGCCGGCATAGCGGCACTTGATATCCAGGAACTTCTCGGCACCCAGATCTGCACCGAAGCCCGCCTCCGTGATGACGTAATCGGCCAGCGAGAGGCTGAGCTTGGTGGCCATGACGCTGTTGCAGCCGTGGGCAATGTTGGCAAAGGGGCCGCCGTGGATGATGGCGGGGTTATTTTCCAGCGTCTGAACGAGGTTCGGGTCAAGGGCATCCTTGAGCAGCGCGGTCATGGCACCGGCGGCACCGATGTCGCCAGCCGTGACGGGCTTGCCCTCGTAGGTGTAGGCGCAGACGATCTTCGACAGCCGCTCCTTCAGGTCGGAGATGCTGGTGGCCAGGCAGAAGATCGCCATGACCTCGCTGGCAACGGTGATATCAAAGCCGTCCTCACGGGGGGTACCGTTGACCTTGCCGCCCAGACCATCCACGATGAAGCGGAGCTGGCGGTCGTTCATATCCATGCAGCGCTTCCAGGTGATGCGGCGGGGATCGATGTTCAGGGGGTTGCCCTGCTGGATGCTGTTATCGATCATGGCAGCCAGCAGGTTGTTTGCGGTGCCGATGGCATGCAGGTCACCGGTAAAGTGGAGGTTGATATCCTCCATGGGCACCACCTGGGCATAGCCGCCGCCGGCCGCGCCGCCCTTGACACCGAACACGGGGCCAAGGCTGGGCTCACGCAGGCAGAGCATGGTCTTTTTGCCCAGAGCGTTCATGGCATCGGCCAGGCCCACGCTGGTGGTGGTTTTGCCCTCGCCTGCCGGGGTGGGGCTGATGGCCGTGACCAGGACCATCTTGCCCTGCTTGGATGCCTTGTGGATGAGGCGGTGGTTGATCTTGGCCTTGTAGCGGCCATAGGGAATCACATCCTCATCGGCAAGGCCCAGCAAGGCAGCGATCTCGGTGATGGGCTTCATTTTGGCTTCCTGTGCGATCTCGATATCAGACTTCATGCTCAAATCCTCCCTGAAATGCAAAAAGGACAGCTTTGCGCACCAATAGCGCAAGGCTGCCCAGACGGTCGGCGTAACAAAACCCGGTTCTGTCTGCACTGTGGTGCTCCACAACGTTCCGTCAGCAGGCAAACCCGTTCTTCTGGGTCAAAGATATCACATCTGCCCGTGGTTTGTCAAGCAGAAACTGTCCGCAAAGAAAAATCTGCCTGTACGGCCCCTGCGGCTTGCATCCATCCTGCCAGATGTGTTATACTAAAGTGTATCAAACGATAGGGAGGCTTTCACGATGCCATTTACACCGAAACTGACTTATAAAGGCAAGCCCCTCGTCCGTAAGGACAACGAGCTGTATTACGGCCGTATGACCGACCCCTATGTGCTGCGGATGCAGATCCTGAGCACCAAATCCGTGGGCGGCATGGATGTGGCCGATAAGGTACACATTCAGGTCTTTTCCACCAACGACAGCCTGGCCCCTGAGGCCCGCGTGTTCCGCCAGACCACCAAGAATGGCCTGTACAACGCACTGGACATTGGCAGCATCTGGCTGCAGAAGGCAAACGAGACCCGCTGAACGGCATAAAAAAGGACCGTCTCCCGCTGAGGAGACGGTCCTTTTTGTTGTGCTTTACTCTTCGGTCACTTCAAAGTCCAGGGGCTTGCCGCAGCCGGGGCACTTGGGTGCGCCATCCAGCAGGTCGTCCTCCTCAAACACAGTGGTCTGACCACAGGCGGGGCAGGTCACCTCGTACTGCACGGGGCCTTCCTCCTGCTCCTCGTCGTCATCCTCCAGCGCGACCTCAAAGGTCACGCCGCAGTGGGCGCAGTTTGCTTCGCCCGCGTCCAGATCGTCCTCGCTGACGTAAACCGTCTCGCCGCAGTTGGGGCAGGCCACCTCATAGAACGGCTCGCTGGCGATATCATCGTCATTGTCGTCCTCTTCGGTGTCCTCTTCTTCGGGCTCCTCGTCATCCTCATCGTCCTCATAGAGGTCGGCTTCCAGATCCTCCAGCTCCTCGCTCAGGTCGTTGATCTGGTCGTAGGCGCGGGTCACATCTTCATCGATGCCGTCCACAGCCTCTGCCAGTTCGCCCAGCAGCTCGCTCATGGCCTTGATGACCTTGCCCTCTTTGGTGGTCTCGTCGATGCCCAGGCCCTCGATCAGGCCCCGCAGGTATGCAGCCTTTTCCTTCATAAGAATGACCTCCTATCTTAATCAAAAAAACCGGGCACACGGTTGCCCGCTGCCCGGTCTGTCGGTAAATCAGACGCGCTCCATATACTCGCCGGTGCGGGTATCGATGCGGATGTGGTCGCCCTCGTTGATGAACAGAGGAACGCGGATCTCAGCACCGGTCTCGACAGTAGCGGGCTTCAGGGTGTTGGTGGCGGTGTTGCCCTTGACACCCGGCTCGGTCTGGGTGACTTCCAGCTCGATAAAGTTGGGGATCTCGACGCTGAAGACCTTGCCCTTATAGCTCAGCAGCTTGCACGGCTCGTTCTCCTTGCAGAACTTGAAGTTATCGGGCACATCGGAAGCGTTGACGGGGATATCGTCATAGGTCTCGTTGTCCATGAAGTGGTACAGATCGCCATCCTCATAGCTGTAAGTCACGTCCTTGCGCTCGATGAAAGCCTGAGGGAACTTTGCGGTCGGGTTGTAGCTGGTCTCAACCACAGAGCCGGTGATCACGTTCTTGGTCTTGGTACGGACAAAGGCAGCGCCCTTGCCGGGCTTCACGTGCTGGAACTCAACGACCTGAAGAACCTGGCCGTCCTGCTCAAAGGTCACGCCGTTGCGAAACTCGCCTGCAGAAATCATAGGAATTCCTCCATTAGTAAAATCTCATTGATGCTTAACGCATATCTCTATTTATTTTACTCAATCCCGCATGGTTTGGCAAGGGGTTTGAGCAAAAAAGACGATAAAATCAGAAAAAAAAAACACGGACCAAACCTCTCCGTCATCCCTTCGGGATGCCACCTCCCCTAGCAGGGGAGGCCTTGGCAGCCGGGTGAAGCTTTCTCTTTATGCCAAAGGCTCCCCTACAAGGGAAGCTGGCGGGCGCAAGCCCGACTGAGAGGTTGTACAAAGACAAGCCTCAAAAAATCGTTTCATTGTTTTCGCATCCTCTGCCTGCGTACCGGCGCTCTCACAGATGATGACAGGTGCAAGCCCACGCTCGGCCAGCAGCTCCATCAGGGGCTGGGGTTCGGGGCCGAACTGGGTCTCGGCAAAGGTCCAGTGCCGCTTTTCACCGCCCTTGGAATACTCGATGCGGGAAAAGTGGACATGGAACTGCCGGGCACGCGCATCCCCCAGCGCCTCCCCGATGCGGTCAAGGATAGCGGCATAATCCGCCTTGGAGCGGATGCCGCCCAGCGTCCGGGCGTTGAGGTGGCCGAAGTCGATGCAGGGGGTGATGCGTCTGTCCACCCCGCAGAGGGCCAGCACCTCCTCCAGCGTGCCCAGCTGGCCGATCTTTCCCATCGTCTCAGGGCAGAGGGTGATCTCGGCAAAGCCCGCTTCATCCAGCGCGTCCTGCGCTCGTTTCAGGGTGTCCAGCGCTTTTTCCAGGGCAGCTTCCCGGCTCTGCCTGCCGCAGCTGCCGGAGTGGAAGATGACCCGCCTGCCGCCCAGCGCCCTGCAGAGCGCCGCGCTCTGGAGCAGATAGTTCACGCTGTTCAGCCGCTTTTCCTCGTCCAGGCTGGAGGCGCTGATATAGTAAGGCGCGTGGACGCTGAACAAAATCCCCCGGGCGGCGGCATCGTCAGCCATCTGCCGGGCCTTGTCCAGCCCCAGCCGGACTCCATGGCCGCACTGGTATTCAAAGGCATCCAGCCCCATTTTTTCGGTATAGGCCGGAATGTCCAGACTGTTCTTATACCCCATGGCCGTGAAGCTGTCGCTGGTGCCTGCGGTACCAAACCGAATTTTCCACTCACTCACAGGGTCTTACCTCCCCGGTCGTAGTATTCCTGCCAGTGTTTTTTCTCCCACTTGCGCTTGAGCACCACCTGTGCCCCGAGATCCGGCCCGCGGGGGATGACCATCAGGCCCGGAATACCATAGAGCGCCGCCGCCATCCGGTCGGCATAGAGCTGGTCGCCCACCATGGCCATTTCCCGGCGCTTCACCTGCATCCGGCGGCGGGCCACCCCCAGTGCAAAGGGCAGAGGCTTGGCACTGCGGTAGAGGTAGGCAAGGCCCAGCTTTTCCGCAAAGGGGCGCACCCGCTTTTCGGCACCGTTGGAAACGATGGTCAGCTTTACGCCCGCCCTGCGCATGGCTTCCAGCCACCCGGCCACTTCTTCCGGCAGCTCCTGACTGCGGTCGGCGGTCAGGGTGTTGTCGATATCCAGCACCAGCGCCCGGATGCCCTTTTGGGCCAGCCACTCCGGCGTGATGTGGGTCACATCCTTAAAAACATATTCGGGGGTAACTAACATACAGAACCCTCTCTTTGCCTTTCACAGGCTCACCCTCTCAGTCCGCTTCGCGTCCAGCTCTCCCAAAGGGAGAGCCTCTGGCGAAACCAATAACTTTGCACGGATTGCCAAAGCCTCTCCCCTTGGGAGAGGTGGCATTGCGCAGCAATGACGGAGAGGGCGAGGATGTTTATCTTTTTCATAAATGAAAATAGGAGAGCCTGAGTTTCAGGCTCTCCTACATCGGCGTTAGCAACGCGTTTGAAATCTAAAGCAACATGCGATTTCAAGCAGTTAATTACTTGAACTTGCGCTTGCGGGCTGCTTCGGACTTCTTCTTGCGCTTGACAGACGGCTTCTCGTAAGCCTCGCGCTTACGGACCTCTGCGAGCACACCGCTGCGAGCGGTGCTGCGCTTGAAGCGACGCAGTGCGCTTTCCAGCGACTCGCCCTCTTTAACACGAATTTCCGACATCTTATTCCCTCCCTTGGACCGTGAGGCAGGAATTTCGTTGTTACATGGTAACTAACAGTAGACAGTATAGCGCATTTTCATGCGTTCGTCAACCTTTTTTGAAAGATTTTTTGAAAAAACTCTCCGGCAAAGCGCCTGAGGGATCAGCCCTTCACGGCCAGGTTGACCAGACGGCCCTTGACGTAGATCTCCTTGACGACCTGCTTGCCCTCCAGAGCGGCAGCAACTGCGGGGTCAGCCTTGGCGGCGGCAATGGCAGCGGCAGCATCGATGTCGGCAGCCACCTTCAGGCGGGCCTTCACCTTGCCGTTCACCTGCACGGCGATCTCCACGGTGCTCTCCACACACTTGGCCTCTTCGTACTGGGGCCAGGGGTAGTAGGCCAGCTGCTCATTGTGGCTGTGGCCCAGCTTCTCCCACAGCTCCTCGGTCATGTGGGGAGCAAACGGGTTCAGCAGCTGAACAACGGTCTCCAGCTCGGCCTTGGTCGCACCGCCGTTGTCGTACAGGGCATTGACCAGCGTCATCAGCTGGGCAATGGCAGTGTTCATCTTCAGGCCCTCGATATCAGCGCCCACCTTCTTGATGGTCTGGTGCATCAGGGTCTCGATGGCGGGGCGATAGCCCTCGCCCTCCACCAGCTTGTCGGACAGCGCCCACACGCGGTCGAGGAAGCGGTTGCAGCCGGCAATGGCAGAGGTCTGCCAGGGTGCGGCCTGCTCAAAGTCGCCCATGAACATCTCATACAGACGCATGGTGTCGGCACCGTACTGGTCCACCACCTCGTCGGGGTTGATGACGTTGCCCAGGCTCTTGGACATCTTGACAATGGGATGGCGTGCCATCTCGCCGTACTTCTCTTCCAGTGCCTTTTCGGCGGCCTTCTGGCTGCCATACTCCTTCAGCAGCTTCTCCTGCTCGTCAGCGGGCAGGTTGACAAAGCTGTGGGGGTTCAGGCCCAGAATCATGCCGTGGGCGGTGCGCTTCTGGTAAGGCTCCGCAGTGGGCACCACGCCGATATCGTACAGGAACTTGTGCCAGAAACGGCTGTACAGCAGATGCAGGGTGGTGTGCTCCATGCCGCCGTTGTACCAGTCCACGGGAGACCAGTACTCCAGCGCCTCCTTGGAGGCCAGAGCGTCCTTGCAGTGGGGGTCCATGTAGCGCAGGAAGTACCAGGAGGAACCGGCCCACTGGGGCATGGTGTCGGTCTCGCGGGTTGCGGGGCCGCCGCAGCAGGGGCAGGTAGTCTTGACCCAGTCGGTGTGGCGGGCCAGCGGGGACTCACCATCGGGGCCCGGCTCAAAGTCGGTGATGTCGGGCAGGGTCAGGGGCAGGCTGCTCTCGGGCAGGGGCTGCCAGCCGCACTTTTCACACTTGACCATGGGGATCGGCTCGCCCCAGTAGCGCTGACGGCTGAACACCCAGTCGCGCAGCTTGTAGTTCACCTTATCGCAGCCCTTGCCGTTGGCTTCCAGCCACTCGATCATCTTTTTCTGGGCATCTGCCACAGACAGGCCGTCCAGGAAGCCGGAGTTGACCAGCGTGCCGGTGGCAACATCGGTAAAGGCAGCCTCGTCCAGATTGGACTCGGTATTGCCCTTGACCACCTCGATGATGGGCAGGCCGAACTTCTTGGCGAACTCCCAGTCGCGGGTATCGTGGGCGGGCACAGCCATGATGGCACCGGTGCCGTAGGTGGACAGGACATAATCGGAGATGAAGATGGGGATCTGCTTGTCGTTGACGGGGTTGATGCCCATCACGCCCTCCAGCTTCACGCCGGTCTTTTCCTTGTTCAGCTCACTGCGCTCGAAATCGCTCTTGCGGGCAGCCTCTGCCTGATAGGCCGTAACGGCATCCGCATTCTTGAGCAGGCCCTTTTCCAGCCACTCCTTGACCATGGCGTGCTCCGGGGAGACGACCATGTAGGTAGCGCCGAACAGGGTATCACAGCGGGTGGTGTAAACCGTCAGGGTATCGCCTGCGGTGGTACCGAAGTTCACCTCTGCACCATGGCTGCGGCCGATCCAGTTCTTCTGCTGGGTGGCAACGCGCTCGATGTAATCCAGACCATCCAGGCCGTCGATCAGCTTGTCGGCGTAAGCGGTGATTTTGAGCATCCACTGGCTCTTGACCTTGTGCACGACCTCGCTGCCGCAGCGCTCGCACACGCCGTTGACAACTTCCTCGTTTGCCAGCACACACTTGCAGCCGGTGCACCAGTTGACGTTCATTTCCTTCTTGTAGGCCAGGCCGTGCTTGTACAGCTGCAGGAAGATCCACTGGGTCCACTTGTAGTACTCGGGGTCGGTGGTGTTGATCTCGCGATCCCAGTCAAAGGAGAAGCCCAGCGCCTTGAGCTGCTCACGGAAGTGATCCACATTCTTCTTGGTGACGATGGCCGGGTGGATGTGGTTCTTCATGGCAAAGTTCTCGGTGGGCAGACCGAAGGCATCCCAGCCCATGGGGTACAGCACGTTGTAGCCGTTCTGGCGGCGCTTGCGGCTGACCACATCCAGGGCAGTATAGCTGCGGGGGTGGCCCACATGCAGGCCCGCACCCGAGGGATACGGAAACTCCACCAGTGCATAGAACTTGGGCTTTTTGTGGTCGATCTCGACATGGAAGGTCTTTTCGTCCTCCCACACCTTCTGCCACTTGGCCTCAACGGCCTTGTAATCATACTTCATAGCTTTCAATCACTCCTCAATATTCGGCAGCCGCCCTTGCAGGCAGGGAAGCTTACAGACTGTTTTCCGGGGTCAGATACTCCGAGATATCCATGGGCTCACCATCGGCCCACAGATGTTCCAGATCATAGTAGGTGCGGGTGTTGGGCACAAAGACGTGCACGATGACGCTGGAATAATCCAGCAGCACCCAGTTCTTGGAGTCGAAGCCCTCGGTGGTGTAGGGCTCGATGCCCTTCTGAGAAAGCTCGTACTCCACCTCGTCGGCCAGAGCACCCACCTGGGTGGTGGAGGTGCCGGAAGCAATGACGAAGTAATCGGTCAGAACGGTCAGGCTCTCCACTTTGAGCACACGGACATCCTGGGCCTTTTTCTTGTCCAGAACCTTTGCGATCTCAATGGCAAGGGTCTTGCTGTCGATCTTGTTTTCCATAAAAGTCTCCTCTCTGGTTTGTTACTGTCCCGCGGCCTGGCCATCGGTGGTGGTCGCACCCGCCACGTCGGTATCGCCGCTCAGGATGGCATCATCGGACTCCTTGTCCAGCTGTCCCACGAACTGGACATTGGCGCTGGTGGAAGCGGTGCCGTGGGGCCAGTTGTTGGTCACAAGGTTCATTTCCTCGGCGCTCACGGGGCCGGTATAATTGCGGAAATAGGTGTTCAGCAGCTCTGCAATGGAACCGGCATCCGGCACCACGCAGGAGTATCCGTCAAAGCTGCTGGTCTTGCCCACATTGGGCACGCCCATGAACACAGGGGTCTGGGCCAGCATGATGTTCGCACTGTCGATGCGGGTAAAGGACACCAGCATCTTGGCAATGGTGGTCAGATCCATATCCGTGTGGATATAGTTGTTGAAAATCAGGGGCAGCTGGGCAATAACATCGGTCACGCCCATGCTGCGCACCCGCTTGAACAGGCCGGCATAGAAGTAGCGCTGCATGTTCAGGCGGTCGATATCCGAGTTGGCGTAGCCCTGGCCATGGCGGCAGCGGACAAAAAACTCTGCCGATGCGCCGTCCAGGTTGCGGTAGCCCTGCTTCAGGACACTGCCCGCAAAGGACATATCGTGGGGGATATACACCTCGATGCCGCCGAAGTTGTCCACCATTTCCACCAGTGCCTGCATATCAATGGTCACATAGTAGTCGATGGGCAGCTTGTACTGATCATAGATGACCTCCGCCAGCGCGGCAATGTCGCCGCCGTTGGAGAGGGCCACCGAGTTGATCTGATAGTTGGTGGCCGCGTAGGTCTTGCCGTTGGAAAGGGTGATCTTGCGGTTCTGGGTTGCAACAAGGCTGTTGCGGGGGATCTGCAGCATCCGCAGGGCACCGCCCTTGATATCGAACTGGCAGTACAGGATCATATCCGTCATGCCGTCGTTGCTGCCATCCGAGGAGTAGGCGCGGCCCTCCTCATAGTCGATGCCGCAGACAAGGATGTTCACCACATCGCCCTTGTACTCCTCCAGCGTCTGGATCTCCTCCACCAGCGAGGTCGCGTTCTCCTCGGGCTTCAGGTTCTCCTCCACCTTGTTCATCATGTTCACGGCGTAGACCACCACGCCCGAGATCACGGCCAGCACCGCCAGCGTCACGGCCATCGGCAGCCACACGGGGGTCTTTTTCTTCTTTTTGCGGCGGCGGGGCGCATCAGCGGGGGCCGCGTGCCGGGGCGGCCGACTGCCG
>OHMN01000167.1_pt1 | contig 69177 bp, 73 predicted proteins | sample 1569361 | NCBI WGS metagenome assembly OHMN01 (sample SAMEA3541508, study PRJEB24748) | human gut metagenome | biome: human gut; feature: human-associated habitat; material: faeces | place: China | collected 2012
GTCCTTGTAATCTCTTCTGGCTGGCAGCGCAGAACCAGGCGCAGATTCAGATACAAATCCTGTTCCTCTTGCTCCATTTCTTTCCGTATTCATTTGTCCTCCTTTGCAGGAGAACGAAAATCTCCTGCTTTTTCATTATTTTTGAAAAAGCATAGATTTTCTGAAATGATTGTTAGAATTGCAGACGGCCCTGAACCAGCCTGTGATAGGAAATATATGCTTTGAGATAAGTATAACATGGGAGGGAGGGGAAGGCAAGGGGTGCCTTCCCTTATCATCCATTTACACAAATGGGCATTCTGAAATTTTCCATACACCTTTACTATTTTTCCAAGATACCAAAATATATTTTTTATTTTTTATAGTAGCAAAAGAAGACTTATAAATCACGCTCTGTCCTTTTAGTTCTTTTAGATTTATTTCATGTTCTAGGTTTAAAACCCAACTTTGAAGAAAACATAATTTTCCAAAATGCAGTTTATATTTTCCCTGCCTAGATATTGTAGTTACTAAACAATCAAATCTTTTATTTGGTGCATATTTTTCATTCCAATTTTCTTCTGATGCAATACCAATATGCCATATTTTTTCATCTCTAAAACCTTGTAGAACAATCTCCTCAGCATTATCCTGAAATTCTAGCGAATCCCCTGATAATATCATAGCTTTATTATTTTCTTCTTCTGTATCTATATACACTAAGTGCACTTGATTACTATAAATTATAGCTGGTGAGATATAATCTTTACCTAATGATAAATTTAATCTTTTAGGACTCTCCCATTTACATCCATTGGAAGATTTAGAAATAAACAGACTACTATTTTTAGAGTTTATTTTTTCTGTCCTTCGATAGATCAATACCAAATATCCCTGATAAACAAATAGACATGGATCTGATAAATGCCATTCAAAGTTTTTTTCTTTTATCAGTGGATTAACACTAGGGATTAATTCCCATTGATTATTATTCCATATTGCAACACATGGATTTTCATATGTATCTATACCGAATGGATACGGTGTAAAGGCCATAAATATCTTTTCTTTATATTCAATAATATCTGGATGAACACTTTGTCCAGAACCATCATATGTCTCAATTATAGTTTTCTTCCAAAAACTATGACCAAAAAAATAACCAAGCCCCATTGGAATCTCACATTTAATTAATTTATCCCATATTTTATAGAAACAACCTATTAATCCATATGCTTTAATATATCTAATAGTATACATAAGAATCCTTTAATTCAAAATAGTATCTGTATCAATATTTTTAAATGAGCATGTATCTAAAAATCCAACCTCTTTTCCTCTAGGTGAAATAACCAAGGATGCTCTTTTATAAAACGGAATTTGACAAAAATTCAATTTTTTCCATATCCAAAAATCATTACTAGATACATTTACAAATGGTATCTCTATTAAACTTCCTTCTTGCTTTATAAAGTTCATCATATTTCTTATTTTTCTTTTCTTATCTTCTTTATCTCCTTTGGCGAACCAATCATCTATTACTACACACTTCCTCCCTCGCAACATTTTTGTGTGATAGATAAGTAACCCAGCTAAGGACTCCTGTGATTTTAATCTAATAACTTTAAATTTTTTTGAAGATTGATTTGTCTTCCATCTATAAAATTCATTACTTCTTAAAAAACCATTTTCTATTTCTGCATTAATACATTCTATTTCTTCAGCATTGAAAACAATGTTTTCATTTACCTGGCAATACTCGTCTTCTTTTAAACGAATTCTAGAAAATATAAAATTCCATATCTCATCTAAAATTCTCCCTATTTTTTTTTCACTTCCAAGCAAAAAGCTTCCCGGATTTATTATTTTTATGAGAACTGTAAATTTAGCGATTTCCTTCCATCCCATTTTGATAAATCCCGGAAATGAATTCTCATTGGGTAATCCAAAAATAAATTCTGCCTCAGAATCGTTCTTTTCTCTTTCATTTATAAGTTTTGTAAAAATACCTTTTCCTCTAAATTCTGACAAAACTGCTGTATCACAGCTTTGCAATAAAAAATGTATATTTCCATTTTCTTTGAAATAGGTACCCATAAAGGCATTCATACCAGCAACCACTCCATTTTCTTCGTAAAATTGTATAGGCTCTTTTACTTTAAATGGATTTGAAAAATGCTTATATAACATTTGTTCCCGATCAATAGTTCCTTCATATACAGTATTAAATATCTCAACTGCATAATCAATCTTTTTTTCTAAACTATCCATAGTTTTTCCTCATCATTAATGCCTTAACAATTACATTTCTATATAAAAGACATAAAAGTAACAATACCACAAAAGCAATAAAAATTATATTCTTATCTGCAAATGAAGCATATACAGCAAACACATACATAAACATAAATGCTACTAAAAATTTTTTTATACCATAATTAATCTTCAAGCATTTATATGAAAAAAATGTTCTGCCTCCCCAATGAATAAAATACGCTAATCCTGTTGCCATTGCAGCTCCCTTAGCTCCAAAAAATGGAATTAATAGCACATTCAAAATAATATTACTTGTTGCAGAAATTATTGAAATCCATATATGATATATCGTTTTCTTCTTGAAATTTATTCCAAGCACTGTTGTTTCTGATATTGTATACATAATAGGCATAAAAACTAGAGAAGGAAATACATAGGCTGCATTTTGATAACTGTCTCCCAGCAAAACTCCTAGTATCTCTTTAGAACTAATTAAAATAATTGCTAACACAAACATTAAAAAAGATATAATCTGATTTACTGTTGTAAAAAAACAAGTATCATCTGGTTCTTTAATAAAATGTTCATAAGCTACAGGAATCCAAAATGTAGCAAAAGCAGATTGCACAGCATTCAATATGATAATCAATTCTGCTGCGCTAGAATAAATTCCTAATTCTGAAAATCCTGCAAATGCTTTTATCATAATTTTATCTGTTGCTTGAAATACCCATGCAATAATGGATGAAAAGAAAATAGGAAAGCCAAATATTAGTAATTCTCTAATATTATGTTTTAACTTTACTTGCTTAGAATTTTTTGAAAACCAAATTTTCCTTTCTAGCAAAAAACCCATTAAACTTACTATTCCATATGATAAAATCACCGCTGATATTAGCCCAAATACCCCTGCGCAAGATCCAACAATAGAAAAAATTAAATATCCCGCTTTTTGTAATGTGTGCAAAAAATTATACATATTTAACTTTTGCTGAATCCTAAGCTGCAATAATACAATATTATAAAGAATATTAAAAAGAACAAACACGCTTAACACTATTGCTGGTACATATGAGTCTATTCCAAAAAGGCTCTTTGCTATTTGCGTCTTTAACACAAAAAAAACAACACTAATTGCAAGTGTATTAAGCACACAAAAGACCATAAAAATCTTAGATAATTTTACTCTTCCCGTTTCATTTTCTTCATAATAGTATCGAATAAAAGCCTGATCAATTCCCATCATGCACAATAACACACACAGATTTCCCACAGTATTAAATAGCGAATATTTTCCCAATTCTTCTGGAGAAACTAGATGTGTAATAATTGGCGTTGTAATAAAACCTATTAAAAGTATAATCACATTGCCCAAAGCAAATTGCATAAATTTTTTTATTAATTCCAATTATTCACTTCTCCTACATTTATTATTTCCATAATAATATATTGAAATAATACAGCCATACAGCATCCATATCCAGCCATACGAATTTATACTACTAGATGATATACATGCAATAGCAAATACAATAAGAAGAGTAAAGATTAATCCATGTATTCTTCGCATTCTTTTATCATCGCTTATCATCATTCTTTTATACTCATATATTAAACATTTTACATATGCATATAAATACACAAAAAAAATGAATACTCCAAAAGCAACTAGAACTTCTATCCACCAGTTATGTAAATTGCTCATACCGGCCGTTGGAAGCATCGTAGTTTCTAACATCAATACCTCTATATTTCCGCTTCCAACCCCTAGTCCATAACTGTTTAGTAAAAGTGTAAAGCCATTTTTTATTAGATTTATTCTCATTCCTATTGAGTTCAATTCTGTTACTTGATAGGAATTCAAAACATAGCATACAACAAATAAAACAACTATACTAACTGAAAATCCAAAGAAAAATAAAACATAATATGTTTTTCTCGTGTAACGCAAATTTAAAAAAAGATAAATTAACATTCCTAATGCCAACGCTAACCAACATGCCCTAGAATGTGATGCATATATCAAAATAGTCGATGAAGCAATCAAAAAAGCATTCATTGTTTTTATTATCTTTGTTTTTATTATGTTATTTAGAATAAGAACCAAAAAAATAGCTATTACTAAAAAAATAGCCATATCATTTGTATTACCAAACATTGATACAGGATAATGCGCCAATTGATATGATTCTTCTATTTCTTGTGAATTCAAAAAGAAATATTTACCTGTCAAAATTTCTATCCATCCAATTAGATTATGGAGCAAAAAGGAAATATTAGTAATACACAAAAAATAGTAATAATGTTTTTTTTCAGTAAAACAAAATGCTACTAAGATAGATAAAGCTAATCCAATAATAAAAAAGTAATTATATTTTATCCATGACTTGAAACTAATTGCTCTATACACACTTATAAAATCAATCAAAAGCCATATAATTAAAAAAGTAATTATTTTTTTATGTTTCAATTTTGTTATTAAACTTTTTTCTGCCAAGAAACGAATCCCTAAAAATGGCAGAAAGGCAATAGCCGTCATGCCAAAAAGATTTATGTTAGCTCCATAAATTGATATTTTACACAGGGCAGGAAACAATGAAAGTGTATACAATATAAACAATCCTATTGTCATTTTATCTCCTGTTCTACTCTTTCATAAATTTCATTCATTCTGTCTACATTTTTACTCCAGCAATAAAGAGTTTCAACTCTTTTCCTTCCTTCTATACCCATTTCTCTTCTTGCATCAAAATTATCATATAAATATTCCATCTTTTCGCTCATTTCTTTTATGGATTCTTGAGGAACTAATATCCCTGTTGTATCGTTTAATATGATCTCTTTTGAGCCATCTGTTTCTGTTGCTATAACTGGAATCCCTGCAGCCATTGCCTCTATAGTTGACACTCCAAAGCTTTCCTTTCTACTTCCTGAACAAAATACATCTACTTGTGATAAAACATTTGGCAGATTTTCATTTTTTATATATCCTTTCCATTTTAGACTGGAATCACATTTGTACTGTTTTCCAAGTTCTTGTAAATTTTCTTTCTGACTTCCTTTTCCATATATATGTAATTCAACATTTTTATTATAAAGATTTTTTCTTTTTAAAAAGGCATCAAACGCTTTTATTATAATATCTATTCCATAAATATTTTCCAGTGATTTTATAACACAGAAAATAAATTTATCATCTTTTCTTTTTTCTCTACAACATTTAAATTTTTTAACATCTACTCCAAATGGTACAACATCAATCTCTAATTTTTTATCCAAAATCTTTTGGACTTGTATTTTCATTGCTTCACTTGTTGACACTATATGTTTTGCATACAACAAATTTTTTTTGATTATATACATATTAATTCTATTTCTATATGGAAAATCATACACGTCACTTCCCCACACAGATAAAATAATATTAGGGAAATGAGCAATTCTTGCTAAAGTACCATATCCACTTGCATAATGTACATTTACAATATCTGGGTTTAGTTGTTTAGATAATTTTTTCAAAGCATTTCCATTTAAATAATATCCCTTTCCACCAGATATAGGAAGATAATTAATTTTTACTCTCACATCTATCTCATCATCTATCATTTTATGATTCGGAAGTGATACCAAATAAACTTTATTTTTTTGAGCTAAAGCATTAACCCACCGCACTGTATGAATACTACTGGCAGGTGCTAAAAACAAAATATTCATCTCATTCTCCCTACTATGTTAAAAACTATTAACTTTTAAAACTCTCCTGCCATATCAAGACTACTAAATTCACTCAACGGAAGTTTCACTGCTTTTCCTTCCTTCTGACTTTTATAAATAGCCAGCACTAATTCTAACGCATCTCTTCCTGCATAGGCATCCACATAAGGCTTTCGATCCGTCTGGATGGCATCCACCACATCAGCAAACAGACTGGTGTGACCATTTCCATAGACATTGCTGGTGGCCTCTTCCAGTCCTTTATTTTTCGTATCTGCTTCCGTTTCATCGGCAAAGTCCCATACATCTATGTTGTTAGTGGAAGTTCCTCCAAGTTTTACGGTTCCTTTTTCTCCAAAAATATAAAGAGTTTCTTCCAAGTTTTTTGGGTATACATTAGTAGTTCCTTCAATCGTAGCAATAGCCCCATTCTTAAATTTCACGACCGCCATTCCTACATCCTCCGCTTCCAGATAATCATGGAACTGCTGGCGGGTCTGACCATAAACCTCCTCAATTTCTCCTCCAAATGTCCAGCGCAGCAAGTCAATTCCATGAATGCACTGATTCATCAATGCACCGCCATCCTGAGCCCAGGTTCCTCGCCAGGGCGCCTGTGTATAATAATTCTTATTCCGGTTCCATCGCACATGGATGGAACCATGGGACAGCTTTCCAAATCTTCCCGCCTCCAAAGCCTGACGCATTTCCTGTACCGCAATATTAAATCGGTTCTGGTGGCAGGCACTGACCTTGACGTTCCTTTCCTCTGATAAACGGATAATCTCATTAGCATCTGCCATACTCATAGCCATTGGTTTTTCAATAATCACATGAACTCCATGCTTAATACAAAAAATGGCAATTTCTGCATGAATTCCGCTTTCTGTTGCAATGCTTACCAGCTCCGGCTGAACTTCTGCAATCATGGCTTTATAGTCTGTATAGTGTTTTATAGAGTCATCTGCCCATAAACCATGCCTTTCCAGAAGCTTTTTCATATGTTCTGGCTGTATATCACATACTGCTGCAATTTCTAATTGATTATTTAATGCTGCTTTTATATGATTGGTCGCAATGCGTCCACATCCAATTAATGCGTATTTCATATTCTCCCCTTTTACAGTGTAATTTGTATATTTTTTAACGTTTTAATAATATAATCCTGTTCCTCTTCATAAAGCTCTGGAAATACTGGAATAGCAAAAGTCGTTCTGCTTAGTTCCTCAGTCACCGGAAGACTTCCCTCCTTATATCCTAATTCTGCAAATGCTCCCTGCAAGTGTAACGGTATAGGATAGTATGTTCCGCACTGTATATCAGATTTTTTCAATTTCGCTATAATTTCTGATGCATCTTTATGCTTCAATACATATACATAATAAGAATGCATTGAATGTTCTGGCTCAAATGGAATTTGATAATCTGTTTCAGACAAATCATTATTATATCTGATGGCATTTTTCCTTCTTCCAGCTATAAACTCATCTAAATAAACTAATTTTTTTCTTAAAATAGCTGCCTGAATAGCATCCAGCCTTGAATTATAGCCAATTAAATAATTATAATATTTAGACTCTCCGATTGGCATGGAACTGGGAATTTTTCTGCCTTTTCGTTCGTATTCAGCCTTTAAAGTAACCAATCCATCTTTTCCTGAGCCATGGAGTTTAAAGGAGCGGCATGCACGTGCAATATTTTCATCATCTGTTAGGATCATTCCTCCATCACCATCACATCCCAAATTTTTAGTTGGAAAAAAAGAAAAGCAGGATACATCTCCTAGTGTATTTTTTCTGCTTCCTTTATATTGCGTTCCCGCAGACTGTGCACAATCGGCAATTAAATACAAATTATGTCTCTGACAAATTTCTCTAATACGATCCATTTCACAACTTTGTCCATACATGTGCACTGGCAAAACTGCTTTTGTTTTATCAGAAATTGCAGCTTCTATCATCTCTGGATCCATACAGTATGTATCTTTGCAGACATCAATAAAAACTGGTGTTGCCCCAACTGCTGCAATGCTTTCTGCTGTTGCAAAAAAAGTCCAAGATACAGTAATTACTTCATCTCCCTCTCCTATTCCCAATGCCCGTAAAGCAATTACTAAAGCATCTGTACCATTTCCACAGGAGATACCATATTTTGCGCCTTCATATAATGCAAATTCTTCTTCAAAAGCCTTGACCTCTTCTCCGCCAATATAGCCGCCACTTCTCAAAACTCTGAGTGCTGCCTCTTCATATTCCGTATGGTGTTCCTCATGCTGACGCTGCACATTCATTAATTGAACTTCCATTATTCTTCCTCCACTTCAATCGGATAAATATTTCCTTCATCATCAGCTCTATACCATGACTTACATTCTTTACAGTATAAATTTTTATCTAATTTACAGCCACATTTACAAACATGAGCGTAAAAACGTGCTGGATTTCCGATTACCATAGTGTAATCAGGAATTGTCTTTGTTACAACAGAACCTGCTCCTACAAAAGCATATGCACCAATATCATTACCACAAACAATCGTTGCATTCGCCCCAATTGTTGCCCCTTCATGAATTACTGTTTTTTTAAACTCGGATTTTCTTTCTATAAAGCTTCGTGGATTTCCAACATTAGTAAATACACAGTTTGGACCTAAGAAAACATTGTCTTCGCAAATTACGCCTGTATAAATTGCAACATTATTTTTTATTTTTACATGGTTGCCTATTTTTACTCCTGTTTCTATAAATGCATTTTCTCCTATATTGCAATGTTCTCCTATTTTTACCCCATTCATAATATGGCACCAATGCCATATACGTGTTCCATCTCCTATCATAGAACCTTCATCTACAATTGCTGTCGGATGGATGAAATATTTTATCTTTTCCATATTAATTACCTATATATTGATTAACTCATCGCAATAATCTTTGTAAACCACATCTGCGTCAAATGACTTTTCAAACAAACTATGAGCATTCTCTTTCATCTGCTTAAATACCTTCTCCTGACTCTCCAATTGTTCTATTTTTTGAATTAACTCCTTGCAAGAATTAAAATAAAAACCACAATTGCTTTCTTCTAATAATTTTTTCGAGGCTCCTTGAAGAGTTGTAAAAACTGGAATTCCATAATAAAGATATTCTCCCAATTTGTTTGGAAGTGCGTTAATAAAGTCAGGTGTATTGGAATATGGAAGCAAACCTGCGCTTGCCAGTTTTCCCAACACATATAATTCTGTGTCGTTTCTATAGCCCGGAAGAACTATATTATCTAATTCCTTTGTTTCATTTAAAGCGAGTTCATAATCTGGTCCTTTTCCACATAAAACAAATTTAACATTTTTATTATTAATCTGTTTCGCAGCATCTATAACAAGACGTAATTGTGCATTTCGAAAATGTATGGAACCTATATAGATTACAACAAATTGTCCTTTTATTATTCCTAACTCATTCCACATAGCTTCTGCTAGTTGAATTTCAGATTCTTTGTATGCTCTTTTTTGGTAAGCCAGAACTAATACATGATCTATTTCTTTCCTACTTCTTCCCCACTTATTTGATAGCGACACTGCATCTTCTGTTACTCCAATTATCTGTGTAGCATATTTCATTGCATACCGCGTTTTTTTGCCATATAATAAGTGTATTCCGCATAGTGCAGCCTTTTCCATCAAACCTTGAAATGGCTGTATAAAAATATCTGGCCACAGGTCTCTAATGTCAAGCACTACCGGTATATTATACTTCCTCCCATATTTTACACATTCATATCCTAATTCTATTAAAGGCCAAGAACAATGAATTACATCAGGCTTTTCTTCTTTTTCTATTGCTTTTCTAAATTCTCTCGCAATATTTTTACAATATTGAATTCTGTCAAAAGAAACATGTTTTTTATAAGCCTTTTTTACATGTAATAAATGCAACCTTAAATTAGCATTTAAATCTATTTTTTCTTCTTTATTGGAATAAAATCTTTCCTCATAGTGAAGCCAAGTAGATGACCACCATGTCACTTTATTTCCTAATTCTGCGGCATACTGAGCTAGTTTTCCTGCTCGCATCAATCTCCCCTTTCCAGTCAGTTCCGGAATTGGTTCACTATCACTCACAAACCATATTTTTTTCATAAATTTAATCCCGTCTATATAAATCTCTTGTATAAACCTTATTTTTTACATCGTCTAAACTATCATCATATCTATTTGCAATAATCGCATCACTTTCCTTCTTAAATTTTTCCAAATCATTAACTACAAGACTTCCAAAAAAAGTAGTTCCGCCTTCCAGTGTAGGTTCATACACTATCACTTCTGCTCCTTTTGCCTTAATTCGTTTCATAACACCTTGAATCGAACTTTGACGAAAATTATCAGAATTGCTCTTCATCGTTAAACGATACACACCGATTACTACTCTTTTTTCCTTCCCAGCATCAAAATCAAAATCTTCATCGTAGCCATAATACCCCGCTTTAATAAGAACCCGGTCTGCAATGAACTCTTTTCTGGTACGATTACTCTCTACAATTGCCTCAATTAATTTTTCTGGGACATTTTGAAAATTTGCCAGCAACTGCTTTGTATCTTTTGGCAAGCAATATCCTCCATATCCAAATGAAGGATTATTATAATGAGATCCTATACGTGGATCTAGACATACACCATTGATAATATCCTGTGTATTCAATCCTTTCATTTCTGCATATGTGTCTAATTCATTAAAATACGATACACGAAGCGCTAAATATGTATTTGCAAATAGCTTTACTGCTTCTGCCTCCGTGAATCCCATAAATAATGTTTCTATATCTTGTTTAACCGCTCCCTCTTGAAGAAGGTGCGCAAATATTTCGGCTTCTTTTCGACAGCTATTGTCACATCCTACAATAATTCTAGATGGGTAAAGGTTATCATACAAAGCCTTCGATTCCCTCAAAAATTCAGGGCTAAACATGATTCTATCTGTTTTATATTTTTGTCGTATGCTTTTAGTATATCCTACCGGAATTGTTGATTTTATTACCATCGTTGCTTTAGGATTACTCTGCATCACAAGCTCAATAACTTCTTCTACTGCCGAAGTATCAAAAAATTTTTTTCTGCTATCATAATTTGTAGGAGCTGCAATAATAACAAATTCTGCTTCTTTATATGCAGATACACCATCTAAAGTCGCTGTCAAATCCAACCGTTTCTCTTTTAAGTATTTTTCTATATACGTATCCTGAATTGGACTTTTCTTCTGATTAATCAGTTGTACTTTCTCTGGAAGAATATCAACTGCTGTTACATGGTTATTCTGGGCAAGTAAAGTAGCAATCGATAGGCCAACATATCCTGTTCCTGCAACTGCTATTTTTCTATTCATGTTATCTCCTTTTCTTTATTGTTCTTTGACTTTTATTTTGTTACGGCCCTCACCGTTCGAATCATCGTTTTTACATTCCCTGCCATTGAAAACTCTTTCAGTTCCTTCAGGTTTATTTCCATCTTCTCCCCCAGCACATCCTCCACATATACCTCGTCTGCGCTTCTTCCTGCCTCCACACCAGCTGCAATCCTCTGATCCTCGTCCTTAAACTGGACGCTGGCCTCAGAGGTAACGCCTGCCGGCAGAAGCAGAGTTGCGTACATTTCATCCGTATACTGTTTTACATATTTCACTACCTCCGGACGGGTTCCCACAAAGCTCATTTCTCCCTTCCAGATATTGATGAGCTGGGGAAGCTCATCCAGGCGGCAGCCTCTCAGTTTCTTTCCTATCCGCGTAATTCTGGCATCTCCCTGAGTCGTCACCAGACTTCCTTTTTTGTCTGCATCCTGTACCATGGTGCGAAATTTATAAATGCGAAATTTTCTGCCATACTGGGTCACCCGCTCCTGGCGGTAAAAAACAGGTCCCTCTGAATCCAGACGGATCAGAACAGCCAGCACAGCCAGCACAGGAGAAAGCACCGCCAGCATCAGGGAGGATACTGTAAAATCAAACACTCGCTTTAAAAACAGCTGTCCTTTTTTATGGCTCAGACTGTCATAATAGGGTCTCACTGCCTCTGTTCTCATAAAATCCGGCAGCTCTTTCCATTCCCGCCACAAAACATGTCTTTTCCTGTTCTTCTGCCTCTTCTTTTTATCGCTCTGCCTGCTCATTTTTTTGTTCCTTTTCCATTCCTTACTTTTTATCTTTCCTTTTTAGTTTTCCATGAGCAGGAGTTCCCGCAGAGTCTGAATCACATAGTCTATCTGTTCATCGGTCAGACTGGTATGTAACGGCAGCGTGATCTCATTTTCATACATGTGATAAGCGTTAGGATAATCTTTAATATCAAATCCCAGCTTTCTATAAGCTGTGTGCATAGGCAGCGGTTTATAGTGGACATTGGAGGCGATACCTCTCTCTGCCAGCTTCTCAATAAACTGATTCCTCTCCTCCACACCTTTTCCTGTCAGCCTCATTAAATACAGGTGACGGCTGGAATGACAGTCCCCCTCATCGTGTTTCAGAGTCTCCACTGGAAGATCCGCAAAGCCCTTCTCATACCGATCGATAATATCTCTTCTCCGCTTTAAAAGTCCTGGATACCGTTTCATCTGCACCAGACCAATAGCAGCCATAATGTCTGTCATGTTGCACTTATAATAGGGGCCTATAATGTCGTATTCCCAGGCTCCCAGTTTTGTCTTAGCCAGGGCATCCTTATTCTGTCCGTGCAGGGAAAGAAGCTGGTACTGATTGTAAATCCAGCTGCTGTCAATGCCTGGAATCTCTTTCCAGACCACAGCCCCTCCCTCTGCTGTCGTGAGATTTTTGACTGCATGGAAGGAAAAACTGGTAAAATCGGCAAACTGTCCGCACATATTTCCGCCCTTGGACGCACCGAACGCATGGGCGGCATCGGCAATTATGGCAACTCTTCCTATCGCATTCTGAATATCGTTATTTCCGTGAAATAATGCCTTCTTCTTTTCTGCAATCTCAAAAATCCTGTCGTAATCGCAGATCACTCCTGCCAGATCCACCGGAATAATTGCCTTCGTCTTCTCTGTCACTGCATCTTCCAGTTTTTCGTAGTCCATCTCATAGGAACCTGGCGCTGTATCAATCAGTTTCAGCTTTGCTCCCACATGACATACTACGCTGGCACTGGCTGTATAGGTGTAGGTGCTTGTAATAACTTCATCTCCTTCTCCAATTCCCAGCAGGCGAAGTGTCAGCTCCATACAGGCGGTAGCTGAATTCAGGCAGACTGCTTTCTCTGTTCCTACATAATCGGCAATCTGGCGTTCAAATTCCTTCGTTCTGGGACCGGTAGTAATCCATCCTGATTTTAACGCTTCTGCTGCCTCATCAATTTCCTCCTGAGTAATATCAGGCGGTGAAAATGACACCTTCATCTTCTGTTCCTCCTTTATTTTCTCCACACAAAAAAGAGCCTCATCTCTGAAGCTCTTCTCTCCTCAGCCTGATTCCGAACACAGCAGTCTGTTTCCGCCCCGCTATGGTAAGCTCTGTCACTGCAAACCGCTTTCTCAGGTTCAATTTTACAATTTTGTCTAAAAAAAATTGGAGAGGTCCTTCTGCTCTCTGGATCTCCCCGTTCTGATCTAAATACAGGTCTGTCAGGTCTGCGACCATATCTCTGCCCTCTCTGCGGCAGATTTTCATTAAAAAGTCTTTTTCCTCTGCTTCCAGCGGAATAAAGCTTCCGTCGTTGTCGCCCAGCAGCCTTGTATACTCCGGTATCTTCTTCAGCTCATAAAAGAGCTGTTCCGGATTTTTTGTCTCTAAAAATAAATAAGAAGGAAAAAGCGTTTCCGTCACGGCCACCCATTCCCCTCCCAGACGTTTGATCAGCTTCCTCTTTACAGTAAAGCAGTCTTCACACAGCTCTGGGGAGAGATAGGCGCCCGCAGCCCTGGCCAGCTCCTCTTCCTTCCCGGTGATTGTCTGAATCACATACCACATATCTGCTCTCCTGTTTTTAGGTATAGCTTCGCCATATCCGCAATAAAAAATAATTTTATCCCGAATGCTTCTCTCGTTTATAACCTCGCTTCTGCCTTACATATGCCCCATTAGCTTTACGAAGGTTCTGCGATTTTCTCCATCTGAAATCTCAGAATTCAAAACCTGTTTTCTCCTATATGCAGCCATATATAATAGGTAGAAATAGGATATTTTCAGGTTTTCATAAGATTCCTTTATATTCCTGTCGATTATAACACTATTTGAAAATACGGTCAATATCTGTGAAAAGGATCATTAGGAAAGAAATGGGAAAGATTTTCTTAGGATTTTCCTGATATTCCGGTATCTATGAAATTTCTCTAAATCCCCCTGATATCCTTGATTTTCTCCCCATAAATGATAAAATAGTTTCTACATACTTCAAAGGAGGACTCTATGAAAGCCAAAAATATTTCATCTATGGTGATCCGGATTCTGGTGTCGGCAGCGTTAATGTTTCTGCTGTTCTATTCCATGCTTCCGGCCGTTAATCTGAGAGATAAGAATTTCCTTGTCTTTCTGATTCTCTGTATTCTCATTTTCCTTGTTGTGAATTTCCTGTCCTATACCAAGGATTTTCTTCAGACTCTGGGTTCCGGGCGGGGCGTCCAGATGGTGAAGGATGAGGAAACGGGACAGTTTGTTTTCCGCAGAAACAGCGGAAAAAGAAGCGGCGTCAGCCTTGGAAGGCCTTTAAAATACGGCTTTATCGCTATCGGCCTGATCATTATTCTCATGACTGTCGCTTCTCTTCTGGGACTCCAGTTTTTCAACGCCACCCGTTACCGGGATCTGATTACCATTGAGGATGGCGATTTTGCCCAGGACGTAGCTGAGCTTAACATGTCCCAGATTCCTGTAGTTGACAAGGATACCGCCTCCCGTCTCGGCAGCCGTAAGCTGGGAGAGATGACAGAGCTGGTTTCCCAGTTTGAGATTCAGGACGACTACACCCAGATCAACTACAAGGGTTCTCCCTACCGCGTGACGCCGCTCCGCTATGCGGATCCGATCAAGTGGCTCTTTAACCACAAGGAAGGCCTTCCCGCCTACTTAACTGTGGACATGGTAACTCAGGAAACCAACCTGGTATGGCTGGAAAATGGAATGAGATACTCCCCCAGTGAATATTTCTTCCGCAACATTTACCGCTATATCCGTTTTAAATATCCGACGAAGATGTTTGAAACTGTATCTTTTGAGATCGACGACAACGGAACGCCTTACTGGATTGCTCCCACTATCTCCTACCGGATTGGCTGGTGGGACGGAAAAGACATCGACGGCGCCGTGTTAGTCAACGCCGTTACCGGCGAAAGTGAATGGTACGCCAAGGAGGACGTTCCCCAGTGGGTGGATCAGCTCTACTACGCGGAGCTTCTCATCGGCCAGCTGGACGACAACGGAAGATTCCAGCACGGATATATTAACTCTGTCTTCGGCCAGAAGGACGTGCGCCGTACTACCTACGGCTACAACTATATGGCCATCAACGACGACGTCTATCTGTACACAGGCATGAGCTCTGTGACAGCCGACGAGTCCAATATCGGCTTTGTTCTTGTCAACTGCCGAACGAAGGAGACCAAGTTCTACACGGTTCCAGGCGCGACGGAGACCTCTGCCATGGCTTCTGCCCAGGGACAGGTGCAGCACTTAAACTACTCTGCTACCTTCCCTCTGCTCTTAAATATTTCCAACCGTCCGACGTATTTCCTCTCTCTGAAGGACAATGCGGGACTTGTGAAAATGTACGCCTTTGTAGACGTGGAGCAGTACCAGATCGTAGGAACCGGACAGACTATTGACGAGGCCAAGAGCAATTACAGAAAAGCGCTGAACCTGGAAGATGTGGAGGTACAGGAGCCTGTGGACAGCACGGAAATCTCCGGAACCGTCGCTTCCCTTGCCAGCGCGGTTGTGTCCGGCAATACCTGCTATTACTTTACTCTTGAGGGAGATTCCCAGGTATACACCGCCTCTGTAGACATTCACGAGAAGCTTCCTTTCATGCAGCCAGGCGCAGAATTATCCTTCTCCTATGCGGAGGACGGCGCTGTCCGGCGGGTAACAGAGGTTCACGAGCTTGCCCTTCCTGACAGTGGGGACATTTCCAGCCAGACGGAAGCTCCCGAAGCAGATTCCATCCAGCCTGAGACTTCAGAAGAAGTCTCTCCGGCTGATTCTGAGGCCGGACAGCCGGCAGACGGACAGTAGGAGGAAGCTTTCCCATGAAATCTGACGATATTATTATGAAAACAGGAATTGTACATATCCTGGACTCGTCTGTGGGCGTACCGGTTCTCTCCGACTGCCCCATCGACCTGTCCGGCGATCTGTCCGAGTTTCTGAAGGCCCACATTGAAAAATTGACGGAGAGCGACGACGTCAAGCTCTGCCGCTTTGGAAACGATTCTCCTGTCAAGCAGCTTCTGGAGCAGTGTACCCCGGAAACCTTTGTGGAGACCAGCAGGCAGCTGGCCCAGCTGCTCTACGACATTATGAACGCTAATATTGATATTCCTCCGGCCGACGTTGCGGTGGTGGTCTTCTCCTCCGGAGGAAGCGATTATCTGGCCCTTCTGAAAATGAATTACAAGACTTCCTACACCCATCTGACCAAGGAGCAGGAAGGCAAAAATGCCAACAGCATTATTCTGCAGAAGGCTCTGCTTCCAGGCCAGGGGCAGAAGCTCTCCGAGGCCTTTGTCGTGAATCTGGGAACGGGAGAGCTTCTGGTGACGGAGAAAAAGTACGAGGTAAACGGCGAAAAACGCCTGTATTTTTCCGAGCTGTATCTGGAATGCCACGCTCCTCTGTCTCAGAAATCAAAGCTGGATATTGTGACAAGAGCGGTGGAGCAGGTCAACCGGAAGTATTACGGGGATGACGACGCAGAACGCAAAATGGAAATTAAAAATGTCATTTACAGGGAGCTGGAAGAGGAGGGCGCCATCAAGGTGGAATCTCTCCGTGAAAAGGTTTTTCCAGACAGCCCGGAAATGCAGACTGCCTTTGATGAGAAAATGGAGAAATACAATCTGTCCTACGAGACAGTCCAGCCCAAAAATGAGCAGACGGTAAAAAAATTCCAGAGCCAGCGTCTGACGACCGATACGGGAATCGAGATCACTATCCCTATGGAGGAGTACCAGAATCCAGACCGGGTGGAATTTATCACAAATCCAGACGGAACCATTTCCGTTCTCATTAAAAACATCGGTCATCTGATGTCAAAGTAGGAGAAACGCCTGACGGAATTTTTCCTGCTGAATCCATTAAATACAGAAAGAGAGGCGGAAGGTTTCATTCCGGCAGTTTTATGCCGAAGCGAAGCCTTCCGCCTCTCTTTTTATCTTCCTGTTATGTTCCGCTCTGACGCTATATCATGGCTCTGTAGCCTGCCTTCCACCTGGACAGAAGCTCTCCCTCTGCCTGCCTGCGGGCAGTCTTTTCCTGGTTGAACAGTTCCTCCGTCTGTCTCACGCTCTCAGAATGTCTGGCCCGGCTTACCGCCTCGTCAAATTCTTCCTTCCACTGCTCTTTCCGGCTGTCCAGCAGTCCGGCGCCGAATCTGGCCTTGACAGACAGCGTTGGATTTAAAAGTGTCAGATGGTACATCCGCTTTACTGTGTCCGGATCCTTTCGGTAGCTCCAGGACATCTCATAGGCCTGCATGGCCTTGTCGAACCAGAACAGGCCTGCATAGCAGGCAGCCATATTGTTCCAGACCTTTCCCAGAAATTCGTCATCCGCCGCTTTGTTATGCTGGCTGTCCAGCAGCTTTTCATATCCCCGAAGCGCTGTGCCGTACTGGCGCAGCGTGTAATAGTAGTCTGCCGTAGCCTTGGCAAACTCCAGCGATCCCATATTCCGATAGGAGCTAATCTTCTGCCGGAAAGCCGTAATATCTTTCGGACTGTAAAAATGGCATTCTTCCAGGAACATAAAGATCAGCTCGTCCTCGTCCGCGCCGGTTCTCAGCCCGTTTTCCAGCCTTGCCGCCAGAACAGTCATTCTCAGCTCTTTCTCAATAAACTCTGTCAGCCGCTCATCCAGAAAATGATCCATGGCCAGCAGAGGGTAATTATAAATCACATAGCAGAGCTCCTGGGAAGACCAGATATGGACGCCCAGGGCCTCAATATAGAGAGGATGCGTTACCTCCTCCTGTCTGCACAGTATGAAACTCATAGTACCACCTCTTGTCTCACCATGGCCTTTGAAGCTGGAAACAGCTCGCCAAAGCCTTTATCCCTTACCATAATAATCATGGTGCTCTCATCTGAAAAACCGATGGTCACCTGAATCCGGTTCGTCTTGTTTTCACGGATGGGGAAATCCTGAAGCGCCACAGGCACCACTCTCCTTTTCCTCTGATCCAGGGAGGAAATCACAAACTCCAGATGGTCTTCTCCATCCGCAATCAGATCCACCGTGCTTCTGGCCTCATACCAGTTGTCTCCTGCTGCCGCCAGAACCAGGCTGGTATCCTTCCCCCGGTTCAAAACCCGCAGGGAAATGGTATACTGAAGCCTTCCCTCACAGATACAGGTAAACGGATAATCGGTGCGTTCTCTCTCATAATCTGCGCCCCGGTAGGCAGCTCCCTTTGAAAACAGGCCGTACTCTGCAAACACTCTCCTCTTGCTGCAGATTTTCTTCATAAAGCTGTGGGCCCAGTCTGTGGTGGCAAAGCCGTCTCCTGTAAGAATAACCGCGGAAAACAGACGCTTATCTAAAATTCTGTCTGCGCAGGCCGCCAGAAACTGATCCTCTGAGGCGGCTCCCTCCGGTCTCTTTAAATACTCTAGGGTAATTTCTTCCTGAAGATCCTCCCGGTCGGCAGTGACAATCATTCCTCTGGATCCCCTCTGAGTCTTCAGCTCATAGTACCTGGCGCAGCCCTCGGACAGCTCGAACATCCCCACCTGATTGCTCCACACATCCCTCTTCTGGCTCATCACATAGTAGACAAAGCTCTCCGTATGGCTCACGATGTGAACGCGGCTTCTGTCAATTCCCAGGTAATCGGCGCAGTAAAGAAGGCTGTCCATCAGCCTTATCTCCGGCTTTCTCAGGGCAATGACCAGACGGCTTATCTCCTCCTTCTCAGCTTCCTTTTTCGGAAGCTCCAGCGCCTCCTTTAAAAAACGCTTCAGCAAATCCAGTCCTGTATAACCGTTTTCCCTCTCCGGCTCCTTCTCGTCCCGCTGTATTCTGGAGAGAAGACTGTCCCAGTGCGGATCGCCTGCCATGGCGCGGGCGGAGGCTTCCTCCCCCACATACCACTCCTCTGATTGTCTGTTTTTGCAGATCGCTGTCTTGATCGTCCATGTCCGTTCCGGCTCCAGCGCCGTTATGGACGTATAGGTATCGCACAGGTCGACTCCCAGTACAAGTCCGTCCATCTCTCAGCAAGCCCCTTTCTTCTATTACTTGATCCTGTCCATTTTCCCTGTCTGCCCTTCCCCGTCTGCTTCTGCCTCTCTGTTAGGTTAGAGAAGTCCGAACAGCGCCTGGGAAACAGCGTCAGCCGTCAGGTACTCCTCCATCTGGCTTCTCAGGGTATTTTCATTTTTCATGTCAAAGCTCAGTCCCATCTGGTTGAGAAGCGCAAAGCGCGTTCCCTCCCGCTTTACCGGCGGCTCTCTGCGCTCCAGGCTTCCGGAAACGGCAGGGGCCTGATCCCCCCGTTTCCTGTAAATCTGGTACTCCAGGACCTCCCCCTCAAAAACCACCTTTTCCCGCACGAAAATGCCCTTGTAAACTTCCTTCATCTCCTCGCAGACAAACTCCTGCTCCTCTGGAAGCACGCGCACCATCAGCACAGGATCTGAATCCTTTTCCCCGTGGAATTCGATCATCTCTTTGTCGAGAAGCCGTTCCGGCACAGCCGCAAACCTGGATAATTCTTTAAAATAGGCAAATTCCATGCCAGCCTCCAACAGCACCTCTGTAACCGCTCTGCACAGCTCCTCCTGCTCCTTCGTGAGAGACGGCAGAGAAGCGTAATACTTGGTCAGGGCCAGCAGGTAAATATCCGGGATCCGGTCCCGGTCGGAGCTGTTGTAGACCGCTCCCTCCAGGTAGGCGAACACTTTGTCCTGAGCCGGTTTTTCCTCCATAAAATACTCGATGCACTTTACGGTAAAATAGGCCTTTACAATCATTTCCCTGGTCTTTTTCCTGGATGCGTACAGGTCAAACACCCGGTCTATCTTTTCTGTGCAGCCGGTAAACAGCATCTGGCAGAGCAGCCGCTCTTCCATATCTGCGGTATCCGCCTGATCTCTGACAGCCGCCAGCAGAATGCAGAACATCTGATCCACCGTTCCGTTAAAGTATTCGCACAGATAGCTGAGAATAGCGCCGTCCGCTCTGCCCTCCTGGAAAATCTGGAAAGAAAGATTTAACAGGCGCTCATCCTCCCGCATCAGGCTCTCTAACAGCATTTTTACAACCAGCTTTTTCAGTTCAGCCGTCTCCAGCCGTTCGCTTCCATATCGGCACAGCATGTCGTATGCCTCTGAATAGCAGCCCTGGGCAATCAGCGCTTTCATAATCTGCGCTCTCTCATCAGGGCTTATGGAATCCTTGTCAGCAGCCAGCAGGAAGGCAGCCGCCCTCTCTCTGTCTCCCTGTCCGCCCAGGGCCAGACTGTCCACATAGCGCCGGATCAGAGCAGACATAATCTTTTTCCTGTAAATCGGGTGAAGCGACGGCTCTGAAAGCGCTTTCACAAGGATTTCCTCCTCGTTTTCCGTCATGGATCCAACCGCTCCCGCTCTCTCCTTCTCCTCCCGGTCAAGAGCCCTCTGGCAGGCATTTAACAGCAGGCTCGGGTGCTCCGGATACACCTGAAAGCACCGCTTAGCCAGTTCTTCTCCTTCCATGGCCGCAGACGTCTCGTAAGGCGTGCTCATAAACCGGTTCCCAGCCTCGTCCTGGAACATCAGGATATCGCGGCTGGAAAAAAGAGGCACATAGGCGGTCTGCTCTGTCAAAGGATAGGCATCCTCTGTCGTCAGCTCCTCATGGCGCACTATGACATACCGGATACGGCTGTCCTTCACCGTAATGCAGTTGGATTTCAGCACAGACGGAAGCACCCTGGCCAGCTGCCGGTCCACCACATCCGGGTAAATCACCGTTTTGTAAATCACCGCCAGATCTCTGCTGATCTTTCCCGCAAACAGCTGGGAAAGAGCGAATTTTTCAATTTCCCTCTCATAAAACCGGAACATCGACTCGTCATCCCGGTAAAATTCCAGCACATTCCGGTACAGTCTGGCCTTTCCCTTCTCATTCAGTTCATTTCCATAAGAAAAATAGAGAAGCATTTCCCTGGAAAGAGGCTTTTCGTAATTTTCCGGAAGGCAGTACAGATAGTACTCGTAGAGCTTTGTCAGAGCCAGCTTTGCCTCTACGCCCTTTTCGTACCATGGAAAATACTTGTTTTCCCGGCATCCCCCGCGGATCAGCATGGCACAGACAGCGGAAAGGATCTCCGTATTCTCGAACTGGGCATAAAGAGCTGTCAGTATTTTAAGCCCAAAGGGCCAAAATTCCTTTTTCCTGTCAATCACATCTGCCGCGGCCAGAGCCGTTTCCTCAGACAGCAGTCCTCTTCTGGCTCCAAAATAGATCACATGGGACTCAAAGGGCTCCATATTCCTCAGAAACTCCGGTTCCTTCGCCAGAATTCTGCAGGCTTCCAGAAACAGGAATGGGCTGGCGGCTCCCTCTCTGAATTGTCTGCGCAGATCTGCATAGACGGCGGCCGGGCTGGCGGCCAGCTCCGGATCCAGACGGAGAATCATCATATATAAATAGAAGTTTCCCGGTTCTGCCGCCAGATGGCGGCGCAGCAGCCTCAGGAGAGCGTCTCTCTGCGCCTCGTCGCCTGACAGGGAAACCTGGATATACTGGAACAGCAGATAGTTCATAACTCTGCTGTCACGCTCCGCGAGGATCTGTTCCCTGACAGAATCCAGGATAGCCTGAGCCCGGTCTCTGCGCCCCACAGCCAAAAGGTGCTCCGCCTCCAGCAGGCGGACCGCGCTGTCTTCATAGGAAATTTTCATCTGGGACAGCAGACGTCCCATAGAAGAAGCCAGACGCCTCTGGCTAAGCGTTCTCTCGTCCTTAACCTCAGGCTTTTTCTTCTTCCTGCCTGTCTGCCTGGTCTGGTTCTCCTCCTGTTCCTCTTCTCCCTCGCCGCCAGACTCGTAAGACGGCTCTGCGAGAGCCTCGTACTGCAGCCGCAGCTCCATATAATTTCTCAGATCCTCCCGGAAGGAAATGCTTTTCTGGGCCTTCTCGCCTCCCACTGTCACGGAAATGGAAATCTTGTGCGTCTCCCCGGCGGCCGTCACAAAGACAGCGCCGTAATTCCTTCCCCCGTGAAGGTTTTCTGACAAAATCTGAAACGGAAGAGAGCATACTCCGTTTTTAAAGTCTTCCTGAGTCACGGTGCGCTTTAACAGGTGGATAAAATCTCCGTCTGCCTCTGCTTCCAGGCAGATATATCCCCACCCTCTGCTCTTAATCTCAATGGAGTCCTGAATATGGCCGGACGGATTCTCGTAGGTTTTCTGCTCTTCATCGAAAAAAATACAGAAGGGCTCCTTTACTCCGAGCCCATTCAGAAATTCTTCCAGAAAGCACTGCCTGCTGCCGTGTCCCTTCAGCCCCTCGTATACCGCCCGCACATGGGGATCCTGCATAAAAGGCGCTTCTGCAAAATCAGGATAATCTAACAGCCTGAGAGCCGTATCTCCGTCTCTCCCCGCCAGTCTGGCAAAATCCTCCGGCGTCTTAAGACTGCTCAGCACGCTTCCCGACGCAGCCAGATCCACATAAAATACATAGGGAATTTCTATCTCTCCGCAGCTGGTGACCAGATTGAACATTCCGTCAATCTCATCACCAGCCTCCATAAAGGAAGTGTCCACCTCATAAGCGATCCGGTTTCTCACTCCGCCAAAGGACGCGTGATCCGCAAAGATCCGGACTCTGTCGCTGGTGGAATACGCCAGTCCCTTGACGCTTCCTCCGCCCTCGGTTCCGATAAACAGTTCTCTTCTTACCGTTGTATTTGTTCTGATTGTCTCTTCTATCGCATCCGGCGTCCAGATCACCTTTGGTTTTGATGTATCCACAATGCCCATGGCCAGCCGGTTGATTCGTTCTCTCATAGCATTCTCACCTGCAGTATTCGTATTGCTTCCAAAATCTGTTTTCTATTTTAGCATACTTTCCTTTCAATTACACTACATAAAATCGACTTTTTGGCAAAGGCTTGATTTCAGAAAATAAACTTGATATGATAGATATTATCAGGAATAAAATCTCAGAAAAGAAAGGGATCGCATTATGACAAACAGTGAAAAAGCTCTGAAACTCCATGAGGAGTGGAATGGAAAAATTGAGACCGTCTCCAAGGCAGCCGTTAAAAGCCGCGAGGATTTAGCTCTGGCCTACACGCCCGGCGTGGCGGAGCCGTGCAAGGTGATCGCCGAGAATCCGGAGGCAGCCTACACATACACGATCAAATCCAACACCGTAGCCGTGGTATCCGACGGAAGCGCCGTTCTGGGCCTGGGAAATATCGGACCGCTGGCAGCCATGCCGGTTATGGAAGGCAAAGCCGTCCTCTTCAAGGAGTTCGGCGGGATCAACGCCTTCCCCATCTGCCTGGACACCCAGGACACAGAGGAAATTATTGAGACCGTTGTCCGCATTGCTCCTGCTTTCGGCGGCATCAACCTGGAGGATATCTCCGCTCCCCGGTGCTTTGAAATTGAGGAGCGCTTAAAAGAGCGCCTCTCCATCCCTGTTTTCCACGATGATCAGCACGGCACTGCAATCGTAGTGCTGGCCGGCATTATCAACGCCTTAAAGGTAACGGGAAAGAACAAGGAGACAGCCCAGGTCGTTGTAAACGGCGCGGGCAGCGCGGGAATCGCCATCACAAAGCTGCTCCTTACATACGGTTTTCAGAATATCACCCTCTGCGACAAGGCGGGCATGATCTGCGAGGGCATGGAGGGTCTCAACTGGATGCAGGAAAAGATGGCCAAAGTGACCAATCTCGGAAAGCGGACCGGAAGCCTGGCAGACGCCTTAAAGAGCGCGGATATCTTTGTGGGAGTCTCCGCTCCAGGCATCGTGACGCCTGAGATGGTCGCTTCCATGAACCATGACGCGATTCTCTTCGCCATGGCCAATCCGGTTCCTGAGATCATGCCGGATCTGGCCAGAGAGGCAGGAGCCAGAGTCGTTGGAACCGGACGTTCTGACTTCCCCAACCAGGTTAATAACGTCCTGATCTTCCCTGGCATTTTCCGGGGCGCTTTAGAGGGACGGGCCTGCGCCATCACAGAGGAGATGAAATTAGCGGCGGCCGAGGCCATCGCTTCCCTGGTATCTGAGGAGGAATTAAGCGACGTCAATATTCTTCCGGCGGCCTTTGATCCGAGAGTGGCCGACGCGGTCAGCCAGGCTGTAAAGGAGCATATCCGTTAGCCTGCCCCAATCAGTTTTTCTTTAAAGGAGTTTTGCTATGTTAGCTGAACCAATGACATTATACAAGCTGATGAATCTGTACATGCTGAAACAGGTAAATTTTCCTCTGACAAACGCCCAGCTTTCCAGCTTCTTCCTGGATCGGGACTATACAAGCTACTTTACGCTTCAGCAGGCCTTAAACGACCTGCTGGACGCGGGACTCATCCGCCAGGAGACGGTTCACAACAGCACCCGCTACGAGATTACCCCGGAGGGGGAGGATACGCTGGATTTCTTTGGAAAAACCATTTCCCCCGCTATTGTGGAGGACATGAACGAGTACCTGAAGGAGAACAAATTCCGGATGCGGGACGAGGCCGGTTTTATCTCTGATTTCTATAAATCCACCAATCAGGATTACACCGTTCACTGTGAGGTGCGGGAGGGGAAAAACGTCCTGATCAGCCTTGACGTCTCCGTGCCTGACAAGGAACAGGCGGAGAGCATGTGCAATCACTGGAAAGGCAAAAGCCAGGAGATTTACTCCTTTATTATGAAATCCCTGATGAGCGACAAGCCGGTCAAGCCTTAACAGGGGACCGGTACAGGAGGAATCCCATGTTTCGAACACGGACAAAGCCGGAGCCTGTACGCCTCCGCGATCTCATCCGGGGCGATTTCAGCCAGGCCAGAAGGCGGTATCAGATGTTTAAGCGGAAGTGTTTCATCTTCCTCTTCCTTCCGGCAGCTGTTTTCGCCATCCTGAACCGGGCAGCGGAGGAATATGCGAAAATAAAGGCCCTGCAGGAAAAAAATGCGCGCCGTCCATAGCGCGCGTCTCTCACCAAAAGAAAAGAACAGCCATTCCGGCCGCTTTTTAAGGCAGCCTGGACAGCTGTTCTTTTTTGAAGCCAGCGTCAGTGTACACTGACGCTATTTTTTATGTTTCCCTCCGCGCACCGACGCCAGCATCTTTTCATGCAGAACAGCCATCAGCGCCAGGATGACAATCAGAAAAACGGGAAATAAAGCCGCGCTTACATGGCTGGCAATCACGCCGAACAGAGGCGGCATGCTGAGGCTTCCCACATAGGCGAAGGCCATCTGCACGCCGATGACTGCCTGGGATTTGTCTGCTCCGAAATGCTCCGGCGTAGAATGAATGATAGACGGATAGATAGGAGCGCATCCCAGTCCGGTGAGAATCAGGCCCGCTGACGCGGCTCTGCTCCCAAAGGGCAGGAAAAGGCAGAGAATTCCCAGAAAAATCACAGCTTCGCCAAGGCGTATCATCCGGGTATCCCCCAGCTTCATAGTCAGAAAGCCGCTGATCGCTCTTCCCGCCGTAATTCCAAGGAAAAACAGGCTGACAAAACCGGCCGCCGCCTCTGCTGAAATTCCCCTGCACAGCACCAGATAGCTGCCAGCCCAAAGTCCCGCCGTCTGCTCCAGAGCGCTGTAGCAGAAAAAGGCCGCCAGAATCTCTTTTGCACCTGGGAGCCTGACAATCTGGCCAATGGACAGGGGCCTTCTGCCTTCCTCTGTGGACAGGCAGGCCGCTTTCTCTCCGGATGTCTGCCTCTTTTTCCACAGAGGAAGACTGGCTGCAAGAACAACGGTAAGAACAAACTGGAGCACGGCAATACAGCGGTATCCCATATTCCATCCATGGCCGCCTTCCAGCGCAGCCCCCATAATATACGGTCCCAGGGAGGCTCCTACGCCCCACATGCAGTGCAGCCAGCTCATATGGCTTCCCGTATAGTGAAGCGCCACATAATTATTCAGGGAAGCGTCCACGCTCCCGGCGCCGAGGCCGTAGGGAACCGCCCACAGGCACAGCTCCAGATAAGATCCGCTGGTGGAAAATCCCAGCAGGGACACAGCTGTCATGCATACGCTGGCAGCAGTCACTCTTCCTGTGCCGAACCGCCTGGTCAGACGGTCGCTCTGCAGACTGGAAAAAATGGTGCCCGCCGAGATAATCATGGAAATAACACCCGCGTAGGACACGGGAACTGAAAATTCCCGGTACATGGCGGGCCAGGCCGATCCCAGGAGGGAATCGGGAAGGCCGAGGCTTATAAAAGCCAGATAGATGATTCCAAGCAGCAAATGAAACACTACTGCTCTTCCTCCGCAGCAGTTTTCTCAATATAGTCCCAGATCTCTTCTCTTCCCTGCTTCGTCTCGGCAGAAAACGGAATCAGAACGTCCTCCGGCTGCATGGACAGTCCCTCCCGCACCATTTTCACATGTTTGGCTATCTGGCTTCTCTTTAATTTATCCGCCTTGGTGGCAATGATCACCGGGCGGTAGCCCTGGTCTAAAATCCACTGATACATGAGGCGGTCGTTCTCCGACGGATCGTGACGGATATCAATCAGCAGAAATACGCATTTTAACATCGGAGACTTGTGAAGATAGTTCTCAATCATCTTTCCCCATTTGGCCTTTACCTCCTGGTTGGCCCTGGCATAGCCGTAGCCCGGCAGGTCCACATAGTAGAAGGCGTCGTTAATGTGGTAAAAATTGATCGTCTGGGTTTTTCCCGGCTGAGCCGACGTTCTGGCATAGGCCTTCCGGTTCATCAGCGCGTTAATCAGGGACGATTTCCCTACGTTGGACTTCCCGGCAAAGGCAAACTCCGGCTGCGTATTGGCCGGAAGCTTGCTGGTGATGCCGCAGACAGTCTCCAAATCTACTTTTTTTATAATCATTTTCGTTTCCTTTTCTCTCTTACTCTGAGAAGAGCATCCATTTTTCCTGTCTTATTTTTTCTCAGCGGTTCCAAGCAGAGCTTCCCTTAAGACCTCCTCCATGGACGTCACAAAGACAATTTCCATGCCCTTTGTGATTTCTCTGGACAGCTCCTCCACATCCGGCCTGTTTTTCGCCGGCACTAAAACCTTCTCTATGTGAGCCATTCTGGCCGCCAAAAGCTTCTCCTTCAGGCCTCCGATGGGAAGAACCCGTCCCCGCAGCGTCACCTCTCCTGTCATGGCCGTCTTAGCTGAAACCAGACGGTTTGTCACAGCTGACATCATGGCAGCTGCCATGGTGATTCCGGCGGAAGGTCCATCCTTTGGCACAGCCCCCTCCGGGATGTGAATGTGGATATCATGCTTCTCAAAATAGCTGTTTTTCACGCCATATTGATCTGCCGCAGAGCGGACATAGCTTAAAGCCGTCTGGGCCGACTCCTTCATCACATCTCCCATCTGTCCTGTCAGCTGGAGGACTCCCTTTCCAGGCATGACGTTTACCTCGATCTCCAGAGTATCGCCGCCTACGCTGGTCCAGGCCAGTCCCCGGACAATTCCCACCTGATCCTTCTCACATGCGTCCTCGAACTGGATTTTCTCCCGTCCCAGGTATTTTTCCAGATTTTTCTCCGTAACCCGGATTGTCTTCTCATGTCCAGCTTTTTCTTTTCCAGCTTTCTTATCAGCCTTCTCTGTCTTAATCTCCGCTGCCTTGAGAGACTTTGTTTTCTGCCGGCTCTTCTCTCTCATCTGTTCCTCCAGAATCTCTCTGGCCGCCTTTCTGCAGATATCTCCAATCCTTCTCTCCAGGTTCCTGACGCCTGCCTCCCTGGTGTAATTGTGGATAATCTTTTCCAGGGCTGCTCCCGAGACGGACAAATCCTTCTTCGTCAGGCCGTGGCGCTCCATCTGCTTGGGAATGAGATAATTCTTTCCAATGTGGAATTTTTCATTCTCTGTGTAGCTGCTGACCTCTATCACTTCCATACGGTCCAACAGCGGCCCTGGAATCGTCTGGGTGGTGTTGGCAGTGGCGATGAAAAGAGCCTCCGACAGATCCACCGGAATCTCCACATAGTGATCCCGGAATTTCACGTTCTGCTCGCTGTCCAAAACCTCCAGCAGAGCAGAGGAGGTGTCTCCCTTGTAGTCGCTGCTGACCTTGTCAATCTCGTCTAACAGCATCAGGGGATTTTTTACTCCCGCCTGCTTCAGGCCCTCCACAATGCGGCCTGGCATGGCTCCCACATAAGTCTTCCTGTGTCCTCTGATCTCGGCCTCGTCGTGAACGCCTCCCAGGCTGATGCGCACGTATTTTTTCCCCAGCGCTCTGGCCACAGATCTGGCGATGGACGTCTTTCCCGTACCGGGCGGGCCTACCAGGCAGATAATCGGGCTGGTTCCCTTTTTCGTCAGAATTCTGACTGCCAGGTACTCTAACACCCGCTCCTTCACCTTCTCGAGGCCATAGTGATCCTCGTTCAGAATCTCCTCCGCATGGCGCAGGTCGTTATTATCCCGGGTCACCTTATCCCAGGGAAGCTCCAGCACAGTTTCCAGGTAGGTTCTGAGCACGTTGGCATCCTGGCTTCCGCCTGGCATCCCCTTAAACCGCTCGATCTCCTTGGCAATTCTGTCCTTTACCTCTTTTCCTGCCTTGAGGGACGCCAGCTTTTCCTTCAGCTCATCAGCGTCGGACATGGGGTTATCCTCCCCCAGCTCCTCCCTGATAATCCGCATCTGCTCTCGTAGAATGTAATCCTTCTGATTTTTGTCAATGGCAGCCTTTACCTTGGACTGAAATTCCTTTTTGACCTGAAATACTTCGATCTCTGTCAGCAGAATACTCACAATCTGCTCATACTGCCCGGTCAGATATACCTGGTCCAGAACCTGCTGCTTTACCGTATATTCCCACGGGAACTGAACGGCAGTCTGATTTAACAGCTCAGGAAGCTCTGTAATCGCCAGCAGATTCGGCAGAATCTCCCTGGCTGCCGTCTGATCCACCCGGCCGTATTCCTCCAGCTTCTCCTTCACAATCCGGATCATGGCCTCTTTCTCAACCTGCCCCAGATTTTCTTCCTCCGTCGCTCGGATCTCCGCCTCGCCTTCCAGGTAGGAGCCGTCGGCATTCAGAGATAAAAGCTCTGCTCTCTCCTCTCCCTCGGCCATGACGCGGATCACTCCGCCCGGCAGCTTCACCAGCTGCTTTACCATGGCAATGGTTCCCATCTGATACAGATCCTCAGCCTGCGGATTCATCTCCTCCGTCCGCTTCTGGGTTACCAGGAGAATCTTCTGATCCCCCACCATGGCCTTTTCTACCGCTGCAATGGATTTCTTTCTGCTTATGTCAAAACTAATAATCATCTGCGGCAGCACCGTCAGTCCGCGGAGAGCTACCACAGGTATAGTCAGTTGTGTACGTTCCATTTACTTCTCCTGATTTTGTAAATCTCTTTTCTTTGCAAAAGGGGATCTGTAGCTTTTACAGATCCCCTTTTTAACAACACTGCGATTCCTGCCGGTTAGGCAATCTCGCCTGTCTTATCCTTCTTTAAGCGCCCGGTAAATGACTTACGGGGTACTGTATTTTCTCTGTATACAATCTCCGGCCCGCATTTGCCCTCCACCACGTCTTTGGTGATCGTGCAGATGCCGATGCTGCTGTCCGACGGAATCTCATACATGATATCCATCATAACCGATTCCATGATAGCGCGCAGTCCTCTGGCTCCTGTCTTTCTCTCTACCGCCATATGGGCAATCGCGTACAGGGCGTCGTCTGTAAACTCCAGCTTCACGCCGTCCAGATCGAGAAGCGCCTGGTACTGCTTTACAATGGCATTCTTTGGCCTGGACAGAATCTCCACCAATGCGTCCTCGTTCAGAGACTTTAACGGCACCGTCACCGGAACACGTCCGATAAACTCAGGAATCAGGCCGAATTTCGTCAGATCCTCCGGCATCACCTGGGCTAACAGCTCGTCAATGTCAGAGCTCTGCCTGTCGGCAATCTCCACCTCAAAGCCGATGGATCCGGCTCCCAGACGATTCTCTACAATCTTCTCCAATCCGTCGAAGGCTCCTCCGCAGATAAAGAGAATGTTGGTAGTATCGATCTGAAGAAGCTCCTGCTGCGGATGCTTTCTGCCTCCCTGGGGCGGAACGCTGGCAACGGTTCCCTCCAGAATCTTTAAGAGGGCCTGCTGAACGCCCTCGCCGGAAACGTCTCTTGTGATGGATACGTTCTCTGACTTCTTTGTGATCTTGTCAATCTCGTCAATATAGATAATTCCGTACTCAGCCTTGCTGATATCGTAATCAGCTGCCTGGATAATCTTAAGCAGAATGTTCTCCACATCCTCGCCCACATATCCGGCCTCTGTCAGTGTCGTGGCGTCGGCGACTGCGAACGGCACGTTCAGGATTTTAGCCAGCGTGTTGGCCAGATAGGTCTTACCGGATCCGGTCGGGCCCAGCATCAGAATATTGCTCTTCTGAAGATCCACCTCCTGAGCGCCCTGGGAGGTAATTCTCTTATAATGGTTATAGACAGCCACGGAGAGCACCTTCTTGGCTGCCTCCTGTCCTACCACGTACTCGTCGAGAAACTCCTTAATCTCCTTCGGCTTCAGCAGATTGATGCCGCTGAAATCAATGCCCTTCGTATTCTCTGCGTCGCCCAGCTCCTCCTCCAGAATCTCCGCGCACAGCTCAATACAGTCGTCACAGATATATACGCCGTTGGAACCGGCGATCATCTTTCGTACCTGATCCTGCGTTTTCCCGCAGAAGGAACATCTGATATTGTCGTCTTGTCTGCCTGGCATTCGCCCACCTCTACTCTCTCTCTTCATAATCAGCGGCCTGTGATGACACGGTCAATGAGACCATACTTCAGCGCCTCTTCTGCTGTCATATAGTTGTCGCGGTCCGTATCTCTCTCAATCACCTCGTACGGCTGGCCTGTATTGGCTGCCAGAATCTCGTTTAACTTCTTCTTCGTCCTGAGAATATTCTCAGCAACGATCTGAATCTCTGTCGCCTGGCCTCTGGCGCCGCCGGAAGGCTGATGAATCATAACCTCCGCGTTTGGAAGAGCCAGTCTCTTGCCCTTGGCGCCTCCCGCTAACAGAAAGGCTCCCATGCTGGCCGCCATTCCGACACAGATAGTGGAAACATCACATTTAATGTAGTTCATCGTATCGTAAATCGCCATTCCTGCTGTTACGGAACCGCCCGGGCTGTTGATGTAGAGATGGATATCCTTGTTCGGATCCTCAGACTCCAGAAACAGGAGCTGCGCTACAATCAGACTGGCGGACACATCCGTTACCTCCTCGCCCAGGAACACGATGCGCTCCTTTAAGAGCCTGGAGAAAATGTCATAGGAACGCTCTCCCCGGCTGGTGGACTCAATGACATAAGGTACTAAACTCATACAATGCCTCCTATTCTCGTCTGACAGAGCAAGATTCTCTATGCAAATCTTCCTCGTCGTTATGACAAAAAGCACAGGGATGCCGAAAAAATCCGGCCTCCCTCTGCCCTGTGTTTGTCTTGATTTCGTTTCTCAGCTTTTGCAGATTAAACTAACTTAGCCTCTGCCACAAGAAGCTCTACTGCCTTCTTAACAGCCAGATCCTTCTTCATCTGCTCCAGCTCGCGCTCACCGAGAAGGCCCTTTAACTTGTCAGCCTCCATCTTGTAAGCCTCAGCCATCTTTGCGATCTCCTCATCGACAGCTGCTTCCTCTACCTGGATGTTCTCAACCTCAGCCACCTTCTCCAGAACAAGGCCTGTCTTGATCTGTCTTACAGCCTGCGGCTTCATCTGATCCATGATGTTCTCTCTTGTCATGCCTGTGAACTGCATGTACTGGTTAATGTCAAGTCCCTGGCTCTGAAGTCTTCTTGCATAGTCGTCGAACATGCCGCGAAGGCGTGTCTTAATCATAGCCTCCGGAATATCCATCTGAGCGTTGTCTGTAACCTTGTCGATTACCTTGTTCTCGTTCTCAGCGGCAGCTGTCTTCTCTTTTCTCTCTGTAAGAGTCTTCTTTAAGTCCTCTTTGTACTCAGCCAGAGTCTCGAAATCGGAAACCTCTCCTGCAAACTCATCGTTTAACTCAGGAAGCTCTTTTACCTTGATCTCTTTTACCTTAACCTCGAACTTGGCAGGCTTTCCAGCCAGCTCCTTTGCGTGGTACTCCTCCGGGAAAGTAACCTCAAGCTCCTTTGTCTCGCCGATGTTCATGCCGATCATCTGCTCCTCAAAAGTGTCGATGAAGGAGTGGGATCCGATAGTAAGCGGGTAATCCTGGCTCTCTCCGCCTGCAAACGGCTTGCCTTCTACATAGCCCTTGAAGTCAATGATAGTCTGATCTCCGTCAGCAACCGGTCTGTCTGTTACGGCAACCAGTCTGGAGTTTCTGTCCTGAACGTTCTTTAACTCGTTCTCCACATCCTCGTCTGTCACGGCAGCGTCTGTCTTCTCAACCTCTACTCCCTTGTACTCGCCTAATGTTACCTCAGGCTTTACTGCAACAGTAGCTGTATAGATGAACGGCTTGCCCTTCTCAATCTGAACAACCTCGATCTCAGGAGAGGAAACGATCTCCTCCTCGCATGCCTCTAACTCTCTCGGGTAGGACATGTCGATCACTGCGTTTGCAGCATCCTCGTAGAAGATGCCTGCGCCGTACATTTTCTCAATCATGGCCTGCGGAGCCTTGCCGCGTCTGAAACCAGGAATGTTGAATCTTCCTTTATTGTGATTGTAAGCTGCCTTCATCGCCTTCTCGAACTCTTCAGCGGACACCTCGATTGTAAGTTTTGCCATGTTTTTCTCTAATTTTTCTACCTGTAAACTCATTGTAAGGGTTCCTCCTTTAATATATGTGAACCGCCGTATCATCTGGGCGTTACACTTCAAGATAGCATTATATCATATGTATTACGTAAACGCCAGTAGAAAATATGGCTTTTCACGAGATTTTCTTATATTTTTCCTTGTTTTTTCTGAATTTCTCCGGCTTTAATGCTGGTCGTACTGGATGGCGTCTTTCACCGCCTGGCCATTCTCTCTGGAGGTGAGAAGGCTTAAAAGCTCGATTCCCAGATCCAGCGCATAGCCCAGCCCTCTGGCCGTGGTCACCGCCCCGTCTGTCACAACGCCCTGGGAGGTGTAAACCGCGCCCTTTAAGTGTTCCTCAAAGCCAGGATAGCAGGTGGCCTTCTTTCCATTTAAAAGGCCCAGCTCTCCAAACACGCTGGGAGCCGCGCAGATGGCAGCCAGGCGTTTTCCCTCTCCCGCCGCCTTCACAAGAGCGCCGCACAGCTTTTCACAGTTTCGCAGCTGAGTGGTTCCCGGCATGCCGCCCGGGAGAAAGTACGCGTCGGCCCCGTCTAAATCTACCTCGTCAAGAACCGCGTCGGCTGTAATCCGAAAGCCATGGGAACCTGTTACCTCTCTCCTGTCTGAAATAGAAATCAGTTTTACCGAAACACCGCCCCGGATCAGCACGTCCACTGCCGCCAGGCACTCTACCTCCTCAAGACCATCCGCTAAAAACGCATAAACCTCTGCCATTACATTTCCTCCTGTTTTTCATAAAATCCGTTCAGGTACATACCTGTATGTCTTCTGAGTTCACTGTAAACCTCCGCTTCTGCCGCCCGGATATAGGGATTGATAAACAGCATGCCGATTCCAAAGAACAGAATTCCCAGGAAAAGCCATCCAATAAAGGAAAAGAAAAATACAAACAGCTGGAACTTATTTCCCTGCATCATTTCCTTCGTGGCGGCAAAAACCTCTCTCTGATCCGCTTCTGGATTCTCCGATAAAATATACGGAATCATCGCATACTCATAGCTCTTCACAATTCCCGGAACGACGAAAAGCAGCGTCCACAGCGCAATAAACAAATCCCTTAAAAACATAATTTTTACTACATTCAGATAGCTTCCAGATATAAATGCAAAAAGAAGCCTGTCGATTCCCGCCGAGCGGTCAAGCTCCCTGCTTTCCATGAAAAAGCGTTTACATCCCACCTCCATGGGATTGACGATGAATATTTTAATGCCGATCCCCACAAGCCCCGATAAAGCCAGCACTCCGTAAAAAAAGCTCTCCGCCATATATCCGAAGTCCGGCAGCTCAAAGCCATGCAGCAATCCGCCATGAAGCAGCCCGTGAACCAGGCCCTCCTGAACGATCCAGTAAACTGCCCGTTCCATGTGAATGTTCATGGAATTCTCAAAATGGGCGGCTATGCCGAATAAAATAAGCAGAAGAAACGCCGGCCAGTAGTACATACCAATCTGCCTCCAGCCTCTCTTCTTCACCTCGCTGATTGACCACATGTGTTTTCCTCCTCTGTTTCCTGCACAATATATCGTTTCGTCTGACGATATTATACCATATCAGCAGGAAAACAAGCGGCTGCAAAGCAGACATTTGTTTTCACCTGATATGGTAACGACAAAATGTCTCAGCTGCCAGAGGCAGCGGCAGATGTGCGAAGCACAGCTGCATTTTGGAGTTATTATACCATGTCCACTAAGCTCGAAAAGACCTCGCTAAGTGGGACAGGTATATATTCTCACTAGACTCGTGAAAAACCTCGCCAAGTGTTCATATTATACCATTCTTTTTTCAGAATATCTACTGACCGTGATAAACTGGGGGCTGAATGTGGTATAATAACCTCTGTTAAATCATGAATCAAGGAGCGCAACTATATGGAAATCGAACGAAAGTATCTCATTGAAGCTGCAGAAATGCCGGAAAACTGTCTTTCCTATCCGTTTCTGCAGATCGAGCAGGCCTATCTGTCTGTGGATCCGGTGGTGCGGATCCGCAGGCAGGATGATTCCTTCTATCTTACCTACAAATCCCGCGGGAAAATGGCCAGAGAAGAGTACAATCTCCCCTTAAACGCCCAGTCCTACGCCCATCTGCTGGCAAAGGCCGATGGCCTGGTTCTCACTAAGAAACGGTATCTCATTCCCGCAAAGGACGCAGGCATTCCAGCCTCTCCGCTTACCATTGAGCTGGACGTATTTGAAGGAGCTTATCAGGGGCTGGTTCTGGCAGAGGTGGAATTCTCCTCAAAAGAGGAGGCAGACCGGTTTGTGCCTCCCACCTGGTTTGGACGCGAAGTTACCTTTACAGGCGAGTATCAGAACAGCGTTCTGGCCATGAAGGAAATTTAGCGCCAAGGCGGCTGTCAGGAAAACGGGGCAAAGCGGTTCGGACCGGCGGTTACAGGCCGCCGTCCAGAGGCCTCTCGTCCACATCTGAAAGAGCCTTTGCATTGGAAACCTCTGTCAGAACCACGTCCTCCAGATGGTTTCTGAGCACTGACTTGCCGCCACGATCCCCCAGGAGAGCGCACAGTTCCCCGCGGTAATCCCCCCGAAACAGGACGGGATTGCCCGGCTCTCCCTGAAAGGACAGAGCTCCGATCCCCTTTCCTGACCGGATCGTCCGGGTAATCATAGCCTTTACCTCCTCTGCGATCAGCCATGGCTGATCGCAGACAGAAAACAGCAGCCAGTCGTCCGGTTTTGGATCCGCCGCCTGAACGCCCAGGCGGACAGAGTGGGAAATCCCTGCCTCCGGCTCTCTGTTTCTGACAGCGAGAGCGGAGGCCTTCCCTGCTTCTGCGGCGATCTCCTCATAAGCGGTCACCAGAACAATCTGCACCTCCCATCCCTGCTCTGCCTTCAGTTCTTCTCTCACACAGCAGGCACAGGACAGGGCCCGCCGGTACATCGGCAGTCCCTCCACCTGGTAAAACAGCTTATTTTCTCCCTGAAACCTCCTGGACAGCCCGGAAGCCAGAAGAATACAAAATATCATTTCAGTTTTCCCAGTCCTCTGATAATCTTCTCCGGGGTAATGGGAAGCTCCCTGAACCAGAGGCCTGTAGCGTGATAAACCGCCTGGGCAATGGCAGGCGCAGGCGTGTTGATTACCACCTCGCCGATGGATTTGGCGCCAAACGGCCCTGTAGGCTCGTAGCTGGATTCAAACTCCACCTGCAGATCCGGAATTTCCAGCCTGGACGGAATCTTGTACTGCATAAAGGAATTCTCCTTCAGACGGCCCTTCTCTGTATAATTGATATCCTCGTAGAGCGTCATTCCGATTCCCTGGACAATGCCGCCCTCCGCCTGGACTCTGGCAAGAGGCGGATTGACAACTGTTCCGCAGTCCACAGCCGCCTTATAGTTCACTACCTCGATCTGCCCGGTAGCCAGATCTACCTCCACCTCTGCCATTCCGCACATAAACGGCGGCGGAGATTTAGGGGAAGAGTGGGATGCCGAGGCTTCCAGAGCCATATTGTTTCCGCACATACTTCTGGTGGAAATGTCCGCCAGGGAAACTTTTCTTTCCTCCTCCCCCAGCACATAGACAAACGCGCCGTCAAAGTCCGTCTGTTCCGGATCTGCGCCGAGCATGTCTGATCCCTTCTTCACAATCTTCTCTCTCAGCTGTCCGCAGGCCTGCACAGCCGCCATACCTGTTATGTAGGTGGTGCTGGAAGCATAGGATCCGGAATCATAGGGAGAATTATCTGTATCCACACCGGAAACCACAATCTGATCCACATCGCACTCCAGGCAGTCCGCCGCAATCTGGGCTAAAATCGTATCGCAGCCCGTTCCCATATCTGTCGCGCCGATCATCATATTGTAGTGGCCGCTGTCTGCCAGACGGATGGACACAGTTCCCACGTCCACGCCGGAGATGCCGGAGCCCTGCATGGAAATGCCCACTCCCACTCCGCGGACCTTGCCATTGCCCATGTCGCGCCTGGGGAACTTTTCTTCCCAGTTCATCATCCTGGCGGCCCGATCCATGCACTCCTCCACGTGACAGCTTTCCAGAAGTTCATGGTAATAGGCCGGCATAATCTGGCCCTCCTTCAGGAAATTCATCCTGCGGATAGCGAGGGGATCGATTCCCAGCAGATCGGCCGCCTCGTTTAAGGCAGATTCCACTGCAAAAAGTCCCTGAGTCGCCCCGTATCCCCGATAGGCTCCGGAGGACTGATGATTCGTGTAAACTACATCATAGGCAAAGCGGAACGCCTCCGGCGTATAGATGGGAATGGACTTATGTCCTGACAATCCCACAGTTGTAGGGCCGTGTTCTCCGTAAGCGCCTGTGTTGGACAGGGTGTAAACGTCCACGGCCCGGACCATTCCCTCTTTGGACAATCCCATCTTCACACGGATTTCCATCTCGTGGCGGGGAGACGCTGCTATCATGGACTCATATCTGGAATACACCATCCTGGCCGGACGGCCTGTTTTCATGGTGACGAGAGCCGGATAAATCTCTGAAACTCCTGTCTGCTTGGCTCCGAAACCGCCGCCGATCCGAGGCTTCACCACCCGGACTCTGGATTTTTCAATACCCAGGGCGTTGGCTAAAATCCTTCTGATATGGAACGGAATCTGGGTGGAGGAAACCACGTTCAGACGTCCGAACGCGTCCAGGAACGTATAGCTTCTAAAGGTCTCCATCATTGTCTGATTATTGGCCTTTGTGTGGTAGGTACGCTCTATCACCAGATCGCAGCGCGCAAAGGTTCCCTCCACGTCCCCTTCCTCCTCGCTGCCGCTGGCACAGAGATTTCTCTTATTGTCCGCTCCTACCGGACAGAGAGCCTTCCAGTCCTCCTCCGGGTGAACCAGCACGGGATTGTCCTTCGCTGTCCGAAAATCCAGCACAGGCGTCAGAACCTCGTACTCCACCTGAATCAGCTTCAGGGCCTTATCTGCCGCCGCTTCCGTTTCAGCTGCCACAATGGCGGCCACGTCTCCTGCAAACCGGACTCTTCTGTCAATAATATACCGGTCATAGGGGCTTGGCTCCGGATAGGTCTGTCCCGCCTGGGTAAAGCGAAGCTGAGGAGAATCCTTCCAGGTCAGCACGCAAACCACGCCAGGCACCTTCTTAGCCTGCTCTGTGTGGATTTCCTTTACCAGCGCGTGAGCGTGAGGGCTTCTCAGCGCCTTCACGATCAGGCAGTCAGAGGGAGCCATATCGTCTGTGTAAACCGGACGTCCCGTCATAAGAGCCATGGCGTCCTTTTTCATAGTCGGACGGGTGACAAAGCCCTGTTTTCTCAAACGCTCCTCCTTGTCCTCCCGCACAGTTTTTCCAAAATCAGGCAGTCTGTTTTCCTGTTCCAGATCTACTGTTTTCTGCATGAAGCATCTCCCCCTTTCTTTGTTTTTCTGTATTCCAGCCAGTTTCTGATCGCCCGCATCTGGCCCGCATAGCCAGTGCAGCGGCAGAGATTTCCGGACAGATATTCCCGTATTTCATCAGAAGAAGGAATCGTATCAAATTCTCTCTCCATAGCCAGCACGTTCATGATAAATCCCGGCGAGCAGAAACCGCACTGTTCGGCTCCCTGCTCTCCCAGAAAGCGGCCGAATTCTTCCGCCTCTTCTTTAAGCCCCTCCAGCGTCGTCACCTGGCGTCCCTGAGTCCGCATGGCCGGCACAGCGCAGGAAAGCACCGGAGTGCTGTCCAGCCAGACTGTACAGAGGCCGCAGTTTGTCGTCTCGCAGCCGCATTTGACGCTTTTGTATCCCTGCGCTCTGAGAAACTGAAGAAGAGACAGATCCGCCGCCACGTCGGCTGCCACCGGACATCCGTTAATGATGCATTTTAATTCCATGACGTTTCCTCCTTCCTGTCTGCTTCGATCCGGTTCAGGCATCTGGAAACCAGAACGCCTGCCAGATATTTTCTGTACTCGGCGGAAGCTCTCATATTCGTTCCATATGTAAATTTCTCTGTCAGCGCCTTCACTGCCTCGTCCCTCTGATCCGCTTCCCCTGAAAGTTCCGTCTCAGGAACTGAATATGCTCTTGCCTTTCCTGGTCTGGCCCCCACGGAAACGGTAAACTGGCCGTCTCTCAGACAGGCTGCCGCCGTCAGCACCGGGAAGTCCACCGCCTCGTTCCTCATACTCTCATAGGCGGCAAAAGCCTGTCCCTTTTTCACCAGAACAGAAAGCAGAATATCTCCGTCCTCCTCCCGGTCTAAAAACTCTCTGAGAGGAAGCACGCCTCCCTTAAACAGCTTTACCTGGGCGTCCAGAGCCAGAAACAGCGTCAGCACGTCTGAAAAACCAAAGCGGCCGTAGATGCTGCCCCCTACGGTAGCGCAGTTTCTAAACTGTGTTCCCACGATGTGCCGCAGGCTATCAGCTCCCGCCCCCCTTGTCCATGCCTGAAAGCTCTTGTGAGTTTCCAGCTTTCTCAGGGAGACCATGGATCCTATCTCGAATCCTTCCTCCGTCTCCTCAATCTGGTCAAGCCCCAGACCGCTTAAATCAATCATCGTCTGAACTGTGCGGTTCTGAAGTCTCAGCCAGCAGAAGCCGCCGCAGATCACAGCCGACTTTTTCCGGTTCAGCTCATAGGCCTCGTCCAGACTCTCTGCCATAATAAAGTGGTTGTAATGAATCACAGGATCCCCTCCTTTTATCATCCGGACAGAAGCCCGGAGCCTTGTCCGGCCTCCGGGCTTCTGCGCCGCGTCTGTTTCTTATTTTTCAGTCAGTTGAAATTCTTCTTCTACTCTTAACTCTTTCTTAAATTTTATCATAAATCCTCTGTCAGGACAATCAGAAAAATAGGGGAGCGGTTTGATCTAATTTTTTGCGCGGCGGCGTTCCTCCTGATTTTCCCGGGGCTTTTCCTCAGAATCGCTGTCCCAGATTTCCTGTCTGGCTGCCAGACAGTCTTCGTCAATTTCATACGCTGTGTTTCCTTCTATAATTAAACGGATTCCCACTGTTTTTACCTCCCATCTGCTTTATTATATGCTTTTCCAAAACAGGCTGTGACGTCTTCGCGCTGCGGACGAGGCAGCTTTCTTCCCTGTATCATGTTTTCAGGCAGCTTTGCATATATTGGGTTAAAAAAGAATTCCCAAAAAGAGGTTATTTCCATGAAAACGGAATCTGATTTAAAAATGACGGATTTAGATTATCTGACCGCCTCCCCCCACCTGCAGATGATCAAAGCCGCCCTTCCCTACATACATGTGCCGGAGCAGCGCTTTTTTTCCATGATCGTAAAGCTCAGTGAGCTGAACCGCACCATGAAGCTTTTTGAGCAGAAGGAGGACGGCATGGTAGGTATCTGCTCTCTGGAGGAAAACGCCTCCGATTCACCGCTCGATATGTTAAACGCCATGAAGCCCTACGGAACGTCCGAGGAGCAGGAATTTATTGATCTGATTGTAAATTTTCTCCAAGGCTCCCGGATTTACCAGTCCTACCGAGCATCTGCGGAGGACGGTCCCGCAGGTGCGGCAGAAGCCGAAAAAAGCAGCGTATGCGGGGATGAGGAAGACGGGCGCGGCTCCTCCAGCCGTCCCCTCAGAGGCGGACCGCATTTTTCCATTGAGCATCTGAAAAACATGCTGCCCCCAGAGCAGCAGTCAAAGCTGGAAACGGCCCAGCTTCTCATGCAGACCATGCAGGGCATATAAAAGGAAAGGATGGATCGATATGAACGCAGCCTGGAAACAGGATCCAAGATTAAAAACCATGAATCAGGAAAAGTTAAACTATTTGACAAAACTGGCGGAAACGGTAGAACAGACTCCTAAAGACAAGCTGATGCCCCTATTTATGAGCATGGCCGCCGGTTCCGGCCAGTTTCAGTTTACAGACTCGGAAACAGATCTTCTGGTATCCATTATGACGGCAAAAATGAGTCCCGCTGAGAAAAAGCGGGTAGAAATGCTCAGAACTCTCTCGAAAAAACTGGGAGGGAAGAAAAAATAAACGCAGAAAGGGAGGAAGCATTTTCCTGAGCTGCCAAAGGCAATGGAAAACGCTTCCTCCCTCTTTTCTCAAAGAAAACCGCTGAAAGCCGTTTTTATTTTAGATCTCCTTCTTCCAGAGTCCGTGAAGGTTGCAGTACTCGTAAGCTGCCACTGCCTCGTCGTCCTCGCTGAGAATAAACTGAGCCTCCGGCTTCTCGCCTGGGTTCAGATATTTGATCTGGCTGCCCTTCTTAGTCTCCAGGGCAATCCACTGGATCCAGTGAGCCTCTAACATCGGATGCTCTACCTCTCCTACCTTCACTGTAATCTTCTTTCCCTCTGCCTCTACGACAGGAACGTGCTTCTCATGAGCGCCATCGCTGGTTCCCGGGATGAGCTCGCTCATCTTCTCGCCGCAGCACATCACAGGCACCCCTGCGTCCTTTACAAAAGTAACAATATTTCCGCAATGCTGACAAACATAAAATTTCAGACTCATTTTATTTCCTCCTTACGAACCAATCTTAGTAACTGTTATTATTATATTTTATTTCCGAATAAAAATCAAGTGTTTTCTGACTTTTCCTTCTTTTTCTCTCACAGCACCTCCCCGCGCTTACCAAAACATACGCTGCCCCTGATAATGAATGGCATCTCCAATTTTCTTTACAAATATTCCTTCCTGTGTTAAAATCAATCCTGTTACATATTTATATACTATATACAACAGGGAGCTTGTAAACAGGCTGAGAGGAAATTGCGAATTTCGACCTAGAACCTGACTTGGATAATGCCAACGTAGGGAAATAACACTGTATTTTCACCCTGCCATTACCCGGCAGGGTTTCTTTTTGCGGCTCCTGTGTCAAGACTGTCCGTCTGCCTTTCTCATCAGAAGGTAACAGACAGCTGGAAAGGAGCTTCTTCTATATGTCATATGCCAAACGCGCCGCGCCTGTTCTTGCTCTGGCCGCAGTTCTCATTTTCTGGGAAGCGGCTGTGCGCCTGTTCCAGATTCCCCTTTACGTCCTCCCCTCCCCTACGGAAGTTTTAAACGCCCTTATCTCTGATCGGCTTACGCTTTTCAGCCACAGCGTGATCACCGTAGCTGAGGCTCTTCTGGGCATGGGCATTTCTCTGGTTCTGGCAGTTGTTCTGGGAATCCTTATGGACGCCTTCGCCCCCCTCAGGCAGGTAGTCTACCCGATTCTGGTGGTTACCCAGACTGTCCCCATGATTGTCCTGGCTCCCATCCTGATCATTTATCTGGGCTTTGGCCTGGCTCCGAAGATTCTGACTGTAGTGCTTATGTGTTTTTTTCCCATTGCGGTCAGTTTCACAGACGGCATGGCTCAGCTGGAGCCGGAATATCTTCATCTGGCCCGCTCTTTCGGCGCCAGCAGGTGGACTGCCTACCGCCTGGTAAAAATCCCGGCGGCTGTGCCCTCCCTGATTTCTGGCCTGAAAGTAGCCGCTACCTACAGTGTCAGCGGCGCTGTGGTGGGCGAATGGATTGGCGCTCAAAAAGGGCTGGGCTACTACCTGCTGCGCGTTAAAAACGGATACATGCTGGACAAGGTGTTTGCCTGCGTCCTGGTCATTATCTTTTTAAGCCTGTGCATGAATCTGGCCTTGTGGCTGGCAAACCGGAGCGTATCCCCCTCCGGCCGCCGTCAGGCACAGGCCGGAAGCCGCAGCTCTGCCTCATAAACCAGAAACGATATAAAATATTTTAATTTTAATAAGGAGATTTACCATGAAAAAGAAACATTTAAAAGCTCTCTGTCTGGCGGCTCTCGCCGTCCTCTCTCTCACCGCCTGCTCCGGTTCCAAAACTTCCCAGTCCAGCGCGGCTGTTTCCCAGGCGGAGACAGAAAAAGCAGGCGCAGACGCTTCCCTGACGGAGTCGTCCCAGGCCGCTTCCTCCAAAGAAAATCTGGAGGACGTAACTGTCATCCTGGACTATGTGGCAAATACGAACCACACCGGCATGTACGCGGCCCTGGATCTGGGCTACTATGAAGAGGAAGGCCTGAACGTCAAAATTGTGGAGCCTACCGAGGGAGCTACCGCCACTCTCGTAGCCGTGGGAAAAGGCGACTTTGGGATCAGTTATCAGGAGGACGTCACCATTGCCCTGACTTCCGAGGAGCCCCTTCCCATCAAAGCTGTGGCAGCCCTGATTCAGCACAACACCTCCGGCTTTGTTACCGCAGCTGATAAAAATATTACCTCTCCCAAAGATTTCGAGGGTAAAACCTACGCAGGCTGGGGCGGCCCAGGCGAGGCAGCTGTGCTGGAAGCAGTGATGACCCAGGCAGGCGCAGACTTTTCTAAATTAAATATGGTGGTTTCCGACGGATCCGGCTTCGCGGCCCTGGAAAATCAGGCTGACATCATGTGGTTTTTCGAGGGCTGGGACAATATTACCTGCGAGATGAACCACTTCCCCATCAACTACATGCCTGTGAGAGAGCTGGACGACCGTCTGGACTACTACACGCCTGTCATCATTGCCGGAAACGACACCTTAGAGCAGCGCCCGGAAATGGTAAAAAAATTCTTAAAGGCCACGGAAAAAGGCTATCAGTACGCTATCAGCCATCCAGAGGAGAGCGCTGAAATCCTCCACAAGTACGCGCCTGACTACTCCCTGGAAATGCTCACAAAATCTCAGGAGTTCCTGGCAGGCAAATATATGGAGGACACAGACGTGTGGGGAATGATGACCGATGAAACCTGGGATAACTACACCGATTTTATGGCAGAATACGGAGTCATTGACAGGACTATCCCGGCCTCTGACTGCTATACCAATGAATTTCTGCCTGGCGCAGGCAAATAGCCTGGAAAGGGAACGCCATGAAATTAGAAATCTCTGATTTAAGCTTTTCCTATGAGGACAAGCCAGTGCTGGACCAGCTTTCCCTCTCCGTCAGGGAAGGAGAGTTTGTCAGCATCCTGGGGCCCTCCGGCTGCGGAAAATCTACGATTTTAAAGCTCTTAACCGGAGTCCTTAAAAAGGAATCCGGCTCTCTTCTGGCAAACGGAAGAGAAATCTCCCATCCGGCTGAACATTTTGCCTACATGCCCCAGAATGATCTCCTCTTTCCCTGGAAAAATATTCTGGACAATGTCTGTCTCTACGGCCGGATCCACGGCTCCCTGAAAGAAGCGCGGGAGGAGGCTCTGAAGCATTTTCCCGCCTTCGGCCTGTCAGGCTACGAATACAAGTACCCTGACGCTCTGTCCGGCGGCATGAGACAGCGGGCCGCTTTTCTCAGGACAGCTCTGTGCCATGCCGATATTCTTCTTCTGGACGAGCCCTTCGGCGCTCTGGATGTGATTACCAGGGGGGAAATGCAGGACTGGCTTCTGTCCATGAGAGAGCGGCTGAACCGCACGGTGCTGTTAGTCACCCACGACATGGACGAGGCCATCTACCTGTCCGATCGAATCCTGATTTTAAACGGTTCCCCGGCCCGGATTACCTGGGAAACTGCCATCTCAGAAAAAAACAGAACCCGTTCCTGGCTCTACAGCCAGGGAGCTCTGCGCCAGACCATCTATGAAAAAATTGTAGAAAACCACAGGGAGGAAATCCATTGACTGCGCTTTACGATGCCCACGCCCACATCGGGACTACCGAAGAACTGACACTCAGAAAAAAACAGAACATTCTCTCCCTCATCTGCGCCACCGATCCGGAGGAAGCAAAGCAGCTGGAAGAGCTGGCAGCCGATCCCTCCCTCTCCTCTGTTATCCGTCCAGCCTTTGGACTCCACCCCTGGAAGGTGGATCAGATATCCTTCCGGGCCATGGAACCGTGGCTTTTAAAGGCCTCTGTCATCGGTGAAATCGGACTGGACAGCGTCTGGTGCAGCGTCCCTCTCTCCGTTCAGGAAAAGGCTTTCTGCGCTCAGCTGGAGCTTGCCTCTGCCATGAAAAAGCCAGTGGTTCTGCACACCAAGGGGCAGGAAAAACAGATTGCCCGCCTGAGCAGGGCATATCCAAACACCTACCTGGTTCACTGGTATTCCGGCGGGGAAGGGCTTTCCGATTTTCTGGATCTGGACTGCTATTTCACCATAGGCCCTGACGTTTTCTACCAGCCTGCAGTCCAGAAGGCTGCCGTCCTGGCGCCGGAAAACAGACTCTTAGTGGAAACGGACGGCTGTTCTGCCGTGAAGTGGGCCTATGAACAGGCCTCCTTCTGCAAAAGGCCGCTTCCGCCCTGGAATGACATTAAAGCTGTATTAAATCACAGCATTGATACCATAGCCTCTCTGAGAGGGCTTCCGCCTGAAATCCTGGCTGTGAAAATGGAAGAGACCTTTTGCCGGTTCTGTTCTCCTTAGGACCGGCAAAAGGTCTCTGCTTTTCCGCTTCTTTCTTTCTATTTTATATACTCTGAAAGCCCGTCCTTGTCCGGCACAATCAGAATTTTAGCGTCTGCTTTGGCGCGGGTGAGAATTGTCTTCATCCGCTCCTCCGGAATTCCAATACATCCGGCTGTGTAGGTGTCGTTGACCACCTTGGGGCAGTGAAGGAAAATGGCGGATCCTCTTCCCGGAACACAGTCCTTATTGTAATCCAGTACCAGAGCATAATTGTAGCAGGAGCCCTGATTTTTCAGCACTTCCGCAGAACGCCAGTCCACCTGTGCCTCCCCGCCTTTTACATACTGATTGTAGTATCTGCTTCCCACATCGTCTACAAAACAGTCCCCATCCTGCACCTTGCGGTAGGAAATCTGGCTGCCCGGATCGTCCTTCAGTCCAAAAGCCATCAAAAAGGAGTAAAGTCCTGCAGGAGTCTTCTTATCCCCTTCCACCTTATCTGCCGTAATTCCGGCCCGGCCGCAGGTTCCCCTTGTTCCGAACACCTCTGAAAGGCGGCCGTCTGTCCCTCTTTCATAATACCATAAAGTCAGACTGCTCTGATCCGCTCCGTCTCCCACCGCGAGAATCAGGTGATCCGTCTCCTCTGCTGCCTTCAGCGTATTGACGTCAAACTGCGCCGGCAGATATTCTTCATAGGAAGTCTGGGAGGCTCTCCCTTCTGCTGTCTCTCCCACTGCTTCTGTCTTTGCCTTGCTGTTCTCCATGCTTTCCAGAGCTGGTCCAGCAGCCATTTTCTCCGGCTGGCCTGCCTGGCTCTGGGCCGCCTGAGCGAAAGAAGCAGCCGTTCCTCCCAGGGAACTCAGCGTCATGACGGCCGCCGCCATCGCTGTCAAAAATAATTTGTCACTTTTTCTTCTCATTTAACGTCCTTTCTGCCCTCTGTCCCGATTTTTCATGGCTTAAAGCTCTAACTCCGGCAGGAGTCCTTCCTCTCTGGCGGTTCTTCGTATCATCCAGTCGGCGATGGCGAACATCAGAGCAATGCACTTGCAGGAAACATACTCGTTTCCGTAGTTGATATCGCGCCCATGAAGAATTCCGTTCCTGTAGGGAATGTAAATGGGATCGCTGTTTGTCTTTAAACGGTTCTGGTTAAAATTCAGCTTGATTTTTGTCAGCCCCTCGGTGCATCCCACCAGGCAGTCCCAGGGATCCACTGTAGTGGCCGCAGTGAAAAATCCCTTTTTCTTGGTGTAGTCATTGACTGCCCCGTCGATGATGATGAGAGACAGGGGAACGCTGGCGTAGTACCTTCCTTCTCTGTGATCCTCAAAGCACTGGCGGATCATCCCTTCCCGCATGGAAAAGGAAGGAGCCGCGCCTAAAATGTGGTCAATCTGTCCCGGCGCTTCATTCTGATAATACTCAATCAAAATCCGCTCCGCCGCCTCGATCCCCTGTTCCTCGTATACCAGATTCGCCCGGTGGACCAGTTCCTCGCTGATACTGTCGTAAGCGCACCAGCCATAATCGGCAAAATGGAGATTGAACTCCGGCCCTTCCTTAATCAGTCCTGTGCAACAGCTGCTGCAAGTCTCTTCCATTCTTTCTGATCATTCCTTTCTCAGGTAACTTTTCTGTAATGATTTTCTATTGTTCCTTCTGTTTTTATGCTTTTATCGTTTACCGCGTCTGTGATTTCAGATCTGCGGACTGTTTTTCTATTTTCATATTTTAACATGAAAGTTTTTCCTTTTCAATCAGCGGATGGGGCAAAGGACTCTTCCAGCTTTCCGTCCATAATATCCCTCAGAAGATCCCATTTCTTCGACAGATCCGTATCTCCCTCGTAAGACAGTTTGAGAATCTTCGTCCCTCTCTTTGCCAGAACGTTTTGCCCCTTCTCTGTTTTCCCATACAAGAGTGTATCAAAGCCCTCCGCACTCAAAGATTCGTACACAGCGTTCTCTTCCTTCTCCGCCTGCCTTCTGCACTCTGAAAACAGCCATTCTGAAAAGAAGCTCCATCTGGCATCATAGAAATCCGCTGTGATTGAAGACAGTTTCATCTCATGCTCCGCCGTCTCCACAGGCGCAGTCTGTGCCATATGATATCCCTGACGCAGCACAAGATTAGAACGGTAGAACATCTCTCCTTCGTTTTCCGGACTGTCCTGCACCGTTCCGTCCTCTATAAGTTCCAACGCAGGAAATACTTCTCCATCGTTCAGCTGCTGTTGGACTGGGCCGCCGTTTTGGCAGGACTGAAGTAACGTGACAGCAAACAGTACGATCAAAATAAAGTTCAGATAGATGTTCCATCTTCTGTATCTGTTATTTTTTACCTGATCTTCTGTGGGAATAAACGCCTCTCCTGACCTCATTCTGCCGCATATTTCACGAATCCGCCTATGTATGGCAAGCTGGCGGACTGCTGCCGCTGATACGATTGCCGCTGCCGCCAGAAACACAAGGCCTGAACCGTCCGCCAGAGTCAAAGCTGGATAAGAAAGCCATATTCCCTTTTCTTTAAAAAGCAGCCATGCGCAAAGAAGCAGAGTGGTGAACTTTCCTATGAAAGAATCTCTTGCTGTTTTTTCGTATTGCTTTAAAACAAGGGCAGCAGATTGCGGATTGATATGAAGCTCCGGAACACTGGGATCCTCCGCCCTGAAAATATGGTAAAGATTTTTGTAGCTGGCTGTAAAATGCCATCCCTCCGCCTCACAGCACTCCCTTTTCTTCTCGTCCAGGCAGCCGTCCTTCTCTGTTATCATGTCCAGCCTGTATCTGACACGGGCCGGTTCTCCTTTGGAAAAGTACCACCATTTTCCAACAGGTTCTGTGAAAAACCATCCCTGTAAAGCCATCTGCTCCAGCCAGATCTCGATATCCAGAATCTGCTCCTCCGAAACGGGAAGTCTCGCTGTACATTCCTGCTTCATCTGTCCTCCTCTCTCCACAATCAGCGTTCCGTTAAAGCGTCTACTAATATTATATAGGAAACAGAGGCGGTTTCCAATCACAAAACCGCGTCGATTTTCTTACGATTTTCCCAGCCTTCCGCCTTGGTTCTGCGCTCAATTCAAAAATCTATTCCAGCGTCATTGTACAAGGAAATTTCAGACATTTTTTTAAGACATTTGGGTTCTCTTTTTTAATTGACGTGGTTCTAAATTTAATGATAAAATTAAATAAACAGTATAGAATGATGTGAGCGCCAACAGTTACAACGGGGACCGAGCAATCATCGTCTGCTTCATGTGCACCATGATAAGATAATATACTTACCCGGGGAACCGGGGGACGAGTTGCACCCGTTCCGAGCCTGTTCGGAGGTGGTGCCAATGAGTACATATGAGGAATTAAATCTGATTGTAAGCGTTGCCTTACTCATTGTTGCAATTCTAAATTATACTCATAAAAAATAGCCCGTCCTGACCCTGCAAAAGTCGACGAGCTATTTTTCAATAGTTTAAAACTTAATCGCCGGGGCGGGGAAGTAGCAGTTCCCTTCCGGCTCTCCTGTTAAGTATATTATATGTCATTAAAAAAGATTCGTCAACCTTCGGTTTTCATCCACTGTTCCCAGCCAGAAAAACAAAAATTTAAAAAGAGCCTAAACCCTTTGATTTATAAGGGAAAAGGCTCTTTTGATTATTATTTGCAGACAATGACGTTTCAAATTTTACCCATTATTTTCAATAAAACCATTGCTATCATTGCCCATTTTTACGTGCTATTCTTCGGTATTTTTTATTTGACCTAATTTTTAGTATCATTTTAGTATCAAAACATGCTTTCTGTTCTCTAACAAAAAATCATCAGCTACTTCACACATAAGCCAATACTCAAAGTAAAAGCAGAGAAATTAATCTCTACCTAAAATTAATAAAAGATTTTACCGCAGCTATTGCAAACAAATTTGTTTTCTGTCATCACCTGCTCCTGTCGGACAACCTTTTCTTTTTTATTTACCAATGTGAAAGGCCTGAGCGGGTTTAAATTGACTGTATATCTGGTTTTCGTTTTTCCCGGCACTATCTTCTGTTCTTGATAGTGTGAACAATTTTCACTTCCGCATCTCGGGCAGTATACTTCTTGTAATTTGCCAAGTAAAGTAGAACGATATACCCCTGTAAATTCATGTTTGGGATTCCGCGCCTTTTCAGGAAGAGGTTTTTGAGGAGTATAATGCAATTCTTTTTGAGGAAATCGTTTGTTCCAGTATTTATCTACTTTTTCTTTGGCAATCACTAAGCTAATGTTACAATCTTCACTAACCTTTTTTATCATAAAGGTCTTTTTTCCATTTGTTTCTTCATAAATTTCATCTAAGTATTCTTCCGAAATTTCGTCAGGAACTGACTGCCAATATTTTGCTGGGCATCCGCAATGTGGACAGCATTCGGCCTTATCACTTATATCCTTATCGCATTCCGGGCACTTAATCAATGCCATGTATTTACTCTCCTTTTATATGAACTATTCAATCCAAGCTCCGTTTGAATCTACAGAATATCCATCCGGCGTCACTGTGCTAGCGAGCATGTCTCCGTTTTCAGTCAAATAGTACCACTTATCTCCTGTCTTCTGCCATCCGGTAAGCATAGCTCCGTCAGCTCCTAATAAGTACCACTTTTCATTTGCTTTCTGCCATCCAGTCAGCATATAACCATCCGTTCCGAACAGATACCATTTCTCGTTGACAAAAGCCCACTGGGATTTTGCATATTTCCCACTATTTCTAAGTTTCCAAGAACCGCCGTCTCTTACCCATGTTCCACCATATACACTAGGATTCAAATATTTTTTATGAGATTTCCTATTTGACGTTCTTTTATTATTCTCTTCTTTCTGATAAATGGTTCCATTCTTTTCTTCGGAAAAACCAAGAACCGGATATATATCAAACATTATGCCGCCAAAATAGTATAGTTGACTTGTTTCAGAATCTAGGATTTCATATTTTATCACTCCATATCCATTGTAGTATTCGTCCTTGACAAACTTCCCGTTCTTATCATATAAATGCCCTATAAACGGTTCTTCATAAGCAATTCCTCCCAATTCTTCGAGTATTGGCACATACTCCATTTCCACTTCTATGCCGTCATAAGGATCTGGGAAAAAGTCATACAAATAATCAATCGCTTTTTCCGGAGGGCAGGCTTCCGTATGAGGAATACTTAAATTGGTATCTTTCCCTGGTTTCCAATCATATTGATTAATAATGTCAAACCACTTTTTAGCATTTATTTTATTTTGATTAGGTTTCGTCTCTGGAATTGGAAAATCAGGCATCGGAGCGTCAGACGATGTCGCCTTTGAAGTGCCTGCATAAACAAGATTTGAGCATGATAAAGCACAGAATCCGGCAATGATTAAGCCCTTTAAAATTTTTCTCATAGTATCCCCCGATTGTTTTCTTACGTATTTTAAAAATTTTCTATTGTATTATGCTTTCCTCTACCATATCACAGTTTGCGATAAAAAGCCAGTGATGAGGGGCTCGAAAACACAAAAAAGAGGCGGATAAACCGCCCCCTAAATTGCTCTCTTCTCTATAATTTCCGAAATATCCACCTTGTTATTTCGGCATAATGCCACTGCTGTGCTCAAAGCCTGTTGTAATTCAGAATCATCTAGCATATCAAGTGTTTTCGGTTTGGCTTTCCTTCCAGCCTGGTTTAAATATGCTGTAATCCTAGAATTTAAATTGATACTGTGCTGATACAGAAGCTCTTTCTTGAAATCTGTCCATGCTTTTCCAAAATTGCCATCAAGAGAATGAGCATAAACTCTTACCAAGGAATTTATTAAAGGTCTATCTGCCCACTGCAATACTTTTTGAGAAAGTAAATCATTTTCTTTCTGCAAATTATTTATTTTTTTCTGCTTTTCCTCAATGCTTATGAGACAAGTACGAACCAAATTCTTTTGTTCTTCTGGAATATCGTCAAAATATGTATTTATAAATAAGTCTGTATTGTTGATATAGCCTCCGGTTTTACGAAGCTGTGGCAGGACTTCATCTGTTACCCAATCGGTAAAGGTTTCTGCATTAGGCTTACGGCTTTTAAAGACTAGCTTATACACACCGCTCTCAGTGAGGAAATTCTCTCCGGCGTTGTTCAGTTTTCGGATGTTACTACTAGTCACATCCGAATTTTTGACCTTAACAACCTGCTTTTCATTCATTCTTGATATAGCTTTTCTTACTGCTTCACTGCCAAGTTCTAAACACTCTCCTACATGATACGGATTGAATAAAACTTCTCCATTTAAATCAAATACTTCTACTTTGTGTCCCTCAAAAATCATTAAATCACTCATACCACAGTCCCTCCGCAATCAGCCAAAAATATCCTTCAAAATATCCGCATGATACATATTTACGGTCCCAAACCGCGGATCCTGTGTTTTAGTCACATCATATCCATATTCTTTGGACAATTTACTGGCCTTGCGCCCATACATATTCGCCCGGTTTACATCTACCCGGATTCCTCTCAAGCTGGCATATCCGGCAATCGTATAGTAATTTTCATCGTGGGTCGTAATCTTAGCTTCTATCTGCTTTATATTATGTTCTACGCTCTGCAATCTCTGCTCCTGCTCATAGAATTGCTGGGCATATATTAAGAGCATTTCTGCGGAGAACTTTGGCTTTAACTGTTCTTCCATATCATGGAAACGTTTTACATACTTTGCCGTGAATAAAATTCCCTTTTCGCCAGTAAATTTGTTAGCAAGAAAGTCACAGCCTAGCTTTGTGATATTATAGCATTTATTTTCCTTCCCACTGGAATCTTTGTAGGAGGAAAGAATGAAATAATCACTCACCACGAAATTGTTGTCAGTTAAAATTTTTATAATTCCAACTGATTTCTGATCTCCTTCCAGCTTTCTTAATAACTTCCAGTGCTCAATTTCCATCATCTCCGCTACTTCCAATGAAGAAATGGTTTTCTCTTTTGTAAAAATGTTCGATACTTCGTGCATGTTCCGCACTCCTTTCACTTTTACTGGGCGGTTTCGCATTTCGCTGGCCGCCCGATGATCTGAAGTGCTGCCGGAGCATACCCGGCTATGAGTTTCACTCCTATATGGAAATCCCAAAGGATTATTCCCTAAAAAAATGCAAAAAGGAGCTAGTAAAGCTCCCGGGTCGGCCTACTTTACGGATTCAATAATCCAACCGACTAGCTGTGTTTTCCAGGGCTTCCTAGCTCCAATGCGCTTTTGCTATCATTAAGTTGTGGATAGATGATAGCACACCTTTGACAGGTTTGTCAAATATCATCTAATCAATTCCAGCCCAGCCAGTCTTGAATGTCCTTTTGGCGAACCGATTCTGCCCCCGGCGGGTGGCATTGAAAATATCATCGTCTCCAATATGAAGTTCTTTCTGTTCTACCACACTTATCAGTTTTTCAAGCAGCTGATTCTGCCTTTTAACTTCATACTGCTGCTGTGCCATTCGAGAATCCCTCTCTATCTGCATGGCGGATTTCAGCTTTTCATAGCTGTAGGAGTTTGAAGACAGGCTCTGTTTGGGGACAAAAGTGTTCAGCCGGTACTTTCCGAACTCGTCCGACATGGTAGCTGCCACTCTGGAGATCCACTTGGTGTTTTTCTCCAGCGGAACTACTGCCTCCGCTCCATTGCCCTCTAAAAGCCCAACCTGTCCCTTTTCCAATACTCCGCCTCTTGCAAGCTGGGGGATTCGTGGAAGGCTTATCTCATTTAAATCAAAGCCGAAGGTTTCTCCACCAATGCCTGGAACCCAGTCCGGAACATCAAACTGGAGATTATTCATTCCCCTCACAACGAAGTTAATTCCATTTTCGATTGCTCCAATCATCGAATTGACGAAGCCGATAATCAGCTTAATTGGCCCCTTAATAAAGTCCGGCATCGCATCCCAGACTCCCTTGAATACAGTCTTCACACCTTCCCAGGCTTTTGACCAGTCTCCGGAGAACACTCCGTTGACGAATCCTATCACGCCTGTAGCGACAGTAATAAAACCATTCAGAGTGTCAGCGATTCCGGCAAACACAGTCAGCACAAGCGTTCCTATTCCTTCCAGCACCGGAGAAATCACAGGGAAAATCTTATCCACAACCCAGTTAAGAAGAGGCTGAAAGGCGCTTTTCCAGACGTTCTCTATGAAAGTCGCTACTTCGCCAAATAAATCAATAAAGCTACTGAGCAGCGGCTGAATATGGTCCCCCCAGACTTCCGAGAACTTTCCCGCCAGAGAATCCAGCACAGGCGCAAAATATGTATTATATCCGCTTAGCAGTGTCTCTATCACTTCGGACAAGCCATCACGAATCGAGGAAAACATAGGAGCTATATGCTTCTTATACATCTGATTGATTTCGCTCCACGTTTGGCTAAAAGAATTCGCCAGAGCTGTCAGAACCTCTGATATCGGTCCCAGAGTGTTAGATAAAGCCTCTTTAAATCCCGAAGAATTTTCCGTGATTGGTGTAAGAATCATATCCAGGATGCTTGTTCCCAGCCTTCCAGCCAGTTCTGTGGCACCCATGAATCCGTCAGCGAACACCTGAATAATGTCTGCCGTGATCTGCTTTGCCGGTTCGGAACGAAACACAGTGAAGATGTCTGCTAGAGCCATCTGGAAATTCGTCAAGATCGTATCAGACTGTGCCGTGATATCAAACATGGAAATGAGCCAGCTCTGGATATTTTCTTTCGATTTTCCCAGATATAAGGAAATTCCTCCTGTGATATTGTCGACAATGGTAGAACCTACCGATACAAAGCTACCAACTTTTGCTCCGGCATTATAAGCCAAAGCATCCAGCATATGGTTGAACGCAGTTGCTACTCTTCCATCGCTAAAGATTTCCTCAAAGCTTGCCCTGATACTTTGAATATTCTGGCGGATTGAATCAAACACGGACATATCACCCAGTCCCACCCGGAAACCTTTCGAGAAAAGAGACGAAAGCTCTAACAGACGCTTGCGGATGTCTTCTATTACAGGGGAGGCCTCGTCTTCTGCCGTGATGTCCAGCTCGTACTTCTCCGGCAAAGCCATATCAGGAAGCGAACCAGCCCCTCCGCCTCCGCCGGATCCGCCCGCGCCTTCATTCGATGTCATATTATTGACTTCATGCCAGCCAGCAATGAAACCGTTCAGACTTTTCTGGGATTTCTTCGCCGCATCTCCTATTTCTCCGATTCCTCCGGCTGCAGCATCTATGTTATTCCCTAGGCTTCCAGCAGATTCTGCCATTTCAGACAGTCCGGCTCCTGCACTGGCAGCCTGTGGCTTAACCCCGAACAGCTTCCCAATGAAAGAAGAAATCAGGTTGGCCAGGCTAATGATTTTCGCCATTAAAGCGTTAATCACTGTGATAACTGGAAGGAATGCCGCCTTAAGCCCTCCGCCAATAATTCCAGCCAGATTCTGAAATTGACCCGCAAGAATCCTTGTCTGCCCCGCCCATTCGTTCGAAGTACGGCTGAAATCACCATGCGCGGCCGCAGTAGCTTCCATAACATAGGCATATCGAAGCTGTGCCTGTTCCGCCTGAGTCATGGCGGACACACTCTTATTAATTCCCTTTGAATAGGCAAACTGCTGTAAGTTCGCCTGAGTCATCACGACCGCGAACTTTTTCAGGCTCTCCGTTTCGCCGGTAAACACAGACTCAAGGGCTGTTTGCGCCACATCATGGCTCACGTTCCAGAAAGAAGCTAAATCACCAGCTAATCCAGTCAAGCTTAAGGACATCTCAGCCGCCCGCTCCGGAACTACTCCCAGAGAACGCCCCATTGCCGCAAATTGGCCAGACATCTTTTTAGCTGACAGAGCTGACATTCCAAACGCCTGAACCGAATTAGAGGCAAAGTCATCCGCCATATAGGAAAGACTTCCAAACCCCTGTTCTACTACGTTCTGGGCTTCTGCCAGGTCCGAAGAATAATTGATAGCGTTCTTAATTCCTGTAATAAGTCCATAAATTCCGCCGGCAAGCCCAGCCAGAGAAAGGATCTGACCCCCGAAGTTCTTAATTCCCAATAAGCCCCTTCTGGAGTTTTTCTCCAATCCTGCCATGCTTCCAGATAAAGACTGGATATTTTTCTGGAGATTTCGAGCTGCAGAACCGGCTTTCGCACCTGCCGGAGCTATTTTTGATAAGGATTCTACAGCCCTTGCCACGTTATTATTTAATTTCGGCGCACCTGAAAGCGATTGAATGAATGATTGAATCCCGGCAGTCAGGCCAGGAAGAGATGATACTGTCTTTTGAATCTTGTTTCCGGCTGAAGCCATGCCAGACAGAGCCGTAACAAGTGAAACAGTTCCAGCTGATACGGCAGGAGCTGCAGCCATTGTATCAATGAATTTTCTTATTTCCTCCGATAATCCCGGTAAACTACTCTGAACAATGGCCATATTGTCAGCCGATACGCTCATCTGGGACAGAGAAGTGAATAACTTAGACGTTCCTGCAGATACCTTTTCAGAGCCAGCCAGGGAAGCTGTAAAGCTTTGAAAAGCGGTTCCTAAATGATTTAGGGCAGCTGTGTCTACCCCCTTCAGCGCGTTTATCTGGCGCGCTATTCCGTCTAAGTTGATATTTCCAAGCTTCTCCAGTGATTTAACAGCCCGGTTCACGTCCGTTGACTTCATCGCGGACAGCTTGGATGCAGACTCGGCAAAGCTCCCAAGGGCGGAAGAATATCCATTCAGTTTTTCCGGATTCAGTGTTCTCGAAGCCTTGCCAAGCCTCTCCATTCCGGCACACACATTGTCGAATCCCTTGAATCCGCCCAGCCGCCGCTGTAATTTAGCAAGCGAATCTGTTAATTTGTTTAAGGAAGCCTCTGCCCCCTTTGAATTGGCACTGATTTCCAATACCAAAGAGTCGATTGTATTATCTGCCATTTTCTACCTCCTAACTTTTTGAGGATAATAGCCCCGCTCTAGTCGCGAGGCCAAGCAATCAATTAACCTTTTACTCTATGCGCCCAGATGACTTCCGGAAGCAGCTCAAAGATGATTCTTCTCGCCTTTTCATCATCTGGACAATCTTCCATGTCATCAAGCCCGCCGGTCCCTCTTTTCGTCTCTACCTTATAGAGATCTAAAAGCAGTGAATCCGGCAAACGATCTAAAGCTACCAGAAAATCCTTCAGGAGATTCCACTCCGGCGCAGATTCGTTGACTAATATCTGCCCCTCGTCCGTCCGACTGTAAGGAAGATTTAAAAACACCTGAAATTCAACGTCTGAAACCATTCGTCTAAGCTCTGGCGGGGTTTTTCGGAAATCAAAGCTGAAAATATGCTCTGACTGCTTATGATATTGATTTCTAAATTTTTTCAATTGAAACGCATTCATCCCGCTACCTCCACATGAAAAAAAGCGCCAATAACATCATGACGCTACAAAGAGCATTTCCATTCCTATCAGAAACTTCCTCAGAATTATGTGCCGCCTGGTAAGCGAAAGCACCCGCAGCAAATAACACAAATAAGGAAGTAAGTATGTGAATTAACTTGAATAAAAGCATTACAGTTCTCCTTTTTTTTATTTTTTTTGTTTTTATAATAAAAAACCAATTATTGCCTATTGTCAGTCAAATATGATATAATTAGGATATGAATAAAGAAATTGAAAACAATCTACTTTCATTCAAACCTTTCTAGCTCTAGCCGTCAACTTCTTATAGTGGTTGGCGGTTATTTTATTTTTCTGGAGCTGGATGAACTCCAGTGATGACTGCTGTCAGCTCATTGCCGTATAAAGTTTTCCGAAGTCCCACTCCTATTTCCACGAAGTCCCCGATCTGTGCGTTGTTTTCGAAACTTTTAATCTTCGCCTTCTTTCCATCAATATCAATATCATATGTATAGAGTGCGTACTTCTGTCCGCTTCTGGTGACACCTTCATAAACATTAACGCCTATTACCTTATATCTCTGATTCTCCATTATTGTTTCCTTTCCATGTTTTTTTTCTTTAATTTTGGAAAAAGGGTGGAGGTAGGAATCCACCCTAAATTAATTTTTTATCTATCTACCGTATCCTTTTATGTTCTGCTCTGAACTGTCCTCATACACATAGTCAAGTCGGCCAGTGTCGAGGTAGCCCTCAACTGCTTCCTTATATTCTCCATCCATCAAAGCCAGCTTGTCCATGAAATCCGGCTCCACGCTTGAAAGCTGCTTAATTCTTTCCTGTTTTTCCGTTTCGTTTTCGATATTGCCGATTAGATCGTAAATTCTTTTTTCTTCTTCTTTTGACAACTTGAATTCCCGTGGAATATCGGAGATTCCCCAAAGCTCCTCAGCTTCTTTGATCGAATCATTTTTTGTCAAAAAGTTTGAAGCCATTACCAGGGCATACACAGGCTTATCTTCCTCTAAAAGATCTTTTCCAATTAAATCCGGATAGTGGCCAGCATAAGCGGTTACAGCGGTTACTGCATTATCATGAACGCGCTTCAATGCACTCATGAAAGTCTTGGAGTCTGGAGTCTTGACATAGTAGCCATTTTCTTTCGCGATTTCCGAGAAGATACGGGATCCGAAAAAGCTGTTTTTCGTTTCTTCTTCCAGAACCCTCAGCTCCTCAATGCCCAAATGAATTTCAAAATTCCTGATGCAATTCAGTGTCTGGATCAGATTTCCGTCAAGTGGTTTAACCAACCACTTCCGAAAGTCTTTTTCGATATCCTCAACGATTAAATCAATTTCATTCTTTGCGATTCCCCGCGCGACATCAACTTTACTTCCTACATCGATCCAAATCTTACGGCTTTCCTCCCGGAATGCTTCATCGCTGTATCTCTGCCGGGCACGCTCTATTCTCTTTGAATAGTCCCGAAAATGTCTATCCGCCTTTTCCTGATACTCTGTTACTACTGCCTTAATTTGTCCGAATCCCGTCATTTTTTTTAATCCTCCATAATATATCCGCCGGCTTTTAGTGTTTCTCGAACCGGATCAGCGTTAGTTGCTGTCACAATCTCTGGCGGCTCTGTGCCATCAATAAACGGGGAAAGTGATTTCCTTAATTGTTTCTCTGTAGGCTTCCCGCCAGATAAACGCATAGCCACCTCAACCGCCGGGGATTTCGCCTGCTCCTGTCTTTTCTTCTCCGCTCTAAGTCGCTGAAGCTCAAAATCTGATAACATAATTATTTCGCCCTCTCTTTCATCGCTTGAATTGTCCTATCCAGTTCAACATTGATTTTCTGCTTGCACATTTCAAGAAAAGCCGCTGCACAAGCCATATCTTCCTTACTGCCACAATCTTCACTTGCCAAAGCCATAAGGGAATTAAACCTCAAAAACGTGTCAATAGCTTCACCTACGGCCCTATCTGATAACAAGCCTTCATCCCGTCCATACTTCCAATCCATGTTAATCGTCCTCACTTTCTTCATTCTTAATTTGCCAGATAAACGACCAATAAGCTCCTGGGTCATCCTCCTTCAATTGATGCTTCTCTGGCCATGACAGCTCCTCAAACTCTTCAAGAGTCTTGGGAGATTCCCGCACTTCTTTCATCTATAGTCACCTCCGTACTTATAGGCACACTTGTTAAAGTGCCTTTTTTATAAATTTCGGAATTTTTGAGGGCCTTTTATTTCTCCCGGTCGCTTACGGGCGTTACCCCGACAGCATATAATTACCCACAGGACCCCTACCTACGGGGTCAAAAAAAGGACTGATCCGCAATAGATAGTCCTTCTTAAAGCACATGTCTTTCTTTCGTTAAAGTAGATTAATGTTCTTCTGTATAGCTTGCTCAAGCTCTGCGGAGCCGATTCCCAGATACCTCTGAGTAATGGCTGCTGAACTGTGCTGCAGTAGAGTCTGTACCAACGCGATATTGTAGTTACTGTCCCGATAAATGTTCGTGGCGAAGAACTTCCGGAAGCTATGGGTTGATATCCCCTCATATCCCAGATAGTCACATACAGCCTTCAGATGCTTCTGCACAGCTCGCTCTGATATCGGGAATATTGCCTCATTGCTTTTGATTTCAGTATCTATACAGTATTGCTGGATATACTGATATATTTCCACCGGAACTGTGAAGGTCCGTGACTTTCCTGTCTTTTGTTCCACTATATCCAGCCTATACCTCTCGCCGTCCTTTACGATGTCCTTCAACCTAAGCTGCAGTATGTCGCTGATCCTCAGTCCCAGATTAGCCTCCAGTACTAAGGCAGTCGCGATTCTCTGATTCGGCCTTGAGCTTAAGAAACCTGTTCTAATCGTGTCTATGATTTCCTTATACTGCTCTTCTGTCAGTGCTAATGTCTTTTTATTCATGGTATCAACCTCCCGTCCTGATACCAATTCTATCACAAAATTTCGTATTTTACAATAATAAAGTTCGTATTTTGCGTATTGATTTTCTCAAACCCTTGTAAACACTAGAAAAATGAGTTCGTATTTTGCGTATTATACGAACTTATCTCAAAAAGACACTTCCGCCAGATAAGGACAGAACCTTTATCAGAAATCCAAATCTGGCTTTTCTGGCTCTGGTGCATCTATGTAACTAGCGTGCCTAGCTGCGATCTCTTCCCGTGATGATGTAGGAACCTGACTTTGAGTATCTGTTATTATTTCAATTCCCGAATCATCACGATATTTGAAATGATTTTTCATCAAAAAGCAAAATGCAGCTACATTAATTTTTCCTGTAGTTCCCCAGTTTTCCAAAAGTGCCGCTAAAACCTGTTTAGCACGCGTGATTATTTCCCCTCGCTCTGAACCCTCTTTCTGCCAATCTAGCAATGTCTGCCTTGTAACTCCAAGTGATAAAGCCATCATTTCAACCCCCGGCTTCACATCTTCTTCAATGCAGCGTTGGAACATATACTCTATGCGTTTTCTAACTTCATTTGCTTCTGTAACTCTAGGCAACTTTTGAAGTTCAGTCATTCGCTCTATCATAGCTGCCATTTCCCCAGGTTTTACATCAATAGGCTGATTATTTGGAAAATTACTCCTTCTATTGCTCATTTTTACCCTCCTTTTCTTGCTCTTTTTTAGATGTCAAGCTATTCGCAAAAGCTAGCTTATCCCCTTTATCTAGCTTGTCCTGCCTTTCTTTTTTGTTTATCTATTCGGTCTAACTCATCAATCACACACAATACCAAGCTTTTCAAAAACTCTGATTGATTCATAAGCTCTCCGGCTTCCTGGACGATTGCATCCCATTCCTGTTCAGAGCCGGAATTATTACACCACTTTTTGTGAAAGTTCCAGGCTTCTCCCCACTGGCTGAAATATTGTTTCTTAAAATCCATGCTACATCTTCCTTTCATTTACCGGGCCAGATAAGCCCGCAAACCCTTGATTTTAAAGCATTTGTGCAAAATGTGCATTTTCTATGTTATTTTTTACAGTTAGCCCTTATAGGCAAATTACATATAAACTGCACAAAATGCACATTGACCCATTTTTTTAGTGAAAAGGTATGTCTTCTGAATCCGTTATTTCTTTGAAATCTGAGTCCATAACGTACCCTTTTACGACATTTTTTACTGTCTTCCCGTCTACAGTTCCGGTCGTTGAAAAGATTCGTTTATTCTTCAATTCCGAAAAGAAATTTGATTTGTTCTCACAGCCGAAGCCATTCTCATCACACCAGCTCGCGTATAACTCATACACTTCTTTGGCTTTACTGTTTTTGTCTGACTTAACCAGGCATTCATTAATGAAGTTACCAACCTTATCGCTGTCCGAACGATATTCGTTTGTAGCGGCTGTCACAGCTTCAGGAGGCTGGAGTCCTTCCTTTCTGTACAGCTGCAGTCCCTCTATGCACCAATTCAAGATTCCTGATAGTTCCTTCTGGCTTTTCAGCTTATTCTTCAGCTTCATGTCACGCTCATGAAGTTCAAAGTGCCGGTCGAAAGTAACCACATTGATTCTACCGGATGAAAACACAGTGTCGTCTGTCACCATCGGAAGGTAGTTCGTATTGATTACGAGCTTAAATTTAGGAATGAAAGAAAATTCCCTCTGATGCAGGTGCCTGGCAGTAATCGTATCTCTTCCGAGTAATGTCTTTAATAAGGCCGTGTCAAATAACATCCTTTTAGGCGGCTCACTGGCATTGCAAAATCGGCATCCGGCGAGCCGGGCAATATCTCCATTCGCCTGCCGGCTGTCATTATTCTGCTTAACAGCTAAGCTTTCCGGCCTCATGGTCAAAGCATAGTCACCTAACATATGAACCAGAGTCTCGCAAAAAGTGCCTTTTCCGTTCCTGGTAGTGCTGCCATATAAGATAAAGCACGTTTCTTCCTGGGTGTTTCCCGTCAATGACAGTCCAGCTATCTTCTGCAAATATTTGATTTTATCCTGATCCCCCTGCATAATCTCGTTGAGGAATTCTTTCCACTTATCACACTTTGACTCCGGATCGTACTCAGCATTGCATATCTTTGACAGGAGCATGTCCGGATCATGCTCCATAAATTTGACAACATCGCCGGACAGATCAAGGGTTCCATTCTGAACGTTTAGGATCTCATCATTTACATCAAGCTGCTCATCGGAGAAGTAGTAAACGTCCTTACTGTCCTGCAACATATTGTTCCGGTTTCGGATACTACATAATGGAGCAACTGACTTAAAATACTGCCTTTCAGGATCAATGCTCAAAGCATACTTAATCAACGCATCCGATAACTCTTTGGCTGATGCTCTGGCCGCCAGCCCCTCTGTGTCAGTGCTCCAACGCTTCCCGTCATATACCATAAAATCTTTTCTGGTAGGATTATAGCGATGTTTGTCTTTGAATACGTCCGCATACAGCCTGCCAAAACCTTTATCTGTTGTCTCGTATCGTTCAGCCTTTAAATCAGAAAGTGTTTGCTCTAGTGAACTCTTTACCATTCGCACGCACACCTCCGATCTCGTCCTGGAGTCCGACTTGATTCAAAGGCCCTTTGCGCTGTAAGTTCTCTTATTTCTGCTTCCGTGGCCTCGAATGTCCCGGATTCTTCCAATATAGCCAAGCAGTCCAAGAGCCACTCCGGCCGATCAGAAGGTAGTCCATGCCCCTGACTGGGCTTCATCCTGCGATATGTACGGGTGTCTGCGGCCGTTAAGATATCAAGCTTATACTCCCCTCTCTGAATTTCGCCCTGAACATATGCCCACACGTCACTGAACGGCTTTATCTCCCCCCTTTCCAGCACCAGATTGTACTTTCTCAGCTTGTCCTTTAACTGGCCGATTTCGACAAATAAAGCAGTGTAAAAAGCCTTCTTTCTGGCTGCTCTCTTCCGTTCCTCTGCCTCTTCCTTCTCTATCCTTCTCCTGACATCTCTTCTGTCCTGACGGCCGTCAGATAAGCCGTAGTACTGTGTTAAGGCTTTCAGGGCTTCCCACTGACTACAGCCCTTAACATATGCGTACAGCGAGATGACATCTCCGCCTTTATTGCCGTTTGCGAAGTCGCAGAAGCGATTGGTTTCTGGAAAAATCGCAAGGCTGGCTGTCTTATCCGGAGATGCCGGACTCTTAACAAAGTAAATAGCACCATGTCGCTGAGGTTCCATATAGCAGTCTTCAATTATTCTTCTTATTCCGATCTCTTCTAATTTCTCTCTTCCTATCTTAAAATCTTCTCTCATCCTATTCGCCTATTCCATTCCCCGCTCCGTCAAATACTCATCAAGCCGCTCTCTCAGATAGAGGTTCTTCCGGCTCCCAAGCTTAACCAAGGCCCCAGCCCTCGCGGCCACTTCAACCAGCTTCTTCCGCCCAATGTTATATCTTGCTCGCGCCTGAGCTTCGCTCAATGTGAGCACTTGATTCAAATTCATGTCTTCCATATCTATTCCCCTTTCCGAGTACAAAAAAGGACACCTGTTCCCAGATGCCCTTTTTTCATACTATGATCTTACCACACTTTACCGTCCCCTAGGAACTCACTTTTTGAGGAGAAATCGAACATTTTTCATTTTATCTGGGCATGTTCAAATCTCTAACTTTCTTTAATCTTTACCACAAACTGCACTGGTTTCGGCGGCTCAGATTCCTGTACTTTTACTATCAACTTCTGTGCTGATTCCACTCTATTTTCATCTTCTTTTATTTCGGTTACGGGTATCCTGATTAATTCCTGTTCTTTACTCCTGTTTACAACAGTTATTTTAATGTCGCCCATTTTAATTTTCCTCCCTGACGTACAAAAATTCCAGCAGCCGATAAACTCTCCGCAGCGTGTACTGGCTCTGCACCTTGTTCAACAAATCAACAATCATATTCCTGTAGTCCATTTGCTTTCTCCCCATTTTCTCTAAAGTAAGGAACTCTTACAAAATCCCGAATGATGTTCAGTGCTTCCTCATCTGTGATTTGATCCGGCATTTCAGAGATCCTCTTTCTCTGATTTGCCTGGTTATTTTTTGGCTGTTCCCGTAATTTTTTAAAATGCGTGTCTATAACGTCCCTAATATCGTCCTGAATCTTTATCAAATAATCAAACACAATGCTGGTATTTGTGAGCGCGTTTTTAGAATTGGCGAACTGCACAAACGCATCATTTAAAGATTCCGGCTCCTTCATATACTCTAAAGTCTCTTGTGCTGACTCTAAGACGAAAAGAGCTTTATCAAGATCTGGTTTCAGGCATTCCAGTTTCCTAATTATTTCCCACTTTTCATCTTCAATCTCACTTATGATCTCACTCGCCAGGCTCCTTGTCTCATCGTACATTTCTTATTCCTCCTTGATTTTTCGCCGGATAAGCCATATAATCAAGGTATATCCGGCTTTTATGCGTGTGTCCGGGTTACTCTGCCCTTGAAGAAGTTGCCGCTTCCTTAAGGGCTTTTTTCGTGGCTTCCAGCTCCTTAGATAACTCATCATACGTTTTGAGCATTAATTCATACTGTTCTACCGGGATCAAAACACTCTTTTGCATATCAATTGTTCCTTTCTTGGTCGTATTTAAAAATCTTCAAAAAGTTCCTTCAGAACTCTCGGCCTATAGTGCTTATCTCTCTCCTGAGTTAATTTGATTCTTCCCCTACCGCTTCCGATAAAAGAGACGTTCATTACTGCGATTCTGTCAATGACTTCCATTTCATTCTTTATGGCCCTGCGCCTTATCAGGCAGTCTTTCATCATCTTAGCGGCCTTATAGCCCTGACAAGCATTTAAAGGATAGAATTCGATATAATGCCGAATATCGGATATCTCTTTATCAACATTTGAAAGTTCTGATTGGAGCGATATCCTCTGTTCTTTTAAATCTTTCGTCACTTTCTCTAAATTATCGTATAATTCAGATATATTCCCCATGTATATCGCCTCTTCTTAGTATTCTCCTTCGTCTTCCAGAATCTCCACTTCCTGGACAGCTTCTCCGCATCCCTCTGAAGTCGTCCAACCCGGCTCATGGTCTTTGAGCGTGATGACTAAATTGCCGTTTTCACTGATTCCAAACCCACAATACCCATCACTGCCTATTTCTTGGCATTCCGTCAGAATCTTCACAATATCGCGAACTCTGTACATCTTCATAGCTCCACCTACCTACTCCTCGAAATTAAGAAAGACACCTTCATCGTCCAGAACGAATCCCAAGTGAATCAGCTTGCCATTCTCTACTTTAACAGCATCCAGAAATACCCTATCATCTTTTTCTACAGCATCTACTGCTGTGATGAACGCTCCCTGCAGCATCTCCAGCTCGCAGCGGTCAACATTGTTATAGACTCTTCTTGGCTTCTCGGCCTTTTCCTCTCTGGAATCATCCAGAAGATACAAAGCTTCTGCGGCCTCCATATCTTCAATTTTATTTTTTTCGGCATAAGTCTCAACCTCGCAGTCAAACAGCGTTTCCGCCGTATCATGGTCAACATCACACCGTTCCATTATGTCCTGCACCATTAACTCCTTCTTAATATCCATATCCATTTTCTTTTCTCCCTTCTTTTTTAACTTTCTCTTTCTGCCTCAAAACCGTAAAATTTTTTCTGAAAAAACGCAGTTGGAACTTTGCCCGATACAGTCAGGTAGCCTTCCGCCTTAAGTTCCGCGTTCATTTCCCGAATCATGCTATAAGCCTTGCCGGTAGACACGCCGACTACCTCCGCCACCTCCTGAGCTGTTAAATACTGCTTCCTCAAGCACAACATCTCCTTTCGATTCTTAGCCACCGCCCCCGGTGCTTTAATCTTCTAAAATTTCTGTTACATCAACCTCAAGAGCCTTTGCAATACGTCCTAAAGTTGCCGGACGAACAGACTTACCACTTATCACATTGTTCACTGTTGGCCGTGGCATTTCTGTGGCTCTTTGTAAATCATCTGTATTCACGCAGGCTCTTGCCATCGCTAATTCTAATTTCTGCCTGTTGGCTTTCACGCTTTCACCTCCAATCAACAAATAGTTTTCTATTGCAAAAATATAATAACAAATAGTTTTCCATTTGTAAAGACCAAAAATAAATATTTTCCTATTTGCAAACACTTAATTTGTATAGTACAATATCTAAATATAGAAGCGAGGTGAAATAAGTGGACATATCAGAAACAATTAAAGGTTTCAGAAAGAGAGAAGGACTAACTCAGAAAAAACTAGCAGACTTAACAGGACTATCTATAGCAACAATACAAGGTTACGAACAAGGTAAATACAGACCTAAAATTGAAGCATTACAAAAAATAGCCATAGCACTTCAAGTTCATGTTTCCACTTTATTGGCAGGAACTGATATAGATTATAATGAAATTTCCAAAATCAGAGACTCAGATGCTAAAAATATGATGAAGCGTCTTGCTTTGATAAAATTTTTAGATTGTATTTATTCTGATGCGTATATTACAAAAATTAAAAGATATGATCCTGATACAAATGAAGACATTTATGTTCACGAATATGTGTCTATAGGTACTGATATGTATAGCTGTGGAGAAATTGCAATAGATGATGAAACCGTAGAAACATTAATTAATATACTCGAAAACACATGCAAACAAATCATTTCCCTAAAAGGTGAACATGGTGCATCTTATGAGGGAGATTTTATAAATAAAAATAACCACTATCATATTCTAAAGGAAACATTACAAATAACTACTGAAGTAAAAAATAAATATAAAAAAATATCTAGAGATGAGATTGAAGCTTATATAGAAATGGATTTGAATAATGCTAAAAAAGAAGAATTTGTGATTGAAGAACCTATTATTTATAAAAAGTCACAAAAATCTAAAGACAATAAACCAGAAGATGAGGATTAACCAGCTCAATCTTGAGCCTGTACTATGACATATAATATACTTACCCGGGGAACCGAAGGGGCGATACCTCCAGCTTCCGGACTTTTTTCAGAAAGGAGCTGGTGAATATGGTTACATATAGCGATCTATTCGCTTTTGTGAGCATGATTTGTTCCATCGTTACTCTTGTTGTTACTCTCAATGAACACAAAAAGTAGCGCCCCTGTCCTGGTAAGATAAGGCGCTACTTTTAGCAAATTACTCTCGCCGGCGGCTGGACTTCACCCAGCTTTCGGTTCTCTTGTTAAGTATATTATATGTCATCCATAAAAATTCGTCAACCTTCGTTTTTTAGCCACCGCCCCCGGCCAGAAATGGAGGAAGAGAATGCCCATCTATAAAGATGAGAAGACAAACACCTGGTACTGCAAATTCTATTACGTTAATTGGCAAGGCCAGAAAAAACAGAAATTAAAAAGAGGATTCAAGCTTCAAAGAGATGCAAAAGACTGGGAACGTAAATTCTTGGAACAATTTTCCAAAAATCCAGATATCACTTTTGAGGCTCTGTACCAAAAATACAAGGCTTACATTACTCCCAGAATCAGAGAAAGCTCCTCCTCTGTCAGGTTTGGTATGCTTGACAAGCATGTACTGCCTTTTTTTAAAGACCGAATTATTTCAGATATTGGCCCTTCTGATATAGCAGCCTGGCAGACTGAACTGCTAGAGAAAAATTTAAGTGATTCTTATGCCCATATGATTAATGTGTATTTAAAAGCTATCTTTTCGTATGCAGTAGAATATATGGGATTACCTAAAAATCCATGCACAAAGTCCATCGGATCGCTTAAAAGCCAAAAAATAAATTTCTGGACTCCCGAAGAATACAAGCAGTTTTCTGAGGCATGCAAAGATAATTTAGAATACTTCACACTTTTTGAGCTGCTTTATTACACCGGTATGCGAGTTGGAGAGGCTCTTGCCCTTACATTGAACGATATTGATTTTGAGCAGAATATTGTTTCGATTACTAAAACATATTACCGAATAGTTGGAAAAGATTTAATAAATCCACCAAAAACAGCCGGAAGTGAACGAACCATTCTAATGCCGGATTTTTTGACAGCTGAACTATTGGACTATGTAGGACACCTGTATGAACCAGCTCCCGATGACCGTATATTTAACAAACGCCCTCAATACGTCCGCTCTGTCCTGAGAGACAGGGCCAAAAAAGCAGGGATAAAGCAAATTCGTGTTCATGACCTGAGGCATTCTCATGCTTCTATGCTTATCAACCTTGGAGCTAATCCCTTATTAGTTGCAGAACGATTAGGGCATGAATCGCCAGCCATAACACTTAAAACTTATTCTCATTTATTCCCTTCGACTCAGAATGATATCGTGTCAAAAATCAAAAAAATATAAAATAGTATCATTTTAGTATCACAGAAGATAAAAAAGAGCCTAAACCCTTTGATTTATAAGGGAAAAGGCTCTTTTGATTCCTATTTCTGCACAATGTTTATATCCACTTGAAAACGTTGATTTTACGCTGTTTTACGCTATCTATCTTCTGATTTACTCCATTTTTACTCCAATTTTAAGCCAATATTTTCAGTTCGGCTACTTCTTCTTTTTTCTTTTCTTCTGAAACGTGCGTGTATAAATCGGTTGTCATTGCCAATGTTGAATGACCTAAGAGTTTCTGCACCACCTGTTGGTCTACTCCATTTTCATAACACCTTGTAGCATATGTATGTCGCAGAGTGTGACAGGTAAACAGTTCAAATATCTTCGGCTCTCTCTTTTCTTCCTTTGCCAGTTCAATCTCTATCACGTTGATTTTCGCTACATAGTCTTTGATTGCACTATTGACGTTGTAATAGTAAACCGGTGAACCGTCCGAACAGGTAAATACCAAATTTTGAAATTCTTTATGCTGTCTCCATATCGAGCGTTTCCACATCTTTTGTTCCGTCTGCTTTATCTTCTGATTTTGCAAAATCTCATACACTTCATCTGTCATAGGAATGACACGATTGCTTGATATGGTTTTTGCGGTCGTATAGAAAAACTTTGAACCCTCAACGGGACTGGAAGCCTTTGAATAATGGATTGTCTTATTGATTGTAATTTTTCTTCTTTCAAAGTCGCAATCTTCCCATTTCAGTCCAAGCACTTCTCCAATCCGACAACCTGTTGTCACAGCAAATTTCAGCACATTGATGTGTATATAGGAAGAAGCAAATGTAAAAAATTTCTCCTGTTCCTCTTTTGTTAATACACGCCTTTCCTTTTTCACTTCTTTTGGCATCTCCACACCGATACAGGGATTTTTTCTAATGTATTCGCTCAACACCGCTTTGTCAAGCATATCGCTTAACATAAATCTGATATTCGATACCGTTCCATGTGCAAGACCGCTGTCTATCAAATCATTCAAAAACTTCTGAACGTGATATGTTTTAATGTCCTGCAAATACATCTTTCCGATAGAGTTCTTCACTCTTG
>OHMN01000170.1_pt1 | contig 68813 bp, 76 predicted proteins | sample 1569361 | NCBI WGS metagenome assembly OHMN01 (sample SAMEA3541508, study PRJEB24748) | human gut metagenome | biome: human gut; feature: human-associated habitat; material: faeces | place: China | collected 2012
GACTGGGGCGTATGGAGAGATGCATTTACAACATTTGTTAAAGATATTTTATGGGGTTATGAATATCCTGGAGAATCTACTTATCAAGCCGGTGTGACAGTAGAAGAAAACATTAATCCAGCATATGATGGTGATTATATAACAACTTTTGTATACGAAGATCAAGATATCAAGGATGCGGTCAAGGTAACTGTTTCAGGAAATTTACAATTCTATTCTAAAGATGATGAAGCGGTTAAAAACTATACTCAGACTTTAGATTTTTCACAAGCAAAAGTATATAATGCTTACGAGTATAAAGATGGAATGTTTAATACTGGCTATGGGTTAAATAATGATACTGCCATTTATGAATTGACAGAGACAAAAGATGAACGTTTTGAAATTACTTTACCATTACCAGGGAATCTTTACTACTATGACTATACAGTTACTTATGCTGACGGCACTACAGTAACAATTCAAGATCCAGCAAATCCGTCACTAAAAAATGACTACAATAATCATGATGCTGGCCACAGTTTGGTGTATGTTGGTTCTTCAAAGAATACTATTGATGGACAAGAATATGTTTATGCTAGAGATGATAATCAAAAAGGAACATATTCATTCGTAAATTATGATGCGATTGATGGAACAAAACAACCATTAGGTATATATCTACCATATAACTATGATGCTACTAAAAGCTATAAAACTATTTATGTATCACACGGTGGCGGTGGTAATGAAGTTGAATGGATGACAATTGGTGCGGTTCCAAATATAATGAATAATTTATTAGCTGATAAAGAAGCAGCTGAAGCAATTGTTGTAACAATGGATAATACATATTTTGGTTGGGACTACGATCAAATTAAAAATAACTTAATGAATCATATTATTCCATTTATTGAAGCTAACTATAGTGTTTCAACTATCAGCAATGATCGTGCATTCTGTGGATTATCTATGGGTGGTCTTACAACAACGTCTATTTATACGACCTTAGCAGATAAATTTGGATATTTAGGAATTTGGTCAGCAACTGATCCAAATACTGATATATCAGCAATAAAAAATGCGGACAAACCAACATTATTATTAGCAGCTGGTATTGTTGATTATGGTAAAGTTGGATTTACAGGAAATAAAGATTTTGCAGGATTATTAGCAAATCTAGATGAAGCAGGCATTAAATATGATTATATTGAAACTTATGGTGCTCATGACTGGGGAACATGGCGTAGTCTGTTTACAACATTTGTAAAAGACTATTTATGGGATATTAAAGAAGTAAAGGATGAGCCAACAGTAAATCCTGGAGATACGACAAAACCGGTTGTAAGTGTAAAAACTGGTGATAATGTTGATATAAATGGACTGTTACTCATTTCTGGACTATCATTATTAGGTATTTCTATTCAATACTATTGTAAGGCTCATAGAGGACATTAAAAGACTATATATTTTGAAGCGAACCCCAAAAGTTGGACATAACCAACGTGAGGGGTTTTTATTATAGTAAAGTTAACGAGAAAAAAGATGCTATAATTTATAGAGAGGGATTACAAAACCCGCTATAAATTATAATGAGAGATTATGAAGATAATCCATAATCTCTTTAAAGTATAGTGGGGAAAATGTCCGGATTATCATTCCTTTCACTTTTTTATTTTGTGGACTAATAGAATAAGATTCATATTTATTTTGTGAATAAATATTATCCTTTTTATTGACCTAAACCTTAGGGCATAATATGTAATAAGCGCAAGGAGAATGAATGCTATGAAGACCATGAAGTTGAAGAGTGGTTTCATATTACCAAGAAAGCACTCATATATTATGAAAAAGTTGGTTTAATAAAACCAGATAGAGATGATAATGACTACCGAAATTATAGTCAAAGCGATGCTGATAGTGTGAAACTTATTGTATTTTTAAGATCAATGAAAATATCACTAGAAGAAATAAAAAAATCAATATATCAATGTATAGCAGATTGGGAAAAAGATGGACGATACAATCATGTCGCTTTTGTAGTCGCATCTGGAAGTAAAATATCTAGCGGGTATGATGATGTAACAATTGCACAACATACAAGTAACTGTTGTGCTAGAGTAACCTCTTTCGTAAACGGATGGGGAAATACCTCTGTAGTATAAAATTTACAATCGAAGAACTACGAATGAGAATATAGAAATTGAAAAATAGTTACTTGCAGATTCTAGTACTAGATAAGAGTATAAAATATAGGCGCTTTAAAATAATGTAGGGTGCCTAACAAAAAGTAGGGTTGGAAGATGTAATGTCTTCATTAATAACCCTATTTTTTATGTGTCTAGATATATTATCCAATTTATATTTTATTTAGATTTGTTTTGCTTAAAAGGTTAGAATAATCGTATTTTTTTATTTTTTAAAAGTAATTTCTATATTACAGGCGTAAATGATAATAGGAGGTATTTTTATGGATGAACTATTTGAAAAAATCTTAAATCATGCAATTAATTATAAGACATCAGATATTCATATTTTAATGAAGCAAAAATGTTCTGTTTCTTTTCGGCAACATGGTGATTTGGTATTATATGATACATTTGAAAGTCATATCGGATTAAAATTATTTAATTATATTCGTTTCAAGTCAAATATAGATATTAATTATCGTTTACGACCACAAACGGGTCATTTAAATTATATTTATCAAAATCAAATTTACTATTTACGAATATCTAGTTTACCTGGTAGAGAATTAGATAGTATTGTAATTAGAATTTTAAACAATCATCAACAAATTGCCCTTGATAAATTGACTATTTTTAAAGAAACAACTGTTTTTTTAAAACATATCACGACTTTAGAAGCCGGACTATTTATTGTAAGTGGAGCAACTGGTTCAGGAAAGTCAACCACACTATATACCCTACTAGATTCAATTAACGCTACTCAACAAAGAAATATTGTCACTCTTGAAGATCCAGTCGAAATAAAAAAGGAGTATTGCTTGCAAATTCAAATAAACGAAAAACTAGGAATTACATATAATAACTCTTTAAAACAAATCTTACGCCATGATCCTGATGTAATAATGATAGGTGAAATACGCGATGAGCAAACTGCTCGTCTAGCTGTTACATGTGCATTAACAGGCCATTTAGTATTAACAACAATCCATTCGTCAAATTGCCTTACAACAATCAGACGTCTTTTAAACTTAGGACTTTTAAAAATTGATATAGAGGATGTTTTAATTGGCATAATATGCCAAAAAATGCTCTATCACAAGTATACACATCAGCCCTTAATTTTACCAGAATATTTAAATCGTCAAAAAATTTTAACTTTTTTCAATAATGAACCTGTTAAATATCAAACATTTGAAATGAATGCAAAATATTTATTAAAAAATAATTTAGTTGATTATACACAGGTTGCAGGAATTATTTATGAATGATGATTTACAATTATTAGAAAATATCGCTAACTTTTTAAAACAAGGTTATTTAATCAAAGATGTTTTAAATTTATGTCTGATAATCCATCAAACTGAAAAAATAAAGCTGATTGAACAAAATTTGGTTGCTGGTAAAGCATTTGATGAGGTTATTATAGAAATTGATTTTGACAATACATTTATTGAATACTTTAAATTTTTTCGATTTAAAAATAATATTTCAACTGCAATTGAGCATAGCTTAAAAATATGCAGAAAAAAGGAACAAATATTTACACAGCTAAAAAAAGAATTAACGTATCCAGTTTTACTCATTATTTTTTTAATGTTTTTTTCATTGTTTATTGTATATGGATTATTACCATCAATCATGCAATTGTTTGTCGAATTTAATATTAGTCCAAGTATTATAACTAGAATTATATTTAAGCTTTTTGAAATTATTCCAATTATAGTAATTTTCATTATACTTAGTTTTACAGTATTTTTCACAATAAGTATTTATGCTATTAAAAGAAAATATTTTAAACTTATTGATTTGTTAATTGAAAAAATAGTTTTAATAAGAAGGTTAATCCAAAAATACTATTCACTAAAATTTGCTCTGTACTATAATGAATTACTGATCAATGGCTATGATTCAACTGATATTATTGTCATGCTTTATGAGCAAATAGATGATAGTGATATTAAAATGATAATTTACGAAATTTATCGACAAGTTTTAGAAGGAGAAGCTTTAGAGGATATAATAAATGATTTTGAATATTTTGAACCATTATTTATAGCATATTTTAAATTATTAATTCATGATAATCAAAAAGATAAATCACTCGATAATTATTTAAGGGTATCTATTGATACTTTGCATATGCAGGTAACGAGATTGATTAAACTCTTTGTACCAATAATATATTGTTTTGTGGCTGGTTTTGTAATTTTAGTTTATGTTGCAATTGTTATTCCGATGATGAATGTAGTCAGTAATTTATAGGAGGTATGAAAGATGAAAAGGAATAATGGCTTTACATTGATTGAGATGATTTTTTGTATTTCAGTAATTTTAGTTATTTTGTTACTTGTTATTCCTAATGTAACTAGTAAGAATCGGGTTGTTAAAGAAAAGAGTTGTGATGCGCAAATAGAAGTAGTTAATTCACAAATAGTTTTATACGAAATTGAAAACGGAGAACTTCCAACAAGTATTAGTGATTTGACTTCTGGAGAACATCCATATTTGACAGAAAAGCAGGCAACATGTCCAAGCGGACTTAGGATTTCAATCAGTGATGGACAAGCATATGTACGATGATAGCGGATTCACTCTGATTGAAGTTGTCTTTACAATTAGTATAATCTTAATTTTAAGTACAATTACACTTCATTTTGTAATTAATTCAAAACCAGTAATTTCTTTACAGCAGCAATGTCAACAGGTAATTTCATTGTTAGAAGAAGGAAAAAGTAGAGCTATGATCAACCACGAGCAAATAAATATAGTTATTCAAACAAAACAAATTAGTTATAATGGACAAAAGGATCAACGAACTCTTACGATTAACGACAACTATTATATTGACGATTATTATGAGTTTCACTTTAATCATAATGGAAATATCAGTTCGGGTGGTCATCTAAAGATTTGTAGTTCAAATGGATGTAAAAGTATAATTTTAAATGTTGGAAGTGGAGCATTTTATGTTAAATAAGCAAGGGATGACATTAATTGAAACATTGATGGCTTTTTCTATTTTTATCAGTATTATAGTATTGTTTCTTTCTTGTTATAATAATGCAATAAATCATCATTATCAGATTAATCAGGATTATATGAACTATTTAAAACAGCAACAAGAAAAGGAGGTAGAACTGTGGCAGACAAGTGGTTTGAGCGAATCAGTCAACGAGGTTTTACATTGATTGAAGTTCTTTTTTCTTTATCAATATGTTTATTAATTATTTTAAACAGTGTCCCCATTTTAAGAATAGTTACTGCAAAAGATAAATTATCCTTTAATCTTTCTAGTTATGCTCTTGGAGTTAAACAAATTTCATCAATTTTGCATACGGCTAAGGATATTGAAATCAATGATGATTTAACTTACACAAATGCAAATAACGAAATCTTTACTATTTCACTAAATCATCATAGGATAGTAAAAGAGCCAGGTTTTGATATCATTATACACAATGTTGATGAATTAAATTTTTATCAAAAAAATAAGAATATTTATATGAAAATAATAGTCGATAATAAAGAACATGTTTATCTTATTGCTACTGATTATCAAATAAGTGAGAATGAAAAAGATGAAGTTGAAACAGTATTGTAATAATCGGGGTACGATTCTTCAAGTCGTGTTAGTTATTTTTATTGTTTTAATCTTAAACATAAGTCTTGTTTTTAATAATATAATAGAGAATAGCCGCAGTCTAGAACGAATCAGAGAATTAGATAGGGCACGTTTGTTGGAAATAACAATACTGAGATATTATAAAGAAACAATTTTAAATGATCTTCTTTTTAGTGATGAAATAAGTATTGATGATTATTTCATTAATTATACAGTGGATGATATGGGGAGTTACTATTATATTGTTACAACAATCAAACAAAATGATTCATCATACAGTTTTAATTTGGAGATTAATATCGAAACGCTAGTAATATCATCGTTTGATTATCAATAGTTACTAAAATCACTTCACTTTATCGATGATTTTTGATATAATCACAAAGTAAATTACAAGTAAGGAGATTTTAAAATGATTAGTGTTGGAGATTTAAGACCAGGAATTACTTTTGAATATGAAGGTAACTTATATGTAGTGCTTGATTATTCTCATAATAAAACAGCTCGTGCGGCTGCAAATATCAAAGTTAAAATGAAAAATATGCGTTCTGGAGCAACTACTGAAATTACTTTTGGTGGAAATGATAAAGTAAAAAAAGCACATATCGATAAACGTAAAATGCAATATTTATATAATTCAGGAGATGCTTTAGTTTTCATGGATAATGAAACTTACGAACAAATCGAAATTCCTGCTGGAAACTTAGAATGGGAAATGAATTTCTTAAAAGAAAGTGATGAAGTTGAAGTAACTAGTTATGAAGGAGAAGTATTAGGGGTATCTTTACCAATTAATGTACCTTTCACTATTACAGAAACTGAACCAGCAGTAAAAGGTGATACAGCTACTGGGGCAACAAAAAATGCAATTATCGAAACTGGATTTCAAATTAAAGTACCTTTATTTATTTCTGAAGGTGAAGTTGTCATTGTTAATACAGTTGATGGAAAATATCAAGGAAGAGCTTAACACTAGTTTAACTAGTGTTTTTTTTCATATATTTTAACTTTTAGCATATATTAAAGTAGTTGATAAAAGGAGAAATAATATGAATAGACAAGCCATTACTTTTTTAACCCTATTTAGTCTAATTTTGGTACTTTCAATTTACTATATTCTTCTACCACCTGAAGGTGAAGCCAGTGAAGTATCTGTTAATAATGAAGAATTATCGCAAATTGAAGTATTACAACAAAATTTAGAAAAAGAAAGAGCAGATTTAATTAGTGAAAATAATGCAATTATTGCATCAAGTGATAGCGATAGTAATAAAATCGCTGCTGCTTTGGCTAATATTAGTGAAGCTAAAGAAACTGCTGCTTTAGAAGCAAAAATTACAAAGATAATTAATGATGCTGGTTTTAAGAATGCATTTGTTGAGGTTGAGAATAAAACGATTAAAGTAGTTATTGATAAAAAGGAAGCAAGTAGTAGTGATGCTAACAGTATTATTAAAACAGTTATGGAAAAGACTAAAAATGAGTATCAAGTTGAAGTCAAGTTTATCAGTGAGACTTGAATTTTATCTTAAATTTATATACAATGGGAGTATATAAAGGAGCATTTAATATGAGTCAAGAATATTATTCAGTAGAAAAAGAATCTAATTTAGGAGCTTTAAATATTGGTTTGAGCGTTTTTCAAGCTATAGTTGTAAAAGCAGTTGAGTCAGTTGATGGTGTTCAATTTGAAGGAAATATGATCCCAATGCCTGGAAGTGGGCCAGTTAGAACAAATATTAATAAAAATAACCAAGTAATTATTGATGTTGATGTACTAATTGATTATGGATTGAATGTTGCATCAGTGACTAGTGCCTTACAAAATAAAATAGCTCAAAGCTGTTTTGAAATGACAGGAATCAAAAATGTTAAAGTAAATATTGAAGTTAAAGGAATTAATTTTTAAGGTTATCTTCGGATAATCTTTTTTGTTTTATTATGATGCATTTCGTTTATTTTAAAGTGCAAATATGGTAAAATCATGATAGATATTTTGGAAGGACGGATTAGATGAAAAAATATAGAAAAAAAATAATTAGAGAAAAAGCAGTAATTGCAACTTATCAAAAACTGCTAGTAGATACAAATGAAGATGAGATTCGTGAATATTTAAACAGTGATAAGGATTTATCTAGCAATCAAGATGATTTTGATTATTGTTTTATGTTTATTATAAGTATTGCTAGTAACATTGAACGTTATAAAGCTGAAGTTGCTAAATATTTAAAACCCGGATGGACGTTAGATAGATTATCAAAAATGGAACTTGCAATTTTATTAGTTGGATGTTATGAACTTTTAGAAACTGAACAAAGTAAAGAAGTAATCATTAATGAAGCGGTTGAATTATCAAAAAAATATTGTGATAGTGATGCTTATAAATTCATTAATGGATTACTTAATAGGATTAAATAGTGGAAAAACGATATCTGACGGTTAGTGCACTTAATCGTTATTTAAAAGCTAAAATTGATTCTGATAGTCAATTACAGCGAATCTTAATCAAAGGTGAGGTTTCTAATTTTAAACATCATAGTTCAGGACATTTTTATTTTACGCTAAAAGATGAGCATTCAAGAATAAATGCAGTAATGTTCTCTTCAAAAGCTAGTAAAGTTCCTTTTGATTTGACCAATGGGATGAAAGTACTTGTTCAAGCTAGTGTGTCAGTATATGATGTAGCAGGCACCTATCAATTGTATGTTGATACAATTGAACAAGATGGATTAGGAAATTTATTTTTAAAATATGAACAATTAAAAAAGCAGTTAGCTAGCGAAGGTTTATTTAACCCTGAAAATAAATTAGTAATTCCTAAATTTCCTAGTAAGATTGCAGTTTTGTCAGCCTATCCTAGTGCTGCTCTTGCTGATATTATTAGAACCATTCACTTGCGTTTTCCTGTCGTTCGTGTAATCGTATTTCCAATTCCAGTCCAGGGTAAGGATGCATATTTGGAAATAATTAGAACACTTAGATATGTTGATACACTAGGATTTAGTGAAATTATTATTGCAAGAGGCGGAGGTTCATTAGAAGACTTATGGAACTTCAACGAGGAAGGATTAGCTCGAGCAATTTATCAATGTAAGACACCTATTATTAGCGGTGTTGGTCATGAAGTTGATTTTACTATTTGTGATTTTGTTGCAGATTATCGTGCTGCAACACCAACGGCTGCGGCAATTAAAGCAACACCGGACTTATTTGAATTACAGCAGGCTGTAGACAATATAAAATATACTTTAAATAATTTAATGAAACAAAAAATTATATTAAATAAAGAAAATTTAAATCGATTAAAGTCATTCTATTTATTTAAAAATCCTCAAAAAATGTTTGAAGATAAGACGGCTAAAATTGATTATTTATATGATCAATTAAATAATGTTTTTAACCATGATTTGATTGAAAAACAAAACAAAGCAAGCAATTTAATACAAACTTTTAATCATCAAGCCAATTTATTTACACTAAATCAGCGAAATCGTTTAGATACAATTAATCGAACGATGAGTCTTGAGATTAAACGTAAATTACAACATAATCAAGAAAAGTTTTATTATTCATTATCAAAATTAAATACTTTATCACCCCTTAAAACATTAGAACGTGGTTATGCAATTGTTTTAAAAGAAGATCATGTTATTTCATCAGTTGATGATTTAAATAGTGGTGATAAAATTGAATTAAAATTACATAATGGCATTAAAAAGGCCATTATAGAATAGAGGTTAATTTATGGACAATATAACATTTGAACAAGCAATGAGTCGCTTAGAAGAAATTATTGCGGCTCTCGAAAATAACCAAATATCACTTGAAAAAAGTGTAGATTTATTTCAAGAGGGAATAAAACTATCAAAGATTTGTAGTGATAAGTTAGCTGGAATTGAAGATAAAGTAGCAAAAATCTTAGTGGATGGAAAGTTAGAAGATCTAAAAATCGAGGAATAACATGGAAAATTTAATTGAACAAATTAATGAACGATTATTAGAAATCATTGAGGAATTTGGCGATTCTAAAGTTAAAGAAGCCATGAAATATTCTTTGATGGCCGGTGGAAAAAGAATTCGTCCGGTAATGATGCTGCAGGTGATTCGTAGTTATGATAAAAATTACCAAGATTATCTAGATATTGCTTGTGCAATTGAGATGATACATACGTATTCATTGATTCATGATGATTTACCAGGTATGGATAATGATGATTTAAGACGTGGGCGACTAACTTGTCATAAACAATTTGATGAAGCAACTGCCATTTTAGCTGGCGATGCATTATTGAATGAAGCTGTTAATGTAATTATTAAAACAAAAGTTCCTGATGAATTAAAAATCTCGTTGTTAGCAACTTTATATCAAGCCAGCGGTATTAACGGAATGATTTTAGGGCAAGCATTGGATATGGAATACGAAACTAAATTGGCTACTCGTGATCAGTTAGATTTGATTCATCACCATAAAACAGGAGACTTAATCAGTGCAGCGATGAAAATGGGAGCGTTAATTGCTAATCCCGATGACCAAAAAACATGGGTAGAAATCGGTTATAAGATTGGTTTAGCTTTTCAAATTCAAGATGATGTTTTAGATGTAGTTGGTGATAGTAGTTTATTAGGAAAAAAAGTTGGTAGTGATCAAGTAAATCATAAATCTACATATGTAACTTTGATGGGAGTAGAACAATCTCAAATGATTGTTGAGCAATATTTTAAAGAAGCAATGGAATTAATTTATAAATTAAAGATTAATCATGGATTAATTCTAGAAATAATGGAAAAATTAAAGAAAAGAGTGAAATAATGGATCTAGAAAAAATTACAGATCCCTCTTTTTTAAAAGAGCTGGATATTAGACAATTGAATCAATTAGCCGATGATATCCGCAAATTTTTGATTAATAATATTTCAAAAACGGGAGGACATCTTTCGAGTAACTTAGGAGTTGTAGAATTGAGCATTGCACTGCATTATGTTTTTAATTCCCCTAAAGATAAAATTTTCTTTGATGTAGGACACCAGTCTTATGTTCATAAAATTTTAACGGGACGTGCTGGTCAATTTTCTACACTACGCCAATATAAGGGACTTTCAGGCTTTCAAAAGCGTTGTGAAAGTGAACATGACCCTTGGGAAGCTGGTCATTCCTCAACTGCATTAAGCGGGGCCTTGGGAATGGCAGTAGCAAGAGACTTGAATCATGAAAATTATCATATTTTACCTGTGATTGGCGATGCTGCAATGGTTGGGGGTGAATCTTTAGAAGCATTAAATCATCTTGGCTCAATTAATAATAAAGTGATTATTATTTTAAATGACAACCAAATGGCAATTGGTAAAAGTGTTGGTGGTTTTGGTGATTTTTTATCTTCAATAAGAATTAGTGGTACATATAATAATTTAAAAGAGGATTATCGCAATATTACTTCGCACAATAAAATAGGTAAGATGATTTTTAATGTTTCCAAACGAGTTAAAGATTTTGTTAAGCATGGATTGATTGATGATACAATTTTTGAAGATTTTGGGGTTGATTATCTGGGTCCGGTAAATGGTCATGATTTTGATGATCTAATTAGGGTTTTAAATTTAGCTAAAAGTGCAAAAACTAGTGTTGTAGTTCACGTGGTTACGAAAAAAGGGCGTGGCTATAAATACGCCGAAAATGATATTGCCGGTAAATGGCATGGGATTGCCCCATTCAATATTGAAGACGGAACTATGAAAGGTGCGGGAACTAGTTCGAAAATAAGTTGGTCAAAAATGGTTGCTGATCATATTGAAAGGCAGATGAAATCAGATCAGGATATTGTTGCTATTACCCCTGCCATGATTCATGGTTCTGCAATGGATAATATTTTTATGCATTATCCTGAGCGAAGTTTTGATGTTGGAATTGCTGAAGAGCATGCTTTGACTTTTACAGCAGGGTTAGCAATTTCTCAAAAAAAGCCATTTATTTCTATCTATTCTTCATTTTTACAACGTGCATATGATCAAATAAATCATGATATTGCAAGAATGGATCTGGGCTGCTTGATTTGTGTTGATCGCTGTGGATTTGTTGGAGCAGACGGACCTACACATCATGGTGTTTTTGATTTAGGAATATTAACACCTCTGCCAAATGTAATAATTTGTACTCCAAGTAATAGTTATGATGCTAAACGCTTTATTAACACATATTTAAAGAATAACGATCATCCTTACATTTTAAGAATCCCTCGAGGCGATATTGAAGATATGAATGTAGGTGATGAGCTTTTAACTATTGGTAAATGGCAAGTTGTAAATCGAAAAGATTACGATGTAACAATTATTTGTTATGGTCAAAACGTTAACTTGATTCGTGAATTTTTTAAAGATAAAGAGATAAAAGTTAGAATTATTGATGCTTTATTTATTAAACCTATGGATGAAGATATGTTAAATGAAATTATTGATGAAAAACCGTTGATTGTTTATGAAACAGAATTAAAAACTGGTTCTTTAGCTAGTAATATTGCTTATTATTATAGCCAAAATAATATTTTAAAACGGATTCATAGTTTTGGAGTAGATGACCACTATTCTGTTCAAGGAACAGTTGCACAAATTTTACAAGATGAGGGTTTAGATATGGATACTTTTTATCAAAAAGTTAAGGAGATACTAAATGAAGAAGGAAAGAATTGATGTTTTATTAGTCGAACAGGGCTTTTTTGATTCTCGTGAAAAAGCTAAACGCGCGATTATGGCCGGGATTGTTCATGATGATTATGATATTATTGATAAACCGGGAACAAAAATTCCAATAGATTCAAATCTTCATGTTAAAGGAAACATAATGCCATATGTGTCACGTGGTGGCTTAAAACTGGAACGTGCCTTAAAGGAGTTTGAATTAGATATAACGGATAGAATAATGGTCGATATCGGCAGTTCAACAGGTGGGTTTACCGATTGTGCTTTACAGAATGGTGTAAAACTAGTTTATGCAATTGATGTTGGAACCAATCAATTAGTTTGGAAATTACGCAATGATCCACGTGTTATTGTAAAAGAACAAACAAATTTTAGATATGCAACAAGTGAACTGTTTGAACATGGAATTCCTACTTTTGCTTCAATTGATGTATCTTTTATTTCTTTGAAGTATATTTTTGATGCATTAAAAAATATTTTACATAGTGGTAATCAAGTTGTAGCACTAATCAAACCGCAGTTTGAAGCTGGACGTGAAGAAGTTGGGAAAAAGGGAATAGTCAAAGAACCATCTGTCCATCAAAAAGTAATTCAACATGTTATTGAATATGCAAATCATGATGGCTTTGTTTTAGAAAAGTTAACTTATTCGCCAATAACTGGTGGTGAAGGGAATATCGAGTTTCTAGGGCTTTTTGTTAAAGATGGTAATAATGTTGCCATTGACATAGAAAGAGTTGTAGAAACAGCACATAATTGTTTTAAAGGGTAGGTGAGATAATGTTAGAGAGTATATATATTGAAAATTTTGCTATTATCGACCGTCTTGAAGTCGATTTTCATAATCATATGACTGTTCTTACGGGAGAAACTGGGGCAGGAAAATCAATTATTATTGATGCGATTGGTCAATTAATGGGAAATCGTAGTCAATCAAGTTTTATTAAAGCTGATTGTGATGAATGTTTTATTGAGGGTGTTTTTACAATTGGTGCTAAGTCACCAGTCTTAAATAAATTAAAAGAATATCGTATTGATTATGAAGATAAATTAGTTGTTTCAAAATCTTTTAATCGTGATAATAAATCGATTATTAAAATTAATTATCGTAATGTTTCAAAAATGGTATTACAATCAATCATGGCTGATTTAATTGATATTCATTCACAATTTGAAACCCATAGTCTTTTTGATGCTGAAAATCATTTAATTATTTTAGATGAGTTCATTAATCAGCCTTTAAAAAAATTATTTCAGACATACTCACTAGCATATCGTACTTATAGAGAAATAAATCGTGACTATCAAAAAGCATTAAACGAAGAGCTGAGTGATGAGCAATTAGAATTTTATCAAGCTCAATTAGCTGAAATTAATAGTCTTGATCTTGAAGAATTAGATGAAGATGAGTTAGAACGTGAAAAAAAACTGCTTCAAAGTTATGAGAAAACAAATGAGCAAATTTCTAAATATCGACAATATATGAATGGTGATCGTGGTGCTCTAGCAACATTAAGCAATGCATTAAGCGAATTAGAAGAATTAAACGATAATCCTCAATATCAAAATACGTATGAAAGGATGTATGACCTATATTATAATTTAATTGATCTTGATGATGAAATAATCAATGAATTTAATAGTACTAATTTTGATGAATATCGTTTAAATGAAATTCAAGAAGTCTTTTTTAAATTAAATCGTTTAAAAAGAAAGTACGGACAATCAATTGAGGCGATTAAAGAAGCTAAAGAAGATTTAGAAATGAAAGTTGCTGCTTTTAACAATCGGGAAACATATTTGAATGATTTAAAAAAACAATTGGATATTGCTTATCAAGAGACCAAATCAATAGCTGAGCAAATTACTAGATTAAGGCAATCAAAAGCTAAAGAATTTACTGAATTAGTTACAAAAGAATTAAAATCTTTATATTTAGATAAAGTTGTTTTTAAGGTTGATTTTAAATTAGTTGATTTTCAAAAAAATGGACAAGATAATGTAGAATTCTTAATTTCTACAAATGCTGGACAAACATTAAAACCGTTGAATAAAGTAGCTTCAGGTGGAGAAATGTCCAGAATTATGTTGGCAATCAAGATATTGTCCTTATCTTCGAGCTCTGTGGAAACAATTATTTTTGATGAAGCTGATACTGGCGTTAGTGGTAAAGTGGCTGAAAGTATTGGAGCAAAGATGAAATATATTAGCAAGCAGCATCAAGTATTGTGCATTACTCATTTAGCACAAGTTGCCGCTTTTGCTAAAAATCATTATTTGATCCAAAAATCAAGCAATGACAATTATACAAATGTAAAGATTAAAGAATTATCTTATGATCAAAGTATTAATGAAATTGCTAAATTGATTTCTGGAAAAGAAGTATCTCAGGAATCAATAAATCATGCAAAAAAATTAAAAATAAGTAGTGAATAATTAAAAGCATAGAAACCAAACTATGATGTAACGAATGTTACAAGGAGGTTTCTATGCTTTTTAAAAAGCTAATCCTTTCCTTTATCTTAGCTTTAGCCATTATTAATCCAATTGCAATATATGCTATTTCTCTAGTACCTGGTGGAGATTCCATTGGAATCGAACTAGATTATCAAGGTGTGGTTATTACAGGAGGATATAAGATCAAAGTCGGTAATGAAAGCTACGATCCACTAGCAAAAGATTTTAAAGTTGGAGATATTATTGTCGCAATTAACAATCAAAAGGTAACAAGTATTGAAGAATTAAGCAATGTTATTAAAGAAGGCGATATAGCTAATCCCAGATATGATTTAACCATTAAAAGAGGTAAAGAAACCCTCCACCACGACCTCCAGGTCGTTTATGAAAATCAGCAATTTTCTACGGGATTATATGTCAAAGATGCAATTAGCGGGGTTGGAACACTTACATTTTATAACCCGGCAACTAGTACTTTTGGAGCTTTAGGACATGCAATGAGTGACTCTAAACTTGACAGCGAAGAGCTTATTCAAAATGGTAATATTTTTGAAAGTACAGTAACTAGTATTAAAAAAGCAACAACGCAATCTTCAGGAAATAAAATTGCAGACATTTCCAATATTGAAATAGGTAGTATAAACAGCCATAGTCAATTTGGTATTTATGGAACTTATAATTATGATATTTCAAAACGAGAAATGATGGAAACTGCATCTATTGAAGAAACTAAATTAGGAAAAGCCTACTTTTTAACTGTTTTAGATGGTGATAAAATCCAGAAGTGTGAAATTGAAATCACTAAATTGAATGACCAGGATTCTATAAAAGAAAAGGGAATTGAATTTACTGTGACAGATCAAGAAGTAATCAATAAAGCTAATGGAATTGTACAAGGAATGAGTGGATCACCGATTATTCAAAATAACAAAATAGTTGGGTGTGTGACTCATGTTTCAGGTAATAATCCAATTATTGGCTATGGTCTATATATAGATTGGATGCTTGAGATGGATAAATAAGGATAAAAAGGTGCTCAAATTGAGCACCTTTTTATTTCAATTTGGTGAGATTTTTAGTATAATTATACAGTTAAGGGGGAAACATGATGAATTTATTAACGATAAAAAGTGCATTTAAAGAAAGTATCCCCGTTATGATGGGATATTTAGTCTTAGGATTTGCTTTTGGAATGTTGCTTGTTTCTAAAGGATTTCCAATTTATTATGCATTTATTATGAGCTGTTTTATATATGCGGGAAGTATGCAGTTTGTAACAATTTCTTTATTAGCTGGTCAAGCTTCTTTTATTAGTTCATTTATTATGACACTGATGGTTAATGCAAGGCATTTAGTTTATGGATTATCAATGTTAAAAAAATTTAATTTTTTAGGGAAATTAAAACCTTATATGATTTTTTCATTAACGGATGAAACATTTTCTTTACTTGTGAAAAATGATTTTAAAAGTAAGAATGAGGTTTTTTTAATAAGTTTTTTAGATCAATGCTATTGGATCATTGGTTCTTTGGTGGGGGCAACAATTGGAAATAATGTATCTTTTAATACTCAAGGTTTAGAATTTTCAATGACAGCATTGTTTATAGTTATTGTAATTAATCAAATTAAAAATAATTCTAATCATTTAGCGACATTGATTGGTTTTTTTGTCAGCATAATTTGTTTGATTATTTTTGGTAGTGATAACTTTGTTATTTTTTCTATGATTTTAATCATGATAATATTAATTTTAGTTAAACCGAGGTTAAAAAATGAATAATGATGTCTTGATAATAATAGCAGTAGCTTTAGGAACAATCTTAACAAGGGTCTTACCATTTCTGATATTTAATGATGCTGAAAATTTACCACCGGCAATTAGTTATTTATCTAAAGTGTTGCCATATTCAATTATGGCAATGTTAGTTGTATATTGTTTAAGGGATACAACTTTTATTTCCGGAAATCATGGTTTTCCAGAAATAATTGCCGTTTCAATTACCATTATAATTCATTTATTAAAGGAAAATACTTTATTATCGATTTTAGTAGGCACAATTACATATATGATTTGCATTCAAGTGATTTTTGCATAAAGGAGGTATAGTAATGCAAGTTGTTTTCCACATTGATCTTAATGCATTTTACGCAAGTGCAGAAATATCACGTAATCCTGACTTAAAAGGAAAACCAATAGTTATATCTGGTAAATCACGACGAAGTATTATTACCACAGCTTCTTATGAAGCCCGTGAATTTGGCATTCACTCTGCAATGCCACTATTTCAAGCATTAGAATTGTGCAAAGATTTAATTGTTTTACCTGCCGATTTTGAATTATATCATCGTTTATCTAATGATTTTTTTTCAATAGTAGCTTCTTATAGCGAAATTTTAGAGGTTGCTAGTATTGATGAATGCTATGTAGATGTAACTAAAATAATTATAGATAAACAGATTCATCCAATATTACTTGCTAAAGAAATTCAAAAAAATATATATGAACATTTAAGTTTACGCTGTTCTATTGGAATCGCACCGAATAAATTTTTAGCAAAAATGGCAAGCGATATGAAAAAACCAATGGGAATTACTATACTTACAAGGTCTAATTTAAAAGAAATAATGTGGCCATTAGATATTAAGGATATGTTTGGAATTGGTAAAAAAACTCAGCCAAAGCTTAAAGCAGTAGGAATTAATACAATTGGTGATATTGCAAATTATGATAACTATAATAAACTAAGACAAATTATTGGCAAAAATGCGCTACTATTGTATCGTAAAGCCAATGGAATTGATAATAGCGCTGTTGATGCTAAACAAAATGAATTAAAGTCTGTAGGAAACTCAACTACTTTACCATATGATACAAATGATGAGGAAATACTAAGGGATACATTAAAGAGTTTAGCTCGCCAAGTTTCAGCGCGAGCTAATAAGCGCAACTTAATTTCAAATTCAATCTCGATTACTATAAAATATACTCGCTTTGAAAGTGTTACTAGACAAACTACTGTCAATTCATTTATTAATGATTATGAAACCATATTATCTACTGCAAAAATGTTATTTGATGCTAATTATAGCGGTCGACCTGTGCGTCTTTTAGGCATCAGTTTAAATAATACAATCAATAAGAAGAACTACAAAGAACAACTTAATATTTTTGAAATGGCGCAAGAGGATGAAACCAATGATGATTCTCTTGAACAGTTACTAAATGCTATCAATAATAAATTTGATAAGAAGCTGGTGACTAAAGCTTCATCATTTGCAAAAAAGACTCCCCAAAAGAAATATTTAAAATAAAAGAATAAAATAATGATTTGCTCATAAGTTGTATAAACGGAGGATAACTTATGAGCATTTTAAATAAAGTTTTTAGAAATGAAAAAGTTTTAATTAATATATTTTCTGCAATATTATTTGTTTTTGGTATCTTATTTGGCATTATTTATTATTTTTATGGTAATGAAGCCCTATTAAATTTATGTAAATATATCTTTTTTTTCAAAGATAATGAGGCAACCAATAATTATAATCTATATATTACAATTACTAGTTTCTACATATTTTTATCTCTAATAATTTCAACTAGTTTTTTAGGAACAATTTTTAATAGTTTTGTTATTTTTACAAAAGGAATGCAATTATCGATTGCAAGTATTTTTTATTTTACTTTAAATACGTTTGATGCATCTATGCTTTTTTTAGGTTTTTTTCCACAATTAATTATTGAATTAGCATTAACTTATATTATTTCTATAATTTCTATTAGATTATCAATAAATTGTTTTACAATTTCATTTTTGACAACAGAAGTATTTAATAGTCGAAAAATAATTAATTATATCTTAGATTACGTAATAATTATCTTAATAATAGTCACATTATCAATGGCATTTAAGGTTTATGCACTTTAGTTAGCAAATCGTTAGTATGGTTAAATTTAAACGTGATATAATTATTAAGTGAAGGTGAGGTGAAAGTAAGTGTAGTACTTGCTAAATTTATGTTAATTAAAGATGCCTTAAGTGAATATAAGCAATATTTGATTGTTGAAAAAGGTTTGAGTAAGAATACTATTTATTCTTATCTACGAGATTTGATTGCTTTTTCTAATTTTATCGGTGAGGAATATGAAATTAATCAAATTGAAAATATTAATAAAGAACATATTCATCTTTATTTAAAGGAGTTATCGAAAACAAACTGTACTAATTCAATTTCTCGTAAACTTGTTTCTTTACGAATGTTATATATTTTTTTAGTGAAAGAAAATATTGTGAAAGAAAATCTCATGAGTAGTTTTACCTTACCGAAAAGAGATAAAAAATTACCTATTGTTTTGTCTCAAGAAGAAATGATAGAGATACTTGATGGGATCATTGTTTGTGATGCAATTAGTTCGAGAAATAGATGTATGGTTGAATTGCTATATGCAACGGGTATGCGTATTTCAGAATTGTTGAATCTTACTTTGAAAGATTTAAATATTAAAATGGGATTTATCAAAGTTATTGGAAAAGGAAACAAAGAGAGAATGATTCCAATCGGTTCATATGTTGGAGAGATATTGGAACAATACATAAATGATTATCGAGCTGAATTTAATATAAAAAATGATAGTTTATTATTTTTTAATAAGCATGGTCAAAGATTAAGTAGAGAAGAATTTTATTCTATATTACAAACAATTGTAAATTCAACTTCTATAACTAAAAAAGTCTCGCCTCATACTTTTCGGCATACGTTTGCAACTCATCTTTTAGAAAATGGTGCTGATTTGCGTTCTATTCAAGAATTGCTTGGCCACAGTGATATTAGTACAACAACTATTTATACACATATTTCGAATCAAAAGATTAGAAGTGAGTATCAGCAATTCCACCCACGCATAAAAAAGCATAATGATGGGTAAAATAATGTCTAGATATGGAAACAATTTAATGATATACTTATGATTGCGTAAAAAGTGACGCAAGGAATGGAGGACAAGATGAAATACAACAGAGTTTTTTTAATTGTGTGTGATTCCTTAGGAATTGGTAATGCAAAAGATGCTAATTTATATAACGATGAAGGATCAAATACTTTAAAACATATATGTAATGCCTGCAATGGCCTTGATTTACCAAATTTGGAAGGATTAGGATTAGGAAGTTTGGGTAATTTTTCTGGAATACATCAATTAACTTCACAATTAGGATATACTTTAGCTTTAAACGAGATTTCTAATGGTAAAGATACTATGACCGGTCATTGGGAAATGATGGGGCTTAAAACTGAAAAACCATTTATTACATTTACCGAAACCGGCTTTCCTCAAGAATTTATTGAACTTTTTGAAGAAAAAACTGGGCGTAAATGTGTTGGCAATAAGGCTGCAAGTGGTACAGCAATTCTTGATGAGTATGGTGAACATCAGATAAAAACAGGTGATTGGATCGTATATACTTCAGCTGATTCAGTTTTTCAAATAGCTGCAAATGAAGAGATTATCCCGTTAGAAGAATTGTATAAAGCATGCGAAATTGCTCGTGAAATAGCCATGGATGAGCGTTGGAAAGTTGGTAGAGTTATTGCTCGACCATATGTAGGAAAAAGGGTAGGGGAATTCAAACGTACTGCCAATCGTCATGATTTGGCCTTAGCACCATTTGGACGGACTGTTCTTGATAATTTGAAAGATAAACAGTTTGATGTTATTGGAGTTGGGAAAATTCCGGATATTTTTGTTGATCAAGGAATTACTAAAGCAGTTAAGACGGTAAGTAATCAGGATGGAATGGAAAAAACTGTTGAACTTGCAAAATCAGAATTTAAAGGATTGTGTTTTGTTAATCTTGTAGATTTTGATGCAGTATACGGTCATCGGCGTAATCCTGAGGGCTATGGGCAAGCAATTGTAGATTTTGATAAGCAATTGGAGGAATTAATGAAATATTTAAATCATGATGATTTATTAATGATCACTGCTGATCATGGTAATGATCCAACTTATAGTGGTACTGATCATACTCGTGAACAAGTTCCATTAATTATTTATTCAAAGGAATTATTGAAGCCACGTCATTTACATGATATGGAATCTTTTGCTGTAATTGGTGCTACAATTGCAGATAATTTTGGTATCGAATTACCAACTATTGGCCAATCAATTTTAGAATTAATTAAATAGGAGAATTTATGGAAGATAATACAAAACGATTGATCGTGATGTCAATTTTAGCTTATGCAATTGGAACGTTTATCTTTGCTGCAGGATTAATGACCAAGACAGCCGTTAGCATAATATTATTTTATATAATTGCAAGCATATTAATAATTTGCGGTATTTTAGCATTATATAATAATTATAAAAAAAATCATCAAATTAAATTATACTTATACTTAATAGTGGTAGGAATTGTTTTCTTGTTTTTAAATACAACGGCATTAATTAATAACTTATAGTTTATAAAAGCATTCTAAGATTATTGGAATGCTTTTAATTAGGATTTATCGATCAATTTATTTCTGTTTGTCTATTAAAAATTAATTATAAAATTTACATAATATCTATTACGCGAACGAAAGCATACAATTATAAGAGAGCTAATTATAAGCTCTCTCTAACTCTAGCATATCTTCAAAAGAAATCTCTTCATCTAATTCAGCGTATGCGCTAAAATCTCTACGATTATTAACATCACCACAGTCGGTATCTTGTCCTAAATCATAACAAACTTCTCGCCATTCTTTGTATAAAACTTCTAAATCTTTCATAATAAATCCTCCTCTGTATATACATATTATAACACAAAATACATAAAAAATAAAGTATTTGTGTGTCACCTAGCCCCATTAATAACAAGAAGATTAATGGGGCAGGTGGGGTAACACTCGCGATACTCGTGTTAAATGCATAAAAAAACCGCACTTGTTTTACGACGTTAGCGGTTTTCTTAGCATGTTTTAAATATTATATTTGTTACATCATTTAACTAATAAAATAAATTTAAAAAATATATTTGTTTAAATAAGAACCAATTAATTAAAAATAAAATAAATTGAATAAATAAATAAAAATAAATTTTTTTATCTAAATTATTCTTAGCTATAAATGGAGATAATATCTTATACTCCAAATACATAAAAACTAAATAAGCAATTAAAGTCATATATAATACTCCCTTCATGGGAGTATTATAACAAAACTAAATTAAACCGGCAATAATAAGCGGTGCAATAGAACCAATAATTCCAGAAATAGAATTAAATTTAGAACCTTTATAATGCATATCTGCGCCATATCGACTAGCACTAGCAGAACTATTTGCACCATACATTTTAGCCATATAATCCAGCTGAGCGTTAGCTTTAGAAACATCAGCAGAATATTTTTGAGCATGATGAGAACTATCTGCACCATAACGTGAGGCATCAGCTTGCATCTTATAACCTTGTAACATTGCACGTGCTTGAACTTCTGCATTACGCATACTAGCATTAGCGGCAATATTAGCAGCTTGAACTTGTGCAGCACTACTAATAGCAGCACCGGCAACGGCAGCCATACCTGAAACGGCAGAAGTATCCACATCTCCCTTAGAACCTTGAGGTGAAGAGCCTTGACTAGCACTAGAACCACTAGGAGTAGAGGCAGACGTACCACCATTTGTAGCGGCTAAAATTGGATTAAGACCCGCTTTCTGCAAATCTGCAACAGAACGCTGAGCGGACGTATTAGACATTTCTTGTTGGAAATCTCGGTTTTTCTGAGCCTCTTGAGCATTGAAGTCCCGGAGTTTTTGAGCCTCTGAACTTTGGAAATTCATTTGTGTTTGAGCCTGTTGAGCAGACAAAGCGTTATTCTTATCTGCCATAGACTGCATTTGATTAACTAAACCAGAAATATTCATAATAATACCTTCTTTACATTCTTGTTAAACCGGGTACAGAGTACATCGGCATTGGACGAGTAGCCTCAATCTTTAAGTAAATATCCATAAAAATTTGAGCGGATAAATTATCACTAACGGCAAGAACACGATTTACAGTAGTAGAATTTTCTTGGATCCAATCGCTAGAAAGTTTAGGAAGAGCATTATAATCATCTGCAAGATGCCAAACGTCTAAAGATTGTGGATAATCGCTACGCATTTCAGCAGAAACTCTATCAGGAACATATCTATATTCTGCCCAAGCTTCTTGATAACCAAAAACTTCATCATTGACATCATTAGGTTTTTTAGAATAATCTTGATAAATTTCTTTATTTAAAATAGGTTGTTCACCAATATTTGCAAAAACAGGCCAGTAGTAATCGAACCGAGTTTGACGAGACCACATACGATTGATACCTTGTTGATAAGAATGTTTATAACGTACACACGCTAAACCAATAATATATCCATGTTCTGTAAAAGATTTAACAAAAGAACTATCACTATCGGCAGTAACACTCAATCCGGCTACATCTCCTAAAGCAGTAGTAGTATTAGTACCACTTTGTTGTACAACTTGATTAACACTAATAGGAGTGTGATTATAAGCTAACAATTCTGGACGTTGTTGACGAGCATCTGGCGAAGTAACACCAAAATGAGATTTAAGAATTTCTACGTAACGAGTACCACCACGAGCGTCTAGTTCATACAGTTGTTGAGTAGCAAAAGCTAACCGCAACTGATTAATAGTAGCTACAGAAGTCTCCTTTAAGTTTACAAACAAGTTAGACGGATAAATCTTATCGGCAGCATCTGAACCACCACTAGCGGTGTGAGTACCATTAAGAAAAGCATCTTTACTATTACCTTGGTAAAAACTGTTTAAATAAAGCTGATGTGTACCTTGTGTGAAATCTGTACCATTTAAATAATTAAAAGCAATACCGTCACTTTGTGCCGGGTCGAAGCCATAATCTTTAACCCATTGGTCTTTAACTGGAGTAACAGGAAATAGACCGTCTGGTGCAAGAGGAATAGACACATCTGGTCCTTTCTGCGGACTTGGCAAAGCACTTGTAAAATAATCATGATACTTGTTAGCCTTAAGCAACTTACCACCATTAGACGAATTAGCTTTATCGAAAGCGACAGTAGCATCTGTTAAAGGCACTAAAATAGGGTCTTGCAAATTTTGGTCACGGAACCACTCATTCCAAATAAGATTGTAAGCACGAATAGGCAGAGCATTAATCTGTAAAGAAATATTAGCATTACTACTAACATTATTTGTAGGAATACCCATATAGTCCAAAATAGAACCTTTTAAGTCGTCATTGCCTTTAATGGTAATTTGCGGAATAGTATACGTTGTTTGTGGATACCATGCATTTTTAGAATTCTCTCCGTTAAATTCTTTCCAATGTTCCCATGTAAGACGATTAGGCACAAAAAAATAATAAGTATCTAAATACATATCGTCCATTAATGGAGTAATTAAAGTTTGCAAACGTGCAAGAACATTTGTTTCTAAATTAAACGTATCACCCGGCAAAACTTCCATAACATCAAAGGGAACTAAATCTCCCGCATTGAACGTTGTTTTAATAGTATGAGACATATCAAATTTAGAACGCTGAATACCGCGAATATTTGTAGGGTTAACCGCAAAACGGCTATTACTGTCAATTAAACCACTCATTAATCTTTACCTTCTTTCTTATTTGTAGCTTTTTTTGGCTCCTGAGGCTCAATTTGAACTTTTGGGGGTTCATCTACCTTTGGCTCTGTTTGAGTTTGTGGGGTAGCATATTTAGCCAAAATATCATTAAATGCTTGTGTACCAAACTGAGATACAAAGTTTTTAACAGAATAGTTAAACTCTTTACGAATTTCTTCGGGAAGTCCATTAAACATATTTTCACCCTTTTGTACAAGATTAAACATACCACCAAGAGTAGTAGGCATAGTTGCATAATCTACAATACCACTATTAACTAAATCATCGGCACTAAAAGAACTAACCATGCTATTGAGAGCAGTAGGGTCAATATTGCGCAACAACATAGCCAAATCACAACCTTCACGATATGACTGTATTTCTGCATAGAGGTCAGTTTGACCAGTACAAACGAGGCATTCACAGCCATTATCATCAATGTTAAGCATATGAGTGAGAACGATACCTTGACCGCTAGGCATAAAAAAACGTTCACGGTTAGCAACTCTCTTTCGCCATGTCAGAATCGGCATCTTCCTCAACTCCTTTCAAACGTTCAATAGTCAGCGAATTTAAGCGACTAACAAAATCATTATAAGCAGTAAGACCATTACAGACAAAAGTGGGAGCGTTATTGAAAACAAAACCATTAACCTCTAAACTACCTAATTCGTACAAAGAATAATCTTCTAATCGCCCAAATTCTGGGTGCTCACAATAGAAACCACGACCAAAATTGAATTTAGCAACGTCTACATTTTCCTCATTTACAACAGAAATATAACCAACTTTTTCATCTTTAACCGCAAAAATCTTCATCTTTAATTTTCCTCCAAAATATCAATTTGTTTTGCTTTTCTACGTCTAAAATTAATAAAATTCTTAGCAAGTGTCACAATCGCAAAAATCACAATAGCAAGAATAAACACCGCAACAATAAAAATAAGAAACTGTATCATCATTACATAAAAATCACTCATAATCGAATACCTCCTCGAAATACAGGTGGATTAACATTTAAACGTTTACTATCTATAGCAGTACGTCTAAAGAATTTCTTATCCTTTTTTGGACTTCTTACGGGAACTCTTTTTTTCATAAATTTCACTCCTTTACAGTTCTCGAATTAATTTTTTTACAGAGGCTAACTTAGCTACTTCCTCGCGAGATAGACGCTTATACTTATCACCAAACAGCTGTTCTTTAACATTATCTGAAATCTTAGCACACTCAATTCGCTTATCTAATACCTTCTGCCATTCTTCGGGAAATTCTTCAGCAAACTTCTTATCGTAAAATGGGGGCGGTTTAAACTTCTTACCGTCTTTTAAAATAATTTCATCGTTAGCGTAGATTTCATGTTTATGATCGTCATAATAAGACTGCCCAATACCGGGCTTTAAAGACATTCGAACAAACTCAGGTTCAATGTTAAACTGTTCATACTCATCAGAATCTTCACCTTTACGTTTCTTCATGACGTAACGAGCAGTATATGCGCAAGTTTCGAAAGAAGAGGGCGAACAATTAATATAACCAAGTTTCCAACACTTATTAAGAAATTCACTTTCAAAGATATCATAGCCCGTATTAGATTTCTTAAGCAACTTTAAATCATCAAGTTCCAATCCAAAAATAATAGCATGATAATGCGGTCTTAATGTATTAGAACCATATTCACCGCAAGCGAAAAATCTAAGTTCTTTACCATATTCACGTTTATAATAACGCCTTAAACGTTTCATGAAGTCGCCAAAATCTTTAGGTCTAAGTGTCAAAATGTCCTTGACCTCGCCACTTACACTATCTGTATAACAAGAGTGAGGAACACACTCATCATCATAAGTAAGAGTAACAAACATAGTAGCATTATGATACTGACTTTCAAGCATACAACGTAGAGCCCAGTTTCTAGAATAGTCAATACGACAGCCAACACACTTTCCACAAGGCACATCAATATAATCATTGTTGTAATATCTATATGGGTCTTCTGAAAGGTACCAGTGATTAGTAGAACTATCAAAATAAACAGACTTAACTTTATTACTAGTAATTTTATAATGCGTTTTACCATCTTTTGTTACTCCGTCTTTAAAAGCATGTAGTGGACTATAACACGTCATCTAATTTAACAATACTAACAGACAATGTACCACCTAAAGTACCAACAGTTTCTACATAATAATTATTAAATCGTCTAGAAACTTTAGAAGAGAGGTCAAAAAAAACACAACCGCCAGTTTCAATATCAAATAATCTCAATAATGTATCACCATTAATACGTAATAATAAATCTTCTAATTTCATAACTTCACCTACTTTACTATTTACATAATATACATTATGCGAAGTTATAGAAGTTATATATGTTATATCTACTTTAATAATTATAAGAGGTAAGGAGTTTTTAATATTCCTTACCTTTCTTGATTTTATCCATTTCAAATGAATCATATAAATTTGTTACATATTCACCATTGAAACAAGCTAAACATAAACTACATTTATGTTTTTCTTTATTAAAATGGATAGATTTATCAATTCCTTCTTCAGTAATAAAGGCAAGTGAATCAGCTTCAATATAATTGCATAATTCATTAACATTCAAACGATTAGAAATTAATTCGTCCATGGTTGACATATCAACACCATAAAAACAAGGATATTTGATTGCTGGTGAAGCAATTCTTACATGCACTTCTCTAGCACCAGCTTCTTTTAACAATCGTACAATTCTTTTAGAGGTAGTTCCACGTACAATTGAATCATCAATCATAACAACACGTTTTCCTTTAACAATTGAAGAAACTGCAGATAATTTCATTCGAACCCCCTGCTCTCTCATTTCTTGAGTAGGTTGAATAAAAGTACGACCTACATATTTATTCTTAATCAGACCCATTTCATAAGGAATATTAGCTGCTTCTGCATATCCGATTGCAGCAGAAATAGAAGAATCAGGAACACCAATAACTAAATCAGCTTCTACTGGTGCTTCTTTAAATAATTGTTTACCAGCAAGTTTTCTAGTTGTATGAACATTTATTCCATCTAAATTACTATCTGGTCGTGAAAAATAAATATATTCCATTGCACATATTTTATCAGTAACATCATTTGTATAAAGCTTTGATTTGATTTGACCGTCTTTGACTCTAACGATTTCACCAGGTTCTAAATCACGAACAAATTTTGCACCAACAACTTCAAATGCACACGTTTCTGATGAAAATACATATGCCCCATTAGGCAATTGACCAATAGAAACAGGTCGCAAACCATACTTGTCTCTTGCTACATACAAAGCATTCTCAATCAAAATCAAAAAGGCAAATGCACCATCAAGTTTGTTTAAGGAATTACAAATACGATCAATCATATGACCTTCTTCACGCATAATTAAATGACCTAAAATCTCAGTATCTGAAGAACTAGAAAAAATGCTTCCTTTTTTTTCTAAGTCCGCCTTTAAGACATTGGCATTAACAATATTTCCATTGTGTGCAATTCCTAAAGATCCATTTAAGGTTCTAAATAATAATGGCTGAACATTAGCAATTCCACCACCACCAGCTGTTGAATAACGAACATGACCAATAGCATGATCACCTTTCATTTTGCTAATTTTATCTTGATCAAATACTTCAGTAACTAGCCCTTCACCCTTTTGAATTGACAAAGCTTCTTTATTTTTTACAACAATACCAGCAGCTTCTTGCCCCCGGTGTTGTAAACTATGTAATCCATAGTAGCACATTGCTGCAGCATTTTCATATCCACAAACTGCAAATACTCCACATTCCTCATGTAATTCTCGATCTTTTGAAAACATTAACTAACCTCCTCTTAAATACTTTTACATTTTATAATGCAGAGATAGGTTAGTCAATAAAAAATAGGTATTATAGGCACTCATTTATATAAAATTTATTATCTTGACAACTATTTTTTAAAAAATTGGTCAACATTGTACATATATACGTACAATCACCAATTATTTCATTGTTTAAATCACTTTCAATAATCAGTTCTTTGTTTGTTTTTGATAAGAAACAAACGATTTTATTTAGACTTTCATAATTAGTATAGATTATTTCACTGACCTCAATTTTAGAAGCACTTTCATGATAAATTGCATATCCAATTATTTTAGCATTATCATAAAATAATTTCATTCGATCATTATAAGCACGGCAGCGTGCAATTAAGTAATTTTGGTAATAGTCGATATCTCTTTTACGATAACCATTAAAATCTTTTGTGAAATCATTATATAATTTAAGTGAATTTACAAAATCCAGATCTTCAATAACTGTTAAATCATAATCATTTTGATATGATTTTTTGTCAACATTTGTAATTTTATGATAATAATCTTTATTAAATCCAAAATTATAATAAATTTCTGGCATGTAAGCTTGAAGTAAAATCTTTTGACCAGCATATTTTGGCAAGTTAAGCACATAGTTCATTAACTTTTTCATCATTCCTTGCTTTTGATAATTCTTATTAGTAGCAACACCAAGAATAAAGTATGCCTTTATCTCCTGATTATCCAGAACAATGGTATATGGGACTATTTGCATCATTGAAACAAGGAAGTTGTTATTTTTTAATAGATATGTATTTTCTTTGCTGTAACATTTCATAAAATAAAAGTTAGTTGTTTGCTTGTCTTCATCTTCAAAACTATCACGCCATAGGTCAATAATTGAATGCAGATCATTATCTGCTGCCGGCATAATTGATAGGTTACTAGGAACAATATTATATTTCTTAACCATTTTAACTGGGTGCAGCATTTGTTTAGCACGGCGTAGTGATTCTAATCCCATATCTTCCTCACGGTTAACAAATTCATAACCCTCAAAATTTCGTTCTAGGAAGAATTTACCAATCGCCACATATAATCCTCTAATATCTTTATTAGCCTTCTCTACGTGAATTTGAACGGTACTGTGTTTAAGTGGGGAACCAATAATAAATGCTTCTAACTGTCCGTTAATATAAATACAGCCAGTTTTTATTTCCAATTCATGACGATGTACTAACAAGTAGACAATCCCGATATACTCAGAAATAACACTCTCTTCTATTCGATGAGAAAAATCCCATTTTTTGAGACACTGTAAAACATTAGCAACATCTTCATCTTCAATTTCTTTATAAATATAATTCGGATTTTCTTTAACAAACGCATTAAAGTGATTTCTTCTCTTTTGCATTTTTTTTCCTGCCAAAGATTCTAGAGATTTTTTTGTATAGACATAATCATCAAAATCTTCATTATGCAAATACAAAAACTTATCTCCATATCTTTCTTTAATTAAACTCATAGATTCTTCAACAGCTAAATCGATTCTAAAAAGAAAGTTATGCTCTTTAGCATAGTTTTGCATATATTCGATTGCTTCATAGTAGTACTCTGGTTTGCAAAAAGGCATTGCAAAAAACTTTTCGTCTAAATATGTGTGTAACATAACCATGAAATTATCTTTTATTTCATAATATATTTCATATTCATGATCCCACATCATCATTGTGACAAAATTAGAATTATAGCCCTCATAATTTGCATCGTCTAAATATTTTTTTATTTTGTGATAATCGTTTAATAATAATTTTCGCATATTACTCCTATTGTTTTATTTACCTAGCATTGCATTAATAAATTGTTTGGCAGTTCTTCCTGAAAATCCACCGTGACGAATTTCCCAAGTTAATGCTTTTTGATGCAATTCGTTACGCTCCATCATTAAACCATATTGTTCGGCTAAACCATCAACAATATCTAAATAATTTTGACGATCTGGATGCATAAATAAAATTTTAACACCAAATCTTGAACTTAATGATGTTTTTTCTTGTTTAGCATCATTTACATTAACCTCATCCTGATCTTGACGATCACCCCATGTTTGTTTTACTAAATGACGGCGATTACTTGTTGCATAAATCAAAATATTATCAGGTTTCTTTTCTAACCCGCCTTCAATGACTGCTTTTAAGTATTTATACTCAATTTCAAATTCCTCAAACGATAAATCATCCATGAATAATACAAATTTATAATTACGTGACTGTAATTCTTGAATAATACTAGGAAGATTTATAAACTGATGTTTATAAACTTCTATCATTCTTAGACCATCTTTATAATATTCGTTTAATAAAGCTTTAATACTACTTGATTTACCAGTTCCACTATCACCGTATAATAAAACATTGTTTGCTTTTTTTCCTGCTAAAAATGCCTCGGTATTTTGGGTAAGTTTTTCTTTTTGGCTTTCATAACCAATCAACTGATCTAGTCGCCCATTACCTATATGTATTATAGGACTAATTTGCTCATTTTCATAACGAAATGCTTTATTTAATCCAAATTTTCCAACTCCATACGTTAAAAAGAAGTTTTCTAATACATTATAAAATGATTCAACATCATTACAGGCAGTTAAATTGTCCTGTAATGTTTTTGAAACTTCGAATAGTTCAATATTAATGACAGGCTTTGAAGGTGTGAATCCTGTTATCAAATTTTGTTGTGCTAATGGCAAGACACTAAAATCCGTATTAAACATTTTGAAAATAATCTTAAAATCATTCATAACAATTTCTTTTAAATTAGCAGCTATTGTTTTTTTTCTTTCTAATGCTAGAGTAAATGAATTTTCATTATTAATTAACAAATAAGTTAATAAACTATTAAATAGATTATCGTACAAGTTGTATTTTTCAGCTAATTTAATTAACAATGAAACAAATTTACTGCTATTTTCAAGTTTCCCATCTACTACTTCAGTATATAATGCAAAACACTCAGCAATATCTTTATTTTTATACAATGGATTAAAAACTATTAAATCATTCATTTTACATTTTCCTTTCAATATAATGAAAAAGACGAGTTAACGTCTTTTAATTTTTAAAACTATGAATTGGTGCAGGAATTCTACCACCACGATTAATAAATTCAGCACATCCAAATTGGTTTACTGGCATTACAGGTGCATAACCCAATAGTCCCCCAAATTCTACTACTTCACCAACATTTTTACCGATTACAGGAATAATTCTAACAGCTGTGGTTTTTTGATTGATCATACCAATTGCCATTTCATCGGCAATGATTCCAGATAAAGTAGTGACTGGAGTATCTCCTGGAATCGCAATCATATCAAGTCCAACTGAACATACACATGTCATAGCTTCTAATTTTTCAAGTGTTAATGCGCCACGGTTTACAGCATCAATCATACCTTGATCTTCACTGACTGGAATAAATGCTCCACTTAATCCACCAACATATGAAGAAGCCATAACGCCACCTTTTTTAACTTGATCATTCAAGATTGCTAATGCAGCTGTTGTTCCTGGAGCACCAACACTATCCAAGCCCATTCCTTCTAAACAATCGGCGATACTATCACCGATTGCTGGAGTTGGAGCTAATGATAAATCGATGATTCCAAAAGGAATCCCCAATTTTTCCGACGCTTCTAAAGCAACTAATTGACCTACGCGAGTAATTTTAAACGCAGTTTTCTTGATAATTTCACATAACTCTCCAAAATCTTTTCCTTTGGCATTGGCAATAGCATTTTTAACAACACCCGGACCACTAACTCCAACATTGATAATTGCGTCTGCTTCACTAACCCCATGGAAAGCCCCAGCCATAAATGGATTATCGTCAGGTGCATTGCATAAAACAACTAACTTAGCACAACCAATAGAATCATTTTCCTTAGTTAAATCTGCAGTTTCATGAATGATTTCCCCCATTAATTTTACTGCATCCATATTAATACCAGTTTTAGTTGATCCAACATTTACCGAACTACAAACATTACTAGTAACTTTCATTGCTTCAGGAATTGAACGAATTAATAATTCTTCTGCCTTTGTCATTCCTTTGGAAACAATTGCTGTATAACCACCGATGAAATTAACTCCAGTTTCATGAGCACATTTATCCAATGTTTTAGCAATTTTAACAAAGTCCGCTGTTGATTTGCAAGCATTAGAGCCAACAAATCCAATTGGTGTTACTGAAATTCTTTTATTGACAATAGGAATTCCATATTTCATTTCGATTTGTTTACCCGTAGAGACTAGATTCTTAGCTACGGTAGTAATTTTTTTATAAATATTTTCACATAAAACATCAATATCATGATCCATACAGTCTAATAAACTGATCCCTAATGTAATTGTTCTCACATCAAGATTTTCTTGCTCAATCATTTTATTTGTTTCTGCTACTTCAAATAAATTAATCATTCCGATTCTCCTTAAATACGATGCATTTTATTAAAAATGTTTTCATGTTGTAATTTAATATTTACTCCGATTTCTTCACCTAATTTATCTAAATCTTCACAGATAGTTCCAAATTCTTCGGTAATTGAACTTAGTTCTACAATCATCATCATGTTAAAATAACCTTGAATGATAGTTTGAGAAATATCCAAGATATTAACTTGTTTTTCCGCTAAAAAACTACAAACCTTAGCAATAATTCCTACTTGATCTTTTCCTACTACTGTAATAATCCCCTTTTGCATACTATTACCTACCTCCTAATTATTTAGGATATTATATCATAGTTGTATACAATATAAAACCCCTATTTCTTGAAATTTCGTCAAAATAAAAACGGATAAATTTTATCCGTTTTTATTTAATCGTAAGGAATTATCTTCCCATTAATTTTTTAGCAAATTCGTAAACAGCTTTACCATTCATCATTCCGTAATCTTTCATTTCAATTACATCATAAGGAATATCTTTTCCAGTATCTGCAATAATTTTTTCAACTTCTTTTTTTGCATATCTAACTTGTGGGCCAAGTAATACACAATCTACAGTATCAATAATTTTTTCACCTTCTGTCAAAGGTAAAGCAAAGATTTCTACTTCTTCTCCAGCTTCTTTTGCTGCTACTTCCATTTTTGTTACTAATAAACTAGTAGACATACCTGCAGCACATACTAACATAATTCTTGTTGCCATAACTAACTCTCTCCTTTATTGTTAAATTTCATATAAAAAGGGCATCACAAAAAACGCCCGTTTTATCTTTTGTTATTTCAGTTTAAGCTTTTTGATTACCCAATCATTTTCATTGCAGCTTCAAATACAGCTTTACCGTTCATAGTTCCATAATCTCTCATATCGATTACATCAACAGGGATAGCTCCTGCTTTACGTCCAGCAGCCAATTTTTCAATAGCAGCTTTTTGGAATCTAACTTGTGGGCCAAGTAAAATACAATCTACTTCTTCTAATACTCTTGGTGCATCAGAGAATGGTAATGCAAAAATTTTACATTCAACACCTGCATCTTTAGCAGCACCTTCCATTTTTGTTACTAGTAAGCTAGTAGACATACCTGCTGAACACACTAATAAAATAGTTTTCATAATAATATACACTCCTTTTTTTTTACCTAAATTAATTTTACACCGAATGGCTTAGAATGTAAACACTTTCTTGGCTGAAATGCTTTATTTTTTTACAATTAAAAATGAATTTTTTAGTAAAAAATAACTTCTACTCTTAGTTAATAAATCTTGCCATTTTAAAATTTTCCTTGTTAGAATCATCAATTTTTAAAGCTCTTTAACACCGTTTTTTTGAAGTGGAATTATAAAAAAAGAATCTAAAAATTTTAATTTTTCTTTTATAAAATATTTCAAATAAATCTTTTTTTATAGTATAACAGACGCTATTCTTCTGTACTTGTCTAGACCATTGGTGTCAAAGAATAATTATCTTTATTTTTATCCTTTTTCAAATATGTTATGATAGATAAAGAAGGAAGTGATTTTACATGCAGGTATTAGTAATTAGTGATACTCATTTACAAAATGAATTATTTCAAAAAATTAATCAAACATATCCTAAGATGGATTATTATTTACATTGTGGAGATTCATCCTTAAAAAAAGATGATTTCTTGTTAAACAAATATTATACTGTAAAAGGTAATCATGATGATGAAGATTTTCCAGTCAATATTATTTTAGAAATTGGAAAATATCGCTGTTTAATTACTCATGGAAATGCTTACGATATATACTACGGAAATGATAAAATAAAGCAATATATGATTGCTAATAATATTGATATCTGTTTTCACGGACATACTCATGTTCCTGCATATACCCAAATTGGTAACCGTTATATTATTAATCCAGGCAGTGTGATGATCAATCGAGGTTCATATGGTTTCGGAACCTTTGCAATCGTGGAAATCGGTGATACTATAAAAGTAAATTATTATAATAGTGAAACTTTTGAAGAATGCTCAAAAATGGTTCTAGACGATGGAAAAATCGTTTTAGAAGAATTTAAGCAAATACTAAAATAGAAGTGAGATTTAAAATTTCTCACTTCTATTTTTTTCTTCATTTCGCTTACGCTTATATTCAATCATAAACATTACTTCTTTTAAATCTTCATCCGGTAACTCTGTTAACAACCGTGCGATATTAGCAATATTATAGTAGTCGTATTTTTTACCACTCATTATTTCTTCTACACTTCGTCCATACAAGTTAGAAAATATTCTTAATTCCCCTACTGTAATATCCCTCTTACCATTTTCAATATCTGAAATGGCTGAATGTGGTACTTTTAAATAAGCAGCAACATCCTTTTGTGTCAGGTGTTTGAAATTCCGATAAGATTTTAATCGTGCCGCTAAATCTTTATCAATCATCATTATACCTCCGATAAATAGATTTTAGCATTTTCCTTATTTTTCTTCAATAAGATTTTGTATATTTATAATTTATTTCGACAAATAATAATTTTTATTTATATAATTAGATAATTAGTCATAAAAATATCCATTAGTTAGTTTTGTTTTTAAACTAATTTGTCGAGGTTTAGCAAACATAATATTATTTTTGAAATCCCTAAATACAGCTTTGGTGATTTCTGGTGCTTCATTACTAAATGAAAGCAAAATAAAATCAACTTCTAGTTTTTCTAAATGATCAATGTAAAGACAGTGACTATTGAATATTAAGTTATTACAGTCTTGATCTGGGAAAATATCAAATTGTTCACCTTTACGATCAATTAAAGTAAACTTTCCTTGTTTACAAAGATTACATTTGATTTTTTTACAATTAAAATAATGATCACTTATTAAGCAGTGTTTTAGATGCATATTGATTGTTTTGCCATACACTGTCATTATAATATTTTGTTTAATATTATTTAAATGATTAACTTGTTTTCTACTCATCTCGAGAGAAAGAATAGCATCATGATTATTAAAATAATTCAAAGCATAGCTATTATAAAGGTTGAAAGTACTATCTAAAATACATTTTTTATCTTTAAAAATTTGTAATGCTCCATAGTCACCTACTAAAATACTATTTATCTTATTGTATGAGACACTATTTTTAAACTTGATTAAAATATCCTGATTATTCAAAAAGCTTGTAAATGGGATTATTTCTTTATTTACAGAATGCGCTAAACTTATAGCTTCATCAAGTTCTTCGTTGATAGGAAAATAATATGCATCCACTTCCTCTGTTAACAATGCTTTTAATTGTGCCAAATTATAAATTTTTACCACAATCCCTTTAATTTGTTTATTAATATGATTATGTTTAGTTTTAATCATTGGTTTTTTAACTTTTTTTATCTTTACTATCATATTAGAAAGTTCATCTATTGCTTGACGACGCATTTCATTAATTTCTTTAATACTAAAAAAACCATTATCAGGAAAGTCAATAGTAATATCATTTGCCTTAAATACTGTATTTCCTAATTTTCCTAATTGTTGTCTGATTCTTTGAGGATCTAATGGCAATTTAGCTGCTGATTCAATTAGAAGATTAGAAACTTTTTCAACTTTTAAATCTTTATAGTTGATGGTTAATCGTGCTGGTTCGTTGATTTGACCTGAAAATGCCATAGTTACTGTATTTTTAATATTTTCATTTTTATAACTTGCTAAAGCTTCATTGATTAGATCTATATCAATAACCTTATATACTGTTTCATTCTTTTTTACTGGGGTATTCAATTCGATTTCAACAATATCACCAGCATTGCCTTGATTAATCAAATTATTAAATAAATATAACTTTGTAATAGTTCGAGTAAACCCAACACTCTTGAAATTAATCCGATCTCCTTGTTTCAACTTATCTTGTAATTGAATTTTTACAATTTTTCGATGTTTATCATAATCTATCACTGTACCAACTTCAATTCCTCGGTTTCCAGGATAATCTTTAGCCACAAAATTTTGATCTTTTAAAATATATCCACCAGTGAATCCACGGTTGAACATTTGCTTCATTTTTTTTATACGCTGCTCAAATGCATTAACTGTCGTATTTTTTAAATATGCATCTATTGCTTCACGGTATTGTTTAACGATTGTAGCAACATACTCAGGTCGTTTCATCCGTCCTTCTATTTTAAATGATGTAACACCAGCATCAATTAATTGCCCAATATTCTCAAAGGTACATAAATCTTTAGGTGATAATAAATAGCTTGGAATTTTATCTAAATTCATACTATCTTTTTGCAATTTATAAGCGAGCCGACAAGGCTGTCCACAAGCGCCTTTGTTTCCACTTCTTTTAGCAATCATACTCGACATTAAACACTGTCCCGAATATGACATACATAGAGCACCATGAACAAACACCTCAATATCTAGAATTGTGTTTTGACAAATATCAGCTATTTCATCAAGTGTATTTTCGCGCGCTAAAACAACACGATCAACACCAGCATCTTCAAAATATTTAACTGCTGACAAATTATAAATACTAGTCTGTGTTGACATATGAATTTCAAAATCTGGAAAGTATTGTTTAACAAAACTCATCAGTCCGATATCTTGAATAATTAAAGCATCAACTTTTATTGTTTGTAAAAACAAAAGATAATCTTGTAGTTTTTCAAACTGATTATCTTCATATAAAGTATTTACAGTTACATAAATTTTAACGTTGCGTAAATGGCCATATGCAACTGCAGCTTGTAATTCCTCGCGATTAAAGTTTGTTGCAAAAGCTCTGGCACTAAATTCATTTCCTCCTAAATAAATTGCATTTGCACCATTTTGAACCGCTGCTACTAAAGCTTCATAACTTCCAGCTGGAGCAAGTAATTCTATATTTTGCATATGTATTAATGCTCCGTTTCTGCAATTAATGCTATACACATTTTAGCTGACGCTTGGGATGCTTTTTTTAAATATTCATCAAATTGGACAGAAGAATCTCCCTTACCAAAAACATCACTTAAAGAACGTGTAATAATAAAACTAGTCCCGAATTTATAGCATGTTTGAGCAATTGCTGCTGCTTCCATTTCAGTACATTTTGCATCAGGAAAATTATTTTTAATGCGTGTTGCTACTTCCGGTGTAGCAACAAATTGGTCACCAGAAACAATTAGACCAATTTCGCAATTTAAATTTAAGTTTGATAATATTGTTTTAGCTTGAGTAATTAGTTGACGATCTGCTTCTATTCTTGGGGGTAAACCTGGAACTTCACCAATCACTCGATTGGGAAATGCCGTAATATCAAAATCATGTTGACAAACTTCATTAGAAATAACTATATCCCCAACTTCTTGAGTTAAACACAGTCCACCAGCAGAACCGATATTTATGACATAATCTATTTTATAGTTAGTCAGTAATAAAGTAGTACAAATAGCAGCATTAACTTTTCCTACTCCACCCTGTAACAAAACGACTTGGCGCTCTTTTATCGTTCCTTGATAAAATGTACAATCAAGAATAGAGCGTGTTTCAGTAATCTCCATATATTCTTTAATTGCTGCCACTTCTTCTTCCATTGCTCCGATAATTCCAATCATTCTACTTACCTCCCCTTCTTTTATGACATATAAAAATAATTCTTTGTGATTTATCATGATATTCCTCAAACTCACCATAATATTGTACATCCGTAAAACCTGCCTGTTTCAATAAGCTAAGATAAATTTCAATATCGTAAGTTTGCTGATAATGCATTTCTTTTATATGTTCATTATTTTCCTTATCAATTATCTCAATTTCATGTTCCACTTTACCAAGAGCAGTCTTTTCTACATGCCATTTAAAATAGAAATCATCAGCATCTTCTTCTTCAAAATAGCCATCTAGAATTTCATCCATCTTATAAAGACTATCAACATCAAATATAAAGGTTCCATTATATTTTAGTGATTCATATACATTTTTAAAAGTTCTTAATACTTTCTTTTTACTCAAAACATAATTAATTGAGTCACAAAGGCATAAAATCAAATCTACTGCTTTATCGGTTACAAAATCAGTCATATCAACTCGACCTAATAAAAGATTAACATCTGCTTCCATTGCTTTCAAACGTGAAACTTCAAGCATATCTTTAGAAAGATCAGTTGCATAAATCTCTTTACCTGCTTTAGCTAAACGAATTGCAATTTCACCAGTTCCACACCCAAGTTCAAGCACGCTTTTAAAATCAGCGTGCTCATTTATAAACTTGAAATAATCATCATAAAATTGTTCATCCATTAAGCTGTCATAGTAATAAGCAAAATTTTCGTATGACATTAAGCTAAATATTTTGATACGTCAATTCGTGGCATATCAGACCATAATTTCTCAAGATTATAACTGTTTCGTTCGTCAGCATCAAATATATGCACAACGATATCACCATAATCCATCAATAACCACTTGCTATTGCGTAACCCTTCAATTTTTTTAACTTCATAACCATTTTCATGACAGCTGTCTTCGACACTGTCACGTAAAGCATTCATCAATCTCTCGTTACTTGCTGAACAAATCACAAAAGTATCAAAAATAGGACTAGCTAACTGCATGTCAATTACTACAATGTCCTCTGCTAATTTATCATCTAATGCTTTTATAATTACTTCTAATTTATTCATTAATATCTCCTTTTGCATATTTATTATAAATTTCAAAAAAACATTCATCAATTTTTCGCCCTTTTTCATGGGAAAAATCATAAAAATCTTGTAAACACCCTTTAAAGCCAGCAACTACATCTTTTTTGCATAATGCAATTTTTTTTGAAGAATCGTAATCTCGACTTGGATCGTATTTATCAGCTTCATAAATACACATATCAAGTTTTGACATATATAAAGAAGCAGTTGTATGATGCCTAATTGCTTGTAATATTTCAGGATCATCAACTAAATACTCATTTTTTGCAACATATTCAGATAACCATTGATGCCAAACCGCCTCTGGTTTATTAAGATAATCTGGATAATTTTTTTGCATTATTACAACAGCTTCATCATGAGGCATTTCTTTAGCAATATCATGAAGCATTCCTGCTACATATGCTTTTCTACCATCTAGATTATTAGCTAATGCAATTTCTTTAGCTAAATGAGCCATGCTCACTGTATGACGATAGCGTTTTAAAGACATTTTATTTTTCACAATTGTTTCTAAATAAATACCATTATTAACAATATATTTTAAAACTTCAGGATTTAAAGCATGTAATGCACCATTCCGGATATTATTACTAGCGTCATCACTGGCAACCAAATCTAAGTGAATAAAATTATATTTATCTAAATTATCATTAATTTGATAACCTATGCGATCGAATACCACTAATTGAGCTAATTGACTCAATTCTTTAGCAGCAATCCATTTATGATATAAACTTGCTTGATCCATTCCCATCATAAAATATAACTGATCATTTGGATATATTTTTTTTAGATATCTAATTGTATCGATCGTATAATTTTTTTTACTACTATCTTGATCAATCTCGTAGCGGCAAATTTCAACATTTTTATAGCGCTTTAAAGCAATTTCCAACATCGCTAATCGTTGTTGTTTAGTTGCTCCTGTAGAGTCTTTCCATGGGTTGTTAGCAGTCGGCATAACTAAAATTTTATCTAACTTTAATTGCCTGATTGACTCTTCAATCACGCGTACATGAGAACGATGAATTGGGTCAAAACTACCGCCAAAAACACCTATTTTTATCATGGTAATTTATAAATTTCCTTTTCACTTGGGCGATATAAAATAATTGTTCTTCCTAAAATTTGCACAACATCTGCTTTTGTTTTCATACTTAACTCTAGCGCAATCTCATTTTTTGAATCAGCACATGATTCAAGAATTTTTACTTTGATCAATTCATGAGCTTCTAGAGCATCGTCAATACCTTCAATTTGAGTTTGATGAACTCCTTCTTTACCAATTTGAAAAATAGCATTTAAATTATGTGCTATCCCTCTTAAATATCTTTTTTGCTTTCCTGTTAACATAACCCGATTCCTTTCTAAATTAATGCTTCTCTAATAAAAACACCAACACCTTGTGGTGCATGAACTCTAACATTGGCATTGGGACAATTAACACTGACAAATCCTAGACCGGAAATAACAATATCAATTTTACCCTCTGGTAATTTAAAATCATAACTTGCCATTTCATTAATATCCTTAATACTTTCAATTTCCGGCATCAGAGTCAAGTGCCGATTATATAAATTATCACTGTTTCCCAATTTAGTTCTATGAATTTTTAATAATTTTGGAAAAAAACAAGTAAAAGAACTACGCGGTCCTTTAATGAAATCAACGCGTGCCAACCCACCAAAATATAGTGTTTGTTGGTCGTTTAATTGAAAATTAATTGGTCTTAATTCGCTTTTAGGAATAATTATTCTCAAATCTTCATCTTTAACTAAATGAGCCATCTGATGATTATTAATGATACCAGGCGAATCATATAAATAATTTTTATCATCTAGTGGAATTTCAATTAAATCAAGCGTTGTTCCAGGAAATTCACTTGTTGTTATTAAATTATCAGTTACTCCTGCATAATGTTTTAATAAAGAATTAATCAACGAAGATTTCCCGACATTAGTAACTCCAACAATATAAACATCTCGACCATGACGATATTCATTAATCTTATCTATTAATAAATCTAAATTATAATTTTTGGTTCCACTTGATAAAATAACGTCAATAGGTTTAATTCCTGATTCTTTCAACTGTCTTCTTAGCCAATGCTCGATTTTACGATCTTTTAGTGATTTTGGCAAAATATCTCGTTTGTTTCCAAGAACTAAAATATCATTATTATTAAGATGCCGTGATAATCCATTTATTAAGCTGCCATTATAATCAAATAAATCAACTAAATAAACAACAAGACAATCATGATTTCCGATTTCTTGAAGAATTTTTAAAAAATCATCACTAGTAAGATCTGTTTTTTGTAATTCATGATAATTTTTTAAGCGAAAACAGCGTTTACAAAGAATTACATCTTTTTCTAAAGCATTTTTAGGCACAAAACCTATCTTTTTTTCGTCTTCACTTTGAATTATGGCTCCACAGCCAAAACATCTAATCTCTTTAGTCATACTATCTCCTTTTCAAACCACTCCCATTGTACCTTATTTTAAGCCAATTTTAAAGTAAATAATCGTTAAAATAAAACTTGGTATAATTTTATTTATTTGGATGAATATAAAGATTTTTGTCCTAAATTAAAAGATTGACAATATATATGTATTAGAGGTGAAATATAAATGTTTTCAACATTATTATCCTTACTTACTAATGGTTTCTTTGTCTCATACATTAAATCAAAATCTTTTGAGTTACCACTAACAGCTAAAGAGGAAGAAAGATATCTTGAACAGTTTTTTAATGGTGACAAAGAGGCTCGGAATGTTTTAATTGAAAGAAATTTAAGATTGGTAGCTCATATTGCTAAAAAATACGAGAACAATAAAGATATGCAGGAAGATCTGATTTCAATTGGAACAATAGGACTGATTAAAGCAGTCGATAGTTATAAACAAAACCATAAAACTAAGTTAGCCACTTATGCTTCCAGATGTATTGAAAATGAGATATTAATGCATCTTAGAACTAATAAAAAGACTAACTTAGATATTTCATTAAATGAGACAATCGGTATTGATAAGGATGGCAGTGAAATAGTTTTAGGTGATATCATTGCCGCAAAACAAGAGGAGTTTATCGATATAGTAGATAAAAAGGATACTTTAGATAAATTTACAACATATTTTAGTGTTCTTGAACCCCGCGAAAAAGATACTTTGATTATGCGTTATGGCTTGAATAATACCAAAAAGTATACTCAAAAAGATATTGCTAAAAAATTAAATATCTCACGTTCTTATGTTTCACGTCTTGAAAAACGTGCATTAATTAAATTATTGCGTGAACATATGAAAGAAAAACCGTAAATTATATAATTTACGGTTTAAAAATCATCTTCTTTTAGAATATCTTCTAGAGATATTTTTTCATATTTAATTGGTTCTGTTTTTTTGGGTACTTTAACAACCGCTTTATTTTTGGTAGTTTCAACCTCATCACTTTCAAAATCATCTAATAAGGTATGCTCTTTGGGTTGTTTAAAGATTTCTAAATCAACTTCGGTTTTCTTAGCTACATCATAATCACTTGTTGAAATTGGAGAATTTATATAAACATCATCAATTACTTGATTAGCCGTTAATTTATTAGCTACACTTGGTTTTTGCTCAAGATTAGCATTATTATAGTCAGTTGCCTTAAATTCAAATGAAGTCTGATCGTTTAAAGTGACTGTAATTAATTGTGAATTATCAACAATTACGGAATCTTTTACATAAATAATTTTAGATTTAGGATTCTTATACAATAAAGTTCCTTTTGTAGCACGATTGCAAGGTGTTATATCGCCAATTTTAATTCGTTTAACCCCACCTTCTTCGCTAATAACGATTAATGAACTGCTAACTAATGGATTAAAAATATTGAGACTAACTAACTCATCATTTTTTAAATTTACAGCTCTAATCCCAGCGGCTTTGATTCCAACGATTGAAACTTCTTGCTCTGAATATAATGCTCCATACCCAGCTTTAGTCGTTAAGATAATTCCTTGATTATTATCAGTCAATTTAACATCGACTACCCGATCATCATTCTTTAATCCCATACATTTAAGGGGCTTTGAATATCGAGTAACTTCAAAATCTTTTAAATTCGTCCGTTTGATTTGACCATTTTTTGTTGCTAGCATAACGTACAATGGTAAATTAAAATCTTTTACCAAAATAGTTCCGATGATTTTTTCACCAGCATTTAGTTTTACTAAATAACTAACATGTTTACCAGCATCTTTCCATTTAAATTCTTCAATCTTATGAACTGGAATAAAGAGATAATTTCCAGCATCAGTAAACAGCAATAAATGATCTAACGTATTGGCTTGATACATTGAAACTAGATAGTCATTTTCTTTTTTGCCGAACGGAATACCTTCACTAGCCTTGATAGAACGATTACTAATTCGCTTAATATATCCATCACGGGTAATAGAAACATTGATATCCTCAGATAGGATCATTGCTTTCTCATCTATTTTAATTTCTTGAACCTCATCACGAATTTTTGATAGACGTGGCATTGGATATTTTTTCTTAATACCTTTTAATTGATCAATAATAACTTTACGTAGAACCTCATCACTGTTTAAAATATTATTTAAATATGCAATTCGATTATCTAATTCTTTATTTTCATTTTCCAATGTGACAATATCAGTGTTTGTTAAACGATACAATTGTAACATTACAATTGCTTCAGCTTGTTTTTCGCTAAAACCATATTTTTCAATCAAGTTATTTTTAGCATCGCTTTTATCTTTTGATTGTCTAATTGTTTTTACAACCTCATCTAAAATTGAAATTGCTTTAATCAATCCTTCAACGATATGTTTACGCTCATTAGCCTTATTAAGATCATGAATTGAACTTCGTGTAACAACATCTATTTGATGTGCAATATAGCCATCTAAAATCTCAATTACCCCCATTAAGACTGGTCGCTTATCTTTGATTGCAACCATATTATAGTTGTAATTTTTTTGTAGATCAGTATTTTTGTATAGATAGTTAAGAGTATTTTGTACATTTATATCCTTTTTTAAATCAATAACAATCCGTAATCCAGTACGATCAGATTCATCACGAACTTCGATAATTCCATCGATATTGCGATTAAATCGAATTTCATCAATTTTACGAACTAATTCTGCTTTGTTTACTTCATAGGGAATTTCAGTAATAACGATTTTATTCATCGTTTTCTCTTCAATCATTTCACTAGTACTACGAACAATCACTTTCCCACGGCCACTTTTAAAGGCATTTAAAATTCCTTGTTTTCCTTCAACAATAGCTCCAGTTGGAAAATCTGGACCTTTAATAAATTCCATTAGTTTTTCCAAAGAACAGTTAGGGTATTTAATTCGATGAATCGTTGCATCGATTACTTCTTCAAGATTATGTGGAGGAATATCTGTTGCATAACCGGCCGATATTCCCGTTGCACCATTTACTAATAAATTTGGATAGGCCGCTGGTAATACAGTTGGTTCATATTCTGTATCATCAAAGTTTAAAGACATTAATACTGTATCTTTATCTAAATCTTTTAGTAATTCAACAGCAATTGCTGATAGACGAGCTTCAGTATAACGCATTGCTGCTGCCGGATCGTTATCAATAGATCCATTATTTCCTTGCATATCAACTAATGGAACACGCATTTTCCAATCTTGGGATAAACGGACCATTGCATCATATACTGATATGTCTCCATGAGGATGATAATTACCAATAACGTTCCCAACTGTTTTTGCTGACTTACGATATGGTTTTGAATATAAATTTCCTTCTTTATACATCGAATAAAGAATCCGGCGCTGTACTGGTTTTAAACCATCACGAACATCAGGTAAAGCACGATCTTGAATAATATATTTAGAATATTTTCCAAAGCGGTCACCCATGATAGTTTCTAATGACATAATTATTTTTTTATCCACGCTTATTTTCTCCTTACTCAATTGCAAAATTATCTTCTAATGTAAATTGGACATTTTGTTCAATCCATTCTCGTCTTGGTTCTACTTTATCACCCATTAATACAGAAACTCGACGTTCAACAATTGCCGCATCTTCAATTGATACTTGAATTAAAGTCCGAGTTTCTGGATTCATAGTTGTTTCCCATAATTGAGAAGCATTCATCTCCCCAAGTCCTTTATACCGTTGTACATTATATCCACGACCAATTTTCTTCTTTGCTTCTTCTAATTCGTCTTCTTCCCAAGCGTAAACGATATCTTCCTTTTTCCCACTTTTCTTTGACACTTTATAAAGTGGTGGTAAAGCAATATATACTTTTCCTGCAGTAATTAGATCTCGCATATATCGATAGAAGAAAGTTAGTAAAAGAATTTGAATATGGGCACCGTCGGTATCAGCATCGGTCATGATGATTACTTTATTATAATTACTATCTTTTTCGTTAAAATCAGCTCCAACGCCAGCCCCAATTGTATTAATAATTGTTGCAATTTCTTCATTTTTTAAAATGTCAGCCATTGCTGCCTTTTCAGTATTAACAACTTTTCCTCGTAATGGTAAAATTGCTTGATATTTACGATCGCGACCTTGTTTTGCACTACCGCCTGCTGAATCTCCTTCGACTAAGTATAGCTCTTTACGTTTTTTATCTTTAGATTGAGCAGGTGCTAATTTTCCACTTAAAATTTTTTCTTGACGTGGGCCTTTACCTTTACGAGCAGCTTCTCGAGCTTTACGTGCCGCATCACGAACTTGAGCAGCTTTAATCATTTTCTTAACAAGATTATCTGCTGTTTCTTTATGCTCTTCTAAAAAATATGTAAGTTTTTCATAAACTACTGTATCTACAACATTTCGTGCCTCTGGCGTTCCTAGTTTAGATTTTGTTTGTCCTTCAAACTGTAAATAATGTTCAGGTACTTTAATTGAAATAATTGCCGAAAGTCCTTCACGAACATCATTTCCTTCTAAATTCTTGTCCTTTTCTTTTAATAACCCATATTTACGAGCATATTCATTAAACGTTCTAGTTAAAGCTGATCTAAATCCTGTTTCATGAGTTCCACCATCACCAGTTCTAACTAAATTCACAAAAGATAAAGTAGTTTCTTGATAACCACTAGTGAACTGCATAGCGACATCAACTTCTATTTCATTATTTGTACCCTCAATATTAATAATTTCATTAAGAGTCTCTTTTTCATAATTTAAATATTCAACAAATGCTGTTAAACCATTATCGTATTGATAACTTATCTCTTTACCTGTACGTTCATCAACTAAATCAATTTTGATTCCTTTTAAAAGGAACGCACTTTCCATCAATCGTTCACTAATCGTAGAAAAATTATATTCATAAACTGAAAAAATGCTTGAATCGGGCATAAAATGAATCGTTGTTCCAGTTTGATTTGATTTACCAATCACTTTTAACTTCCCAACTTTACTACCACCATCTTCAAATCTTTGCTGCCAAATTTTTCCATCACGATAAATTGTTACTTCAAGCCATGAAGATAGTGCATTAACGACCGACGCCCCAACTCCATGTAATCCGCCAGAAGTTTTATAACCGCCGTCTTCGTTAAACTTACCGCCGGCATGTAAAATCGTAAGGATTACTTCTGTTGTAGGCTTACCTGAAGCATGCATCCCTGTCGGCATTCCCCGACCATGGTCAGTTACTTTGATACTGTTATCCTTACAAATCGTTACTTGTATATTATCACCAAATCCTGAAAGTGCTTCATCAATTGCATTATCAACAATTTCCCAAACTAAGTGATGCAGTCCGCGTGCATCAGTCGAACCAATATACATTCCTGGTCGCTTACGAACTGCTTCTAAGCCTTCAAGTATTTGAATATTTGACTCATCATAATTACTTTTAGCTGCCATATAATTCATCTGCCTCCTTTAATCACTTGTACCATTATACCTAAATTTTAGGTTTTTTTCAAAGATTATTGCATTTTTATAATGATAATATATAATAGTCACAGGTGATAAAAAATGGATATAATGATTTCAATAATTTTAATTATACTCAGTTATCTATATGGATCGATTCCCTTTGCATTAGTTATTGGGCGATTAGTCTATAAAACTGATGTTAGAAACTATGGTTCCGGTAATTTAGGGGGAACAAATACTGGTCGTGTTTTAGGAAAAAAAGCTGGTGTTGCTGTAATTCTTTTGGATGCTTCAAAGGCATTATTAGTAATGCTTTTAACTAGTTACTTATGTTCACTATTAAAAATGAATAATGATTTAGCATATATATGTGCTTTAGCTTGTGTGATTGGGCACTGCTATCCTGTTTTTGCAAATTTCAAAGGCGGTAAAGCAGTTTCAACTGCAATCGGTTTTTTTATGGCTGTCAATCCTATAGGTGCTGTCTTAGCCTTAGTCGTTTTCTTCATTGTTCTAAAGCTTTCTAAATATGTTTCACTGTCTTCAGTTTTAGCATCGACTTCAGTATTGTTTGCAATTCCGTTTTTAAATATGTCAATGACTGGTAAAATCGTAACTGCAGCGGTTATTTTACTGTTAATTTATCGACACAAAGAAAATTTAATTAGAATTAAAAATGGGACAGAAAATAAAATTACTTGGATGTAAATATGCTCGTTAATACATAAAGTTGTGAATTATCACGGCTTTTTTATTTAATAAAAATAAGGATGCATTATCCAAAAAGAGATGCATCCATTAGGTAATTATTTATATGTAATTATTTCACTACTTTTTAGATGACTATCATCACCAATATATTTAATCTTAAATTCTTTTCCATCATATTCAACTTCACTTAAAGAACAACCACGAACAACATATTTATTGATTTTTGTTAATTCGGATGTTTTATAATTAAGCATTATTCCGTGAAGAATAATAAATAACATCCCATGAATCGTAATAAAAATTGTATCATCATGATGTTTTTTATAAATATCATTAAAAAAATCTTTTAACCGCATTTGGACTTCATGATATGTTTCACCACCAGGAGTGCTAACATCATCATCCGGAAGATTCCATAATCGATTATAAATTGGATCATTTAATAATTCATTAATAAGGCATCCTTCGTATTTACCAAAATTCATTTCTTTTAATCGTTCGTCAACAAGAAAATGATCAAATAATATTTCACTTGTTGCTTTAGCACGTTCTATCGGACTGCTATAACAATAATCAATTTTAAGTTCTGTGATTCTTGCTTTTAGCAACTTAGCATCTTCTATGCCTTCTGCTGTTAGCGGTGAATCTTGCCATCCCTGTAATCTTTTTTCTTGATTCCACAATGTTTTTGAGTGTCGAGTAAGGTATATTTTCATAAAGTAAAAATAAGGGTTACCCCCTTATTTATATTGTGACATAACAGATGACATGATTTTTTTAATTTGAGCCTCACTAGGTTTACGACCCATTTCCATATACATTGCACGAATCATTTTTTCGTTGATTGGTGGATTTTTTTGTAATTGTTTTTTAAACATATAACGCGCTGCGAAAAAACCAATAATCGCACCAACGATTAAACCCAAAATTATATTCAACATATTTATACCTCCAAGTTTTTAGATTGCTCTACCATTATAACATAACTTTTTGATATTTGGTATAAAATATCCAAGAATATATTTGTTTTTTTATTTGCTTCAATAATTATATAGTAATCATGAATAACGCAAATCATTTCTTCTTTTGTTAATTGATTATCAATAACATGTTTATTTTTATCCCGATGATAATCGTATCGGTCTTTTAACTTGTATTCGATAAAGTCACTAACTCCTTCATTATTTCCAAATAAACACTCCATTTGCTTCGTAAAAAAAACATTTTTAGGTTCAATATTAATGATTTGATTTTTCACCTCTGGATATTGTTCAAGTAATCCAACAACATTAGGATTTAACTTATATATTTTATATGTATTCATTTCTATCACCATGATTAGTGTATCAAAGAAAATCTAAATATATTGTCAAATCATGCCCAAAAATCAATAAAAGTGATGTTATTACATCACTTTTACTAGTCCTTATAAAATATCTTTAACGTTTTTTACTACATTTTCAACTGTAAAACCATAGTTTTTAATAACGATATCAGCAGGTGCACTAGCACCAAATTTATTTACTGACATTGTTTTACCATCTAAACCAACATATTTATGCCAACCAAAATCACTGGCCATTTCAATTGATAAACGAGCTCTAACATTGTGTGGAAGAATCTCATCTTTATATTTAGCATCTTGCTGTTCAAATAACTCCATTGATGGCATTGATACAACACGAACATCGATATCTTCTTTCAATAATTCTTCTTTAGCTGCCATTGCTAAATTTACTTCACTACCTGAAGCGATAATAATTGCATCTAATTTATTGACTTCTTTACCTACAATGTAGGCTCCATGACAAACACCTTCGTATGAAGTTGCAGTCATTGTGGTAACATTTTGACGAGTCAAAATTAGAGCTGTAGGATTATTAGTTGATTCAACTGCTAATTTCCATGCAGATGCCATTTCGACAGCATCTGCTGGTCTAAATACTCGCATATTTGGCATTGAACGTAACATTGTTAGTTGTTCAACGGGTTGATGAGTTGGTCCATCTTCCCCAACTGCAATCGAGTCATGAGATAATGGTAAAATGATTGGCAATTCCATCAAACAAGCCATTCTCAAAGCGCCTTTAAAGTAGTCAGAGAAAACTAGGAAACCACCTGCAGATACTTTTATTCCTGTGTGTAAAGTGATTCCATTCATCATTGCAACCATAGCAAACTCACGAATTCCAAACGCTAAATTACGGCCATCATAATTTTCAACACTAAATGTTTTTTCGCCTGCAATATTTGTTTTAGTTGAAGATGCTAAATCAGCTGTTCCTGACATAAATGTAGGATTTTGTTGAGCAACTTCTTGAATCATTTCTAATGAAGTGTTTCTTGTTGCATCGTTATGACCAGGTGAATATTTTTTCATTATTTCATCTAAATCTAATGAAAAGTTCCCAGCAATAGCATTTTCTAATTCTTGAGCAAGTTCTGGATAAGCATTTTTATAGTCTTTCATTAACCGCTGCCACTTATTATAACGATTTTTTCCACGTTTAATACATGTATTAGCAAAATCATCATAAACTTCTTCAGGAACATAAAATTCGTCATGATCAAAGCCATAAGAAATTTTAGCATTTTTACCATCTTCTTTTCCTAATGGATTACCATGAACTTTATTAGTTCCTTCATTACTTGAACCAAAACCAATCACTGTATCAATAATGATCAAAGTTGGTTTATATAATTCTTTTTTTCCTTTACGGATTGCTTTTTGAATTGCACTAACATCATTTCCATCTGTTACACGAATTACTTGCCATCCGATTGCTTCATAACGCTTTTTCACATCTTCACTAAAAGACATTGATAACGGCCCATCAAGCGTAACTTTATTGGCATCATATAAAACAATTAATTTACCTAACGATAAATGCCCAGCTAAAGAAGCAGCCTCATAAGTAACGCCTTCTTGCATATCACCATCTCCGCATAATGCATATGTATAGTGATCGACAACATCATAACCCTCACGGTTATATTTTGAAGCTAAGAATTTTTCTGCTAAAGCCATTCCTGCTGCCATTGGAATTCCTTGACCCAAAGGTCCTGAAGAAGCATCGACACCATCAGTAATATCACATTCAGGATGTCCTGGAGTAATAGAACCCCATTGTCTAAAATTCTTTAAGTCATCAATAGAAATTTGATAACCAGATAAATGCAGCATTGAATATAACAATGCTGAAGCATGACCAGAAGCCAATACAAAACGATCGCGATTAAACCATTTTGATTGTTTGTGATAAAAATCCATTTCCTTAGTAAATAACGTATAGATTGCCGGTGTTGACCCTAATACCATCCCTGGATGACCAGAGTTAGCTTTGTTGATGGTATCAATACCTAACGCACGAATTGTTGCGATTGATAAGCTTGATGTTTCCATTAATTTCTAATTCTCCTTTTTTGCACATAAAAACTTATTCTTATTATACACAAAATCGTATAAATTAAAATAAGTTTTTCGACAAATTATATTAATTTTTTAATTTTTCATCTTTTAGCTTTTGTGGCGTGATATCATTTCCTTCTTCGTCAACAACTTTAACACCCATTAATTGTTGCTTAAACCCACTACGAAAAGCTTTTAAATATTTTTGACGTAATTCTTTTTGTTCTTCTAATTCAGCCTCACTGATTGTACCATCTTTTTTCTTTTTAGCCAATTCATTAATTCTTACAATTAATTCTGGATCTATATTACTCATTTTAATTTTCTCCTTAAATATAAAAAAGGTAGAGAGCTTTAGATATTTCCCTGTTAAGTACAGGTGGGCACCTTTAAATATACTTTAGGATCCCTATTCAAAGACAGGTTTTCAACACCGCAATTTAGATCAGGTTCCCTTATCTATGATGTGGAAATTTATTTACTCTCTAACCAAAATTATTATAACACAGCCACCTTAAGTGTCAACACTTTAAGCATAGCGATATGTGACAAAATTATTACTTTTTCTTAACAATACAAGTACTAGTGTATTCAATATCAAAATATTTAAAAGTGTTATAAATATCTTTAAGTTGAATATCAGCCACCTCATCGACTAAATTCAAAGCGATAGTTCCTTCAAAATAATAGCGACTGAATAAATTCGCAATACTTTCAGGACTATTAAATAAATTTATAAATAATCCAATATTTTTCTTTTTAATTCTTTCAAAGTCTTTTTCTTCAATCTTAAGCTCTTTAAAATTTTTAATTAAGTCGAGCAAATGATTTTTTAATGTTTCATAGTCATCACAATCACATCCAATTTGAATAAATGCATAGTCTCTTTCTTGCGTAAAACTTGCACTAAATGAATCGTTAATAATCCCTTTATTTAACCAGTCGTTATATAATTTTGAACTTTTTGAAAATAGTAAGTCAAACAATAGATTCATTGATAACTCACGTTTGATTTTTTCTTTAGGTTCAGAAAGAATTTCATTTATTTTAATTGAAACAATTATTTTATTCATTTCAACATCCATTGATAAAATATTTTCTTTTGTTTTAACCTTACAAGGTTCAATGTTTTTCTGGCAAATAATTGGTTGTGCTGTTTCAAAATTCTTTTTAGCCTGATTTTCTCTAATTACATTTATGGCTGTATCGGCATTAATATTACCTACGACAAATAACATCATATTACTAGGATGATAGAAAGTATTATAGCAAGTTTCCAACATTGTTTTATCAGTGCGATTTACGGTTTCAACTGTTCCCGCAATATCAATGGCTACAGGATGATTATTGTAAAGGTTTTGAATTGATCCAAAATAAACACGCCAATCTGGGTCATCATCATACATTTTTATCTCTTGACCAATAATCCCTTTTTCCTTCTCAACGCTTTCAGGAGTAATATCTAATCTTTGAACAAAATCTAATAGTAACTCAATACATGGATATTCATTTGAAGTAGTACTAAATAAATAGGCTGTTCTACTTGATGAAGTGAAGGCATTGGTACTGGCACCTAATTTAGCAAACTCATCAGAAGCATCAGTACCATTCATATCAAACATTTTATGTTCTAAGAAATGAGCTATTCCGTCTTCTACTTTAATCATTTCATTACCATTTAAAGGTACAAAAGTTGTATCAATAGCGCCGAATTTGGTTGAAAACAACCCGTAAGTTTTTTCAAACCCTTGTTTTGGTAAAAGATAAACTTCTAATCCGTTATCCATTTTTTCATGATATAAAGTTTCTTTTAAAGTATCAAAGTATATTTTTTCCATTATTTATCACTCCCTGTTAATAAGAAAATTGTATCTAAGTGTACTTTTTTGCTGGCAGCAATAATTTCTTCTTTGGATACACGCATTAATTTTTCTAAATATTCATCATTTGTTTCTTGAACACCTGTTAAATCCCGGTTATAAGCCAATGTAATCAAACTAATTGGTTCATCTTTAGTTTTTGTTAATGAGCTTTTTAACATCAGTTTTGCTAAATCAATTTCATCATTACTAAAATCACCATTTTGAATATTCTTTAATTCTTGGGCAATTAAGTCCTTAGCTTTTTGATAGTCACTGCCTTCAATTCCCGCATTAACTGTCATAATCCCACTAAATGCCCCATAGCTTGATGATATATAGTAACATAAACTATGCTTTTCACGGACAATTTTGAATAACCGTGATTGTGAAAATCCGCCAAAAATTGCATTAAATACAGTCATCGCATAAGTGCCAGGATCCTTAAAGTTACAATCAACAACATATCCTATATTTAATTTAGCTTGAGTAATATCTTGTTTTTCAACTACTTCTAAGATGTCATTCTTGCTTGATTTGAAATTAGTAACTGGATCAAGCGGTTGACTGCTGCTGCTAAAACTTAGATTTTCTTTAAATACATCTACAATACTTTCATCAACATCACCAACAACATATAAATGTTTAACATCATTCTCTAAGCATTCAACTAAGTATTTATAGACCTCTTCATTAGTGATTCGATCAAGTTCTTCTACATAGCCATTATTACTAATGGATAAAAAACCACCCTCACCCATATTTTTGAATAATTGATCTAATCCGTACATAAATTTATCATCATTTTGAACAATCAAACGCTCTTTTAATTCTTTTTTCTTAATAGCAAAAGTTTGTTCATCAAATTTTCCATTTCTAACATTGGGATGAAATAAAACGTCATTAAACATTTTGATTTGTTGCACTAATAAATTTTCTTGATACGGCAAAAATGTTTCATTAATACAAACACTTGAAATATTTAACACTTGTCCAATTCCCTTAGTCGCTAAATTAGTGCCAAAACTCATTCCATAAAGATCTTCCAAATGAGTTGATAATGCTTGAGTTGAGGGATAGTTTTCTGTTCCTCCAGTAAGCATAAAAGCCAATAAAGAACGTTTAGTAACATTTTCTTTTGTTAACTTTCCTTCTAATTTTAATGACATTGTTATATTCTTAAATTTTTTGCTTGGAATAACATGTAGTGTATATCCAGCTAATTGATAACTTTTTTTCATAAAAATCTCCTTTACAAACCTAATGTATATATTATACACTAAAAAATAAAAATTAAAACCGCATCTTAAAAAGAACAAGTTAAAAAGAACATCATGATGATGTTCTTTTTAACAAATTAACGTTTTGCTTTATCAAAAGGTTCTCCAGCAGCTTTTGGTGCTGCAGAATTTTTTGAAGTAAAAGCTAATAATATTAAAGTGGCAACATAAGGGAAGATTTTAAAAACTACACCTGGAACTCCAGAATTTAATAAAAATGGAATTGAAGCATATGTTACAGCTAAAGTCTTAGCAAAAGCAAAGAAAATTGCTGACAATGCGATTCGCCAAGGTGTCCAGTTACCAAAAATTAAAACTGCTAATGCTAAGAATCCATATCCAGCAACTGTACTAGAATACTCACTTGTTATTGGGATTACATAGATTAAACCACCCATACCAGCCAATATTCCAGATAGAACAACGCCTAAATAACGCATTTTATATACATTTACTCCAGCAGCATCAGCAGCTTGTGGGTTCTCACCACATGTCCTAATTCTTAATCCTGTTTTCGTTTTATAGAGATACACGTATGTAGCAATCAAAATAGCAATACCAATAAATGTAGAAAGATAAAAATCTTTAAAAAACATATCACCAATTATTGGAATGTCTGAAAGAACTGGAACTTTTTTTATTAAAAATTCATTACTGAACGGAATACTTTTCACTCCACCAAAAATAGTCTTAGCAACAAAAATTCCAAAAGCAGGAGCAAATAAATTCAATGCAGTCCCAGAAATAGTCTGATCAGCTTTCATACTGATTGCAGCAAAAGCATGTAACAGCGCAAATAATCCACCGATTACTCCAGAAATTAATAAAGCTACTAGAAACAATGCTTGCCCACTTAACCAGCCGGCATTTTGAGCAGTATGCATAAACCAAATCCCAAAAAAAGCTCCAAAAATCATAATTCCTTCTAAGGCAATATTAACTACTCCAGAGCGTTCACTAAACAACCCGCCTAAAGCAACGATCAACAGAGGGATCGAAAACATCAAGCTTTGTCTAAATAAGAAATAAAATAAATCCATTATTCATCCCCTCCAATCAAAGCTTGTTTTTTATCTTTTTTACGCCCCTTTCGGCGTTCTAAAATTAATCGAATAAACAATGTGAAAGAACTAAAATAAATAATTGCTGCAACAATTACATCGATAATTTCTACTGCAATATGTACTGCTTGAACATAGTTTCCGCCTAAATTGATATATGCGATAAATAATGCAGCGAAAATCACGCCAAGTGGATTGTTAAACCCTAATAAGGCAACAGGAATACCATTAAAACCTTCAGCGGCTAAAACTTCTGCTGTTCCTATTGTTCGTCCAGTTCCCGCCATATAAACCAAAGCTCCACCTAGTCCTGCAAAAAAACCGGCAATTACCATCGATAAAACAATACTTTTTTTCTCATTCATTCCCGCGTATTTACTCGCATCTGGATTATATCCAGTTGCTTTTAGTTCATAACCAAATGTTGTTTTATTCATAATAACATAAGCAAGAATACATACACCAATAGCAATGAACGTTCCTAAATTAATGCTCGAACCATTAAAAACCTGATCTAATCCTAAATTTGGTATTGCTAAACTTGTAGGAATAGTATACGATTCAGCGCCAGTGGGATTATACATAAATTTTTTTACTCCTTCAATTACTAATAGCATCCCAATATAATTCATCATGATACTAGATATTACAACATTAACATTGCGATAAGCTTTAAGTAATCCAGGAACACTGGCCCATAAGGCTCCTGCTAATCCTCCTGCAAGCACAGCAAAGATCCAACGAATAGATTCGGGGATAAAAGTTGCATTAAAAGCTATAAACATTGAAGCAAAGGCTCCTACAATATATTGTCCCGGTGTTCCAATATTAAATAGACCACATTTAAATGCAAAAGCCACTGAAAGACCGGTCATCATAATTGGTACTGATAAATATAATACTTCACCAACGCTTTTAATTCCACGATAAAAACCACCTCGAAGTAAGATTGAAAATCCTTCTAATGCCTGATTAGGAATTACTAAAAACATAATTAGTAGTCCAAAAATCAAACCGCATAAAATCGCAATCAAAGAAGATAAAAATGATTTTGTCCATGCTTTATTTTTCATATCCAACACCTCGCTTTGATCCCGCCATATACAATCCTAATTCTTCAACGTTAGTTTCTTTTGGATTTAAGTCAGTAACAATCTCTCCTTCATACATTACCAGAATTCGATCACTGACATTCATAACTTCATCAAGTTCTAAACTAATTAGTAAAACCGCATGTCCCTCATCGCGCTGTTGAATCAACTGTTTATGAATAAATTCTATTGCTCCAACATCAAGCCCACGAGTAGGTTGAACAGCAATCAATAAATCACAATTACTTTCAATTTCTCGCGCAATAATTGCTTTTTGTTGATTTCCACCAGACATTCCTCGAACAATCGAATGTGACCCTTGACCAGAACGAACATCAAATTTTTCAATCAATCTATCTGCATAATTATAAATGTTCTCAAATTTTAAGAAACCATGTTTCTGGTTATCTTTATTAAAATAATTTTTTAAAATCATATTTTCTGCTAAATTATAATCTAGTACTAGTCCATGCTTATGACGATCTTCAGGAATATGGGAAATTCCTTTTAAATTTCTTTGCCTAACCGAATAATGGGTTATATCCTCATTATTTAAAATTATCTTACCTGTATATCCAGTTAACATTCCAGTTAATGCATATACAAGTTCACTTTGCCCGTTTCCATCAATTCCTGCAATACAGACTATTTCACCACGTTTAACTTCAAAATTAATATCTGTCAAGGCATTTTTCATAGCGTTTTTCTTACAATAATTGAGATTTTCAACCTTTAAAACCGTTTGCCCAGGAGTTGCTTTTCCTTTTTCAACAATAAAATTAACATCACGGCCTACCATCATCTTTGACAATTCTTCTTTTGAGGTCGTTGTAACATCAACAGTAGCAACGTACTTTCCTTTTCTAATAACAGTACATCGATCAGCTACCGCTTTGATTTCATTTAATTTATGTGTAATAAAAATAATTGATTTTCCTTCGGCAACTAATCCTTTCATAATTTTCAATAATTCTTCAATTTCTTGAGGGGTTAAAACTGCAGTTGGTTCATCAAATATTAAAATCTCATTATCCCTAAAGAGCATTTTTAAAATTTCAACTCGCTGTTGCATCCCTACTGTTATATCTTTTATAAGAGCATCAGGCTCGATATTTAAATGATATTGTTTGGAAAGATCAAGAACCTTTTTACGAGCATTGTCTTTGGCTAATAATCCATTTTTAGTTTCTTCAACACCCAAAATAATATTATCCAAAACTGTAAATGTTTCGACTAATTTAAAATGTTGATGAACCATTCCAATTTTATAACGATTAGCATCGTTAGGATCATTTATTTCAGCAATTTCACCGTTAATTTTAATGCATCCCTCGTCAGGTTGATACAGCCCGAATAGGATTGACATCAATGTTGATTTTCCTGCTCCATTTTCTCCTAACAAAGCATGAATCTCACCTTTTTTTAGTTGTACGGTTATATTATCATTAGCCTTAATTCCAGGAAATTCTTTAGTGATATTCAACATCTCTATTACATATTCCATACCGTCACTCCTTTCTTATCTAATGTTGATTTTTCTCGGTTAGATTGAGAAATACTTTTAAAAAAAGCGAGTTGTCTCGCTTTTTATTATTTATCATATGTAATATTTACATTAGTGACAGGTACTTTAGTAGGATTACCATTATCATTGTCAGTAATATCTGTCATTGATTTGATTTTAATTTCACCACTTGCCACTTTATCAAATACTTCCTTGTATGCTGCAGCATTAAAATCACCCAAACGATCAAAGTCATCTGGTAAACCAACATAACCACCTGATGCATCTAATGTTTCGATACCACCTTTAAATTTATCATTTTTGTAATCGACTAATTTATCATAAACTGTCTTTTTTACATCTTTTAATGCTGAAGTAATAACAACACCTGTCTTGTCATCATTTTGGTTGCTATCAACACCAATTGCATATTTGCCAGCTTCTTTTGCTGCAGGGAAAATAGAGTTACAAATTCCACCACCGCATGAGAAAATAGCTTCAGTTCCAGCATCATACCACTTAGCAGCTTTAGTTTTAATCGCAGGATCTTCATTAAATGTTCCTGTATATGTATACATCATATCGACTGTAACACCTAATTCTTTTGCTGCATCATTTGCTCCTTGAATATATCCATAACCATAATTAATTACAGCTGGTAATGCAATTCCACCCATAAATCCAAGTTTAGTGTGACCTGCTTTGACAGCTGCATACCCTGCTAAATATCCAGGTTGTGTTTCTGTATACAATGCACAATAAACATTATCACCAGGATCAACTGGATTAGATTTAGTACTATCCTTCTCATCTGGAACTGTTGGTGTAGCATCAATCAAGATAAATTTGACATCTTTGTATTTATCTTGTAATTCACCAATTGCATTACAGAATTTAAAACCTGGACAAACAATAATTTTTGCGCCATTTTCTACAGCTTCTTCAATTTGTGATTTGTAGCCAGCATCATCAAAACTTGCTGGTTTATAGTATTTGATAGTTGCATCATGATCTTTTTGATACTGTTCAACAGCTTCCCATGCAGACTGATTAAACGATTTATCGTTAATATCCCCTGCATCTGTTACAAGTGCTACTTCAAATTCTTCACTGCTACTACCACCGCATCCCACTAATAGAAATGAGAATACAACAAGTGAAGCCAAAAGCTTTTTCATATTCAATTTTCCTCCTTCAATAAACTATAGCTTTATTTTAACATTCTTCCTTAAAAAAATGAAAGCGATTACATTTATTATTCCCGTTTTTTTATAAAATATACAAAAAAAGACATCTATTTAGATGTCCTCTTCTTGATATCCGCGAATGTAAACTTCACGTGGCTTAGAGCCAATCTGTGGTCCAATAACACCGTCTGCTTCTAACTGATCGATGATTCGTGCTGCTTTATTGTATCCAATTCGAAACTGCCGTTGTAATAAAGATGTACTTGCTTTTTGAGCATTGATTACAAAACTGCGACACATTTCATATTCTTCATCTTCCTCTTCTTCTTTCGAAGCAGCACTTGGTGAAGTAGTATTTAATTTTACATTTATGTATTTGTCATCATAGCTAGCCTCCTGCTGAGTAGCAGTGTGGTGAGTAATTGCACTAACTTCATCGTCAGATACAAAAGCACCTTGAACCCGCACCGGTGAACTAGAACCCATTGGTGAAAATAACATATCTCCTTTTCCTAATAATTTTTCCGCTCCAGAAGCATCCAAAATTGTTCGTGAATCAATTCCAGAAGAGACTGCAAAAGCAATTCTTGATGGAATATTTGCTTTGATGACTCCAGTGATAATATCAGTCGATGGTCTTTGTGTTGCAACGATCAAATGAATCCCTGCTGCCCGCGCCATTTGAGCAATCCTCATGATACAATCTTCAACTTGTTTGCTTGCGACCATCATCAAATCAGCAACCTCATCTAAAATAACTACATGAAAAGGTAAGATCTCTAATTGTTCGTCCAAAGCTAATTCTTCATTTTTTTTACGTGCATAGTTATTATAGCCTTCGATATTCCGTACATTTGCCCCAGCAAAAAGGTCATAGCGATGCTCCATTTCCACTACAACTTCCTGCAATACTGCAGCTGCCTTTTTAGGATCAGTTACTACTGGAGCTAATAAATGAGGTATACCATTATAATTAGTTAACTCTACTTTTTTAGGATCGACAAGAATAAATTTCACCTCATCCGGTCGAGCACGCATCAAAATACTACAAATAATAGTATTTACACAAACTGATTTTCCACTTCCAGTTGCCCCAGCAATCAATAAGTGGGGCATTTTATTTAATTCCGCATAAATAATCTTACCACTAACATCCTTGCCTAAAGGAACTAACAACTTGTTATCCTGTAAATCTTTTGGAATGTCTTTAATTACTTCTTTGAAACTTACCATTGTTGCAACACTATTAGGAATTTCCACTCCAACTGCCGGTTTACCAGGAATTGGTGCTTCAATACGAATATCTTTTGCAGCTAAGGCTAATTTTATATCATCTTGTAATTGCATAATTTTATTAACACGCGTGCCCGTTTCCAATTTTAATTCATATTTAGTAACCGATGGTCCAATAAAAATATCACTAATTGTTGCGTTTACTCCAAATTCATGAAGAACATTTGTTAGTGCTTCAGCTTTAGATAATGCATTTCCTTTATTATCACCAGACTTTTTTGCTGTAGGATTTTTTAATAGGGATAAGGCAGGTAAACGATAATTCTTATTAATCTTTTTCTTAGGTTTAGACATATCATTTTCATGGATCTTTGGTTCTTTATCTTTAATTTCTAAAGTCATAGAATCCTCATCAAATTCAAATGTAGAGGGTACTGATTCATCTTCTTCTAAATGAGTAGTATGGATTCGAGCTGAACTCTTTCCAGGGGGATCTTGCTCTTGGCTTGAAGTATTTTCATCACCAAATATCTCCTCTGGAAAAAAGCCTTTTGCTTTATCTTTTTTAGGGGTAAAAAAATCTGTGAATTTACTAGCGCTTTGATGCATTTTAATATCTTTTTTAGTGGGTTTCTTTTTCTTTCTTTCAGCAACATTTTTACGATGTTCTAAATAAAACTTACTACCTAACAAAGTTAAACCAATTACTAAAATAAAACCAGCAGCAATCATTGCCCCCGTTTTATCAAACAAAGCACTTAAAATGCCATATAAAACAGCTCCTAGAAATCCACCTCGATTACAAGGTGCTGTTGAGACATATTGATTAATTACTTTCATTCCAACCATTAAATCATCATTTAAAGATGACATAAAAGTCAAAACTGCCCCTACCACCATGTATAATCCGATTGCACGAGGACCAGTAAATTTTGGTAATTTAGCAAAATAAATTACATACCCACTAATCAAAACCAATGAAATATAACTAATTCCAACAAAATTTCCAATTATATAAGTACACAAAAAATTCAGTTGTTCACCAATTGGTCCTAATTTCATTGCCCCGACAACAATTAAAAACAAGCCTACTGTAGCAATGATTCTTACTTTTAAATCCTCACTAATTTGATCTTGTTTTGATTTTTTTGAACGACTTGTTTTCGCCATGACTCACACTCCCAACTCTAACTCAATCATTATACCATATCATATCTATTTAGCAAAAGAAAAAGCAAGGATAAACTTGCTTAAACTTCGATGATAATTGGCAAGATTACAGGTCTTTTACCTGTCTCTTTAATAATAAACTTATTTGCTTTATCTTTAATATTTTGTCGAACTTCTACTGCTTCTAGTTTAGGATCATCTTTCATTTCACTAACACATTTTTCAGCAATATCAATAACTCCCTTAATAATATGTTCAGAATCCCTTAAATAAACAAAACCACGTGACTGAACATCAGTATTGGCAATAATTTCATGAGTTTTACTATCAATCGTGACTCCAATAATGACTACTCCATCATTTGACAACTGAATTCGATCATCAATAACTTTATCACCTACATCACCAACACCAATTCCATCAATCATTACATCTTCAACTTCAATAGTATCGCGATAATCTTCTAGTTTTCCACTTTTAAACGATAAAATTTCACCATTATCGATAATAGCAATATTTTCTGGTTTAATTGCCATATTTTTAGCAACTTCCAAATTTGAAATAAAATGTTGATACTCACCCTTAACTGGTACAAAATATGTCGGATTAAAAATTTGTATAATTACTTTAATATCTTCCTGCGATGCATGCATCGAACATAATTCTTTATTTTTTAATACATGAATATTTGAATCTGTCTTATATAATTCATTTACCGCTTTATTTGCAATTTTTTCTGTTCCAGGAATAACTGGAGAAGCAACAATAAATGTATCATTTTTATTTAATTTTAAAAACTCATCTCCACCATCAATGATATCACAAATATCATGATAGATTCTTTGCGGTGTCCCACTGAGCAACACTACTAAATTATCATCAATTCCTTTTTTACCAATATCAGTAGAAAAAGCAATAAGATTTTTTGGTACTTGAATCACTGCTTTTTTTAAACGCTGTCCAATGCGGACAATACTATTTGTGCTATCATATTTATCACGACCATAAAAAACAATTTTTCGATTATATTTCTTCGTCAGTTCAACAATTTCTTTAGTTCTAAAAATGTTTTGAGCATAACTTGAAATAATGATTCGTCCTTCACTATCTTCAAAAATATTATCAATTTTATCTGTCAATTTATGTTTTGGTGATGTATAACCTGGATTTTTAGAATAAGATGACTCACATAAAAGTGCTAATACACCTTTTTTTCCAATCTCCATCATTTTTTGAATATCACATCTAAATCCTTCTGGGGCACCAAAATCAACAATAAATTCACCGCTATAAACGATATATCCATTATCAGTCCATAAAGCCACTCCAACACTACCAGGAATCGAATGAGTTACTGGAAAAAATTCAACAGGAATGCCAGCAATAATAATTGAATCATTGCGTTTTACACGATTTAACTGATAACTCACTCTAAAATTATTATGTTTTTTATGTCGCTTGATCATTTGTTCAATTAGATCAGCTGTTAGTGCTGGAGCATAAACTGGGGCATTGACCGCTTCTAACAAGTAAGGCAAAGCTGCCATCACATCATCATGACCATGCATTATGATGATAGCTACAACTCGTTCTTTATTTTCTTTTAAGTAATCAAAACTAGGAATAATGATATCCACTCCTAATTTACTTACTTCTGGGAATCTAAACCCGGCATCTAAAATAAAAATCTGTTCTTTTATTTCGATGCAGTACATACTTTTACCCATCTCAGCCTGTCCGCCAAGTGGTAAAATTTTAACAACATCTTTCTTCATTTTTTCCTCCATTATTATAATCTATATTATTTCTTAATCATCGCTGAAAAACAATCTTTACCATATTAACATATTATAGTATCGTTTGCTAATACTTTCTACGTTCATTGTATCAAAATTCTCAAGAAAAGAGAAATGATTTAATTTTTACTAACATCTTTAACATGTAATATTATTAACACAATAACCTTTTTTAGCCGTGTTCATTTAAGAAATTATTTAGCAAAAGTGAGATCGTAAATTTCATCTTGTTCTGGTAAATGCGTAACATACCCAATTGGTATTTTATTTTCCGTCACTTCAATTATAGTTTTAGCTCCTGCTTTTCCAAAAGCACCGCATAATTCGATGCAGTCAACTCCCTCAATAAATAATTTTTTGCCACAATACTTGCTTCTGCTAAATTAGTAACGCCAATTATTTGTGCTGTCTGTTGATGGATTGCGGCATGATCATATTTCAAATTAAAATCTCCCATGATTATAAATGCAAATTTCATTATATTGTCTCCTTAAAATTCAAACTCTAATCTTTAATTAGACTTTACGAGTATCTACTTTTTCATAGTTATCTAGCCGTTTTTAATAGTATATAACATCCGCCTCATTAAATAAATAAATTTAAAGTATCTTTTTTTATTTCGTGATTCAAAAATAATGGAGAAATAAATTAATATTTCTCCATTATTTTATTCAATTGTTCTTTTGACTCATCACTGATTTTAACTAATGGCAAACGTAACTTATAAAGAATATTGCTACTTTGGCTCAACGAATATTTTAATGTACTTACAATATTATCTTGATAAAAATATTTAACTATTAATTTAAAAAAATCAAAATATAAATCATTATGCTGAGTAATTAATTCTCTATACTTTTTATAACTTAGATTAGTTAAGTTACTAATAAGTCCATCATAATTATTAATTTCATTTTGCACTAGCATCTCTTCTATACCGTATAGACCTAACCCTTTATTTCTAATAATCTGATAACCTGTGCTATTTACTTCAGTAATCAAGCCAGTTATATTTTCATGTTTTTCTTTCAATTCCAATAAATGATTAACAGCAATCATATTTTGCTTATGTTGTTGAATAACAATCGATTTATTAGTTGCAGTAGCAATTAGATCAAGATGCCTAATCAATCCGTTTTGGGTTAAACTAAAAATTTCTGGTAACTCGATCATATAGCCAGCAAATTCGCTAATGTCTTTAAGGTCTCCTATCTGTTTAATTACTTTTTTTGTACATGATTCACTAAGCTGCATATATATTTCAAGACCAGGATAGTGATAGCAAACATATCGTAATAAGTGTTTTTGTTCTAAAAAAGTCAATGAAGCAGCTTCCCCTGTCCTGCTGCCAATAATAAATTTATTATTTCCTTGATTTACTAATTTTTCAATATGATTATCTAGCGCTTGATAATCAATCATATCATCAATATCAAAGGGAGTAATTAAATTAGTAAAAATATCTATTTTAATCACTCCTTACAACCAAATCATGTAAAAGATTCAAATCTTGTTTTTGATTTTTTGCTTTCACATAATAACTATCATGTTCATTTTTAGAAACAATTGCAAATTTTTCAAGAAAATTCCGATAAATCTCATCATTTTCTAATCCACAACCAACAAAATGTACTTTTGTATAAAGATCTATTTTAGTATAATCAGTTTCTAGTTTAGCTAAATCTTCTTCAAAAATTAAATAATCATCGTCAAAGCAATCATGAAGGAAACTATAATCGCTTTTAGCTATTGTTTCTTCAAAACGAATTAGCCAATAATTAAAATCAATTGACATTGTTCGGATATTTGTATCATCATGATTAATCAAAGTACCAATCCTATCATCTTTAAAAGAACGTAACTTGATTTTAAAGCCATCTTTTTTATACCCTTCCATCAATGCTTTGTAACAAATGATCCGAGCTTTGTGCTTGGCTAAATCAAGAGCTTGACGATAGCCAATATGCTTGATAAGTCGTGCTTCATTAATATATTTAGGATCACCAGTAAAAATGCCACAAACATCACTATAAATATATACCTCATCCAAATTCAAACGTCGTGCTAGGTATACTGCTGTATAATCGCTATCCCCTTTTTCTAGAATACGAATATTTTTAAATTTATCTATTCCCTGAAATCCTGGCACGATAATGACATCATATGTTTCAAAATACTTATTGATTACTTTGGTATCTAAGCCAACTAAACGATTATGCTTAACTTTAAGATTTAACTGCATACTTGAAAGCGAGATTGCATTAATTCCTTGTGATTTCAAATTACTAGATAACACGATACTACTTATTATTTCTCCACAACTAAGCAATCGACAATGTTCATCATAGTTAGCATTAAGTGCTAGTGCATTTAATGTATCAGTGGCATAAGCATCTGGATAACGTCCCATAGCACTTACAATAACTAATAATTTATGATCCAAATTATTAGTTATAACATTAGTAACTAGTTTGATTGAATCATTTGTTTTTAAAGCAGTTCCACCAAATTTTAAAACTCTAATCATCTTTTACACCCTCAAAAACGGGCTGGAGCTGATTATTATTAATTGCATTGATTACTGTTTGAATTACAAGAGTCTCATCAAATAACATGCTATTTGGTTTTTTTATGCAGTCATCTTGATACATTGGGACAAGATAAAAATGTTTAGTATTTAAAATTTGCATGATATTTTTACCAGAATTACTTAAAGCATCGTTTGTCGCGATTGCTAAAACAACATTATGTTCATTACGAAGTGTTGATTTACAAGCCATTGTGACAGCATTATCGTTTATCCCTATAGCTAATTTTGCTAATGTGTTGCCGCTACAGGGCATTACAATCATTATATCCAAAGGAATTTTGGGTCCAAATATTTCACTGTCTACAACATTAGTAATTACTTTTCTTTTAGAAAGTTTTTCTAATTCATCAATTAATTCGTCAGCTTTATTAAAACGAGTATTACAATTTAAAATTTTTTCACTTGCAAATATATATAAATCACATTCTAAAGCTACTAATTCTTTTATTACAGCCAGCGTCTTTTGTAGCGAACAAAAAGACCCTGTTAATCCAATTCCGATTTTCTTGTTTTTAAGCATATTGATCAACTGCCCGTTTAATTGCTTTATAAAGCGCTTTTGCACTACTATCATAGGCATACTTAGTCGGAAGCTGCTTTAATAGATGATAACTTTCATCACGATCACAAGTTTTTAAACCATATGGTGTTGAAGCAACATCATAAATCTTACAATTAACATCTTTTGTTTTTAGAATATTGCTGTCAATTATTTGACTAGGAATAGTATTAATAACAAAATCATACCCATTTAAAGTGAGCTGATCCAACCGAATATAACGATATCCTTTTTCAACAACTTCATCATGATAATGATCACTGCGATTACTAATGCTGACTTTCGCATTAAATTTTTCAAGTTTAGCTGCTAAATCGCGTCCACAATGACCATAACCTAAGATTAACACATTAGAATTTGACAAACTAATTGAATTATCAATTATCATATACGCAATCACTGCTTCATCACTAATATGCGTATTTTCAACAACAAAGTCTTCATCACTATACAAGTAACGATAATTAAATCCCTTTAACTTACTTAAATAACATAATCGCTGATTCTTTAATAATGAAAGTACTACAGCATTATTTTTAAAATCAACTTGTTCAAACCCCTGACCATCTTTACCTAAATAAATAATATCACAAGAAGATATCAGCCTACTATCTTCTTGAATTTGATAACCATCTGCAATCATTAGCTTTGCTAATTGTTTACAACGATTATCATTTCCATTTATATAAACTATCATATTCCACCTCTACTATAAAATATGATAATTAATTTAGTTTGTTACTCGATAATCACTTTCATCATGAAAGTAATTCAAAACCCATTTCTTCAGTTAATAAGGCTAATATAATTTCAATACGTTCTTGTAAATTTTCTACTGCTTCATTTAAAATCTCTTTTTCAGACATTTCTGTTGAGAAATCAATCAAGACAAAAGAACACTTAATAACATATAAATGCCCACTGTTTTGCTTACCTACAGATATATGATAATTAAGCTGCAATCGATTTTTTTCATCGTGACTATATCCAATTTCTATCTGTGCTCGAACATCCGTGGCACTTGCTGATACGGTTTCATTAATAATGTTTGCATGAATACTCTTCATTTTGATTTTCATTTTAAAATCCTCCTATAATATTATTTACTATTCAATGTTCATTTTTTCTTTTATTATTTACAATTTTTTAGAATTTTATTAAAATAACATTATTGGGGGTTGAAAAATGTATCTATTTATGTTTATAATCACCTTTTTAATGTCGTTAAAAACCTCTTGGGCATATAATAATTTTACTTACTTATCTTATCAACCTCATTTAAGAATATATTATTTAATTTGGGTTACATTAATTTCATGTTTCTTATTATTTAAGGTAATTAAACTTTTTAAACATATTACGTATCTAACGATTGCAAATAAGTTCTTAATCGGGAGTTGTTTTATTTCCATGCTGACAGGTTCCTATTTACCTTATCATCCTGATAATGAAAATATTGTTTCGGTTCTCCATGTCCTCATTTCATCATCAGGAACCATCTCCCTATTATTTATTATCCAATTACTAATTAATCGTATCATGTTAGATGATTATCAGTTTTATAAAAAAATGTCTACTCTATTTAGGAGTTTAGTCTTATTAATTGGAATGTTTATCATTATGTTTGGCGTAATCAATAGTATTGTTGAACTTTTCTTTACTTTTACTGTATTGTTTTCACTTGCTCAAATTGAAAAGCACTATTTTTAAATAAATTAAGCATAATAAAAAGTAGGTATACTTAAAGAAATTTTATCTTTTTATATACCTACTTTTATTGCTTTAATTTAAAAAATTATTCTTAATTATCCGAAATAGCGTTTTAATAATCCAGCAAACGCTTTTCCATGACGTGCTTCATCACGTGCCATTTCATGCACTGTATCATG